>Ga0157380_10001816_pt1 | contig 14089 bp, 14 predicted proteins | sample S35metaG_FD_119757 | JGI IMG/M metagenome (GOLD analysis project Ga0157380, IMG submission 119757) | Switchgrass rhizosphere microbial communities from Kellogg Biological Station, Michigan, USA - S3-5 metaG | ecosystem: Host-associated > Plants > Roots > Rhizosphere > Soil | place: USA... | reverse complement strand
GCTCGTCGCCAATCCACACCGCCCCGTCTTCGACTTTGGTGACGGCGTTGCACACGCGCACGTGGATGCCGAGACGGATGAGCGCCTGGCGCGCTGAATCGCGCAAGTCGGCCGGGCACGTCGGCAGGATCGACGGGCCCGCTTCGATCAGGATCACGCGCGCGATCGCCGGATCGACCGCGTCGAACTCCGTCTTGAGCGCGTGCCGGGCGATCTCGCCAAGCGCGCCCGCCATCTCGACACCGGTCGGACCGCCGCCGATCAACACGAACGTCAGCAATCGCCGTTGATACACCGGGTTCGGCTCGCGCTCAGCCTCCTCGAACGCCAGCAGCAACCGCCGCCGAATCGCCAGCGCATCATCGAGCGTCTTCAATCCCGGCGCCGTCCCGGTCCACTCGTCGTGGCCGAAATACGAATGCGTCGTGCCGGCCGCGACGATCAGGTAGTCGTACGATAACCACTCGCCACCTGCCCTGAGCGAAGCATCGCTGGTCGGCGACGAGCGATGCTGAGTCGAAGGGTCGAGCTGAACACGTTTGGCGGCGCGATCGATGTGCTCGACGTTGGCGAGCAACACGCGCAGACGCGGCTGCTTGCGGAGGATCCACCGGATGGGCGACGCGATATCACCGGGCGACAGGCCGGCCGTCGCCACCTGATACAGCAACGGCTGAAATACGTGGTGGTTGTGACGGTCGATGATCGTCACCTCGCACTCGACCTTCCTGAGCCGGCGCGCGGCGGCGAGCCCGGCAAACCCGCCGCCAATGATGATCACTTGGGGAAGGTGTGCCATCTCCTCTATTCTAGTACGTGCATGCCGAAGCCTGGTGTCGCTCCTCCGGAAACAACCGTAACCACCGCCTGCCCGCTGGACTGTCCTGATGCGTGCACGCTCGATGTGACGGTGCGCGGCGGGCGCGTCACGAAGATCGACGGGTCGACGCAAAACCACATCACCAACGGCTACATCTGCGCGAAGGTGCGCCGCTTCCACGAACGCGTGTATGGCGACGATCGACTGCTCTATCCGGCCGTCCGGCGCGGCGCAAAGGGAGCGGGACTCTTCAAGCGGGTCACCTGGGAAGATGCGCTCGAGCTGATCGTGGAGAAGTTCGTGGCGGCGCGAGACGGCGGCGGCGCCGAGACGATTCTTCCGCTCTGCTACGGCGGCTCGAACGGATTCCTCACGCAGGATTACGCGGACGCGATCCTGTTCCGTCGATTCGGCACGTCGCGCCTGCTCCGCACGGTATGCGCGGCGCCGACCGGCGCGGCCAACCTCGGGCTCTACGGGAAGATGGCGTCGGTCAGTTACGAAGACTATCCCGGCACCAAGATGATCCTCGTGTGGGGCGTGAACCCGAGCGTCTCGGGCATTCACATCATGCCCTTCCTCAAGGAAGCCCGCGACAACGGCGCCTTCATCGTCGTGATCGATCCACGCGCGACGACGCTCGCGCGCCAGGCCGATCTGCACCTCGCGGTCCGGCCCGGCACCGATCTCCCCGTCGCCCTCTCGATCCATCGCTATCTGTTCGAGGAAGGCCACGCCGCGCAGTCATTCCTCGACGAACATACGCATGGCGCCGCCGAGCTGCGCGAGAAGGCCAGGCCGTGGACGTTCGAGCGCGCCGCGGACGTCAGCGGTATCAGCGCCGATCAGCTGCGCCAGGTCGCGGAGCGATACGCGAAGACCTCTCCCGCGCTCGTGAAATGCGGATGGGGCCTCGAGCGCAATCGCAACGGCGGCAGCGCCGCGGCCGCGGTGCTGGCGCTGCCGGCGGTCGCCGGCAAGTTTGGCGTGCGCGGCGGCGGTTACACGATGAGCAATTCGGCGTCGTGGGACATCGAGCGGACGTGGCTCGGCGATCAGGAGCCGCCGACGCGCGCCATCAACATGAACAAGGTCGGCCGCATCCTCACCGAGCCCGAGGGCGCGCCGGTCAACGTGTTGTTCGTCTACAACTGCAATCCCGTCGCGATCCTGCCCGATCAGCGCCGCGTCATTCGCGGCTTCGAGCGCGAGAATCTGTTCACCGTGGTCTTCGACCAGGTGATGACCGACTCCGCGATGTATGCGGACGTGGTGCTGCCGGCCACGACCTTCCTCGAGCACTACGATTTCGCGCGCGGCTATGGACCGATCACACTGCAGCTCGGCAAGCCCGTGATCGACGCGGTCGGCGAATCGCGACCGAACACCGATGTGTTCATGGACCTGGCCCGCCGGCTCGATCTGACCCTCGACGGCGATCCCGCCGACGAGCTCGAAGCGATGCTCAGCGTGCTCGGCGATCTGCCGCAGCAGGTCGGTGACGATCTGCGAGAGCGATGGAAAGCCAGCCCGCCGCACGGCGGCCGGCCGATCCAGTTCGTCGACGTGTTTCCGAAGACCACCGATCGCAAGATCGATCTCTTCCCGCAGGCGCTCGACAAGCAGGCGCCGATGGGACTCTACGGCTACCAGCCGGATCCGGCGACGAGCGAATACCCGCTCGCCCTGATCTCGCCGGCGAGCGAGCGCACGATCAGCTCGACGCTCGGCGAGCTGTCGCGTCCCGAGGTGCGGCTCGAGATGAATACCGCGGATGCGGACGCGCGCGGCATCGAGGACGGCGATGCGATCCGCGTGTGGAACGCGCTCGGCGAAATGCGTATCACCGCGCGCGTCTCGGAGCTCGTCAAACGCGGCATCGTCACGATGCCGAAAGGGGTGTGGCGGCGGAGCACGAAGAACGGTTTTACGTCCAACGCGCTGACGCCGGATTCACTGGCGGACTTGGGTGGCGGGGCGTGCTTCAACGACGCACGCGTGCAGGTGGAAAAGACGGCGGACTAGTACATGAGATGAGAAGTTCGAAGGAGGGATCTCCAAACTTCTCACGTCACGAAGTAGAGAATGGTGGCCTTTAGGCTACCGACGGCAACTTGCCGCGACCGCCGCGGCTCGCCTGTCCGCCCTTGCGGCCGGCGCGACGCGCCTCTTCAGCCGACCATTCGTGCGCGGTTCCCTTGGCGTGAGCGGCACGTCCGCCCTTGCTGGCAATCTCGCGCTGTTTTTCTGCTGACATCGAGGCAAAACCCCGGCGTGCCTTTCGAATCTCAAACACGGTGACCTCCCATCGGTCGAGTGCGCCTATACCTGCTGCCCTATTAGCGAATTGTGTGCCAGCTCAACAACCTTTGGAATACCGTAAACTACTGATAGGACGGCTGTTATTTGGTTACATCTTGTTACAAATAGACGGCTATTAGCTGGAGTGTATGGATCCGCTGCAGATGGGCTATTAGCTGAAGAGGATCAATACAATACGAAACGTGAGAATTTTGAAGACCGTTGTCGTGATCGCGTTGATTGCCGCCGCTGCCACCGTAGCGTGGCGCAGCCCGCGAGGGATCGAGTCCCGCAGGCAATTTGCGGTCAATTACGAATGTTGCGACTTCAACTTGCTGCAGGCCCTGCGGTTCACGGTTATCGAAGCCCTTGACGGTCCTATCTACCCGTCGGAGATCGGCCAGGACAAGTGGGTGCTCGGAAAAATGTTTCCTGGCGTCACGAACGGCTTCTTCCTCGACGTCGGTTCGGGACACGGGACGATCGGGTCAAACACCAAGGCCCTCGAAGATCTGGGCTGGACCGGCATCTGCATCGATCCGTTTCCGACGCATATCGAAGGACGCACCTGCCGCATGGAAAAAGTCGTCGTCTCGAGCACGGCCGGCCGGGTGGTGAAATTCCGCACGCACATGGCGCTCGGTGGGATCGTCGACACGCTCGGAAAATGGAAGGCAGAGGCGGAGAAGAGTCCCGAGGTCGAGTTCACGACGACGACGCTCGGCGATGTGCTGACGGCGGCGAACGCCCCGTCTTTTATCCACTTCATGAGCCTCGATATCGAGGGCGGCGAGCTCGAAGCACTCAAGGGCGTGCCGTTCGACAAGTATCGATTCGGCGCGATGGCCATCGAACACAACGACGAGGAACCGAAGCGCGGCGATTTGCTGAAGTTTCTGGCGGAAAAGGGCTACATCCGGGTCCACAGCTTCAAGCAGGACGACTTCTACGCGCCTCGTTAGCGCTGTGAGTCGGTGTCTCGATTGCGCTTCGGCTTGAAGACGTCGCAGTCTTCGCAGTTCCTGAGGTCGAATTCGTAGCGGACGACCGGCCAGTACATCGGGTGGGCGCAGAAGGCCAGCTTGCCGTCGATGATGGTGTGGGAGCCCAGGTCGTCGGGCAAATCGGGAGTGCGACGCGCATACCAGCAATGGCGATGTCGTTCTTCCGCATCCACAGGGTGATTCTAGCCGGGAAAGACGTGATTTGTGCCGGGGAGATCGATCGTCGCCGGGGAAGGATTCCCGGCAAGTATCAACGCCCCGGTAAGTGTCCGCCGCCCCGGCACGCGATAGAATGGATTTATGGCAATGTGTGGCGGGCCTCCGAGCCCTAACGACAAACCGATCACCAACAAGAGCGGCCGGAAGGTGAGCTGCGTCAAGTTCCAGAAGGAGATGCCCGGCCTGGACGCGGCGCCGTGGCCCGGCGAGATCGGCCAGCGCATCTACGAGAACGTCTCGGCGGAGGCCTGGAAGCTCTGGGAAGAGCGCCAGAAGATGATCCTCAACGAGTACCGCCTGATGCCCTGGCAGAAAGAGGGGCAGGAGCTGATTCGCACGCAGATGGAGGACTTCTTCTTCGGCGAAGGGTCCGCGCTCCCGCCCGACTACGTCCCGCAGCAGTCGAAATAAAGAATACGAAATACGAAATAAAAAATTGATCCTTTCTTATTCTTTATTTCGTATTCATTATTTCTAAAAGGGGATCGATCGTGAATCGGAGCTGCGCATGCGCGTCGCGCACCGCGCGCTCCGCCAGCGCCGGTGTGTCCGCCCTCGCAAAAATAAACCCGAGATAGCTCGATCCTTCCGGCAGCGCCAGCAGCTGTTGATCGGGCTTGGCCGTAATCTGGATCTCCTCGACGTGAGGCACGAGGCCGGCCGCCTCGAGACCCTCGACGCGTCGATACACGCCGCTGCGCGGGATCGGGATCATCATCACCGCCGACGCGCGCGATTCACGCGTCCAGCCGTCGACCGCTTCGCCCAGCGCGGTGCGCAGCAGGAGTTCTTCGAAGCCAATCGAGGCCTGCGGCCGGTCTGTGTTTTCTGTGCCTTCGGTGGCCTCGAAGCGCAACGCCTTCGCGCACAGTCCGCCGATCGGCCGCCCCGCGACCTCGAGCACGAACACGCCGCTCGCGTTGACACGGACCTCGGCGTGGATCGGACCATGATGCAGCCCCAGCGCCACCACCGCCGCCGAGACGGCATCTTCGATCTGCCGCTGCGCGTCAGGCGAGACGCGCGACGGCGTGACGTAGATCGTTTCCTCGAAGAAGGGACCGTCGAGCGGATCGGGCTTGTCGAAGAGGGCCAACGTCCGCAGCACGCCATTCTCGAGGAGTCCCTCGAGCGCGTACTCGGCACCCTCGATGTAGTCCTCGATCTGCACGACGTCCGCTTCCGGATCGCGCAGCTCGCGCACCTCGGCTGATGCGAGGAGCCGGCGGACCCGATCGAACGCCGTCGCAAAGCTGATCGCATCGTCAGCGCGAATGACACCGCGGCTGGCCGACAACACCGTCGGCTTGATGACGAGGGGGAACGTGATGCGATCGAGCAGCGCCATCGCATCGGCCGCGATCGGGACGGTGATGAACGATGGCGTCGGCAATCCCGCGGCCTTCAACTTCTCGCGGCACAGGCGCTTGTCTCGCGCGGCCGCGGCCGCTTCGGGCGGGTGGCCCGGCAGTCCGAGCAGCCGCGACAGGTACGCCGCCATCACGGTCGGCCGATCGCCGACCGCAAGCACGGCGTTCACCGGACGGGCATCAACGGTCTTCAGGACGGAATCGACCGATCGCCATTCTTCGTGATAGCGCACCGGGATCGCGCCATCACTCCAGGGATCGTCGAGTTGATCGCAGCGGTCGGTCGCGTAAAGGAGCTCGACGCCCAGCTTCGACGCCGCGTCCGCGAACATCCGCGTCTGATAGCCGGTCGTGGTGGCGAGAAGTAGTACCCGTTTCATAACAGAGCAACCTGCTCTGCGGTGGGCTCAGCTCAACAGTACCAGGGTTCGTTCATGTATGGGATGGCTGATCTAGACGGTAACACGAGTTCGATCGGATGCGCGCGAGTCGTTGCGCTGCGAATGCCGCGCGCGATGTGAGCGAGCTCGCGCACCGCCGCAAACGACTCCTCACGCGATCGGGTCAGCGTGATGCCGGCGAGCGCCATCACCTGCTGCTGGAGGTGATCGACACGCGGATCGCGATGCTTCCACGGATAAGTCAGTGTCTTTGCGTCGAACGGACCGACGCACGATTTGATGTCGTCGAGCTCGAGCAATCGCGACGCCCACGTCACGAGAAGCCGGATGCTCCACTGCACCGGCGCGACGTTCGCCGCCAGGCCAAGGCCGTCGACAACGTTCAGCAGATCGATGTAGCCGTCGATCGTCGTCCAGGGCGTGAACGCCACGAACGTCGGGACGAGCGTGAGCGCGGCATCACGGCATGCCGCCGCCGCGGCGATGAAATCGGCGCGCGTGTGTCCCTTCTCCAGCTTCGCCAGCACCCCGTCATCGACGGACTCGACCGCGCTCGTGATGAACAGGCATCCGGTCGCCGCGAGCACCGGCAGCAGCTCGCGGTGCTTCAGCAGATGCTCGACCTTGATGATCGCATCGTAGGTGAGCGCCGGGAATTCGCGATGCAGCGATTCAACGATGCGCCGCGCGTGGGTCGGGCCGTTGAAGAAATCCGGATCGCCGAACGTGATGTGCGCGGCGCCCTGCTCCACCTGCGCGCGGATGTCGGCGAGCACGATGTCAACGGGGACGACGCGGAACTGGCCGTCGTAGACCGGGACGATCGGGCAATGCCGGCAGCGATGCTTGCAGCCGCGCGTCGCATCGGTCGCGCCCACCGTCTTGCGCGAGCCGTCCGGCATCTGCAACGACGCGTATTGATCGAGCGCGGGCAATCCGCTTCGATCAGGCTGGATGAATTGCAGCCGCGGAAGCCGCTCACGCGCCTCACCCGCTTCACCCGCCTCACCCGCTTCACTCGCTGCACTCGCTGCACTCGCGATCGCGACCAAATCTTCTTCCGCTTCCGGCCCCAGCACGATCGACACGCCGTGCCGCCGAAGCAACTCTTCGTTTAACGACGCATACAGACCGTACGCGCAGATTGCCGCCGCTGGATTGATCGCGCGCACGCGATCAATCACGGGCAGCGCCAGCCGCGTCGCCGTGTGCATCGGGAGATAGAAGGCAATGAGACCCGCGGCAGCGATCCCGTCTTCGCTCAGCTTCTGCCGTGACAGATCGATCGCCCGCACCTCGACCCCGGCGCGGCGCAGCCAGGCCGCCGGCGAGGCCAGGCCGAACGGCTGGCGGCCGAGATCGTATGTGCTGAGCAGAACGACGTTCATGCTTCGAGTGGAGTCGCCGGCGCCATCGGCGTCTTCGGCGCGGGCGTCAGCTTGCGCATCGACGGCGCGAGCACCATCAGCAGCAGGCCCATGGCGATCGCAAAGCCGGCGACGGCGCCGAACAGGGTCGGCAGCGCGAACGATTCGTAGAGCCCGGACACGCGGCCGCCGATGAAATTGCCGACCGACGTCGCCAGGAACCAGATACCCATCATCAATCCGCCGATCCGCGGCGGCGCGAGCACCGTCATTGCGCTCAAGCCGACCGGGCTCAGCACCAGCTCACCGATGGTGTGGAGGAAATAGGTGGCGGTCAACCAGAGCGGGCTGGCAAGCTCGCCCTCTGCGCGAGCCGGCACGATCAGGATGAGGAAGCCGAGGCCGACGAACACGAGACCCCATGCGAACTTGGTCGGCGCCGACGGCTCGGTGCCTTTTGCCGCCATCCTGACCCAGACCCACGCCATGATCGGCGCAAAGATAATCAGGAAGAGCGAGTTCATCGACTGGAACCAGCTGCTGGGAAAATCGAAGCCGAAAAAGTTGTTGTGGGTGTTGCGATCGGCGAACAGGTTCAACGTCGATCCCGCCTGTTCGAACACCGACCAGAACAACGACGCCGCGAGGAACAGCACGCCGATCACGTAGAGACGCTTGCGCTCCTCCGCTGTCCACTCGCTCGACGAATACAGCCAGGCGAAGAACCCCAGGGTCACGACGAGCAACAACACGCCGGCGCCATCGGCCACCTGCCGCGCGGAAATTGGCACCAATCCGGTGTAGCCGCCGACGCCGACGATCAACACGAGCGCGACCAGCACGCCGAACGCAATCTGTCCCTGGCGCCGCCAGCGGGCGCGCACTTCCACCGTAGCCGGCGCAGGTTCCGCGCCCGCATCGCCAAGCTTGCTGCCGCCAAGCACGTATTGAATGACGCCGAGCGTCATGCCGACGCCGGCGGCAGCGAATCCAAAGTGCCAGTTGATCTGCTGTCCGAGGTAGCCGCAGATGATCGGCGCCAGGAACGCGCCGAGGTTGATGCCCATGTAAAAAATCGAGAAGCCCGCGTCGCGACGGCTGTCGCCCTGCGCGTAAAGCTTGCCGACGATGACGCTGACGTTGCCCTTGAGCAACCCTGTACCGACGACGATGAGGAACAGGCCGAGATAGAACGTCGAGAGCGAGGAGAACGCCATGCTGAAATGACCGGAGGCGATCAGCAGGCCGCCGTAGAGCACGGCGCGACGCGGGCCGATCAGCCGGTCGGCAATCCATCCGCCCGGCAGCGTCGCGAGGTAGACCATCGACGTGTAGAGACCGTAGATCGCTCCGCCATCAGAATCGGTGAATCCCAACCCGCCGGCGCTCACCGGCGCGACCATGTACAGCAGCAGGAGCGCCCGCATGCCGTAGTAACTGAACCGTTCCCACATCTCGGTAAAGAAGAGCGTGGACAATCCGCGGGGGTGACCGAAGAACGCGCGGTCCTGGGCGGTGGTCGTGGCCATCGCTCGTTATTGTATCCTTCGAGGCAGTGGCCCTCGAGGATTACAAGAAGAAGCGCAACTTCGAAAAGACGCCGGAACCGGAAGCCAGGCTCGTCCCGAAAAAGAAGCAAGGCGAAGAGCTTTTCTTTTGCGTCCAGAAGCACCTCGCGTCACACCTGCATTACGACTTCCGTCTCGAGTGGAACGGCGTGCTGCTGTCGTGGGCAGTGCCGAAGGGCCCGTCGATCGATCCGAAGGACAAGCGACTCGCGATGCAGACCGAAGATCATCCGTACGACTACGGTATGTTCGAGGGCGTCATTCCCGAAGGCTATGGCGCCGGCATCGTGATGCTGTGGGACTACGGCACCTGGGAGCCGGAGAGCGAGGACGTCGATGCGGCGCTGCGTAAGGGCGATCTGAAGTTTCGATTGAACGGCTTCAAGCTGAAAGGATCGTGGGTGATCGTCAAGACCCACGGCTACGGCGGCGCGCCGAACAGCTGGCTGCTGATCAAGCACCGCGACGACTGGGCCGGGCCGATCAACATCACCGAGTTTGCGCCGCTCAGCGTCAAAACGCCGGATGCGGACTTCGCCGAGATCCTCTCGGGACGCACACCTGACATCTGGCTGAGCAACGCGCCCGCGAAGGGCGGCGATACCGGCGCGATGTACAAGAAGATCATCGAACGCGCGCTGTCGATGTCATCGGGCACGAAATCAGACAGCACGAAATCAGACGCGAAGGGCACGAAATCAACGAAATCCACGAAAGCGGAGACCGCAAAACCAAAGGCCAAAGCTGCATCGAAGGCAAAAGCCAAAAAGAAATAGCTCAGCTCAACAGCCGCTGCGACAACACCGACCACACCGCGTACGACAGGCGTTGCCGATCGTGACGCGCGATTTCCGATCGCCAGAAGTCGCCTTCGACGACCTCGGTGCCGTCAACGATGTTGCCGAGCGGCAGCGGATGCTTGGATTCGGCGGCGTAGCGTTCGATCACTTCAGATGAGGGAAGCCCCTGATTGGCGATCACCACGTCGACCTGCCGGCCGATCGTCTCGCTGACCCACGCCACTGCGTCGGCGGCCGCGAACCCGTGCATCCCCTGCCCTTCGGTGAGGAGGTTGCTGACGACGATGACCGGTCCTTTCACCGCCGCGATTTCCTCGGCGACGCCATCGACGAGCAACGTGGGCAACAGGCTGGTGAAAAAACTGCCCGGGCCAATCACGACCGCGTCGAAATTCGCGATCGCGTCGCGCACCGCGGGATGAATCGGCGCCGGTGGCTCGAGCCAGACGCGGGTGATGTGATGGCCGCGCGCGTGTCCCTGGTCGACTTCGACTTCGCCGCGCGTGATCTCGCCGTCGGCGTATTCGGCGCAGAGCGTCGAATGCTCGACGCTGATTGGCCACACGTAGCCGCGGCAGCCCAGCAGGGCGCGCAGGCCGTCGACGGCGGCGAGGAAATCGCCGCTGTAGCGCTCCATCATCGACAGCAGCAGGTTGCCGCCGGTGTGACCGCCGAGGCGCGCGTGCTCGAGCGTCGGCAGCCGCGCCAGCAGGACGCGGCGGGCCTCCCCTTCATTGCGGGACAGCGCCAGCGCGCACCGCAACACGTCGCCGGGCGGCAGGACGCCAAGCTCGTCGCGCAGCTGGCCGGAGCTGCCGCCCGAGTCGAACATCGTCACGACGGCGTTGAGGCGCAACCAGGGGTTGCGCTTCAAACCGCCGAGCAGGCTCGGCAGACCCGTGCCGCCACCGAAACAGCCTAGGTTGATTTCACGAAGTCGCATAAGGCGAACAGCAAGACCGGACGAGTCGTATTCTATAAGAGATGGCTACTTCTCACGGCGGTGCTCTCGCCGTCGCCTTGCAGGATCTTCAACACATCTTCGGCGAGCGGCTTCAAGCGGTGGTGGCGTACGGCCAGCCGGGCGCGGACCCGGCGCCGTCTCTCGCGCTGGTGCGCGCGATCACCGCCGCCGATCTCGACGACTGCGCGTCGCGCGTCGCGTCGTGGCATCGAGCCGGCTGCGCGACGCCGTTGCTGCTGACGAAGGACGAATTCGCCGGCTCGCTCGACGCGTTCCCGATCGAGTACGGCGAGATTCTCGAGACACGCCGCGTGGTGTTCGGCGTCGATCCGTTTGCCGGGCTGACGATCAAGACCGAGGATCTGCGGCGCGAATGCGAGACGCTCGTCAAGAGCCACCTCGTTCACCTGCGCGAGAACTATGTGGAATGCGAAGGACGGCAGTCGCACGTCGGCGCCCTGGTCGCGGAAGCGGCGCCGCATTTCGCCCTGATTCTCCGCCGGCTCGCCCGCCTCGATGGCGCCCCCGCGGCCACCAACGCCGACCTCGGCGCCTACGCGGCACGCCGGCCGCGGCTCGACGCCCGCGTCGTCGGCGACGTGCTCGCGCTGGCCGGGAACCACGCCGCCGGTGTCGACGCGATTCGGATCTATCCGGCCTACCTCACCGCCGTCGAACAGCTCTGGCGCTTCATCGACGGCTGGCAGGTCACGCCACGCGAATGAAGATTTTTCTTGCCGTGTGCGTGTTGGCCCTCACGCCAGCCGCCCTGAGCGAGCGTGTCTTCGCGGAACGCGGAGACACGCGAGTCGAATGGGCTCAGCCCGATGAAATTCCCGAGCTGACCGCGCCGGTGAACGACTTCGCCGGCGTGATCGATGCCGCGTCGAAGAATCAGATCGACGCGCTCGTCCGCAAGCTGAAGGACGCGACCGGCGACGTAATAATCATCGCGATGATCAAGACGTTCAAGCCGTACGCCGATCTCCCGTCATACACCTTGAGGATGTTCGAGAATCACGGCAAGGGTATCGGCGCGAAGGGCAACGACAACGGCGTCCTGATCGTGCTGGCGGTCGACGATCGCGCGGTGCGTATCGAACCCGGATACGGACTCGAGGGCTTCATCACGGATGGATTCTCGGGCGCCACGAGCCGCGCCATGGTGCCGTACTTCAAGAATGGTGAATACGGAGCGGGACTTGTTGAAGGCGCGACGAACGTTGCCGAGCGAATTGCCCAGGGCCGCAATGTGAACCTGGCGGACGGCACAGCGCGGCCAGCGAATGCACGGCGCCGAACGGGGCGGTTGCCGATCGGCTTCTGGATAGTCCTGTTCATCATCGTGATGTCGATGCGGAAACGCCGGCGGCGCGGCCGCTGGATCAGCGGCGTTGGCCCGTTCGGTGGCGGTTTCGGCGGCGGATTCGGCGGCGGTGGTTTTGGCGGCGGCGGATTCGGCGGGTTTGGTGGTGGCCGCTCGGGCGGCGGTGGCGGTGGGGCCAGTTGGTGATAGAAAGGTAGCTATGACGATTGTGAAGCGTTTGCTTATGGTTGTGGTTGTGACCGGCGTGGCGTTCGCCTCGTCCGGATGTTCCTACAACCGTTTTGTGAGCCAGGAAGAGGCTATCAAAACGCAGTGGTCGCAAGTGGAGAACCAACTCCAGCGCCGCAACGATCTCATCCCGAACCTCGTGGAAGCCACGAAGGGGTTCGCACAGCAGGAACGCGATGTCTTCCAGGCGATCGCCGACTCGCGCGCGAAGCTGGCCGGCGCCGGGACGCCGGAGCAGAAAATGGAGGCGGCCAATGCGCAGAGTTCCGCGCTCTCACGCCTGCTCGTCATCGTCGAGAACTATCCAACGCTGAAGTCGGACGCGACCTTCGCCCGGCTGATGGATGAACTCGCGGGAACAGAGAATCGCATCGCTGTCGAACGGATGCGCTACAACGAAACCGTCCAGGCGTACAACACCAACCGGCGCCAGTTCCCGGCCAACATTACGGCCTCGATCTTCGGGTTCAAGGGCGACTACAAGCTGTTTGAGGCGCCTCCCGAGGCGAAGATCGCGCCAAAGGTCGACTTTTCCCGGCCAAAATCCTAGGTTTTCTGGTTTGGGGGTCCTCCGGAACCCCCAAATCGTTCCAACCCTCCACCTCTTTCCCTCATCCAAACTAGTGCCGGTGGACGACGTCGTCCTTGCGACTCAAGGGGATACGGCGGCTTTCGAGCGGGTATACCGGGCTCACATGCCGCGCATCTTCAACCTCGCGCGGCGGATGGCCGGACCCGACGCAGCCGAGGAATTGACGCAGGACGTGTTCGTCCGGGCGTGGCAGAAGCTCGCGTTGTTTCGTGGCGAGTCTTCGTTCGCGACCTGGTTGCATCGGCTGGCCGTGAACGTGATCATCGAGCGGTTCCGGACGCTCGGCGCGGCGAGGGAAAGGTTCCTGGCGGATAGCGAGGCGGTGCTCGACGTGGCGCCGGCGGTTCGCACGAAGCACATGGACCTGAGCATGGATTTGCAGGCAGCGATCGAGCAGCTGCCGCACGGCGCCCGGCAAGTGTTTGTGCTCCACGATGTCGAGGGGTATAAGCACGAGGAAATCGGCGACATGCTCGGCGTCTCGCCGGGCACGTCGAAATCGCAACTGCATCGCGCGCGGCAAACGCTGCGCGGGTTGCTGAACAAGAAGGTAGCGGCGCGAGAGTCATGAGCGAACAGAGACGATTCGGTGAATCCGATCACGAGCCCCTGCAGCAGGACGACGTCCTCAAGCAGGCGATCAGCGAATGGCGCGACGAGCTGCCGACGCGCGATCTGTGGGCCGGCATCTCCACTCGGATTGAATCGCAGCCGGTCACGGCCTCGCGCCGCGTCGTCTTCACGCTGCCGCAGCTCGCGCTGGCCGCAACGCTCTTGATCGCGGTCGCCTCGGGCTTCACGTGGATGATCGCTCACCCGCCGGCGGCGCCGAACAACAATGGACCGGTGATCCAGGCCTACGGCGCTCCGGAAGAAGAAACGCAAGGCAAGATTGTCCAGGCGAATTTCGCGGACGCGCAATTCAACGCCGCGGTCACCGACCTCGAAACGATCCTTCGCGAGGAGCGCGGCCGTCTCGATCCGCGCACCGTGCTGATCATCGAGCGCAACTTGAAAGCCATTGATGCTGCAATCAACGAAGCCCGGATGGCCCTGAACGACGACCCCGCAAACCCCTATTTGAATTCACATCTGGCGGACGCGCGTCGGCGCAAGCTCGACCTGCTG
>Ga0157380_10001815_pt1 | contig 14095 bp, 9 predicted proteins | sample S35metaG_FD_119757 | JGI IMG/M metagenome (GOLD analysis project Ga0157380, IMG submission 119757) | Switchgrass rhizosphere microbial communities from Kellogg Biological Station, Michigan, USA - S3-5 metaG | ecosystem: Host-associated > Plants > Roots > Rhizosphere > Soil | place: USA: Michigan... | reverse complement strand
ATCCATGCGTGGAAACAAAAAGAGATGCGCGATGGGATCGTGATCAAATGGTTGAGTTTTAAGCTGCCCCTGGAAAATGAAGATGAAGTGCTGAAAACTTTTGTTGATGCCACCTCTTCCAAAACCAAAATCTGGCATATAACGCACATGATCAACTGGACCGGCCAGATCATGCCCGTAAAAAAATTATGTGAAGAAGCCCGGAAGCGAAATATCATCTCCATCGTTGACGGTTCTCACACCTTTGCGCATTTGGATTTTAAAATTTCTGATTTTAACCCAGATTACTTTGGCACCAGCTTGCACAAATGGTTATGCGCTCCATTTGGAACCGGAATGTTATATGTAAAAAAAGAAAACATTTCGTCACTATGGCCGCTATTTCCTAACGATAAGCCCCAGTCTGGTGACATCAGAAAATTTGAGCACCTGGGGACGAGGTCCTTTGCGCCCGAGCAGGCTATTGGCCAGGCTGTTGATTTTCATTATGCGATTGGTAGCAAGCGCAAAGAAGAGCGGTTGCATTATTTAAAGAACTATTGGTGTGAAAAAGTGATGAAGCATCCGAGGATCAAGTTGAATGTTTCCTTAAAGCCCGCATATTCTTGCGCACTGGGCAACTTCTCCATCGATGGGCTTGAACCTGAGGTTGTAGCCTCCCGTTTGTTCTCTGAGCACCAGATTCATACTTCGCCGATAAAATGGGAAAATATCAGCGGTGTGCGGGTGACGCCACATGTATATACTACTACCCGAGACTTGGACCGATTTGTTGATGCCGTTTTGAAGATTGCGGCTTCGTGACCTGCAAATTATGCCGAGACTCCGCTTCGTAAGTCGATTTCCCTTCGTTTCATCTCCTCCTGTGTAGCTTCCAGTTCCTCCATGTTCTGACGCATCTCTTCTTCTTGTGCGCGCATTTCTTCTGTTTGCTGTTGGGATTTCTCCAAGAGCATTTTGGTCCTTGCACTGCTTTGGATAGCAATGATCGAGGCGGCAATGGATTTACACGCGTTGGCTAGAAAATCGAGAGCATATTGATCAAGCGGTGTGAAGGAAGCAATTTCAATGAGTGCTACTACGGTCTCATTGTGCTTCATGGGATAAATCGACATGTATCTGGGATTCGATTCGCCTAGGCCGCTCGTTATCTTGATGTAGTCTTTGGGTACATCTTTCAGGTAAACAGGTTCACCCTCAAGAAATATTTGACCTAAAATTCCTTCGCCTATTTCTATCCGCTTTGTAATGTATTTCTTTTTGTCGAAAGCGTAGCAGCTTATCAGCGCGATATGCTTGTCTTCCTCATCGTCTTCATTCAAAACAAAAAGACCACCTTGCTGCGCGTTGAGATACTTTACGATAAAAGCAACGGTTTTTTCACACAGCATTGCAAAGTTTGTCTGATGATCACGGACAATTTCCGCAGCTTTGTTAAGGCCCTCGCTCACCCATTGCTGGCGAACTCCTTCCTGCTGCTTCTTTTTCATTTCGTCACGCATGAATAACAGCTCACCCGATATGTTGTGCTTGTTAATGTCTGAACCTGCTTCACTGAAACCGGCCCACTTGACATCATAATTTCCTTGGGCAATAGCCTTGATGAAACTGGCAGCCTTCGATAGATTTTCGATCATGTCATTGATGACGCGCCCTTCGTCTTGAAGATCTGTTGCCTTACTGGAATCAAAAATGAGTGTTCGATTTTGGTTATCCAATAGCTTGAACAATTGATTTTGTTTCTTTTCACGCCGTGTTAAATTGATGATGGTATAGGTGAGGACCGGCACACCCATGACGATCAGGATGAACTGGAACCATAAACTGACATTTAACAAGTTGCTGTATTGGTCCTGGGATTCCTTTTTTTTCTGTTGTATTACAGGATCGACGATCGCTGATAAATCCATATAGGTTTGCCAAACAGCGGTGCCATGATCTGCTTTGATAATTTGCAACGCTTGGTCCATATTGCCGGCTTTCGCCAGCAGGATCACTTCGTCCATTAGCCGAAAATAGTTATCCTGCATTTTGTTCATCTCGGTCATTGCCGAAGAAGGAATTCCAATTCCTGGCAGGCTGGCCTCAAGAAATATCATCGTCGGTGTACTCTGACTTTTGATTTTATCATACGTTCCAAGAAAGGCTTCGTTTTGTACCAGCAGGTATCCCCTCAAACTCATATCGATGTTGTTGAGATTGGAGATAATCTCGGCCTTCCTGGTGACGATCGCATCCAGTTTGTTTTGAAGATAGATGTTCTGATTAAGGGAATATTTATACCGATAGGTGAAAACCGTGTCGACCAAAACAAGTGTTATAATGAAACAGAGGGCTACTTTAACACCGTTTTTTTTTAGGAGGGTCTTGAAAAAATGATTCATGACGTGAGGGCGTAAGATGTGGGTCAAAGATAGCCAGCAACACCTGAAATAAGTGGTTGACTTCTCCTCCTTTCTTACGTCCGCGGGAAAAGCGCGACGTCATGGGTAAAAGCCCTTTCAAAATCATTTGAGAATTAACCTATTCGTCCCAGCAACCGGCCAAACGTTGATTTTCTTCAAATTTTCAAATTTGCGACGTGAAGCTTACATATCATTTTTACTGTTGTCACTATGGCCCATATGCTGGTAGCTAACTTTTTAAGAGAATTTTTGCCAGGTGATATCGACTTTCGTCTTTGAAAATGCTCATGGATTTTAACCTCATCGCCAGAAAAACGTTAGGGATAAAAACGAGTTTAACAATTGACGACATGAAAAAAATTACACGGATATGGCACGGCACAACAAAAGCCGAGCACGCCGATGAATATCTGAAATATGTTGAAGAAACCGGTATGAAAGAGTATCGAATGGTAAAAGGAAACATATCGGCAAAATTGCTTCGGCGCATCGAAGGGAACAGCTGTCACTTTCTCACTGTGACCGAATGGGATTCATACGATAGTATTAAAAAATTTGCTGGTGACGATTATGAGCGTGCAAAGTATTATCCCGGGGATAAAAAATTTCTTTTGTCATTCGAAGAATTCGTTACCCACTACGAAACCTATGAGTATTGACGCGACGCAATTCCTTTTGCGTAGTTCGATTTTCGTGGTCACCAAACAAGCTCCTTGTGGCTGTTAGTCACGGCCAATTGAGAAATATATCTTGTGCAAGCACTGCGATATATCACGAACAGCGTTTAAATTTAGAGGCTAAAGTCGGCTGTAGCTCCTGAATTAAGGAAGTGATGACAGCCTTTCGCATAATACAACAACCATGAAGCTAACCCTTACGCTAACAATTTTCTGCAGCTTGATATTGCACGTTGGTTCAGTAGCCCAGACGGCAAAAAAACCTGTTCCGGTAATTTTTGACACAGATATGGGGCCTGACTATGATGATGTCGGGGCAATTGCCATGCTGCATGCTTTCGCTGATAATGGCGAGGCTCAAATTCTAGCAACGATTGCCAGCACGAAGTACGAAGGCGTGGGCCCGGTGCTCAGCGTGTTGAACACATATTTTGAACGGGCCATGTTGCCAATTGGCGTACCAAGAGGAGAGGCCTCCATCCTCCGTGATACCCAGCACTGGAGTGATAGCATAATCGCAAAGTATCCTCATCTGATCAGAAGCAACGATCAGACGACGGACGCGGTGGAGTTATATCGAAAAATCCTGGCTACACAACCTGACAACAGCGTCACGCTGATTACAGTCGGTTTTCTTACGAACATTTCAAATTTACTGCAGTCAAAAGCGGATGATTATTCGCCGTTGTCAGGGATTGATCTTGTGAATAAAAAAGTAAACAAGCTGGTTAGCATGGCCGGGAAATTTCCCAAAGGCAAGGAGTTCAACGTTCATATCGACGCCAATGCTTCACGTTATGTTGTGGCAAATTTTAAAAAGCCAATTATCCTAAGCGGCTTTGAGATCGGAGCAAAAATTAAAACGGGCATACCTTTAATTAATAATAATAGCATCAAGGAAAGTCCAGTAAAAGATGTTTTTCGTATTTCAATTCCGTTGGCAAAAGAAGACAGCGAAGGACGTATGAGCTGGGATGAGACAGCAGTGCTTGTGGCCGTACGAGGTATTGAGCCATTCTACAAATTATCCTGTGGGGCAATGGTGGTTGCACCGGATGGTAGCAACACTTGGAACCCCAACGGGAGGGGACATTGTTACCTGATAGAAAATCAACCTTATACGGCAGTCCAAAAAATTATCAATGAGTTGATCATGCATCAACCTTGATTAGTTTCTAGTTTCTAGTTTCGAGTTTCTAGTTGGGTGGCTTAACGTGCGCACTCCGAAGGGCTGAAACTAGAAACATCAAACTAGAAACTCGAAACTCGAAACTATCCCAAGTGGCCGCGCACAAGTAATCATTTAATCACCCAATTTTCGGAAACGTTAATCGTTTAGAATATGGCATAGTTTTTATTTCAAATTATGTTGATTTAAACGATTGAGGATATGAAAAAGGTGATGGATAGAGGATGGATGGCAATATTAGCTTTCGTGATGGTGACTGCTTTAGGCATCACCACCACGGAAGCACAAACCAGCGTTTCGCTTCAGGTTTTTTACGATGAACTTCAGCCATACGGAACATGGATGGACTATGGAAATCATGGGTATGTCTGGATTCCCAGAGTAGACCGCGGCTTTACTCCCTACGGAACCAATGGATATTGGATCAACACGGAGTACGGAAATACATGGGTTTCGGATTATTCCTGGGGTTGGGCCCCGTTTCACTACGGTCGTTGGTTGTTTGATGATTTCTATGGATGGATGTGGGTACCGGATACGCAATGGGCTCCCGCATGGGTTGCATGGCGAAGCGGTGGAGGCTACTATGGATGGGCACCACTTATGCCCGGCATGGGAATTCATTCATCTTTTCACTTCTACAACAATTTTCCAGCTCATTATTGGAGCTTTGTCCCTTATCGGTATGTAACATACCGCCAGGTGTACAGCCATTGCGTACCTAGACCACAGGTTGTAAATATCATCAATCACACTACAATTATAACGCATAACCATACCGACCAGAGAAGGCGTACCTACTTCACTGGACCGACCCGGGACGAAATTGAACGTCGCGGTGGCGGCCGTGTAATGGTACATAAGATCGACGAAAGTGATCGCCCGGGGCGAACAGAAGTGTCACGTAGCACGGCAAACTTCTACAGGCCCGAGATTGATAACTCACACGATTCCAGAAACAGGTCTGTCCCTTCTACGTTCGTGAGAAAGGATCGCGACGGAAACTTGGAGCAAATTAAGGCGTTACGCAATGGATCAAACAACGTCGACAATTACCGGAGGACCAGCCTGGATCGCAATATCCCTACGGAACAACGAAGCAATGGATTCGACAGGCGTGAAGAAACCCGTCCGGTTCAGGAAATGCAACGGGGAGAGTACCAGCCGTCACAGCGTACTAGGTCGTTTGAAAGTCCAAGCAGGACCCGTTCGTATGAACGAGTGACGCAAGAACAACAAAATACTTTGCGCGATCGGAATGAAGCTCCACGATTGGAACGCACACCTTCAAACCGAGCTTTTGAAAGTGATCGTCAACCAAGGCAATGGCGACAAGCCGAAAGTCAAGCTCCCGTTCGGCAAGGAAGAAGCGTTCAGCCGAATTATGAAAGGAATTCGTCAATCAATTCCGGGGGAACCAGAAGTTCCACCGGCCACTCACAACGTTCTCTGCAATTTCAAAAGAGTGAATCAAATGGGAATCAGGCACCGGCCCAAACGCCGAGTGGACATACCGGGTTTCGAAAAAGAAATTAGATTTGTTTGATGCCTTCCGCAAGCAGGACTGATCCACTTCGTGACCCCTTGCTTCATGGTGTCTTCGTGGCATTTGAACCATGCTCGCCACGAAGGCGCCAAGGCACTAACTTCAAAAAGAGATGCTAACTGCTATTTGCTTTTCTTATAGCTCAGTGAAACCCCTTCACCACGCGATCCAACAATTGTAGTTTCAAAATTTTTCTGACTCTTCACGTATTCCATAAACTCTGTAACGCCGCTGAAATTATTGTTAACGTTATGGGCTGTAAAACAAGCACCCACTGAAAGTTTGTCCTGAAGATCCTTAAAGTATTGCGTGTACCAGGTTTTGTCGGCGTCGGAGAAAACAAAATCAAATGGGCCTTGCAATTCTTTCACTAAATCATGAGCATCTGCCAGGCGCGCATCAACATAATCTGAAAGTCCCACTGCTTTTAAATTCTCTATTGCTGTCTTCTGCCGTTCCGGATCGATTTCAATGGTGATGAGCTTGCCACCCGTTTTGCTCAGTGCCCACGCTATCCAAATAGTTGAATGTCCTGTGGAAGTGCCGATCTCTATTGCAGAGGTATATTTATTTTTTACGATCACGTCATACAATACCTTGCCATCTTCGTAGGGGACATTCAGGTCACGCCATTTGGACTTATTTTTAGTGAGAAATGCCTGTACTTTTTCATCCAGCGCCTTCTGATCATTCGTAGCCTGGCCGTTAGCAGAAATGGAAACTACAATCAGCCAAATGAATAGCATACCATAAATTGTTCTCATAGTGGACCAATAAGTTTTTAAATGTGAATTAAAGATAAGAAACGCGCGGTGGATAATTTGAAGTTGTACAGGAACGGTTTTTCCCAGTTCTTCCAAAATCTTTTTCATTTTTTGAGAGCAATAGATTCAATGAATTCTGTTGGCGTAACGCCTGCAAATTCCCGGAAGGATTTTGAAAAATGTGAAACATTGTTGAAACCAACTTTAAAGCAAGCCTCGCTCACCTGTGTTCCTTCTATGGAAAGCAATTGTTTAGCGCGCTCAAGCCTGAATTTTCGCAAGAACTCGCCCGGAGACTGGTCGGTAAGAGCTTTTAACTTTCGATGCAACTGCATTCGGCTCATATTTACTTCGTCCGATAATTCGTCCACCGTGAATTCGGGTTCTGAGTAATTTTTTTCTAACAGTGCTAGCAAGTTGGTAAGGAATGTTGCGTCTCGCCCAGGAAGCGAAATTTTCTGCGGTTGCAACACCATTTCCTTACTAAATTTCTCACGCAACTTTCGTCGCTGTTCGATAAGGTTATGGCTGCGTACAGCCAATTCGGTTGTATTAAAAGGCTTGACGAGGTAATCGTCTGCACCGGTCTCAAGACCCTCCAGCTTACTGGGCTGATCAGCGCGGGCCGTTAACATGAGCACTGGAATATGGCATGTTGCATCTGCAGTCTTTAGCTTTTCACAACAGGTAATTCCATCCATAACCGGCATCATCCAATCTGTTATCACGAGGTCAGGCACGATTTCGTTTGCTTTTTCAAAGGCTTCTTTGCCATTGTTGACACATACCACACGATACTTATTATTCAACAAGTCGAAAATGAACTTCCGCATGTCAGCGTTGTCTTCGGCCACCAATATCAAAGGTTTGCTGTCATCTTCCACGGTAAACTGAGAACCTTGGTCCGACAAGGGAGCGACGTTTATCAACTCCTTCTGCGTCGTTTCCGGAACGATCACTAAATCCTTGAATGCGTCTTTGCCCACGGACAAAAAAAGCGTAAACGTGCTTCCCACGCCTTCCTGGCTGATAACCTCAAGTTTTCCGCGATGGAGGTCCGCCAACTCTTTCGTCAGCGCCAATCCAATTCCACTTCCTTCCGAAGAACGGTTAATGGAGTCGTCAACCTGGTAAAAGCGGTTAAAAATCAGTCCAAGCTTGTCCGCAGGAATTCCTACACCCGAATCCTTAATTTCAACGACCAGTTTTCCTGCATCGATAAACGCTTTCAAATTCACACTTCCGCCTTCGGGAGTAAATTTGAATGCATTTGACAATAAATTATTTAACATCTTTTCAAGTTTGTCACGATCAAAGCATGCGTTAAAGGGACCCTCAAAAATGTCCTGGTGATATGATAGTCCTTTGCTTTCGGCAAGGGATAAAAATGTGCTGCAGATAAATTTGATCGCAGCTGAAAGATCTCCCTCCTGCAGATGAAGGTCCATGCTTCCGGCTTCCAAACGGGACAGGTCCAGTACTTGGTTGGTTAGATTTAGAAGCCGTTTTGCATTTCGATGCATGAGGAGCAAATTTTCTCGTTCCGCCAGATCGAGTGGCTTGTTTAATTTTTCCTCGAGAGGGCCAATGATAAGGCTTAAAGGTGTCCTGAACTCATGAGAGACATTTGTGAAAAAACGAGATTTAATCTGATCGAGCTCTTGAAGTTTTGCATTGGCTTTAAGTTTGACTTTGTATCGGTTATAAATGATCCCAACCAATAGTACCGATAGCCCAAGGGATAGTAGCAGGTAATTCCTTTCGTTGTTTTTGGACCGGATTTGCGTTTCCTTCAATTCGTTTTCTGCATTTAAAATCCTGATAGCATCATCTTTCTTTTCACTTTGATAACGGGCTTCGAGTTCTGCTGCCGCCTTTCGATTCTGGACTTCCGTGACGCTATCCTTCAGAATTATATATCGTTTGTAGTATTCGCTCGCCAATTTATAATTCCCTTCATTCTCATAAATCTCACTCAACACACCGTAGGAATCCATGACCAACGGTAGCAATTTTTTTTTGGTTGCAAAGAAGATGGTAGTATCGAAATAGTCTTTTGCTTTCTGATATTGTTTTAGTTGAAACAGTGTTTCAGCCACAGCTATATAGGTATAGCCCATACCCAACGTGTCCTGTATTTTTCTGTCTATGCTTATTGTTTCCTGATATTCTCTTAGTGCGTTTTCAAATTGACGTTTGTCAAAGTATATATTACCAATGCTCTGCTTGGTTTCTGCGAGTTCACGCCTTGAGTGACTTGCTTGATATGTCTCTGCTGCATTCTCATATGCTTTGAGAGCGTCATCCAGTTTTTTTTGCTTGCGATAGATACGCCCCATCAATCTGTAGGAGTATGCAATTGAACTTTTAACATTTGCTGTCTTCGCCGCTTCAAGACTTTGTATCGCATAGTCTAGAGCCTTGTCCGTATCGTCCATGAGATTGTGAATATTCCCCACGTTGGAAAGGGCTTGTGTAAGTCCTCGGAGATTCTTTTGTTGCTCGAAGAGTTTGGCGGCTTTGATATAGTTGTCCAGCGCTGCATTAAAGTCATTTTGCTCTCGCCTTATATTTCCAATCACGTTATAGAAAGACGCTTCGAGCGAAGCATCGGGATATTTTTTGATGAAATCTAAACCCAGCGTAACGTAATACATGGCTGAATCCAGTTCGGAGATGCGTAGCAGCGTGATCCCGGATTCAAGGTAGGTTTGTCCCAGCCACTTTGACGAAGGGGGAGACGCTTTCATCGCTTCAAGGAAATATGAATATGACTTTTGGAACTCACTGATCTTCCTGTAATGTGAGCCGATGTTAGTCAAGGTAATGGCAATGAATTTCGCGCTCCTGATGCGTTTCGCGATCGCTAATGCGGAATCTTCATAAATCAAAACCTGTTTGGGATTACTTTCCGCAACCTGAGCAGCGAGCAGGTGATAAAGCTTAATTGTGAGTGTGTCGGATGAACTTCGCCTGATCGCTTGAACCAGACTATCGTATCGATCCGTGGAGGCGTTCCGTTGCGCTAAGGTCAACTGGCTCAAGCAAAATAGGAAGACGAACGCACTGCGGAACATAAGCGAGAGCGAAGAAGGGTGTCTACTAAGATACTGGGCAAAAGGAAAACAAGCAAGGGCTAAAGCGGCCTCATTCTTTTGGGTTGCTGATTTTCCCCGTGATATTACGGAGATCACGTGATAATGAATAGATAATGGAAATTGGATTTACAGACTGAAATTTAGGTGGGAGATCCCCTAACGGTGTTGGATTATTGTCACCTATGTTCAAATTCGCAACGCAGTCGGTTAACATTTGATTGACATTCGCCTGACCAACTTCCACAATATCGGGAGGAATGTTTTTCAGATCTTTTGCTGAAAGTGCCGAAATTCTACTGGTGAGTGTATGACTGGCAATAACAAATTGATGAACATGTGAAGAAACTTTTCCCTGATTGGGTTCCGCAAGCATTTGTTGGAAATTGTCTGAAAGATTTGTCAGGGCTACGATCGCGTCCGTCCTGGCAGTAGTATATCCGTTGTCCGGATTTTCCGTGAGTTGATGGCACGCTGCACTAAAGTATGTATTGTTGGCGACGAGGATTTCCTTCATGGCACTATTGATGTTTTCATGCTTCCAAACTGGAAATACAAATCGCGCTGCCAAGGCGGCAATTAACGATCCTATCAAAGTATCGATCAACCTTTCACCAATAAGGTTTTTGAATTCAACGGGATTTAGAAAATGAAATGTGATGACAACGTAGATGGTCAAAAAGATCACAAATCCGAGGTAATTGATCCGGAGGAAACTATAAGCCATGAACATGCAGGCAATTAATAAAAACAACAAAACAGTATTGTTCGAGACCAGAAAGAGAATAATACTCGCGACCAACACTCCTCCAAGTGTTCCGATTACCCGCTGTATATTTCTTCTCCTTGTTATGTTATAGACTGGTTTAAGAATTGTAACAATCGTGAGCAGTACCCAATAGGTATGGCTTACGGCCAAGAACGCTGAGACGACATAACCAATCACCATGGCAAAGGTAAGTCTGATCGCGTAACGAAAATTGTTCGAGCGAAGGTTGAGGTTTTCGAGAAGCAGCGAAACGTGTAACGGCTTGGAAGACGGATCTGATATCGTGGGGATCTCGGACTCTTGCCCGGAGAGTGTTGGATTTACATCCAGCTGTAGTTGAGAATACAGAACAAACTTAGATAAACGGTTAGCAACACTTCGGATATTTTCTACAGTGAGCTCAAGGGCATGTAAACTTTGACTTACTGCGGTGCCTGACGAATTTCTTTTTTGTTCTTCCAATGACTCTGAGAGCATCTGTAAGTCATCTGTAAAATCTGGCATGCGTTTGACCGGAACTCCGGCCTGTATTGACAAGCCAATCCGTTCCATTTCGGCTTCGAGCCTTAGAATTACCTGATAAAATTTTGTCAACAATTCAGTGTGCCGTGTATGCTGGTGCAGTAAACCATAATCCTGGTAGGTATGCATCGACTCTTCAAAGAGGTCGAGCGATTCGAGGAAAACCATCATGATGCTCCGGCTTTTAGGGCTCGGGTCCGTTACAAATAGACGGGTCGTAAAAATCAGTTCGCGTAATTGATTTTGCGTTTTTAGAACCTCTACCTGCTTTTGCATTACCCGATTGAACGTGGTGGGAATGTCAGTTCCTATTCTATAAAATGAAGCGCGGGCACGAATGTAGTCGGCGATTTGAAATAGGCTTTCACCAAGGGCCTGTTCCACCAGGCGATAAGGTTGAAGTCGATAAAGCGTCAGGCTAAAGGCTGCGTACCAAACGCCACCACCGGCGGTGAGCAGCGCGTCTAATAGAAAATCATCATGATCCCGAAAAGGAGACATGCTTAAGATCATGACGACGATAGCCAAGGTGCCGACCGCTCCTGCCCGTGCCCCATAAATACCGAGCAGGGAAAGGAAGAACGAAAACAGGAGGACTTGAACCAGCAACATAATTTCGTGGCTGTAAAGAAATCCTGTAACGATTACCACGAACGCATTTAACGTTATCGCCGCCAGCATTCCATTTCGACGGTGATTGATGGGTCCGGGCGTATCTGTAAGACTCACAAACAAAGCACCCCAGAGAAACGGAATTCCTAAAGAAAGCCAGCCCTGTTGGATCATAATAAGCATCGGGACGAGAACGCCCGAAGTGATACGAACCCCCGAATTCCAGTATTGACTTGTGGTAAATTTTTGTATTTCCTTTAGGTAGTCTTTTCCCAATCTCATCGGCTGCTAAAATACATAACTAGGATGATTCTCATTCTTTAAATAAATTTGAAGAAGGAGCCCATCCTGATCTTTGGACAAGATCAGCGATGGGCTTTATCGTTTGCGCCAAACCAGAAACCAGAAACTCGAAACTCGAAACTATAAACTCGAAACAATAATGAAAACAACACTTCGACGCGTACCACCGGCTCCTGATGTCATGGTACGGCTTTACATGGACTACAAGAATTCCGGGTTCAAAGGTTCTTTTAAAAAGTACCTGGAGAGTATAGGTTTTACAGACCCCGCTGACGATCAAGTTGGAATGGACGATAGTGCAGTGGTAAAAAGAACCCACCTGCATGCTCCGCCTCATTTTATTTCTATACCCTCCAGGCCGATCACAGGTCGCCTGCGCATAAAAGTCTTGCTGGTGGATTTCAGCGACCGCGTGGGGACAACACCAGCGAAGCATTATGAAGATTTGCTTTTTTCCAAAAAGAAATATCCCTCTGGCAGTATGTATGATTTCTATACTGAAGTAGCCCTAGGGAAAGTTGACATCACAGGTTCTGTTCATGGATGGCTTCGAATGCCTCAGCCCTATAATTTTTACACCAATAAAAATTCGGGCACGGAAGAGGACGACTATCCAAATAATGCACAGCGTCTTGCCGAAGATGCAGTAGCGGAAGCGTTGAACAAAAATGTGCCGTTTGAGTCTGACCTCGACAAGCTGGGACAAGGAGTCGTCACAGCGCTGTTCATCGTACATGCAGGTCGTGGTGCGGAAGAAATGCCCCGCGAGGTAGCCGGAGATCATATCTGGTCACACAAATGGGTTATGGTAAATCCAGTTACAATCAATCCGAAGTTACAGGCGAGTATTTATCTCACGGTTCCTCATAACTGCAAGGTCGGCGTGTGTGCGCATGAACTGGGACATCTTGCATTTCAGTGGGAAGATTTTTATGATCCTGATTTTGAAAATGACGGTGCCGAATGGGATGGTTCCGGAAGCTGGGACTTGATGGCTGGTGGTTCCTGGAATAACGGTGGTCAGACGCCAGCGCACCCGACCGGTCTGCATAAAATGCAACATGGTTGGATTACTACGGAGAAAGTAAAAGCTTCAAAAACCCTGACCCTTAAACCTTTTACCGCCAAGTCTGCCAAAGTCGTGAAAGTAATGAGTACAGTCTTTAAACCTTCTCAATATTTATTGCTTGAGAATCGTACCCGAAAGGGATTTGATTTTCATTTGCCCGGGGAGGGCCTTTTGATATGGCGTGTAGACGAACGGTTCGATCAAAATGGAGTCGGATCGCCTGCTTTGTTGTTGATACAGGCAGATGGCAAACACAACCTGGAAGATCCAGACGATTGGAATGAAGGCGATGCAGGGGATCCTTTTCCTGGCAAGTCGAAAGTTACCAAGCTTGGGGAATCAGGAAAGATCTCGACCAGTTTTGCAGGCGCGAAATCTGGTATTTCTTTGTCGAATATTAAACGCAATCCAGACACTGGCGTCATTACGCTCAAGGTGACCGTGAAAAAGAAGTGAAGTGTATAAAATAAAAAAGACATTCAGGCGAGAAGGTTTTATTTAAATGGAACTGCCTGCGGCATAATTTTAGACTATATTGATTTGTTGGCCCAATTGCTTAAACATACGTTTTCTTATTTTTTCTTTTTGATCACAACTTGCTGTTTTGGTCAAATAGTCGAAGGGAAGATCATGGATCATTCCACCAAAAGTCCTATTGCTTATGTTAACATCGGAATTCTTAATTCGCCAATCGGCACCATCTCCAATGAAGATGGAACTTTTTCTGTCCGTATTCCGCCAACCTACACCGGCGATTCACTTATCTTTTCCATGCTCGGATATGAACGCCGGGCGATGCAGGTTCGACTGCTCATAGATAAAAAGGATTTCACCATTTATCTTAAGGAGAAACCAACCACGCTCGAAACGGTAACTATCGACGGAAGGCAAAAGAAACCAAAGGGCTACCCGCTGGGCAACCGCTATAGCAAAGGTGGGTTGATTTACTGTGACTCCGTCGCTGCAGGAAGCGCCATGGCGCTCCTGATTGAAAACAAGTATCCCAGCTTTCATGAAGATCTCGTATTTCCGGTTATCGCTGCAGAGGCGCGACTTTTCATTAACCGGAATACAATGGATTCATTCAAGGTACGGATACGTTTTCTATCCAAAGATCAAAAAACCGGTCTGCCCGGCCGTGATT
>Ga0157380_10001814_pt1 | contig 14105 bp, 11 predicted proteins | sample S35metaG_FD_119757 | JGI IMG/M metagenome (GOLD analysis project Ga0157380, IMG submission 119757) | Switchgrass rhizosphere microbial communities from Kellogg Biological Station, Michigan, USA - S3-5 metaG | ecosystem: Host-associated > Plants > Roots > Rhizosphere > Soil | place: USA... | reverse complement strand
GGTGGGATTTACGACGGCACCGAGACGCCGAAGGAGATCAACGCGATGACCAAGGCGGCCGCGGCCGCGCACAAGGGTCGCGGCTTGATGGGTGTCGCTCGAGACAACCTGCCTCGCGACGGACAGACGTACGGCTTCATGGCCGCATTCGCCGAAGTGGAAGTCGACCTGGAGACCGGCGTGTGGACCATCGTGGATTTCACGGGTGTGGCCGATGTCGGCACCGTGATTCATCCGAACTCGCTCGGCGGCCAGATCAACGGCGGCAGCATCCAGGGTATCGGTCACGTTCGCAGCCAGAAGCTGGTCTACGACCCGCACTATGGCGCCGGCCTTGCGACCCGCATGCACCACAACAAACCGCCGACGATTCTCGACGTGCCCGTCAATGCAAAGTGGGGCGCTGTCGGGTTGCCTGATCCGACCAACCCGGTCGGCGCTAAGGGCATCGGCGAGCCGTCGACGGTCGCGGCGGCGGGCGCCGTGCTCAACGCGCTGGCCGATGCGGTCGGCGACGATATCATCCGGCGCACTCCGGTGCAGCCGGAACACATTGCCGCGGCTTTGGCCAACGGCCGTAAGCCGATGATGGCCAATCCGCTCCAGGCGTTCATCTAAGGGGACAACGACAATGCCACCGATTCGCGATGTAATGCCGGCATTCGAGCTCTTCCAGCCCGCGAGCGTGAACGACGCGCTCGGCGTGCTGAACCGCCACGGCGCAGACGCCTGGGTCATGGCGGGCGGCATGGACACCTTCGACTGGTTGAAGGACCGTATCAAGAAGCCGAAAGTGGTCGTTGACCTCGCGATGGTCAACGAGCTGCGCGGGATCAAAGACGCCGGCGGCGGCCTCGAGATCGGCGCCACCACTACGCTCACTACGATCGCCAACGATCCGATGGTGAAGGAGCGCTTCCCACTGCTCGCCACGGCGGCGCTGATCGTCGCCTCGCCGCAGATTCGCAACCAGGGCACCCTCGGCGGCAACGTGTCGCAGGATGCGCGCTGCTGGTATTACCGCGCCGGCTGGCCGTGCTACAGGGCCGGTGGCAACATCTGTTACGCCGACACGCCGACCTCGATCAACCGCGAGCACGCGATCTTCAACGCCGATCGCTGCGTGGCGGTCAATCCGTCGGACACCGCGCCGGCGCTCGTCGCGCTCGACGCGCAGTTCGTGATCAAGAACGGCGACAGCGAGCGCGTCGTGCCGGCCGAAGAGTTCTTCATCGGCCCCGGCATCGACATCACCAAGCTGACGTCGCTGCAGCCGGGTGACCTGCTGACGGCGATTCGCATCCCGGCGACCTGGGCGGGCAAGGGCCACTACTTCGAGAAGGTCCGCGATCGCCAGGTGTGGGACTTTGCGCTCGTCAACATCGCCGCCGCGATGAACGTGTCGGGCTCGACGATCAACGACGCGCGCATGGTGGTCAACGGCGTGGCGGCGACGCCGTTCCGGCTGAACGCCGTCGAAGCGTTCATCAAGGGCAAGGCGCGCGACAAGGCGACGGCGGATCAGGCGGCGGACATGGCCGTCCAGGGCGCGGTGCCGCTGCAGCACAACGCCTACAAGATCCCGCTGATGAAGGCGCTCGTGAAGCGCGCAATCCGGGGAGACGCTGAATGGACCTCTTAACGACAGCCCGCAGCCCGTGGGGTGAGTCGATCTTCACTCACATCTCATGGAGCCTGTTCTGGGCGTCGCTGGTCGGCGGGTTGCTGTTTTTGCTGGCGCATGGCGGCTACATGCTGTTCTCCCAGCATCGGAAGCGTCCGTCTGAAGAAGTCGATCGCATGGAGCGTGAGCGCGCCGGCTTGCCGGCGCACATCACGCGCCATGGGTTCGTGGCGCGCGCGTTCCACTGGGTCATGGCGTTTTCCATGCTGACGCTGCTCCTCACCGCGTTTCTGCCGATCATTGGCGTGCGGTTCGCGTGGGTACAGTGGCACTGGATGGCGGGCCTGCTCCTGACTGCGTCGGTGCTGTTCCACATCTTCCACGCGACATTCGTACTCGACTTCTGGTCGATCTGGGTCGGGCCCAAGGACATCCCCGAGTTCAAGGCGGAGATGCTGCGTGAGATGGGCAAGGAAGACGTGCCCGGCCCGCGTTCCGGCAAGTATCCGCTTGGCAACCGGCTCTATCACCTCGCCGTGATGGTCGCCGGGTTGGTCGTGATTGCCACCGGCATCCTGATGATGTGGCGCGTGCGCACCGGGGTCGTCGAACGAAATCCCTACATGCTGTCGGATCCCACGTGGGGCTTGACCTACGTCGGTCACGGCTTGATGGGCGTGGGCTTCGTCGGCCTCGTGATCGCGCACATCTACTTCGCGCTGCGACCCGAGAAGCTGTGGATCACCAAGGCGATGATCTTCGGCACCATCTCGCGCCGCAATTACCTCGAGTACCACGACCCGGATCGCTGGGTCACCGAGAGCAGCCGCAAGCCGTCATCGCCTGTCGCCTAGGGCGACAAAGCGCACACAGTAGACATGACGCCTGAGGCCGCAAGAGAAGAACTGTCCCGCCGCGCCGATGCAATCGAGGGCGGCTACGAAATGATGTTGGCCTATGCGGCGCAGGGCCTGGCAACCGACCAGGGCGCCGCGAACTCCAACCAGCTTCGTGATCACCTGCAACGATTCGACGCCGCGCTGACCGGTCTCGCGCAGACCTATCGCGAGTGTGCGGTGGCGCTTGCCGTCGGCCCTCAGGCTGCGCTCGACGGATTCCTCAAGACGCTGGAGGCCGACGCCGCGACGACGCAGGCGGCTTTGCGCCTTGTCCTGGGGCAGCCCGGCATCAGCTCGCAGATGATCGACAACGTCAATGCGTCGATTCACGTCCGCGCACTGCTCACCGACGTCTTCATCGTCGATGAAATCCTGAAATCGAAAGGGTCCTAGGGTCTTAGGTCCTAGGGCGGTGCTATGGCCCCAGCCCCTAAGCCCCTAAGACCTCAATAACCTCAGCTACCGACGGAATGATGTGCGTGTGCGGCGCTCGTTCGAGCGCCTCGCGCGCGTGCGCGCCTGAAAGCACGCCGATGTTCCAGCGCACACCGGTCCGTGCCGCCGACTCCAGGTCGCTTGTCGTATCGCCGACGTTCGCGACCGAGGCAGGCCGTTCGACACCCGTCAACTTCATCGCGAGCAGAATCATGTCGGGCGCGGGACGGCCGTTTGATACATCGTCGCTACAGACGACCGCGTCGACCGTGTCGTGCAGCCAGCCAAGTGTCGACAGCAGCAGCGTGACAATGTTGTGGTCGAAACCCGTGGTGAGCGCCACCCGGATGCCCTTGACCCGCAGCTCACGCATCACCGATTCCGCGCCGGGCACCGCTCGAACGGCGTCGTTCCGGTAGCTCTGCGACAGCCTGTCGCAGAATTCCGCATAAATACGATCAGCGTCGGCGTCGAATGCCTGCCTCGCCGAGGCGTCTTCGCGAAGGTGGGGCGGAAGCAGGCTGCGGATCGCCTGTCGTTTCGAGGCGCCCCGGACGCGGGCGATTTCATCCGCAGTGATCGTGATGTTGTTGGCGGCGAGCGTTTCGGCGAAGGCAGCAGGCACCTGCCCGCGATCCTCGATTGTCGTGCCCGCCATGTCGAAGATCACGAGTTCCGGGGTCATATCAGATCGGGCATCAGGAACGTCCGCCGGGCGAGCTCGGAGGCCAGCAGCTCCTTCGAATAATACCGCTCGAGAATCGAAGGCTTCCAGACCAGTAAGTCGGGATGCGCCGCCGCGAACGCTTCCCAGGTGTCCGCGCCGCTGCGAGCCTGTCGTTCCGCGATGAGCAGCAGAAACGCCCACGTGATGGTTTCGTGGTATAGCCCGGTTGCGCCCTTTGCGTCGGCGAACCGGCGAATCGCCGCCGCGAACTCGCCGAGCGCTCCCGGCATGCCGAACTTCCGGACGAACAGCCAGGCCACCTGCACGTGCTGCTGATGATGGAATTGATCGGCAGGCAAGGAGGTATCGACGAAGCTGTCGAACAGCTGCTGCTGATCCATGATGCGTATCCCGTTATCATGCCAGACGTGAAGCAGTCATTGGCGAGCGTAGACACGGTGATGGCCTGGATTCTGAAGACCGGGTCTGCGAAAGTGCGGAGCGGCATGGCTCGATACGGCCTGCCAACGGCCAATGCCGTCGGCATCCCGGTCGGCGTCATGCGCAAGGAAGCAAAGCGCATTGGCCCGAACCACGCGCTGGCGCTTGGGCTGTGGAAGACCGGCAATTTCGAAGCGCAGATGATGGCGGCCATGCTCGGAGAGCCGGATCGGCTGACGGTGGCGCAAATGGACGCCTGGTGCCGCGACTTCGACAACTGGGGCACCGTCGACACGGCATGCTTCACGCTGTTTGATCGATCGCCGCTCGGCTGGACGATGGCGCCGAAGTGGTCGAAAGAGAAGGGCGAATTCCAGAAGCGGGCCGGGTTCGTGCTGATGGCGTGCCTGGCCGCCCACGACAAAACCGCGAAGGACTCCGCCTTCCTGACATTCTTCCCGATCATCGAAAAGGCCGCGACGGATGATCGCAACTTCGTCAAGAAGGGCGTCAGCTGGGCGCTGCGCCACCTCGGTCACCGCAACGCCGCGCTGCACGCCGCCGCGGTGAGGACCGCCACGAAGTTGTCGACGAGCGCGAATGCGACCGAGCGATGGGTGGGGAAGGACGCTCTGCGCGACCTTACGCGTCCCGCGGTGCGGAACAAGGTTCGGTCGAAGCGTTCGTTGTCGTAGGCGTAAAATGTCCGCCATGAAGCGGACAACCCTGTTCCTCTCTGTCATCGGCCTGGCCGCCAGCCTGTCCACTCAGGCACAGCAACTTCGTCCACCGGTCACGTCGGAGTTCGGCCAGTGGGAGGCGCTCGCCTTCCAACCGCGCGGCGCCCAAGGGCCGCTGTCGCCTGACGGCAAATGGATCGCCTATGGCATCAATCGATCCGATCGCAACAACGAGCTGCGGATCGCGAACGTGGCGACGGGCGACACCGCCGCCGCGGCCTTCGGCGATCAGCCGGCGTTTTCCGCGGATTCGAAATGGATTGCCTATGGCATCGCCATTTCCGAGACCGACGAGGCGAAGCTACGAAAGGCGAAGAAGCCGCTGCACCGGAAGATGGGGCTCCGCAACTTGGCGACCGGCGAGGCCGCGACCTTCGACAGCACGGAGTCGTTTGCATTCAACTCGAGCGGCAGCCGCATCGCGATGAAGCGCTACGCGGCGGAATCGAAGGACGAGGATCGCGAAAAAGGCAATGAAGAGCTCGACACGCCGAAGCCTGGCGCGACGCTGGTAGTGCGTGACCTGTCCAGCGGCCGGGATACGACCCTCGGAAACGTTGCCGAATTCGCGTGGCAGAGCGCGGGCGAGCTGCTGGCGCTGACGATCAGCGCGGACGGCAAGTCGGGCAACGGCGTTCAGATCTTCGATCCCGCCACTGGCGCGCTTCGCGTGCTGGATTCGGCACCGGCGTCCTACAGCGGCATTGCGTGGCGCAAGGATGCCGCTGACTTAGTGCTGCTTCGATCCAAAACCGATCCGACACGGGATGGTCCGACGCAGGTCGTCCTGGCGTGGACGGGACTTGGCAACAGCGCGGGACAGGCCTTCACGTTCGATCCGTCCGGCGCGAATGGCCTGGGATTGAGCCGGCGAATCCTCGCCGCCCGCCAGCCGGTGTGGTCGGAAGATGGCTCACGCGTCGTGGTCGGCGTGGCCGCGTGGAACGGCAAGCCGGGAACGAAGGATGAGGATGCCGACGAGCCCGCCAGCGTCGATGTGTGGCACTGGAAAGACCCCGTGGTCGTGCCGCGGCAGAAGAGCCTGTTGCCCGCGACGCGCACGGCGAGTGTCGCCGCGGCGTGGAATCTGGCGGACGGCCGCCTCACGATGTTGGCGATCGATCCTCTCGAGGACGTGCGCCCGATCAAGCATCGGCCGGCCACCGCTTTGGTGATCGATCGCAAGGCCTATGCGATGGAGCGAAGCATCGGCCGCATCTACGCCGACGTGTATACCGTCGATCTTGCCAGCGGGGCGCGCACGAAGATCAAGGACCGCATCGAAGATGAGTACGTCCAGGCGAGTCCGGGCGGACGCTACGTGTTGTACCTGATTGACGATCACTACTGGACGGTCGACTTGAATACCGGCGCCCGGGTCAACATCACCAAGGCGATTGCGACCTCGTTCGTCGACAAGCAGTCGGACGATACCGTCAAGCAGAAGCCCGCGTTCGGCGTGGCCGGCTGGGTGAAAGACGACAGCGCCGTGTGGCTCTACGACAAGCTGGATATCTGGTCGGTGTCACCGGATGGCACGAAGTCGAACCGCTTGACTGACGGGGCAGCCGACCAAATTCGGCATCGCTACGTGCGTCTCGATCCCGATGCGGACTTCGTCGATCCTCGCGGGCACGTGTCGTTGTTCGGGATCTGGTCGAAGAAATCCGGTTTCGCTCGTCTCGACGCGGGCTCGGCGGCGCCGAGGATCGAACGTGCCGTGTGGCTCGACAAGTCAGTGGCGAGCTTGACCAGGGCCAAGAGCGCCGACACCTACGCATATACCGTCCAGGGGTTCGACGATTCGCCCGACTATTTCGTCGGCGACGCGGGTCTCGTGAACGCGAAGCAGATCAGCCACACCAATCCGTTCCAGTCGAACTTTGCGTGGGGCCGCGCGGAGCTCGTGGAATACAAGAGCGATCGAGGCGAGCGGCTCCAGGGCGTGTTGGCGTATCCGGCGGATTACCAGCCTGGCAAGAAGTACCCGATGGTCGTCTACATGTACGAGCGGCTGTCGGACGGCTTGCATTCGTACGTCGCGCCGTCGGAGCGGGCTCCTTACAATGCGTCGGTGTTCACGAGCCGCGGCTATTTCTTCTTCCAGCCCGACATCGTGTTCCGCCCGCGCGAGCCCGGACTCTCGGTCATCGAGTGCGTTCTTCCTGGCGTCAAGGCGGTTGTCGCGAAGGGTCAGGTCGATGCCGCGAAAGTCGGCGTCGTCGGGCACTCGTGGGGTGGATTTGACGCGAGCTTTCTCGCGACGCACACCGATGTATTCGCCGCGGCGATTGCCGGCGCGCCGATTACCAATCTCGTCAGCAACTACGGCAACTTTCATTGGAGCAATGGCATCGCTGAGACCGATCACATCGAGACGGGGCAACAGCGAATGGAAGTGCCGATCTATGAGGATCTGCAGGCGTACATCCGCAATTCAGCGGTCTACGGCGTGGGGACCATGAAGACGCCGCTGCTGATTTCCGTTGGCGATCAGGACGGCACGGTGTTCTGGCACCAGGGCCTCGAGCTCTATAACATCGCGCGGCGCGCCGGAAAAAACGTCGTCCTGGTCGCGTACGCCGGGGAAGATCATGGGCTGCGCAAGAAACCAAACCAGGTGGACTATCACCATCGCATCCAGCAGTGGTTCGATCACTATTTGAAGGGCGAGCCGGCCGCTGCCTGGATCACCGACGGGCATTCGGTCCTCGATCGCGAGCGTGAATTGAAGAAGGGGAAGCCGGCGCCGCCGCAGAAGACGACGGCGCCCGTCCAAGAGCCCAGACGCTGAGCCGAATCACGTCGGAAACGGAGGATCCGCGATATGCAATCTGGACCGCCGACAGCCAGCGGCTGATCGATTCCGTCACCGAATCTGCCGGTCGCCGCAAATTGATGGCGCGGCAGGCGAACGGTGCTGGAGCCCCCGAAGAACTGTCGCCGCTTGTGGCGAACCTCTACCCGTTGACCGCATCACCGGACGGCCGGCTCGTCGTGTTCAAAGAGGGGCCGGCGGCGCAATTCGGCCTGCGGACTCTGTCGCTCGGCGCGGATCAAAGTGTCACGCCGATTCTCGAATTCAAAAGGCAAAGCGTCAACAGCGCCGAGGTCTCTCCTGATGGCCGCTGGATCGCGCCTCACGAGGGCCGTCCCCGCTCCGGGAGTAGCGTCGTGCGGCTAAGTGACCCCGAGGACGGTTACACCGGCAGGGTGAGCCGAGCCTTGCAACCACGGGTATCCTTGCGATTTTCGAGTGTCAGCGTGCCGCCGTGCGCTTCGGCGATTTGCCGGCACAGTACCAGGCCGATCCCCGAGCCGCCTTGTTTCGTGGTGAAAAACGGCACGAACAGGTTCGACGTATTCGACAGCCCTGGCCCTTCATCTTCGACGCCGATCTCGAGGCCGCCTCGCGTCCGTCTCCAGCCGACTCCAACCGTGCCGCCGCCGACTTCGAGACAGGCATCGGCGGCATTACGCATCAAGTTGATCAGAAGCTGTTCCAGTTGATCGGCGTCAGCGTCGATGGTCACGTCCGGACCAGGTTTGACGACGATCGGTACGCGTGTATCGAAGGCGGCGACGCGCTGGATCAGCGGCTTCAGCACGACCGGCGCGAGTTTCGGCGCCGGCAGGCGGGCGAGCCGCGCCGATGCGCCGGTGAAGCGGCTCAACGAATCCGTGCGCGAGGCGATCACCTGCAGGCCGCGTTGCATGTCTTCGCGCCAATCGTCCGGCTGGGGAGTGCGGTTCAAGAGATTCTCGAGCGAGCCGGCGATCGATTTGATCGGGCCAAGTGAGTTGCCCAGCTCATGGCCGATGACGCGAATCAGGCGCTGCCACGCCTGGCGCTCCTGTTCGCGCAGTGGCCGGCTCACGTCCGACAGCACGAGGAGATCATGAGGCAGACCGCCAAGCCGGAACGTCGTCCGGCGGACTTCCCACCGCCCTGGGCCGCCGCCTGCGGGCGTAATGTCGACGACGCGAGGGGCATCGCCAAACCATTCGCTCAGCGACAGCTCTTCCGCGGTTCTGCCGAGCATGTGCTCCATGCTCTTGCCCATCAATCGCTCGCCGGTGCGGTTCACGATGCGCAACCGATGCTCGGAATCGAAGGCGAAGACGGCCACATCGATCTGCTCCATGACCGTGCGCAGCAGCGACGAGGCTTCAACCGCACCGAGCCGCTGTTCGTGCAGCGTCTCCGCCAGTGCGTTGACCTCGATGAGCGCCGCGCCGAGCGGATCATCGGGGTTGGCGGTGCGGCCGCGGATGGAGAAGTCGTCTTCGCGAAGGGCCGCAAGCAGGTTGGCGAGCGTCTGGAGCGGCACGACGACGCGGGTGCGGACGGACGCAGCGAGGCCAAAGAGGGTGCTGAGGATGATCACGGTCAGCGTCCACTGGACCTTCGGCGTGTACGGCTCGGTCCACAGGATCCAGAGCGCGGTGAAGGCGCCGGGAATGCCGGCGCCCAGCGCGAGCGTGAAGACCTGCTGATCGAGCCGTAAGCGGCGCCACATGCTAAGTCGGGACCAGGTGCTGATTATTAGCGGGTTGCCGGCCGAAGACCTGGTCCCGGCGTAGCATTTTGCTAATTCTCAGCACCTGGTCCCAATCTCACAATTTATAGCGCTCGAGGCGGCGGTAGAGGGCGGATCGCGACAGTCCGAGTGCGCGGGCGGCGTGGCTGACGTTGCCGAAGCGCGCCATCGCTTTCTTGATCAGGAACGCTTCGACCTCTTCGAGGCTCATGTCTTCGAGGCGTGATGTCGATCCGCCGTCGACACGCAAGCCGAGATCGCCGCCGCGCACGGTCGGCCCTTGCGCCATCAGGACGGCGCGCTCGACCGAGTGATCCATTTCACGCACGTTGCCCGGCCACCGATGATCCATCAGGATTTGCATCGCCGCCGGATCGAAGCCGCTTAACGGCTTTCGATAGCGCTGCGCGTGCTGGCGGAGAAAATGCCTGGCGAGCAGGGGAATGTCCTCGCGTCGATCCCGCAACGGCGGGAGATGAATCTCGATCGTGTTCAGGCGGAAATAGAGGTCCTGCCTGAATCGTCCGGCCTCGACTTCGGCGTTGAGGTCGGCATTGGTCGCCGAGATCAAACGCACGCTGACTTTGCGCGTCTTCGAGGAACCCAGCCGCTCGAACTCGCCGGTCTCGATGACGCGCAGCAGCTTCTGTTGCTGGGTCATCGGCACGTTCGCAATCTCATCGAGGAACAGCGTGCTGCCATCGGCGAGCTCGAAGCGGCCGACGCGATCCGTCTTGGCGTCCGTGAAGGCGCCCTTGAGATGTCCGAACAGTTCCGACTCGAAGACGCCTTCCGCCATGCCGCCGGCGTTGACGGTGACCATCGGCCTGCCCGCGCGAGGCGAGACGGCGTGCAAGGCCTGGGCGACGAGACTCTTGCCCGTGCCGTTCTCGCCGGTAATCAGCACGTTGGCATCCGCCGGCCCGACGCGCGCGATCATTTCGAGCACCGGCCGCATCGCGGCCGATTCGGCAAGGATCGGCGAGCGGCCGTCGGCCTGCAGCGCCTGGTTTGCGGCCTCGAGCTGTCGGCCGCGGCGAATCGCGCGCCCCAGTTCGGTTTGCGTGCGGACAATCGACAGGAGGCGTTCGTTCTCCCACGGCTTCTGCACGAAGTCGCGGGCGCCGCGGCGCATGGCCTCTACCGCGACATTCACCGATCCCCAGGCCGTCAAGACGACGACCGGCAGCGATTCATCGGCGGTGTGGATGCGCTGGAGGAGATCGAGGCCCTCCTCGCCCGACGTCGTATCACGCGTGTAGTTCAGGTCCATCAGGACGACGTCGTAGTCCTTGAGCTCGAGCGCGCGCAGCAGCTGCGGTGGCGAGGCCGCCGTGTCGATGATGAAGCCCTCAGGCTTCAACAACAGCCGCAGCGCTTCGATGACGTCGGCCTGGTCGTCCGCGAGGAGGATCCGGGACGGCGGATCAGTTCTCATCGACGATCCAGCCGTCCTTGAGGTTGATCACGCGCTTGCCGTACGAGGCATTCTCCTTCGAGTGCGTCACCTGCACGATCGTCGTGCCCGCCTCGTTCAGCCTGCGGAACAGCTCCATGATCTCCTTGCCCTGATCGGAATGGAGGTTACCGGTCGGCTCGTCGGCGAGAATCAGCGACGGCTTGGCGACGACGGCGCGGGCGATCGCGACGAGCTGCTGCTGGCCGCCCGACAACTGGTTGGGGAACAGGTCCTTCTTGCCGACGATGTTGAAGCGGTCGAGGATGTCGGCGACCATGCCCTCACGCTCCGCTTTCTTGACGTCGCGGTACGACAACGGCAGATCGATGTTCTCGTAGACAGTGAGGTTGTCCAGCAGGTGATAGCTCTGGAACACGAAACCGACATGCTGCTTCTGCAGGCGCATCCGGTCCTTGGCCGACAACTGATGAATCGGATCGTCGTGCAGCCAGAACTCGCCGGTCCATGCGCTGTCGTGCATGCCGAGGATATGGAGCAACGTGCTCTTGCCGGCGCCAGACGGCCCCATGATGGAGACGAAGTCACCCTGCTTGATCTCGGCATTGACGCGGCGAAGAACGAAGGTCTGTGACAGGCCGTGGCGGTACGATTTTTCGATGTTCTGCAGTCTGATCATGGGCTGAAGAGGAATGGGGTCACTCGGAACGAAGGGCGGTCATCGGATCGACGCGCATCGCGCGCCTAGCCGGAACATAGCACGCCAGCACCGCCATCGCCAGCAGCAGGACGGCGAGCGACGCATAGATCACCGGATCGGTCGCGCTGGTGTCGAAGAGCAGGCCGCTGACCAGCGTCGCGGCCGCGGCGGCGGTGATCAGCCCGAGGACGACACCGATGACGGCGAGCTGGAGGCCCTGGCCGATCACCTGCGCGAAGACCTGCCGGGGACTGGCGCCGAGCGCGAGCCGCACGCCAATCTCGGGCACGCGCTGGGTCACCGTGAAACTAATCAAGCCATAGACACCCACGGCCGCCAACACGAGGGCCAGCAACGCGAAGCTCGCGATTAAGAACGATCGGAAGCGCGGCTCGCCCGTTGACTCGTCGATGATCTGCTCCATGGTCTTCAAGTCGCCGATGGGCAGGTCGGGATCGATTTGGTTGACGGCGGTCTTGACCGCGCCGGCCACCGCGCCGGCACCGCGATCCGTGCGGACCACGGCACCCATGTAGGGCAGCACGAATTGCGTGTAGGGCAGATAGACCGCCGCCTGCAGCGGCGCATCCAGCGATCTTCGTCGAGTATCCGAGACGATGCCGATCACCGTGACCGGATCGCCCATGTCGATCTTCTCGCCGATTGGATTCTTGCCGCCAAATTCCTTCCGGGTTGCTTCGCTGATCAACGCGACCGGCGGCGAATTCGGTCCGTCGCTCTCGTTGAAATCGCGTCCTTCGATCAGCCGCACTCCCGACGCGCGCAGGTAGCCCGGCGAGACTGAATACAGCTCCGCGCTGACTTCCTGCTCCGGCGGTTTCGGCGGCTGGCCCACGATCTGCAAGCCGGCCTGGGCGTTGCCGCCGCCAAATGGGAACGGAAACAGCATCGCCGATTGCGCAGTGACGGGATCTGTCCGCAATCGCTCGAGCACGCCCATGTAGAAGCGGCGTTGCGCCGCTTCGTCGTAGCGAACGAGCGGCAGCATCAGTTCCACGGTGACGAGCTCGGTCGTGCGAAAGCCTGGGTTCACCGAACGCAGGCGAGCGAAGCTCGTGAGCATCAGGCCCGCGCCGATCAACAGCACGAGCGCCAGCGCGACTTGCGCCACCACCATCACGTTGCGCATGCCGGTGCGCGACGTGCCGGTGCGCCCGCCGTCCTTCAAGTCGGCATTGAGCTCCGGCTTCGAGGATTGGAGCGCCGGCATCAGGCCGAACAACATGCCCACGACGATGGTCGCGCCAAATGCAAAGAGCGCGATGCGCCAGTCGAGCGCGACATCGGCAAGGCGCGGCAGGTTCTCGGGCGCGACCGCGATCAATAGCTGCAGCGTCCAGCTCGCGACCAGCAGCCCGAGCGCGCCGCCGGCGAGCGCGAGCACCACGCTTTCGGTCAGCAGCTGCTGCATCAACCGGCCGCGGCCGGCGCCAAGCGCGGTGCGAACGGCGAGCTCGCGACGACGAGCCGCACCTCGCGCGATCAGCAACCCGCCAACGTTGGCGCAGGCGATCAGGAGGACGAAGCCGACGGCCGCCAGCAGGACCAGCATCGCGGTCCTGACATCGGCCACCATACTCGCCGCGAGCGGCCGCCCGTCGATCGCGGTCCCGGCGTTGTTCTTGTAGTCGTGCGCGAGGCGATCGCCGATCGCCTTCAGCTGTTGACGAGCATCCGCAACTTGCCGCTCGCGGGCAACGCGGCCGACGGCGCTGAAGTAATGAACGTCGCGGCTGTTGTTGCCGGTGTCGATGCCAAACGGTGAGGTCGGCACGTCGCCCGGCGCCAGCATCCACGCATCGCTTTTCTGCGGATGACGGACCCAGTCCGGCACGACGCCGATGATTTCGGTCGGCGTCCCGTTGAGTCGAACCTGCGTGCCGATGACCGAAGGATTGCCGCCGAACTGCTGCTTCCAGATCGCTTCGCTGATCACCGCGATCGCGGCGCCGGGTTTGTCGATCGCCTCGTGATAGGTGCGGCCAAGGAGCGGCGGGGCGTCGAACACATCAAAAAACCCGGCGGTGGTCTGCATCCCGGTGATGCGGACCGGCTCTGATCGTCCGGTCAGATCGACAATGTCCGATCGATAGCCCGCCACCGCCGACAGTGTCGTCGCATCCTTTTTCAAATCGCGATAATCCGCGGAGGAAAACGAATCGCGGTTGCCATTCGGCGCCGCGCGCACGAGCTGCAGGATGCGGGAAGAATCGTTGTAGGGAAGCGGCCGCAAGACGACGCCGTCGACGATCGAGAAGATCGCCGTCGTCCCACCTATGCCGAGTGCGAGGGTGAAGAGCGCGACCAGCGTGAAGCCGGGCGCGCGGCGGAAAGAGCGAAGGGCGTACCGAATGTCCTGGACCAGCACGCCCTGCCTCGCTCTACGTTTCTCTAGGTGTTAGACGGCGGTGCCGACGTTCTCTTCGACGACGCGGCCGTCGAACAGGTGGACGCCGCGATCGGCATGCGCCGCGTAGCGCGGATCGTGCGTGACCATGCAAATGGTGGCACCGCCGCGATGCAGCTCGCGGAGCAGCTCCATCACCGCCTCGCCGTTCTTCGAATCAAGGTTGCCGGTCGGCTCGTCCGCGAGCAGGATCGACGGCTGGCCGGCGACGGC
>Ga0157380_10001813_pt1 | contig 14106 bp, 9 predicted proteins | sample S35metaG_FD_119757 | JGI IMG/M metagenome (GOLD analysis project Ga0157380, IMG submission 119757) | Switchgrass rhizosphere microbial communities from Kellogg Biological Station, Michigan, USA - S3-5 metaG | ecosystem: Host-associated > Plants > Roots > Rhizosphere > Soil | place: USA: Michigan... | reverse complement strand
GCTTGGATGTTATAGCCATCTTTCTTGCCGTCCGGAGTCTCGATGGCAAGACCGATGAAGTGTTTCCTGTTTTTCTTCAACATGCCGAACAGGAACAGAGGACTGATAAGGGCGAGCGCCGCGTAGGTGCCAATTCGCCGGCTGGCCTGATGACCGTGAGTTATCAATTTCACAGTCTTCGGGTCGATCTTGACCTCTTTCCCGTCTTTCAACTTCATGACAATCGAATCCGAGTTCACTGTCATTGAGTTATGCCAGTCATCAGGCTTAACCGTGCTGGCCATTGAGCCACCGATGTAACGAATCTCCCAAACATTTCCTTGTGCAAAGGTTGTGGAGCACAAGAGTGAAACGCAGAGGAGTAAGGCGATCAGAACTTTCATCAGGAGGATCCTTTCGGGAGAACGAGTGGTAGAAAAACACGTGAACGCTATCCAGATGGATAGTGGTTTCGGGAAGAGAAGTGCGTTGAGAAAACTTCAGGTACTACTAAACCGAGACAGTTTCTTCTTCTTCGATCAGATATGGAGAGACGGTCAAAGGCTTTTCGTCGGCGTCCTCGGCGAGCACGGCTTGAATGATTGGCAAGCTCAGCGTGTGCTTCTTTGAAATTCCGGGAACGTTGTGGCCCGCAGCATAAACAGCGTGTCGCTCGTTCTGCTCGTACCACTCGGCGAGGTTTGCGGTCTTATGCATGTTCTCAATGATTTGCCGCCAACCGACTCCAGTATTGTAGGCGCAGAAGCTAATCTCACCTTCCTGGGTGCCGTAGGGAATCACGCACATTTCGGTACGACGGAAATCGTAATTGAACAAATCCTGGAACCACATGCCTTCGACGCAGAGGACGCGCCAGACGTCGTTGGGATCTTCGACGTCCTTCGTCTTCATGCGGTCATTGCGATCGGAACTCGAACTTGTCGAAGACGGTTTGAACAAGTTGACAATCTGAGAGATCGGAAATCCCTGGGGAGCCCGTTCTGCATTGAAGTTGCGCATGATCGCCATGCCCAGCTGCGCGTAAGACAGTTTCTTGCCGCGAGCTGAATCTGTGATCACTGCCACGTCCTTCATGAACTGTTCGTAGTTGAAGAAGTCAAACAGCGATGAGTATTGCCCGGTCTTCTTGTTGACTACAATCAACGTGAAGATGCCGCAGTTGGGATGGCAATTACATGACGACCAGCCCCAGGGAGCGTCCGCGCCCTGAAGCATATCCATCACGCTCGTGAAGGCTGAATACGAAGATAACGGGAACCAATCGCGCAGCGGCTGAAGCCTTCCTCCCAGTTGATCTTTGAGATCGTGGGTCATACCGGAGAGCGTGTAACGTTGCTTGATTCGAACGGGATCCGGAACGTCTTCATCGCGACCAGTAAAAGAGACAGGCTGGAAAGCGATTGTTTGAACTTTGTCGATGTTCTGCGCAGCGAATTCCACGATCTGGCCGATGCCATCATTGTTGATGGTATTGACGATGGTAGTAACGAGCGTGACTTTAATGCCGACGGCGGCGAGGTTCTCGATCGCGCGCAACTTCACATCGAACAAATTACCGACACCGCGATGCTTGTTCTTTTCTTCGCTGACTCCGTCGAATTGTAAGTAAACGCCATGTTGGCCGGCCGCCTTCGCAGCTTTGCAGAATTCAATGTCTTCGGCGAAGCGAATTCCGTTGGTGGCTGCAAGTATGCGGTAGAAGCCGATCTTTCGCGCGTACTCAACTGCTTCGAGATAATAAGGAGACAGCGTGGGCTCGCCACCGGAAAAGAGAATGATGACTTGTCGCTTTGGTTTGAACGAAACCGCTCGATCAAGAATCGCTTTGGTATCTTCAAAGGTCGGCTCGTGAACATAGCCAACCTGGTTCGCATCCATGAAGCACGGGTTGCACATCATGTTGCAGCGGTTCGTCAGGTCGACAGTTAAAACCGCGCCGCGTCCAAATTTGATATTCGAAGTCCCGTGGTGATGGACATGGGAATCTTCGGCCGCTTTGAAATCACGACCAAAGAACAACGATTCAATTCGCTCGAGAAACGCAGGGTCGGTGGCCATCACATCCACGAACTCGCCGTGCTTGGGGCAGGTCTTGCGCATCACGACCTGTCCATTCTCTTCGACGATCTGGGCTTTGATTTCACCCGGATGCTCGTTCATTAGTGATTCGAGCGTGGTTTCGCCGGTGATGACTGCGTTGCGAACTTCCTTAACGCAAGTCGGGCAAAGACTGTCAGTCTCTCGGGGAAATCCAAGTGGCGGCGAGGTGCGTTCGTATGATTTCAATAACGGGCCCGGTGCCCACTTCGGACGGATAGCTTCGCCTTCGGGGAGACGAGTGTTGACCGACTGAAAGGCCTTCCACGCGAGGTCGGAAAGTCCGGAAACTAATTTGGAGCTTTTCACTCCTTTGAGCCGGTCTTTTTCAGACTCGCCACGACGAAACTGATCACTGAACAATGAAGTCTTCTCCCAATAAATACCTGTAAGCGTCCGTTGACGGGCTTATAATGCTAATTCGATAAGCCGTCTGAAACCTCGTACACGCACACCTTCACCACGAAACCACGCGCGGTGATGGCACATCATAGTGGTCCCATTCGACTAAGGCAAGGCCAAAAGGCCTGATTCGAGCCATTTTGGTCACGAAATAGCGGGGTTTAGCGGTTAGGTTGCGGCGTTTAGTCGGGTTTTCAAGTTGTGATCACCGGCAGCGAGGATCATAGTTCATCAACGGGAAAAGTTGTTCCATTCACACCAGGTTCAAGGGGGTGAGCGGCGGCAGATTACATGTTTTTCTGGTGCACTCGGGCCGCCACGTTTTGGTTGACATCAATCTCCCGCTAAGCGTATAAGCCAACCTGAAGGTTCGCGCACCGCTCGGTCCACACAGGGAGTTCATAAAATGAGCAAGCGATTATCGCTAACAATGCTCTACCTTTAATACTCATATCTGACCTAACAGAGCTTTTACGCGTTGAGCCGCTGGCGAAGTCAATTTCAACCAAACTGAATTTGGTCGCTCGTTTCTACAATTGGCTGGTATTAGCCCCAGACGTTTCGATACAAATTAGTCTTTTTGGAAGCAACAGATGGCCGAACCACCTTATGGCGAGATTGTTGACTTATTAAGGAACGGGCAAGTCGTGCCCTTTCTCGGGGCAGGCGTGAATTTTGGCACTCGCCAACCACCCGGTGCAAAGTGGGACGACAAAAGTCCGACGTTCTTGCCGAGTGGCGCCGAACTCTCGAGATTCCTGGCGGCAAAGAGCAATTTCCCCTCTGCTGATGAACGCGATCGGGGTGATTTGGCCAAGGTCGCTTCGTACTTTGCCGAGACCAGCGCGCGCAGCCGCTTGCGGCAAAGGCTCCATGAAGTGTTCGACCGAGACTTTGAGCCGTGCGAAATCCATTCCTATCTGGCCGCGCTACCGAAGCCCTTATTGATCGTTACGACCAACTACGACGATCTGACGGAGCGGGCTTTCGTGCGCGCGGGCAAGCCTTACGATTTGGTCGTTCACCCGACCGATCGCAAAGATGTAGGTGCTTCCGTGCTTTGGTGGCGACATCAGGCGAAAGAGCCGGAAGCCGTTGCTCCGAACAAACTTTTCATCGATCTCGATCAGACGACGGTGATCTACAAAATGCACGGGACGGTGGACCGTCAATTAAAGCAGTGGGACAGTTACGTCATCACTGAAGAAGATTACGTGGATTTCCTTTCACGCATGATGGGTCAGACCGCCGTCCCGGCGCAGTTCATGCGCCACTTTCGCACTCGTCACTTCCTATTCATGGGTTACGGACTGAATGACTGGAATCTCCGAGTAGTCCTTAATAATCTCCGGGCGGTGCTTCCAGGTCTCGATGAGAAACCTGCCGACGCAGACAGTGAAGAAGAAGATCTTCGATCATGGGCGATCCAATTCGGTCCCTCAGATCTCGAAGTCGAGCTCTGGAGCGCTCGCAAGGTCAGGATTTATAATGTGGACATCAACGCATTCGTGAACCGTATGAAAGCAGAAGTTAGTTAGTTTGTCTGGATTATCGATCCTAACGGACCCGGAGTGATCGCGGTACGAGATGAGCCAACCCATCCCGCCAGGTTTTTGTCCCTACAAAGGCCTGCAGCCTTACACCGAGCAGGATCGCGCTTTCTTCTTTGGCCGCCGTCGCGATCAGCAAATCATCATTTCGAACTTGTACGCCGCGCAACTGACCGTTTTTTATGGAGCGAGCGGGGTCGGAAAGAGTTCTGTGTTACTGGCTGGCGCGGTGCCGCTGCTCAAGCGGGAGCCGAACCTGTCCGTGGTGGTTTTTCGTAATTGGCAGGAGCCCAACTTCGCTTCTCAGCTAAAAACCTGCACGCTCGAGGCTGTCAATACCAGGGTGGGCAAGCTGATTGACGCGGACCCATCTCTTCCATTGGATGATTTCCTGAGTCAGGTAACGCGTGGATCGCGTGGTTCGATCTTTTTCGTCCTGGACCAGTTCGAAGAGTATTTTCTTTACAACCCACCTTCTCCTGCTGCCGACGCCTTCGAAGCAGAATTGGCGCGCACTATAAATCGTCGGGACCTCAACGTGAATTTCCTGCTCTCGCTGCGCGAAGACGGTTTGAGCAAGCTCGATCGCTTTCAGGGTCGTATTCCGACGCTGATGAACAATATGTTGCGGCTCGAACACCTGGATCGTGACGGCGCTAGAGACGCGATCACCAGACCGTTGGACGAGTACAACCTGCGACTGTCCAACGGGCAAGGGGCGGTAACAATTGAACCAGAGCTGGTCGAATCAGTTCTGGATGATCTGCGAGGGGTAAAGGTCGCGTCCGACCAGACCGGCGAGGGGACCGTCGAGCATTTACCTCTTACCGCGGCGGCGGTCGAGATTGAAACGCCCTTGCTGCAAATGGTCCTCACGCGTCTTTGGGAGGAAGAACGCGCCGGCGGTTCGCACGTAATGCGACTGCAGACGTTTGAAGCTTTGGGCCGCGCCGAGAATATTGCTCGTACACATCTCGACACGATCATGGGACGGCTGACTGAGGCTGAGCGAGACGATGCTGCTAGCATTCTTCGGTATATGGTGACGCCTTCGGGCGCAAAGATCGCACAGGAGGCAGGCGCTCTGGCTTCCTGGACTGAACAGACTGAAGCAAAGGTGCAGTCGATCCTGAATCGGCTGAGCGGTGCGGACATGCGCATTCTGAGAACGATGCAGGCGCCCGGCGAACTAATGCGTTATGAAATCTTTCACGATGTGTTGGCCCAGGCGATTCTAAACTGGCGACGGCGATACGTTGTCGCGCAGCAGGAGGAGAAGATCCGGCGCGAGGAGCAAGCGCGCCGAGAGGCTGAACAAGAAGAGGCGCAGCGACGCAGCGAAATAGAGCGAAGCCGCCGCCTGCGGACAACAATTAGTGGATTATTGGTGGTCCTAGCCATCATGGGCGCATTACTGGGATTTGCTTTATGGCAGTGGCGTCAGGCGACGAAGCAAAGCAAGCGGGCGGATCAGGCAAAAGCAGTGGCTGATGATAAGAGTAAGAAAGTTGAGGCCATCGGTCACATAAATCTAGGACACCTTTATCTCCAGAAGAAGAATTTTGCCAGGGCTATCCAGGAATATGATGAGGCAATCAAATTGGATCCCACGAATCAGACAGCACATAGCGCCAAGGGCTACGTCCAGATCCGAGTTGGAGACAAAACCGGACAATACGATGACGCGGTTTCTACCCTTGAATACCTGACTTCCAAGGTGGATCCTTCATTCACGCTGGGGCACTATAATCTTGCGCTTGCATATTCGAAGCAAGGTAAGAGCAAAGAGGCTGTTAAGGAAGCCGTAACGGTGCTTAAGAGCGACATAGACTTCTGTAAAACATTCAAGGAAGATCCCGCTTACAAGTGGTTGCTGATCACGGACGAATATAAGACTCTCTGTAAGGGCCAGGACACGGCTCCTTAATCAAACCTGCCTTTCACACGTAATCATTCCATCGAGAGAAGAATCCTATCCGGTTGCGGAGCAAACGGAAGGATAGGTAACATCCCTCCGCGCTTGACGCCGCTGCAATGAAGGTTCATCCCACAGCCGTTGTGCATCCGACTTCGATCATAGGTTCCCAAACAGCGATTGGGGCGCATGTTCAGGTTGGACCTTACGCGGTGATCGAAGACGAAGTATTCATTGGTGCCGGATGCAGCATCGGCGCGCACGCCGTGATTAAGAAGTTCACTTCCCTCGGGGCGCGAAATCGGGTGTTTGAGCATGCGGTGATCGGCGGCGAGCCTCAGGATGTGAAGTTCAAGGGCGAGTCGAGCAGGCTTATCATTGGCGATGACAACTTGATTCGCGAGTTCTGCACTTTTCATCGAGCTAGTGGCGAAGGCGAAGCTACTCGTATCGGGTCACGCAACTTTCTGATGATCGGAGTGCACATCGCGCACAACTGCGTCATCGGCGACGACAACATATTCGCGAACGAAGTTGCGCTGGCTGGGCACATCGTCGTGGAGGACCACGTGTTTCTTTCAAACAACGTGGGCGCGCATCAATTTGTGCGGTTCGGTCGCTACGCCATGGTTGGCGGGAAGTCGAAGATAGTCCAGGATGTACTGCCATTCTTTCTTACCGACGGAAATCCGCCGCGCGTTCGCGGCCTTAACTCGGTTGGCTTGAGGCGAGGCGGGTTTTCAGCCGAATCGCGCCTCGCTCTAAAGCAAGCCTATCGTCTTCTGTTTAGATCTAAAATCTCGCTGTCTGAAGCCATAGCTGGCATGGAAGAATTGCGTGATCCAAACATTGACCATCTAATAGCCTTCATTTCTGGATCCAGGCGGGGTTTTGTGCGTGCAAACAATCGTGAAAGTAATGATGACGATCCAGATGCTCACGAGACTGGGTAAAAGAGTCGTCGCTTGGCCCAATAATTGAGCGCTGACAGGAGGTGGCCTCCGTGGCAAGACTTTGTAGCATTCTCTGTTTGCTCACCGTGTTTATGGTTCTGGTTGCGAGCCCAGGAACCACAACTCGCGCTGGTGAGTCCCCTCGTATCCCTGCTCCGAATGTAGTAGCCAAGGCGTCCGAACATTCTCACCCCGCATTCACTACGTGGGCGCCCCAGGAGTTTGAATGTCCGGTGTGCAAGACAAAGAACACGTTCATGGTGGTAATGAGTTATGGCAGCTACATCTATCAATGGCCTTCAAAATTTCAATTAATTTTCTGGCCTAATACTGATGGAGCCGCCTGGTACAGTTGTAAGAAGTGCCGGTACACGAGGTTCATGGGAAGTTTCGAAAAGTTGCCGCAGGAAAAATTGCCTGCACTTCGCACGCTGCTTGAAGGAGTAACGCTGCCGCCGCAGAAAGAGATTCCTAAGGAAGAAAAGTCCTGGAGGCAGCCTTACACGCAGATTCCAACTTCTGACAGATTGCTGGTGGTTGAAAAAATCGAAGCATTGCTCGGCGAAAGGGACGATGCCTACTGGAGTCACTTCTATCGAGTATTGGGCTATCATTTTAGTGCGGAGAAGAAACAATCCGAGGCGGACGAAGCCCGGCGGAAAGCGCTGGCGGTTATTGAACGACAACTGCTCGACAAAGCTAATGATGGTAGACGGAAGGAGCTGCTGATATTGGCCGGCGCTATGAACCACTTTCTGCGCGACGATGCCAAAGCAAAGACCAATTTCGAACAAGCCGCAAAGCTCAAATATGCCGATGCTAAACTCGGCGAAGAACAAAACAACAACTATGACAACTATCTTTCAGAGTTGATCAAGGAATACCTGGAAGCCCTTCAAAAGGGTAAGGGTCCGCGCGATATGCCAGACACTGATAACTAAACAGCTGAATCGAATTTCCTGATGGGAACACTGAAAAAAGTTGCGGAGTTAGCCGCCCACCTCAACGCCGCGTTTACAGGTGACGGCGGCATTGAGATTCACCGAGTCGCAAGTCTTGAGACCGCGGACGAGGGGGAAATCAGTTACGTTGAGGATGAGAAGTTCTTCGACGCGGCGAATGCTAGTAAGGCCTCTTGTCTGATTGTTCCGAGCGGGTCATTCATCTCCGCTCCTTGTCGCATAGAGGTCAAACGACCAAAACTGGCCTTTGCACTTGTCGCAGAGCTTTTGCACCCGCCTCGGAAGAGAGTTGCTTCCGTTCACCCGACGACTGTAGTTGCCGGTTCTGCTGCCATTGGCGACGACGTTTACCTCGGTCCTAATGTTGTCGTCGAGGAAGATTCCCGTGTCGGCAACGGCACTCGTATCGAGGCTGGGGTTGTGGTCGGCGCTAACGTCATCATCGGATCTGATTGTGTGTTGCATCCCAACGTGGTGCTTTACGATGGCGTAACGATTGGCGACCGGGTGATCTTACATGCGGGTGTCTGCCTCGGAGCCGATGGGTTTGGTTATGTACGCGACGACATGAGTTATCACAAGTTTCCACAAATTGGGACGGTCGTAATCGAAGACGATGTGGAGCTGGGTGTCCATACCTGCGTAGATCGGGGGGCGTTGGGCAGAACTCGCATCGGCCGCGGAACCAAGCTGGATAATCTCGTTCATGTGGGCCACAACTGTGACATTGGCGAGCGGGTAGTCATCGCTGCGCAGACTGGAATTTCAGGAAGCGTGACAATTGAAGATGATTGTGTGATTGGGGGACAGGTCGGATTCGGTGATCACATCCGCGTTCAAAGCGGCGCAGTGATCGGCTCGAAGGCCGGCGTCCTGCCCGGAAAGATTGTGCGGCCGGGTGTCTGGTGGGGCATTCCGATTCAACCACTCGCCGAGTACAAACGGTTGAACGCACATCTCGGTCGGCTACCTCACCTTCGCGAAGAGGTTAAGGAGCTTCGTGAGAGGCTTCGAATTTTGGAAGAAAAAATGTAAAGAACCGTCATAGCTGCCGACTCCTCAGCACCACGCGCATTCCATATTTAGGCCTGAGCGACATTACGGGTTGGAGGCCGATCTTTTGATCGGATCTCACTCTCATTTGCCATTTTTGGGCGAGGCCTATCAATAGTAGTTTCGTTTCCATGAGGGCAAACATATCGCCGATGCAGCGGCGCGGCCCGCCTCCAAAAGGGTAAAAAGAGAACTGAGGCCGGTTATTTCGTGATTCGGTCCAGCGTTCCGGATCGAATCGTTCCGGATCGGGGAAGTAGCGCGGATCGCGATGAGTAACGTATTGACTCATCAACACCATTGCACCTTTAGGAACCCGATACTTGCCAATGTAACAGTCTTTTAGCGCGGTGCGTTGCAGGGCCCAAGCCGGTGGATAAAGTCGCATACATTCGGAAATGATCATGTCGGTGTAAGGCAAGTTTCCGAGGTCGCCTATCGAAGGCGTTCGGCCCATGAGTACTTTATCAATCTCGGCATGAAGTTTAGCTTCGGCTTCGGGATTCGCTGACAGTAGATAGAAGGCCCATGCGATTGTTACTGCAGTCGTTTCATGACCGGTCATGAAAATCGTCATGGCCTCATCGCGAAGTTGGGAGGAGGAGAGTTGGCTGCCGTCTTCTTCATCACTCGCTAGTATTAACATCGACAGCAGGTCACCTCGATCGGCGCCGCTCTTTTTGCGTTCGTCGATTATCCTGAGAATAAGTTTGTCGAGTGTGGCTTTGGCATTCTCAAACTTGGCTTTTGCTTTTGCGGCACTCCGCGATCTCACGACTGGCAACTTCTTCATGAGGTCGCTAAGAACGCTCGAGATGCTGGAGGTGTCCGTAGCTTTCAACATGTCCGTGATGGCGGCGCCAATCTCAGCTGCCTCATGCTCCATGTCGGCGTCAAAAAGAGTTTTGCCTACAATTGCCAGCGTCAAGGCCATCATTTCTTCGGCGAGATCAATAGTCTGCCCGTCGCGCCAGTCCGCAATTCGCCGAGCCGTGTACTCATTCATCACCTTGGCATAAGCCTCAATGCGCGAGCGATGAAAGGCTGGCTGAGCTAACCGTCGATGGCTGCGATGTGTCTCGCCTTCCGCGGTCAACAGGCCTTCTCCCAATAGCAGTTTCGCTCGTTGCAAGGCGGGACCCTTGATGAAGTTCTGACTGTTATCTACGAGGACTTCTTTGATGAAGTCAGGGTGATTCAAAAGGTAGACTTTTTGACTCCCCATCTCGAAATAACAGATGTCGCCATATCGCTGCGCCAGACTTAATAGGAAGTCCAGTCGACCACGGCGATAGGCCAGCAACCCCAGCAGCGGATTGTTACTTCGTGGACCCGGAGGGCGATCAAAGTTGGCGATTCTTTGAATGGGGAGGGCTTCATTGATTTGCATAGTGGTGTTTAGAACCGAGGTACGTACTGCGGAGAGATATCTCTTGATTGTTTTCTTAATGCGACGGAACGCCGCCCGATTGCCACCGGGAGGTGACTTGAATGCCTTTGGGCGTCGTTAGAATAATCGCGAATCTAATTACAGGCAAGTTCAGGAGAGGTTTTGTAACTTGAATCGAAAAATCACTACAGTACCCTGAGCGGTAGCGAGGGGATGTTGCCACTCATTCTGACACTGCCGTACTTCTTGTTCGTTGGGTGGCAGTATCCCCTCGCTACCGCTCGGGGTACTGTAATGATTCAGATCCAAGTCCGTTTCCGCAGAACTGAATTTATGAACGAGTCATTGGAGGTTCTCAATGGGTACCGCGCTGTGAATCCGCATTCCGGACGTTAGCCTAATGCTGACCTACGAACTTTAATATTCGCTCGGCAACCTGCCTGGAAGCGTCGCTTTCTCCGAGCTGGTGACGTACTTCGAGTAGCTGAGAACGAATCAGTCGATTTCGCTCGGGCTCAAGCAGCGACAAAACCTCCTCGGACAAACGCTTTCCGTTCAAGTCGTCTTGCATCAACTCAATAACGAACTCGCGCCCCGCGATAAGGTTGGGGAGCCCGATATAATCTCCATGAATCAGCCTACCCAGAGTGTGCCAATTGATGAATGACTCCTTGTAGACGATCACCATCGGCGTGTTGAGCAGTGCAGCTTCCAAGGTCGCGGTTCCGCTGGTTATCGCTGCCGCATCCGCTGCTGCGAGTGCTTCCCGTGTTTGGTGCTCGACAACGCACAACGTGACCTTCCTTTTCCGGGTAAGAAGCCGTTCGACTTCAGCGCGAGAACGGCTGGGAGCAACGACGAGTACAAATTGAATCTCCGGATCATCGGCTTGAATCAAAGAGGCAGCATCAAGCATTGGGGGCAAGATCCGTTCAAGTTCTTTGCGCCTGCTGCCAGGCAGGAGCGCCACAATCGGACGTGAAGGATCCAGATTGTTCCGAAGGCAGAATTCAGCGCGGTCATAGCGCGCGTGCACTTTGCCGGCCAGAGGATGGCCGGTGTACTCGACATGACTCATACCCCGTTTGGCGAACCAATCGACTTCGAACGGTAGAATTGCCAGCAACAAATCGATGTCTCGGCGCATTTGTCTCACTCGATACGAACGCCAGGCCCAAACCTGTGGGCTGATGTAATAGATGACGCGAATTCCACGGTGATGTAGAGCCTTCGCGAGACGGAGATTAAACTCAGGCCAGTCGACGAGGATGGCAACATCCGGTCGCTTCTCAAGCGCGGCTTTTTTCAGCGTACGGAAAGCTCGAAGGAACTTAGGGAAGACGCTCGCGACTTCAATGATGCCGATTATGGCGAGCTCGTCCGAGTTGACTATTGTTTCGACTCCGGCTGCCCGCATCTGAGGTCCAGTGGCGCCGAACAGGTGGATATTAGTTTGAGGAGCCGCTTCGTGAAGAGATTTCACCAGCGCAGCAGCATGGGCGTCACCAGAAGGTTCTCCGGCAACGATCATTATGCTTAATCCGGCTGGGATAGAAGACATTTGTTGAGTCTAACGACTCGCTTGCAAAACTCTTCTCAGTCACACCCGGTTTCAACCGGGTGGTAAGGTTTCAGAAAACACATCTTAACCGTTTCAACGGTTTCCGCCCGCAAACAAAAAAAGCAGAAACCGTTAAAACGGTTAAGAGCCCTGCTCGTGGTCCTTGCCACCCCGTTTAAACCGGGTGTGACTGAGAAGAGTTTTGCCAGACGAGCGAACTACTCACAGCTTCTTAATCCAGATACTCCCGCCGGTGTTCTTCTGCACGAGCGGCATATCGCGAAAATACTTTTCCTTGTGAAACCAATCGATATAAGTATTAAAAAGCTCAATCTGGAATTGCGAGTTGTATTGCAGGAAAGCCCGTAACAGATACGCTTCGTTCCAGGCCCGACCCTCGTAGACCCAGTCGAGCGGGTACTCAAACGGATAGAAGATGTCGTGAAAGTGAATGTGAACACCACTCGTCAATGCAGGCAAGATGCGAAAGAAGATGTGATTAACGTCGCTGTCTACTTTCGCAACATGGCTTGAATCAATGAACAAGATGTCATTCGGCTGCAACTCATTGAAAAGTTCTGTTTCTACTTCCTGCAAAGGCTTTTCTAAAACTGTGACCCGTTCAGCGTCAGTAGCCTTCAAAAGCGACTTGAATAATTGTGGCTCAGGTTCGATGAATGTAAATTGAATGGAATTCTCGAAAAACAATTCATTGGTATCGAGCATCGCCGCCGAAGAGTAACCAGCCCCGACTTCGATGATTCGCCGCGGCCGCAAATGCCGCATCATGCAATAGAGAAGCAGGGCGTCTGAATATGAATAGGCGGGATTCTCGAACCAGTAGCGCGAGCCTTCAGTTTGCTCAGCTTTGAATGGCTGCTCCGGATAGAACCGCAGTAGTTCGTCGAACAGCTTTAGTTGACCCGCTTCATTCAGATTGAGTCCCGGCATCTCGCGAGGCACCGCGTAGATCTCAGACTCGCGCAGTTTGACTTGCTCGGGCGAAGGAATCGGCGAAAGGGCATGACCTGGTTCCACCCAGGTGCGGTAACGCTCGAGCTCACGTCGGGCCTTATCCAATTCAGCTCGCAGTTGCTCAGTCTCAGTTGCCTGATCGCTCATTTGCTGGATCCGAATTCAACGAATGCTACTCTGATGCCAAGGTGTCTCTCGTCTTCACTGACTCCAAGCGATGCCGGCGTGGCCGATCCAGGAATGTGAAACTCAAGAACATTCTTTTCTCGCAGGTACTCCGCCGGTAACGCGAGCGAGTAATCGTTCAGCTCAGCAGTCCGCAGTTCGTAGGTCGTCAAGACTCTGCCGTTTAGTTTGACGATTACTCGTTGCTCCTCGAGTTTCCCCGGCACAATGAACGGCGCCATTCTGATTCTTATATTCCACGGTTTGATTTCGCCGAGAGCGAACATCATCGTCGCGATACTTCCGCTTGACCAGCGACTCTGGAGCTCCGGAATACTCCAGCCATACCAAAGATACTTGTCAGCTTCCTTACCGGTGAAATCAATTGTTGTTTGATCCTGAAGTAATGGAACGTTAGGAGGAAATGGTGGGGGAATCAAACCGGCAAGAAACTGAGGCTGCCGCCAATCCCAAAGCCTCTCGGGCTTAGCGTCAACATTCTCTGGTAACGAGTTCCAGATTGAAGTCTCCGGTGAAAGTGCTCCGCGCGCGTTTATGAAGATGCTCGTGGTCAAGAGCACCAGCCCGGCAAACGAAGTCACTGCTCTTTCGAAGCGAATAGTGTGGCCGCTTTCCGACATCGCTTTCAGCCCGAGTGTTCCCAACATAACCAGCCACGGCACTGAAGCCGTCATTAAGCGTGGCCCATAGCTATGCCCACCCCACCAGTGGTCAAAACCGGAAATCATGATCAACTGAATTACCATTGCCGACAGCGCGGTTATCACCAATCGCTTATGCGGCAGCGAATTGCGGAACCTGATCAACGTGTAGATGACGAAGATCATTACCGGCACGAAAATCAAGAACCCTCGTGAGGGACTAATCAGATTACCCGGCAGCGCGGTCCAAAATTTTCCGAAGAGTAAACGACCCGGAAGAAAGTAACTTGGTAGGAGCGTCCCAAAGTTGTACCACGAATAAACGACCAGCAAGCTCGCCCAGGAGATACCCGTTATCAAGTACGCGATCAATTGACGTCTGTTGAAGACGAAAAAAAGATAAACAGAAATCGCCATAATG
>Ga0157380_10001812_pt1 | contig 14111 bp, 3 predicted proteins | sample S35metaG_FD_119757 | JGI IMG/M metagenome (GOLD analysis project Ga0157380, IMG submission 119757) | Switchgrass rhizosphere microbial communities from Kellogg Biological Station, Michigan, USA - S3-5 metaG | ecosystem: Host-associated > Plants > Roots > Rhizosphere > Soil | place: USA: Michigan... | reverse complement strand
TTTAATCCAAATACCGGCTATGGTCTATGGACATACAACCAAACCATTAAAGTAACAGATAGTGAAGGTGTTGAATTTTTGAATGCACCAACTAGCCCTGTAGACTACTGTCTCAATGATCCAGGTATAACATTGCCTGCAAACAACCAGGCATTACTTGGAGAAAATAATCCTTTATCCAGTAGTTGTAGTGTGCATGTAGATCTCGGACTCAATGTCCGTGAGACCTGTAGTAGTATTATCTCCTACAATGTCAAGATCTATCCGTACAATGGACTGGAATACATCCTGATTAAACCCGATACTTACGTAGACCTGGGTCAGGATCATGAAGGTGAAATTCGATTTAATACACAGACATCCGGCATACCTTCTATACAAGCGGATGGCTTGCCTTACAATAGTCCTGAATGTGGTGATTACCACAGGGTATTATGGACCGTTGAAGATGGTTGTGGCAATGCAACCTATGCTGATTATTTATTCCGCCTTGAAGATTGCAAAGATCCGACACCAGTATGTATCAATGGTATAAGCACTGTGATCATGCAGATGAATGGAGAAGTTACCGTAAACGCATCCAGTTATAATGCGTCCAGTTTTGATGATTGTACACCAGGAGCGGACTTGTTATTCAGTTTCGATGGTGCTACCTATCAGCCAACGCATACATATACTTGCGATAATGTTCCGGCATTTGATGAAGAGTTACCTGTAGAGGTCTGGGCTGCAGATGGTGGTGTAGACCAGGATTGTGATGGAGAAATTGAATGGAGTGAGCGAAATAAAGATTTCTGCGTTACCTATATTATCATCCAGGATAACAATAATGTATGTGAAAATAATGGTGGCATACTTGGCGGTCAGGTTATTACCGAACAGACGGATGCAGTCAGCAATGTTGTAGTAGGGCTAAGCATGCCAGGTTCATCTGCACAGGAAATAACAACCACACAGGATGGACGATTTAAATTCAATCATATTCCTCCAGGATCTGACTATGTGATCACACCGGGTCGTAATGACAGTCACCTGAATGGTGTCAGTACACTTGATTTGGTGCGTATCCAAAAACATTTGTTAGGCAGGGAGCCATTCAATAGCCCTTACCAATACATTGCGGCGGATGCTAATAATAGTCAATCTGTCAGTGCTATAGATCTTGTTGAGATCAGGAGAATGATCCTGGGATTACAAGATGAATTTACCTCCAATCAAAGCTGGCGATTTGTTCGCAAAGGAAGTGAAATGTCCCAGGGTAATCCATGGCCTTTCAATGAGCAAATTGAAATCCCATACCTTGGATCTAGTGGAGGTAACGATATGGATTTTATCGGGGTAAAGATTGGAGACGTTAATCATACTGTTCAGGCCAACGCAGATCATATTAAGCCAAGAAGCCCTGAAAGAATCATCAAGGTGAAAGCTTCAGGTAAAGGCCAGGTTGAGATGGGTGAAGAGATTGAAGTGGAACTTGAGTTTCCTGAGGTGGTGTCAGGATTCCAATGGACCATGGAAACCAAGGGACTTGAAATGACTGGCATCAACAGCGATGATATCCAGATCAATGAGCAGCATACTGGAAATCTTGGAAACGGCATTGTTACGATGAGTTGGAACGGAGAGTTGAAGTCTCCAAATTCCAATACGGAAGGAATGACGATACGCCTCAAATTCAAAGCGGTAGCTTCTGGACGATTGATGGATATGCTCGATGTGACAAGTGATGTTACACCGGCAGAAGCGTATACGACTAATGATGAAATAATCGGTATAAATCTCACTTTCAACAGTGTAGGCATATTTGCTGATTATGCGCTTTACCAAAACAAGCCAAATCCTTGGAATAATCACACGTTGATTGGTTTCCATTTGCCAGTGGATGCCGCGGCCACCTTGTCGATTTTTGACATGGATGGAAAGATCATTAAGGCAATCCAGGGCCAGTACAAATCGGGGTATAACTCAGTCACCCTGACGATTGATGACCTTCCTGCTTCCGGTGTATATTATTATAGATTGGAAAGCAACGGGTTTGTAGCCAGTAAGAAGATGGTGATGGTCAAATAAGGCCATAAATCATAGATAAGAAAAGCCTCTGCCGACTTTCCGGTGGAGGCTTTTTGCATTTGGGCAAAGGATAACGGGAAGAAAAAAATGTCTCCCAGCCGTCAGAATAGGTTCAACTTATTTTACGAAATGCGGGCTTAAGAAGGATTCCTTGTTTGGCTAACAGGCTTTTGTAAACTGTCCAAACTCCAAAAAGCTTTTACAGTATAGATTTTAGGCCTGTTCAGGGGTATTTTTTGCCCTCGAAAGGCGAAAAAAACGGTATTTTCGTCAACCCGAATTCTTGAGTCAATCTCTGGGATGAGGGCCCGTCCCAAAAACCCATTTTTTCTTTTACTTTTTCATTGCACATATCCCTTCGAAACCGGGGTGCAGAATGGTAATTCTGGCCTCCAATAAGATCGGATAGTTTAGTCATTTTTCGATACATGTATAACAAGAAGACCCAACGATATAATATGTTCACCAGGCTTACCTCCCTTCTTTTTTTCTGTTTTATAATCTTTTCACCCGCTGCACAGGCGCAGACTGATTTTGCTCCTGGGGAAATTATGTTTACAGGTTATAATTCAGATGGGACTGATGGATTCAGTTTTGTATTATTAACGGATGTCACCACCAATACGGTAATTTTTATTTCTGATTGGGGATGGAGTAATACTACAGGATATCGTATAGATAACTCTGGGGAAGGAACAATTCAATTGACATTTAATAATAATTATCCTTGTGGGACAGAAGTTATTTTCACAGACACAGAGGATGCAAACGATTGGGACAACCCTGTGAATGAGAATGGGACAGTGGTTGGAGCAGTAACCATCCTTGGAACGGGTGGAGTTAACGGACCAGAATTAATTACAAGTGGTGATCAACTAACGATTTATCAAACTCCCCAACCTACATCCGGCGATCAGACATCATTCGTGACAATGATTCAAATGGATAACAATTTATTGCTACCGGTTGATAATGATGATGAATCCCAATTACCAACCGGTCTGCCTGCAAATTCAATTGTAAGATTTAATTTTGAAGTAGACAATGCCAAGTATGACTGTTCGCCAACTACTGGTTCTTCAATGGTATTACGAACAGCTATCTCAAATGATAATGGTGTTGGAGGTCTTAAACCTGATGGTTCTGATAATTGGAATTGGAATGACAACACTCCATTTTCTTTGCTTCAAGTATGTCATTTTTGTTGTGGAACAACCCCTCCTGCCTCTGCACCAGTTATCCTAAGTCCTCCATCAGCATTTACTAATCAGGTTTTTACCATTATTATTAATGGTACACTTGCTACAGGTGCCTCTTGGGAATTATACACTGCAGGTTGTGGTGTGGGAGCTCCTATCCAAACTACTACCACATCGAGCTTCAACATAATGGCACCTTCTACCGCGGGAGTTTATACCTATTATGTAAGGTCATCCCAGGCAATAGATTGCGAAGCTATTTGCGCAGTGTTCCAGGTCAGTGTTTGTGCAAGTACAAATATGAATACATGCACAAATTGTAGTGCAAATCCTGCAAGTTGCGGTGATTGTTGGTTGCCACCTCCAGTCGATAATCCTGATCTTGATTCAGGATGTTATGAGATCAAATTGATTTTTGTGCTTGATGAATCTGGGTCCATTGTCACACCTACAAATTATTCGCAACAAGTCGAAGATGGTGTTTTAGCTTTTTTGAATTCATTGAATGGACAGGATATTCAAATTGCGCTGATTGAGTTTGCTTGTGAAGCCCGACTAGTTACCAATTATACAACTATTAATAATTCACTGATATTAAGTGTACAAGGTTATTTTAATGGAGTACCTTTTAATGGACAAACCTATAATCCCTTCAGTCCTGGAGGTTCGTGCGCAGGCACAAATTGGCATGATGCGATGATTAAAGCCGATGCATTGGCTAATTCGGATATTCTGATGTTTTTCACAGATGGTGTTCCTACTGGGTGGAATACAACCTGGAGTGATTGTGGGAATGGAAGTAGTACGCAAACACCGGAAATTGTAAATCCGGTTAAACTCGCGAATAAGATAAAAGGAGAAGACACGCATATGTTTATGCTTGGAGTGGGGAATGGTATTGATGCAGAGAATCTCCAGTACATGAGTGGTATCACAGAGTATGAGGATGGTGTCAATACTATTGGAACATCTGACTATTCGATTGGAAATTTTACAGAATTGGCGGAGGATCTTGAAGACTTTGTTGAAGATCTTTGTAACTCCCCACTTGAGTTAGATAAGCAACTCTTTGGAGCAGTATGTGATGGTCTCCAACAGTTCAGGTTTATACTTCATAATCCTGGGACCGAAAGTGCGGCAACTTATATAGTCACTGATGATGAATTTCCGTCAGGGTATACCAATATCCAATACCTTGGCCCTCCAGGTATAAAGGTGCGGATCAATGCGGCTTGTCAGGATTTTCCTGAAGCTGGTTATCCACCTCATACCAATGGATTTCGGTGGGTTGTAAATTCTGTTCCTCCCTTAGGATATGATACCCTGGTGATGTGGGCAGAAGTATTGTCTACAGGAGATTATGACAACTTTGCGACAGCCCAAGGAAATAATACAGACATGGCTATTGATTCCGTCATCGACCCTCTTTTCGTAGTTGATGATGTTCCACCTACGATCGATTGCCCTGGTGGTGTCGTACTTGATTGTACAGAAAGCACATTGCCGGCAAATACAGGTGTGGCCACAGCAGAGGATCCTGATGGTTCTAATCCTGACGTAACCTATGAAGATGAAATAATACCTGGCGATTGTCCGGAAGCTTATACGATCAATCGAACATGGATTACAACGGATGGTTGTGTTAATTCAGCCAATTGCTTACAGATCATCGATGTGGAAGGCCTTGCTCCTCAAATTGATGAATGTGCAGTGACCCGCAGTATTGAAGGGTGTGGTACCATTTCTATAACCGGTCCAGCTTATTCAGCAACCTCGATGCCATCTACTGTTGAGGTTTTTGAAAATGCCACAAACCAAGGTAGTGTTTCTACAGTTTGTGGAACAGCTTCAATTACCTATATCGATATTTCTTCTGGATCATGTCCAGTGGTAGTCACTCGGACCTGGACGATAAGTGATTTATGCGGCAATACGGTTTCTTGTGCACAAACCATTAATGTTGATGATACAGCAAACCCGGCCATCACCAATTGCGCAGTTGCAAGAGTTATTGAAGGCTGTGGGACGGCGTCCATCACGGACCCGGCTTATTCGACCACAAGTGCAGCTTCTACAGAAGCCGTTTTTGAAAATGCAACTAATCAAGGGCTTTCCTCTGATAATTGTGCTATTACAGCAGTCACTTATTTTGATGTGGCTACAGGTACTTGTCCAGTTTCGGTTACCCGTAGGTGGACTATTACAGATGCTTGTGGTAACACATCGACATGTAATCAAGCAATAACAGTAGATGATAACGTTCTGCCTACGCTGGCAGCATGCGCAGTCACCAGGAATATCGAAGGCTGTGGAACTGCGGCTATCACCAGCCCAGCGTTTTCAACAACGCTTGCTACATCGAGTGAAGCTGTTTTTGAAACTACTCCAAACGGAGGAAATGTTACCGATGGATGCGGAATAACATTGGTTAGATATATTGATGTCGCCACTGGCACGTGTCCCATTGTTGTAACCCGCACATGGACCTTGAGTGATGCCTGCGGTAATTCAGCCACATGTAATCAAACTATCAATGTTGATGATAATTTGGTACCGGTAGTTAGTACTTGCGCAGTGACCCGCAATATTCCGGGATGCAATACGGCTGCCATAACAGGTCCAGTATTTTCCACAACACCTACTGCATCTTCGGAAACAGTGTTTGAAAATGGAACTAACCTGGGTAGTATTTCAGATGTGTGTGGTATTACTTCAGTGATGTATGTCGATGTGGCTGTTGGCACATGTCCTACTGTAGTAACCCGTACATGGACGATCACCGATGCCTGCGGAAATTCTTCTACTTGCAATCAAACGATTAATATCACCAATACAGCTCCAGTCATTTCTGTATGTGCGGTGACAAGAAATATAGAAGGTTGTAATACCTCTATCATCACCGGCCCTGTTTTTTCTGCTACACCTGCTGCATCCACAGAGGCAGTATTTGAGAATGCAACCAATCTGGGCTCTACAACGGATGGTTGCGGTATTACTTCAGTGATGTATGTGGATGTAGCCACAGGTACATGCCCAACAGTCGTAACACGTACATGGACTGTGAGCGATGCGTGTAGCAGTACTACAACTTGTGTACAGACGATAAATGTTGATGATACGGTTTCTCCGCTTATTGCTACATGTGCCGCAACAAGGAACATAGAGGGATGCAACACCACCGCAATCACCGGACCAGCGTTTTCAACAACGCTTGCAACATCGAGTGAAGCTGTTTTTGAAAATGCTACCAACCAAGGTAGTGTGTCTGATCTGTGCGGCATTACGACTGTAAATTATATTGATGTTGCCACTGGCACTTGCCCAAGAGTGGTTACTCGTACCTGGACGGTTTTGGATGGTTGTGGGAATGTTAGCACATGTAACCAGACAATTAATGTCGATGATACAGTTTCTCCTAACATTGCAAATTGTCCTATAACACGCAATTTCCAGGGATGTAATACTACTGTTATCGCTGGGCCTGTATTTTCTATTACACAAGCCAATTCAACGGTAACCCAGTTTCAAAATGCAAACAACCAGGGAATGGTGACTGATGTTTGTGGAGTAACAGGTGTAACTTATATTGATGTGGCTAATGGTACTTGCCCTATAGTTGTGACCAGAACCTGGACGATCACTGACGCTTGTGGCAATTCATCTACATGTAACCAGACGTTGAATGTAGATGATACTGTTAATCCTTCGATTACTACATGTGCAGTCGTCCGTAATATCCAAGGATGTAGTACTGCTGCGATAACCGGTCCTGTTTTTTCTACCACATTAGCGAATTCTACAGAAACAGTATTTGAAAATGGCACCAACCAAGGTGTGAGTTCTGATTTGTGTGGCATAACATCAGTGACCTATATTGATGTTGCCACGGGGACCTGTCCTATTGTAGTCAGTAGATTATGGAGAGTGAGTGATGCTTGCGGCAATTCTACAACCTGCACGCAAACCATAAATGTGGATGACACGGTTAACCCAGTGATTACTACTTGTGCAGTAACCAGAAACATAGAAGGATGCGGAACAGCTGCCATCACAGGACCTGGTTATTCTACTACCTCTGCAGCTTCATCTGAAGTAGTATTTGAGAATGCCACTAATCAGGGTGTAAGTTCAGATGTATGCGGAATCACCAGTCTAACTTATATTGATGTTGCCACTGGCACCTGTCCGATTGTAGTTACAAGAACCTGGACGATCACTGATGCCTGCGCGAACAGTACAACATGCGTTCAGACGATCAATGTTGATGATACAACATCGCCTGGATTGACTTGTCCTGCGAATATTACCATTTCCTGTGTGGACAATACATTACCTGCCAATACCGGAAATGGGACTGCAACGGATGTTTGTGATGCTTCACCTACGACTATTTATTCAGATGTGACCGTAGCCTCACCTGTCTGTCCGCAAGAATACACGATTAATAGAACATGGTTGACCACAGACGACTGCGGAAATACCAGTACTTGTCTGCAGGTCATCACAATTGATGATAGTGTACCGCCAGTCTTGTCTTGTCCTGCAAACCTTACCATTGAATGTATAGAGAGTACCTTGCCTGCCCATACGGGTACTGCAACTACTTCCGATATATGCGATGCATCTCCGAGTTTGATGTATACGGATGTGACAATGGCTATACCACTTTCAAACGGGTACCAGATACAGCGCACCTGGACGACTACAGACACTTGTGGAAATAGTGCAAGTTGTATTCAAATCATTAGAGTTGATAATCCATTAGTTCCTGAAATCATTGGATTACCTTTTGATACCATTTGTTCTGGCAGCATTGTTGAATTTGAAGCAGTTGATCCAGGTTTTGATCCAGTGACGTATGAATGGTCATTTGGATCGGGATCGAATCCTTCAATAGAAGTTGGTGCAGGAGCGCATGAAGTAGTCTACACGTATAATGCAGAAAATGGATCGACGGGAGCATGGGTAATCCTTACGTTAGGATCTCCTGGATGCTCGAATGTAACGGACACAGTAGCGAATGTACATGTGAATGCGATTCCGAATTCAGCCATAAGTTTCACACCAGCCGGAAATCCATGCGTGTTGGTTTCAAAGACATTTCAACCAACTGCTCCTGAAGTGCCCGGATATACTTATGCCTGGAATTTTGGAGCAGGAGCAAGTATTCCTACAGCTAATACGTATGGCCCTCATGTTGTAGAATACTATACTGCCGGAGCGAAGACAGTGCAATTGATTGTTTTTGCAAACGAACAAGGAGCCTCTTGCGGAGATACTTCGACAGTGACCATTACTGTCAATTTATGTCCAGGCAATATCACCGGTAAAGTGATGAAGACTGATGGCTCAGCCATATCAGGGGTCAACGTACGCCTATACGCAGATCAGGATCTTGATGGAATGCAAGACAATAACACCATCATCCGGAGTGTATTTACTACAGCCACGGGTGTATATTCTATGGCCACATTAACGCCAGGATACTATGTTATTGTTGAAATACAGCCTCTTGGATACCTTAACGTTAGTGATTTGGATACATCTGAAGATTTTGATTCATTGACTAACCTCAATACAAATAATAATATTATTCCTGTTACCGTGGAACCTGGTGAGTTGGATGCGGACAATGTTTTCACAGAGGTTCCATCGCCTGGGGTCATTACCGGTTTTGTATTTGAAGATTATGATAATAACCAGTCACCGGCACCTATTGAAGGGTTGCCAGCTATAACCATAGATCTGTTTACGGATACCAATAGTGATGGCAAGGCAGATCCTGGTGGATATGTCGAATCCGCAGTAACCTCCTCCACAGGAGCATTTATTTTTGAAAGTGTAGTCAATGGAAACTATGTAATCACCGAGCATCATCCTGATAATTATAATAGTGTAAAGGATTTTGATACGTCCAATGATGGGGACATTGTACCTAATACCAATATGGTTAATGATACCATTCCACTTACGATTACTAATAATGAAATAGACGCTGGAAACTATTTTATAGAGAGTTCGGTGTGCAGCAGGTTGGTGACTACGGTGCAGGATAATGTTCCGGGTTCCTTAAGATATATGTTGGCATGTGCGTCGGAAAATGATACTATTCGTTTCCATCCACTATTGGCTGATCAAACTCTTGTATTGAATGCAGGAAGAATAGAAATAGATAAGAATTTCTATATCCTGTCGGATGTTACGCCGAGGATCACGATACACTCCAATGTGAGCGGAGGATTTAAGCTTATCCAGGGCAAGACGCTTGAGCTCAAAAACCTGGATATAGAAAGTGGGTTGAGTGGATTCCCCGGCGCAGCTTTTGAAAACTATGGGCATTTGATTTTATGGGATATATCTGTCCTGAAGAATGTCTTGCTGCCTCCAACAGATCCATTGATTTATAATGGTGCGAACGGAATCCTTACACTTAAAGGAGTTAATTTTATTGAAACCGAATAGTACATTGGTTCAATAGCTCCGCTGAGAAATGAAATAAGAAAAAGGGCAATGATGCTATATGCTTCATTGCCCTTTTTCTTTTAAAAGATAATGTGGATAACCCTAAAGTAGCATTAACATTGCCAATTATCCAATGTATCCTGTGATTGGTCAATAAGAGCTTGAAGTTCTGCCTGCTGACCAGATAAGGTAGCACATTCAATATGATCTTCAAGTTCATTGAGGTAATTCTGATAAGCACTTACATACGCCTGGCAATTTGCGGTAGATTGATTTGCACTGTAAGCATCCAATGCTGCTTGAAGAGCATTTAGCTCATCCTGAGTTTCGGTGGCATAATTGCAACCAACGGGATCATCATCGTCATCATTACAACTGTAAGTAAGGAATACCAAACCAAATAAAAGGCAGGTTAGTAGTTTTTGAATTGTGTTCATAATTAAAGAGTTTTAGCGGGTAAATAAGGACACTTTCACCGAAATATAGCCATTTCAGATGAGGAATAACCAGGAATACGTGGAGAGCCTCATTTTTTAACAATCAACACTTTTCCATCCATTGGGTCGGGAATGGGTATTTCCATCCTATATAAAATGCTGGGTGCAATATCCGCTAATCGACCATTATGGATAGTAAATTCATCTGAGTTTGGAGACACAAAAATGATGGGTACCGGATTTTTAGTATGGGCTGTATTGGGGCTTCCATCTGGATTTACCATGGTGTCAGCATTTCCATGATCCGCTATAATGATAAGTTCATACCCAGACTCAAGACTGAATGGAACTAGCCTTGAAAGGCACTTGTCTACCGTTTCTGCAGCCTTGACCGCGGCCTTAAATACGCCTGTATGTCCTACCATATCGGTATTCGCAAAATTGAGGCATATGAAATCCGGTGCATGTTGCTTGATAAATTCAATGGTTCGCTCGGTGACTTCCGGAGCGCTCATCTCAGGTTGCATATCATAGGTGGCTACCTTGGGTGAAGGAACTAATAACCTGTTTTCCCCAGGAAATGCATCCTCATGACCACCGGAAAAAAAGTAACTCACGTGGGGATATTTTTCTGTTTCTGCTACGCGAAGCTGGGTTTTTCCCAATGAAGAAAGGTATTCCCCTAACGTTCCGCGAATATCAGTTTCGGGAAACAAGGTTTCGACGTCCTTAAAGGAATTGTCATATTGGGTCATGGTCACCATGCGAAGATTCAAAGGTTGCATCTCATAATCTGCATGATCAGCCTGGCTAAGAACTTCAGTAAGTTGCCGAGGTCTGTCCGTACGGAAATTGAAAAAGATGACAGTGTCGCCGTTTTGAATGGTAGAAATGGGCTTTTGATCCTTATCAACAAGTACGATTGGTTTTATAAATTCATCAGTTATGCCATCATCATACAATGATTTGACTGTAGCTGCAATATCAGTTGTATACGTGCCTTTACCATTGACCAACAGGTCATAGGCAAGTTTGGTGCGTTCCCATCTTTTATCACGGTCCATAGCATAGTATCTACCAATAACACTCACTAACGGGATGTCAAGAGATGCCGTTTCCTTTTGTAGTTGATTGATAAAACCCAATCCACTTTTTGGATCTACATCTCTCCCGTCTGTAAAGGCATGTATGCAGATTTTGCCTTGGTATTGTTGACGGCATATACGTGATAAAGCAATAAGGTGATTGATATGGGAATGCACCCCGCCATCAGAGAGGAGACCAATCAAATGGATGCTTCCTGTTGATTCAGCGAGGACTTTTTTAAGTGTAGCATTTTTATCAAACTCCTTATCCCGTATGGATTTGTTGATCCTGGCAAGTTCCTGGTAAATGACTCTTCCTGCGCCAATGTTGAGGTGTCCAACTTCAGAATTTCCCATTTGCCCATCTGGCAAACCTACATCTTCACCGTGGGTGATCAAAGTGGCGTGAGGATGGGTTTTCCATAAGGAATCAAAGAAAGGGGTTTCGGCTGCTTCGATCGCGCTGATGGCTGGATCGGGGTTTAAACCCCAACCGTCTAAGATTATAAGAAAAAATTTTTTCACAGAAAAGAAGATTAGACAAGTATCAAATTTAATCTTGTTTGATGATCAGCAGGCAAGAAAGTAATTTGATTGCACAGTTAATAATGAAGCGATTGATGTTTTCAAAATGAAGAATTACCCAGCCAAAAAAGAAATATTTTCTTTAAGGGTATTCCATTAATGGATGTTCATAGAGTATAAAAATGAAAATGTATAAGTAAATAAAAATCAATTAATAAAATATTAGCGTAAATCATTCTCTAAAAGCGTTATTAATATATGTTAAAGTAATATATGTATCATTGATGATAAAATGACAATTAGATTAGTACATTCGTGATGCATCGTAATTGCATGGATGCAGAGAGTTGGGCTTAAATCCATATAGCCTCGATTGAAGATCTCTTTTACAAAAGGATCTTCTTTTCTATTTCTCACCTTAATTGCTTAACCACCCCGGGAAGGATTATTGGCAAGGTTGTTGCACCTATGTCACAGGCATTTAGCATTGTGGATATGGGCAATTGAAATAGAATTTACATACTAACGACAAATGAGAATCACCACCGTGTCTTGGGCATCCCGGCTTAGCATTTCTCACCTTTTTTCGCTAGGTTATGTTAGCTCGTTTGAGTCAACAAGAATAGCAGCTTTGTTATTCTGCATGATCAGTTTAGCAACAACTGGCTTAGGCCAGGTATTGCATCTTGATGGAAATCAAGATGCAGAAAACAATTTCATCATAGCTTCAATTGATGAGTCCAAGCTTCGTATTGAAGAAGAAGATCAGGATTATCTTCTGTCAACAAATCCCAACCATGATATTGAGGTTCAACTCGAAGAATCTCTTAAGAAGTTAAGTGAACTTGAATTCTGTGGACCATTTCCTGAACAGGAATGGACAAATGATGCTTTTGAGTTTTTATCAAACGCTTCTTCCATACTACCTGCCTCGCCCTTACTCGTAAATGAAACGTTGAGTACTGGTTCTTTTATCATCAACATGGGTATTGTTCCTCAAACAGTAGGGAATGGATTAAAGCCTTACGGTATGCTGTATGATTTGATCCGGAATTTTAATGTCCCAATTAAGTGGGTTATTAATCCATCGAAAATTAAAGATGGAATTGATTTCACACACAACGGTACTAATTTTAGTGGTGGTCCATTTATCATTCCAGCGGAATACAGAACCTCAGCTGTTAATGCCCGGATTAGTTTTTGGCAAGGCCAGGGTGTTCAGGGTGTTACGACCGTATCGCCTATTACGGTGCCAGTATATACTACGCTAACCAATACTCCTCACTGGACCCTGAATACTGATAACTCAGGTATTCCTACTGGTTTTTTTAGTACTGCGGGTATTCCAACAACCTCGTATACAATCAGTGATGCAACTACCTTAACATGTTGCTCTGATATTTTTGTCATGCCTCATGCTGACCCAGCATGGGCCACGCATGGTCAATTGTTGGATTGGAACCTGAACTGTAAGGGAGGTATATGGTTTGGATGTTCTGCGGGAAGTCATTTATCAGACATGTTTAATCCTGCGAGCCCTTCCTCTCAGACCAATTTCCTAAGTGAAAAAACGGTTACTGCATCTGGCAGTGGGCCATATTTTCAAAACTCACTTGTATTGGCTACAAATCATGCGGACGGTGCTCCTCCATATTTGTTTGCTTATCCTACCGATCCACAGATGCAGTTTATGGGTAGCACTGCTGGTGCGATGGAAAACGGGGCAGAACAAGTTTATCTACCAGTGATTGGTGGAGGATGGAGATCATCTACCAAAGTGGCGGTGTGGGACCCTGATCAGCAGAATATTCCAGCATTATCAGCTGGTTTGGCAGCGAAGGTAGCCTATGGCCCTGGAATGGGTGATCCCAATAGAGGGCAAGTTTTATTGTCCGCAGGACACGATCAAAATGGAAACGGTACAGGAAACGTAGCGGCTTTGCGCATATTCTTTAATCATAGTTTTTTAAATGCCAAAGCAAAAGGTATTGATGTTGTTGGAACAGGTATACCAAATTCTATGACATGTAATGCTGCTCCGGTTTCTTTGTCTGTCACATTAGGTCAAAGCGTTCCTGCTCCTCCATATACGTATGCATGGACATCGAGTTGTGGGGGAACATTTTCAAATCCATCTTCCCCGAGTACAACCTATGCACCTCCTCCATCTATCTGTAGTGCAGATTGCATCATCACTTGTCTTGTGACGGATAATTGTGGAAGAAGAGCCTTTTATACAGCACCAGTGGATATCGTGGATCAAAGTTTTCCAACCATAAACTGCCCTGCCAGTGTCACCATTGAATATCCTGCCAGCACACTTCCTGCAAATA
>Ga0157380_10001809_pt1 | contig 14116 bp, 9 predicted proteins | sample S35metaG_FD_119757 | JGI IMG/M metagenome (GOLD analysis project Ga0157380, IMG submission 119757) | Switchgrass rhizosphere microbial communities from Kellogg Biological Station, Michigan, USA - S3-5 metaG | ecosystem: Host-associated > Plants > Roots > Rhizosphere > Soil | place: USA: Michigan... | reverse complement strand
GCTGAGATCCTGAAGGCGGGCGCCATACCCAACGGATTCAGCTCCATGGGCGGGCAAACCCGCAACCCGCATGAATTGAGTCACGGGCCCGCAGGATCCAGCACCGGTACCGCAGCGGCGATCGCCGCCGTGTTCGCCCAGTTCGGCATGGGAACCGATACGACGAGTTCGGTGCGAGGACCAGCGTCAGCCAACGGCGTCGTCGGCTTCAAGCCAACCAACGGCCTGCTATCGCGCACTGGCATCGTGCCGCTCGCGCTGACGCTCGATACGGCTGGGCCCATTGCTCGCAGTGTCTACGATGCCGCCATCGCAATGAATGCACTCGCTGGCGTGGACCAGGCCGATCCCTCGACACTCAAGAGTGAAGGCCGCATCGAGAAGGACTACACCGCGTTCCTCAAAATCGGCGCGCTGAAAGGTGTACGCATCGGCATCGCTCGCGACTTCAACGGACAGAACGCAGAAGTAGATAGCGTATTCGAAACAGCCATCGCCAGCATGAAGAAGCTCGGTGCGATCACGATGGACATACAGTATCCGGCGTACATGCTGGAAGCACGCAACGATATTGCTACCGTGTTGTGTGCCGCCGAGTTCAAGGCGCAGATCGCAGACTACCTGAAAACGACAGGCCCCAAGTATCCGAAAACACTGGACGACCTGGTGCGGCTCGCCAACGATCCGAGCACCGGCTACCGCAGCCCGGAAAAAGCCTATGGCCTGAAATACACGGCGGCGCACGCCCTGGAATTGAGCGATCCAGTCTATCTCGCCGCCAGGAACCAGGGTGTGGCAATGGTGAAGGCCGCTGTCGATGCGGTGATGGCCAAGCATCGCCTGGACGCGATTGTCTATCTTAGCAGTCCTAACGCTGCACCCATGATCGAGCCACCGAAGCAGCCGCGCCCCGCCAGCGCCACCGGATCGGCTTACAACATTGCCAGCATCGTGGGCTATCCGGACCTCGTCGTGCCGGCCGGGATGACGAGCGGCGGCTTGCCGGTGACGGTTTCATTTCTAGGTACGGCGTTCAGCGATGGCAAGGTGCTGGGATATGGCTATGCATTCGAGCAGGCGACCAAGGCACTGAGATTGCCGCGGAATACTCCGGCGCTGCCGTCCGATTCGATCGAGGCCAGGGCTCGGACGCAATAAGGGCATCGGCTCCATTACCGGCTCGATCCCCGCCCCGGCCGCTCCGACCTGGAATGCGCGAACGCCGGCTTCTCGACCTCCGCTTGTGGCTGCGGCATCAATCCTTCCTGGACCAGCCGCAATGCCGTTTGGGGATCGTCTGCGAACTGGAATAGCTGCAGGTCGTCCGCAGCGATCATTCCGTAGCGAACGAGTGCATCGAAGTTGATGACCTCTTTCCAGTACTGCGACCCGTACAGGATCACCGGAATTTTCTGTTCGAGCTTGCCGGTCTGCGACAGCGTGAGGATTTCGGTCAGTTCGTCCAGCGTGCCGAAGCCGCCCGGAAACACGACCAGGGCGCGAGCCAGGTGGGCGAACCAGAGCTTGCGCATGAAGAAGTAATGGAATTCGAACGACAGCTCGCGAGTGATGTATGGATTCGGCCGCTGTTCGTGCGGCAGGCTGATATTCAGGCCGATCGTGCGGCCCCCAGCTTCGGCTGCGCCGCGGTTGGCGGCCTCCATGATGCCGCCGCCACCGCCTGAGCAGATGACATATCTATGCGCCGTCGAGGGCAGGCTCGCGGCCCACTTGGTGATCGAACTCGAGAGCTCGCGCGCTTCGTGATAGAAGCGGCCGAGCGGTCCGTCGGCGGTGATGCGTGCCGAGCCGAAGAAGACGATCGTGTCGCAGACATCGGCGTTGCGGAAGCTGCGCAGCGGCCCCATGTACTCGGCCATGATGCGCAGGGGCCGGGCATCTTCGCTATCGAGAAATTCCGGATCGTTGTAGGCGAAGCCGGGGCGGACGGGAAGATTCGCAGGCATGGGTTATTTCGCTCTGGAGAAATCGATGAAACCGCGGTCGGCGTCGACGTGGATGAGTTCCACCGCGACCCGATCGCCCACGTCCAGTCCGTCGAAACCGCGGACGACTTTTCCTTCCGCGACCGGATGTTCGATTCGAACCCAGGTTCCCTTGTCCGAGGCTCCGGTGATGACGCCGTTGAAGCGTTGGCCGATGCGTGACGTGAGCAGAAGGGCGCTTGCCGCCTTGCGCACCAGGCGTTCGACCTTGGCTGAATTGCGTTCCTGGTCATTGCAGTGAGCGGCCAGCACTTGCAGTTCATCCGTTGAATAAGGCGCGGGCTCGCCGTTGAGCGCGGCTTTGAGCAAGCGCTGCGTGATGAGATCGGGAAAGCGGCGATTCGGCGCAGTCGAATGCGTGTAGTCGCGAACCGCGAGACCGAAGTGTCCCGCTGTCTTCTGCCTGGGTAATTCGACCGCGTATTGTCCGGCGCCGAGCAGCTTGATGACTGAGAGCGACAGGTCGGGAAAGCTCTTCGGGTCCGCTGCACGACGCTCGACGAGAAACTCGTTCAGCGCAACCGAGTCAGGTTCGTCTGGAAGTCGACCGCCGTGCTCTCTCGCGATGCCGACGATGCGAGCCCAGCGTTCGGGAGATCGCAGCGTCCGTCGCAGCGAGGCGCGATCACGGGTGTCCAGGAATCTTGCCACCACGCCGTTCGCCGCCACCATGAAATCTTCGATCAGATCCTTGGCGCGATTCTTTTCATCGGCGCGCAGGTCGGTGAGGAATTCGTCCTTGAACACCGGCCGTGCTTCGACGGTTTCCAGGTCGAGAGCGCCATGGGCCCGTCGGACGCTGCGCAGTGCCTGAGCTGCCTTGTCTTGAATGCGCAGTTGCTCGTCCATTCCCTTGACTGCTGTGACGCGATCCGGCGCGGGGCCGGTATTGTCCAGCCAGGCAGCGACGGAGTCGTAAGCCAGCTTGGCCTGGTTGAGAACCAGCGCGCGATAGATGTCGGATGCAACGACGCTGCCTTGCGGGTCGACAGTCATCTCGATGACCATGGCCACGCGCTCCTCGTCTTCGTTGAGCGAGGTCAGGTCGGTCGACAGCTTCTCGGGAAGCATGGGAAAAATTTGCGCGGCCGTGTAGACCGACGTGGTGTTCGTCCTTGCATGCTCGTCGATCGCCGAGCCGCGTTTCACGAGGGCATCGACATCCGCGATCGCGACCAACACTTTTACCGCACCGTTCGCCAGCGGCTCCGCCACGGTGAGCTGGTCCAGGTCGCGAGAATCATCATTGTCGATCGACGACCACAAGCGATCGCGCAGATCACGAATGCCGTTCCCCGCCGTCCCGGCAGCATGAGACAGCGAGTTCAATTCCTGCAGTGCCGCCTCTGAGAAATCAGGCTGCAGGTCATGGTTGACCATCGCCCGTCTTGCGATCTCTTTGAGATTGTTCAAATGGCTGCTCCGGGTGGTCGGCGAGAGATGATACCCGGAGCGCATGTGAAGGGAATTAAGTTCCCCCGGTGGGATCGGGAATCAATAGTGGTAAGACAGCCTGACGGCGTAGGTCGCCGGGCGGGCGGCGATGCGGAAGCGGGTGTCGATGAACTGGAAGACGTTGTTCCAGTAGTACTCGTCGGTGACGTTCTCGCCGGTGAGAGCGAACTGCCAGTGGTTATCGGCCGTTTCGATGCCGGCGCGCACGTCGGCGATGACATAGGAATCGAGGCGGAAGCCGGGGTCGTCACCCAGCGCTGCGTGGGTCGAGCTGTGATAAGTGAGTCCTGCACCGATGAAGGCACGGTACGCGGAATTCACGGACCACGAATATTCCGAGTCGGCCGCGGCTTGCCACCTGGGAGAATAAGGGAAGGATGAGCCGTCGAAATTCTCGGTGGCACCGGTGGAGGTGATGCCGACGAAGTCGCGCACCTTGCTGTCGATGCAAGCGACCGAAGCACGCAGGTGCAGGTCGGTGAGCGGATTGATGGCGACGCTGCCTTCGAAGCCGTACACGCGCGACTTGGGAATGTTCACCAGGGCTTCGAGCGGCCCGAAGACCGGGTCGGCGATGCGGCCGCGGATCTGTTTCTGGTGGTAGTCGGAATAGAACACCGACGCCTCCACCTGGCCGAGCTGCGACGGCAACGGTGCCTTGACTCCGCCTTCGTAGGCCAGCACCGATTCCTGCGTCACCGGCAGGAACTGCGCCGACGTGGAGGCCGACAGCGTCGGGAAACTGCCTGATTTATAGCCTTTGCTGATGTTGCCGTAGAACAGCACCGCACTGTCGGTCTTGTAGTCGAGGCCGATGCGAAAGGATTCGTTGTCCTGGTCGAGGCGATCGCGAGTCAGGCCCTGCTCGAACGTGAAACGGTCGAGAGAAATGCAGCCGCCGATGGGTGGCATTTGCGGCGGCACGCCGCGCAGCCCGGCGCTCAGGATAGCCAGCGCTTGTCCGATGATCGGATCGGACCCGCTCAGCGTGCAGCCGGAGAATTCTCGTTCGGACTTCGTGTAGCGCAGCCCGGCGAGCGCCGACATATGCTGGGTCAGCCGGAACTCGACATTGCCGAAGGCAGCGTAACTACGTGCGTCCTGGTCTGTCTGCACAGCATTCGTAGTGCCTCGCGGCAACACCGGAAAGGGTTGATTGACCGAGACCTGCGCTACGTTGATATCGCTGCGCTCGTCGACATTCATGGTGGAAAAGTAGGTGCCCACCAGCCACGCAGCCGCCGGCGCTTCACCTGACAAGCGCAATTCCTGGTTGAACGACGACGCTGTGCCGCGCTGCCGGTAGTCCAGATTCTGGATGCGGGTTGCGTCCTGGTCGAGATACTTGTCCTGCTTGAAATCCTGGTAGCCCGTGATCGAGGTGAATCTCAGCCGCTCCGACATGGCGGCTTCCGCTCGCAACAGCGTCTGGAAGAAATGATCATCGGAAGACATGGGCCAGCCCGGTGTCCAGTCGGCCGCGCGGGCATTGTCGGGCGCGACTGGATACGTGGCGAGTTCGGGAGCGCACAACGCCGGATTCGTGCACTCCGTGGCTCGATACTGGAACGCCTGGACATCGGACGTATCGGTCCAGCCATTCATTGTCAACGAGACGGTAGCAGCCGCAGTCGGCTGCCATTCGAGAATGGCGCGGGCGGCGGTTCGATGGGTTGCGCCGAGCGACTGGTCGCGCGTGAAACTGTGTTGCCAATCGTCGCCCTGGATCGTCTTGAGCGCCACGCGAAACTCGAGTGTGTCCTGCAGCGGACCGCTGACGAATGCTTCGGCCGTCGTCGTGGCGAACCGCCCGTATGAAACAGAAGCACCGGCCGACAATTCGTCGGTCGGCTTCGCGGCGATGTAGTTGATGGCGCCGCCGGTGGAGTTCTCGCCGTAGAGCGTCCCTTGCGGGCCTTTGAGTATTTCCACGCGCTCGATGTCGATCACGCCTGCCTCGCTGAAGCTCGGCAACGCCAGCGGTGCTTCATCGACATACACACTGACGGCGGGCGCTGCCGCCAGCGTCGAATCGTAGAATCCGACACCTCGCAGGGTCAGCACCGGCGGCCCGGCCGGCGTGCGTGTGAACGTCAATCCGGGGACCAGCCGTTGCAGGTCTTCGGTCGAGTCGACGCCGCGGCTCTCGAGCGATTCATCGGAGAATGCTGCCACCGACATGCCGACATCCTGGATGGACTGCTGGCGCTTCTGTGCGGTGACGATGACTTCGCCGGTGAGATCGTGCGGACTCTCACCTGTTTGGCTGTGAGCGCAGTTGGCCGAGGCGGCGAGGAGGAGTGCGAACCTGCGAAGAGCTCTTGGATTGAAGTGGCACGCAGGTTCAGGGAGAGGTACGCCGGTATCCATATCGAAAGTGCCCGTCAATCCTTGGTTCGCTGTGTCTGCCGGCCCCGGAGTTCTTGTTGCAGGCCGCAGCGCCAGGATTGTACACGCAGTCAGCCGGGAGCCAACACGGTTCGGGTGGAGCTTCGAGACAATCGGTTCGACGCGCTTATGTCTACAAGCTGCGACGGATACAGGTTGCCGCCGCCGTAAGCGCAGTCCGGTTCTATCAGGCATCGCGCTGCACTGCCGTGTCGACGCCGATGGCGATGGCGCCAGGTCGAAGGATCGGGCGCTGCCGATCACTGCTTCGATGGACCGGGAAGTCGTGCACGCGAATGATGAAGGCTCGCGAATCTTTCGTATACAACGAATCGGTCCGGCGATTCTCGGCAGGCAATGACTGAAAGGTCGACCCCGTGCGAGCGACAACTGCACCGTCGTGATCGCTGCGCACTTGCGTTCGCTCGTGCATGTAGCAGCGTAGAACTCATCGGCGACGAGCATGCAATCCGCGTGCGGTGAAGATTCGTCGTCGCGTGCTCGCAATTTTTTTTTAAAGAGGCATGGAACGGGATGCTTTATTCCAGGTAGGCAGCTGCGTTGCCGCGCATAGACAACCGAGCGGCGGTTGGCACGCGAAGTGCTAGAGGCAACGTCTTCAAGCTCACGGAGAGACACATGCCTACCTTCTCAGGCAACACAGGGCTGGAACGACAGCGGCTTTTTCCAGATCAACAATCCAGCCTATACGGCAGCCAATGGACAGCCGTTCCGGCTGGTGCAGTCGGGCATCGGCGCGAGTCAGCAAACGCCGGGCGGCTTGATCGTCAGCGGCCCGTTGCGTGGCAGGTATTTCGGTCCGATCGATCCAGACACCGGCGTTGCAAGCGTGGGTACGTTGCAGTACGGACAGGTGAGCGGTCCGTGGATGGTCGGAGGGGACTGGCAATACACGCGATCCAATCACGCCGGTACCAACTCGCTCATTCCCGACGAAGAGCGCCGTGCTTTTTTGGCCGCGCCACCTTTGCAATCACTCCGGCGGTCGAAGTCTTTGCGCAGGCTGCCTACAATGAATATCAAGGGCTGAGTTATTACCAGCAGACGCCGAACGTGGGCAACATCACGATCAACTCGGACAACGCTTACCTGCCTGCCTCCATACGCAAGGACCTGAACGATGCCGGGCTGAAGTCCTTCGGGATGGGTTCGACGAACGCCGGCATTCCCGCGGCGGGCAGCGACAATACACGCAGCGTCACTCGTTTCGTCGTGGGCAGCAACGGCAGCTTCGGTGCGTTCGACCAGGATTGGAAGTGGGACACCTACTATCAGAAAGGCATCGAGGCGGGGCCGGCGCAGGCCGAGGCCTTCCTGGCCATTCGCAACTTGCTGGACAGGGATCCAGTGCTGGTCGGCAACGGGCCGGACGGCAACAACATTCCTGCGTATGCTCAAACCAATCGGATTCTTTACGACGTGATGGGCCGGTCGTTCCGGCTCGGCGTCAGGGTGTCGTTCTGAACGGCGCCTGCCCACAAAGCAGACAATCAAAACCGACAATCAGACCGGCGACCGATGCCCAAGATGGAGAACGATATCGTGATGAAGGCGAACGATAGACTCGCAGTGCGTGGCTTGCTCTCGCATGGCTTGATCGCGCTATGTGTGGCCGCAACCTTGCAGCTACTTGGCTTGCAGGCAACGGCTGCGGCCAGTCCGGAACTCAAAAAAGCAGCGGCAGAGGGAGTAGACAAGCGAACCAAGCTGGCGCAGGAGATGGTCGACTCGGTGTTCAGTTTCGCCGAACCGGGCTTCCAGGAATTCAAGACATCCGAGTACCTCACCACTATTCTCAAGAGCAATGGCTTCACCATCAAACAGGGCATCGCCGGCATTCCCACCGCGTGGACCGCGACATGGGGCACGGAAGGGCCACTCATCGCACTGGGCAGCGATATCGACGCCTTGCTGGGTCTGTCGCAGACGCCGGGGTTGCCGACGATCAAGCCGCTCGTGGCTGGAGCTCCGGGGCATGGTGAGGGTCATAACTCCGGCATGCCATTGATGGTGGTGGCCGCGCTCGCGACCAAGGATGTCATGCAGAAGAATGGCATTAAGGGCCGCCTGATGCTCTGGCCTGGCGTTGCCGAGGAATTGCTGGCAACCAAGGCTTACTACGTGCGCGACGGCGTGTTCAAAGATGTCGACGCAACCATCTTCGCGCACGTGAGCAAGGACTTCAGCACGTCGTTCGGCCCAGCGGGCAACAACGGCCTGGTGTCGGTCGAATATACGTTCCATGGCAAGACTGCCCATGCTGCCGGTGCCCCGTGGGCCGGACGCAGTGCACTCGATGGCGTGGAGTTGATGGACTACGCCTGGAACATGCGGCGCGAACATTTGCCGCTGACGCAACGCTCCCACTATGTCATCACGAACGGCGGTGGTCAGCCGAACGTCGTGCCCGATGTCGCTGCGGTCTGGTACTACTTTCGCGAGCAGGATTTCGCCGCCATTCGCTCGCTGTACGAGTTGGGAAACAAGATTTCGGAAGCAGCGGCAATGGGTACGGACACGACGGTGACGCGACAGGTCCTGGGCTATGCCTCGCCGAATTACGGCAACAAGCCGCTCGCGGAAGCTGCATTCGAGAACATCAAGGCAGTGGGCATGCCGCAGTGGAGTGCGGATGACCAGGCCTTTGCCAAGGCAGTGCAGGAAGCGAACAAACTGAAAGTGGAACCGCTCGCCACCGAGGTCAAGCCGATGGCGACGCGGGAGAACACGGATCCGGCGGCTCGCGGCGGCTCGGACGATATCGGCGATGTCATGTGGACCGTGCCGACGATCACCATCCGCTATCCGTCCAACATTCCGAACACCATCGCCCACAATGTCACCGCCGCGATCGCGATGACGACGCCGATCGCCCACAAGGGCGTGATTGCCGGCGCCAAAGCCACGGCCATGACCGTGCTGGACCTGATGACGACGCCTGAGCTGCTGGTCAGCGCCAAGGACTATTTCAACAACGTCCAGCTGAAGGAAATGAAATACGACCCGGTGCTGACGCCAGAGGACAAGCCCGGGATTCGCCTGAACGGGGACCTGATGGAAAAAATGCGTCCGCAGATGACCAAGTACTACTACGATCCCAAGAAGTACAAGACGTATCTGGAACAGTTGGGCATCAGCTATCCGAACCTGCCGAAGTAGCCGAAGCTCAGTTGAACACCTTCGTCACCACATCCGACAGTGCGCTCTCCGCGCCGCCGGAGGTGAACGCTTTCACGGCGAAGTAGTACGTACCCGAGGGGAAGTTTTCCATCGTCCAGGAGCTGGCGGTCGCATTCTCGATGCGGACTGTCTGGTCGAGTGCACCCTGCGAGGTGCCGTAGACGACGGTGAAGCCGGCGAGGTCCTGCACGTCGCTGTTGTCGGTGTTCTGGGTGGGGGCGGCCCAGGTCAGCGTGGCTGAATTGACGGCGGCCTTGGTGACCGAGATCGCGAAGGCGGGCATCTTGGTAGTGGCGACGCCGTCGCTGACGCTGATGACGATGTTGGCGAAGGTGCCGGCATTCGCCGTGGCCGGCGTGCCCGAGAGCTGGCCCGTCACGGTGCTGAACGTCGCCCACACCGGCTTGTTCTGGATCTGGAAGCTCAACCGGTCGCCGTCGGCATCGCTGGCGGCGGGCTTGAAAGAGTAGGTCTGGTTCGTCTGCAGCGAGGATGCCGCGGTCCCGCTGATCTGTGGCGCCGAGTTGGTCTTTGCCGGTGTCGTCGCCGAGCCCGATGAAGAGCTCGAAGGTGCGGCCGGAGGAGTCGCGACCACGCTCGACCCGCTCGACGTGCTGGGCGGAGTCGTGACGACACTGGATCCACTCGAGGTGTCCGGCGTCGTGGCGACCGCAACGCTCGATGAAGTCGGTGTGGTCGACGCAGACGAAACCGAACTGGAGTCCGTTGCATTGCTACCGCCACCACCACCGCAGCCGACCATGGCGGCCACGCAGGCGACCAGGGACAGAGAAGCAAGCAGCGGGCGAGTAGTGCAAAACATCGTGCGTCGTCCTTAGCTGCCGCAGTGGCAGCGATTGCTGTTGATCCCAGGCAATGGACGCACGGTGTGCTCTCCGCGGGAGAGCGGAGCGGCTAGCCGAAACGGAACACTCATGTGGAGTACTCCGGCAACCCCGCTATCTTCATTTCGAAGACCGGAGGCTTTGCGTCCCCGCCTCGCGGCGGGTTTGCCAATGTCGAAGCACTTTGAGCTCGTCTCGAGCGACCGGCGGTTTGCCGATCGACCCGAAACAGCGCCTCGCGCTTCGATGAGTTCAGTTAACTATGTTCAACGAGCGCGGGCAACTTCAAAGAAGCGAAATAAGGCGTGGATTGTGTGACGCAGCCGGCAGAAAGCGGCCGGCCAGAAATGGTCTTAGGCGCCGCCTCAGCGTCGGTCTCATACGCGCGAAGCCTGGATTTCTCGTCCCCCGGCGTTGCGCCGGGCACGGTGGTAGTCCGAAATGCGGTTCGTGCGTTCTAACAGTCAACGACAGCTGGAGACCGCGGCATGCGTACCTTGGCTCGAATCCTTCTCGTACTCGGTCTGTCTACTTGCGCTATCGCATCGCTGGGTGCCCCGCAGGCAGGCCTGTTACAGCGGAAAATCAAGGAACGGCTGGAGCAACAGCCTGCTCCAACGAGCAATGCCGATGTCAAAGACCGGATCGCCAAGGCCGGCGACTATATATACAAGATCCAGCATGATGGCTCGACCCGGTTCTACCAGGTTCACGTACCGGTCGGATTCGATCCGTCCAGATCCGTGCCATTGCTGTTCGCCCTGCATGGCGGCGGTGGCAGCATGGAGTTCCAGGCCAACGACGACAACTATGGCCTGATCGACAAATCCAATCGCGCCGGATTCGTCGCCGTCTTTCCCAACGGCTTCAGTCATTTCGCCAGCGGCAAGTTCGCGACCTGGAACGCAGGCAACTGTTGCGCGTCGGCTCGGGACGAGGACATAGACGATGTCGGTTTCATCCGCCAGATCCTGTCGAACCTCGAGCAGCAGCTGAACGTCGATCGCGAGCGCATCTATGCGACCGGCATGTCCAATGGCGGCATGATGGCGTACCGGCTCGCCTGCGAGATGTCGGATGTGTTCAAGGCGATCGCATCGGTCGCGGGCACGGACAACACGAAGCAATGCGCACCCGTAAAGCCGATATCGATTCTGCACATCCACGCGAAGAACGATCCGCGAGTGCACTTCGATGGCGGCGCGGGATTCGACTCGCGTGCGCAGTCGCTGGTCACGGATTTCACCTCCGTCGGCGCCACCGTGTCCAAGTGGGCGAAACTGGATGGCTGTGCGGCGACTCCGAAACGCATCCTGGACAAGCCGGACGGGTACTGCGAGGTCTATGCGAGTTGTAAGAACAATGTGCACGTCGAAGTCTGCGTCACTGCCACCGGCGGGCATTCATGGCCCGGCGTGCACAAGACCAGAGGCGAACCTGCTTCCCAGGCAATCTCCGCCAACGATGTCATGTGGGAATTCTTCACCGCCGCGCATTGAGGCGGCTCCCCTGCAGCGGCCGGATCGGGCGCCCGCTGAATGCCCCGTCGCGGCGGACAGTGACGATCTTCCTAGGCGTGCGTCGGCGACTGCAATAAGATCGCGGCGAGCGAATATCGATGGTCACGAGAGCAAGAGATGTCGGAAAGCAGCCCGCCGCGTACCCAGAATGCCAACGGTTGTCCGTGCGGCAACGAGAAGAGCTATGAGGAATGTTGCGGCCTGTTACATAAGGGCGAGCCTGCCGGCAGCGCGGAAGCCCTGATGCGGTCCCGTTACACCGCGTTCTGCATGAACCTGCCCGACTACATCGAAAGCACCTGGCATCCCTCGACGCGGCCCAAGGATCTCGCCGCCGAGGCCGCCGCATCTCCCAAGCCGCGCTGGGTCGGATTGCGGATCCGGCGTACCGATGTGATCGACGAGGACCACGCCGTCGTGGAATTCACCGCCCGCTACCAACTCCGCGGCCGCATGTTCACGTTGCACGAGATCAGCCGCTTTCTCCGGGAAGAGGGGAAATGGTTCTATCTGGACGGGAAGTTTCCGCGGCGCTGAAGCCTGTCGAGCGCTCGATCCGGGACAGCAGGTCGAGCTGGCGCTGCTGGATTTCGAGCAGGTCCTTCCAGGCGTTTTCGCGCAGCAAGTCGAGCTTCTCGTGCAGCGCCAGGATTTCCAGCTCTGATTTCAGGTTCACTTCGTAGTCGAGCCGCGCATGCAGCCGGTCCTTGGTGGACTGGCGGTTCTGGCTCATCATGATGATCGGTGCCTGCATCGCGGCCACGCAGGACAGCACCAGGTTCAGCAGGATGAACGGATAGGGATCGAAATGGTTGCTGCCCTGGACGTTGTAGAACATCCAGCCGAGCAGCAGGGCAGCGAACAGCATCAGGAAGGTCCAGCTGCCGCCGAAGGTCGCGATCCGATCCGCGGCGCGTTCGCCCAGGGTCGTTGTCTCCTGTTCCTCATCCGGATTGCGGGAGACCGGCTTGTGCTGCAGGAACTTGTTCCAGATGCGTTGTTCCAGCCAGCGCGAGGATCCGGGCGCTACGGTCGTTTCCTGCGTCGACCAGGCGGCGCCGACGACGCGGGCGGATTTCAACGTCACGCGAACCGCGACATGGATCGTCACCAGTGCCCCGATCGCTCCGACCAGGGCCGTGGCGACGTGGGTCACTCCCATTTCCGGCTCGGTGAGACCTGACAACGTAAACAACGCTCCACTGAGCAAGCCGCCGATGGCGCCGAGAGCCAGGTCGATGACCAACCCGACGTTGGGTCCGTGGATGACGAAACGGGCGATCCAGCCTGCCAGCAGGCCGGTCAGGAGCCATTGCCATACGTGCATTGGGAATCCCTCGATGCAGAGCTATGAATGTCGAGCGTCTAAACGGCGCGATGCTACCTCACCCGGCTTGCATGCTGGAGTCGGTGAAGAAAACCTCATTGGCAGTCATCGGCACTGATTGGTGGAGGGGGCCGCCGTCGGTCCCGCTGGCATTGGAAGAATGCCGCCGTTTATGCTCCGCCCGGGTTTTTCAAGGAAGCAAGCATGCGACGTGGCGCCGTAGTCATCCTGCTCAGTCTGTTCACCGCTGCCGTGGGACCTATATCTCACGCGAATGGGGCCGATACGGCGCAGGATCGCTGGTGGGCTCACGTCAAATATCTCGCCGACGATAGCCTCGAAGGCCGTGAGACCGGCAGCGTGGGCCATCGCAAGGCTGCCGACTACGTGGCGGAGCAATTCGCCAAGGCCGGCCTGAAACCCGCCGGCGACGCGGGCAGCTACCTGCAGGCCGTCGTCTTCGATTCACGCCGCATCGTCGAAGAACGATCCAGGCTGGCGCTGGAGCGCGATGGCAAGCTCGAACCGCTGGCGCTGGGCGACGATGCGACGATCAGCATGCGCGTGCCGCCGGCGTCCCGGGTGCATGCCCCGCTCGTCTTCGTTGGCTATGGCCTGACGGTTCCGGAATCGGGCCACGACGATCTCGCGGGACTGGACCTGCAAGGCAAGGTTGCCGTGTTCTTCAGCGGCGGTCCGGAAAACATTCCCGGCCCATTGCTCGCTCACTACCAGACCGCTGGCGAGCGGTGGGCGGCGCTCAAGCAGGCCGGTGCGATCGGGACCATGACGATTCAGAATCCACGCGGCCAGGACATTCCTTGGGAACGTTCGAAACTCGCGCGCCTGTCGCCCGCGATGACCATTGCCGATCCAGCGATGAACGAAACTTCCGGCCAGCAGATCTCCATCACGGTGAACCCCGAACGCGCGGCCACGCTGTTCGAAGGCAGTGGCCATGGTTACGCCAATCTGCTGGCCGCAGCGACGGCCCGGCGTCCGCTCGAGCGCTTCGTATTGGCGAAGAACGTGGACGCCGAAGTGGCCTTCGAATCGAAGTCGGTGACCTCGCAGAACATCGTCGGCCTGCGTCCGGGAACGGATCCCAAGCTCAAGGCCGAGTATGTCGTGGTGTCCGCGCACGTCGACCATCTCGGTATCGGCGAGCCCATCAATGGCGATCGTATCTATAACGGCGCGATGGACAATGCTTCTGGCATCGCGACGCTGATCGAAACGGCCGCGGGACTCCAGAAATCGAAAGCCAGGCTCAAGCGTTCGGTGTTGTTCGTCGCGGTCACGGCCGAGGAGAAAGGCTTGCTCGGTTCGAAGTATTTCGCAACCAAGCCCACGGTGCCGGCACACGCCATCGTC
>Ga0157380_10001808_pt1 | contig 14118 bp, 16 predicted proteins | sample S35metaG_FD_119757 | JGI IMG/M metagenome (GOLD analysis project Ga0157380, IMG submission 119757) | Switchgrass rhizosphere microbial communities from Kellogg Biological Station, Michigan, USA - S3-5 metaG | ecosystem: Host-associated > Plants > Roots > Rhizosphere > Soil | place: USA... | reverse complement strand
AAGCCTGGATCCATCAAGTACCAGTTGACCAACCCCGCCAACAAACCAACGACGAACACGATCATCACTAAAAGTTTGTCACCGGTCGTTGTTGGTTTACCAGCCTTGCCTGGAAAGAACATTAGAAACATGCCGCCGACCAGTCCAACCGGGCCAAATGCAGCTAGCTTTGTTGAGTAAGTGCCGGAACTCCACACCTGTTGCCAGTTGATGTAAGTCAACGCGCCGAAGAGAATGAGCAGCACGATTGCGAGCAGTCGGGATTTCAGGTGGTTCATGGTTTTCAGAGGCAGCTAGACCAGCGGTACGTAATCGTACTCACCGACTCCCTGCAGAATGAAAAATGTTGTCGACGTTCCTCCGCCGTTTGTGACCAAATGCGGCCGGCGTGCTTTTACGCAATAACTCTCCCCTGGTCCAAGTGACACTTCCTCCTGAGGGTCACGCAAGAATAAATGGACACGGCCATCGAGCACGTAAAACGTGTCGTCGATGTTGTTATGAAAGTGCCAGGGAACCTTTTGAGTGGGCGAGAGTTGAAGTTCACCGATCCTGAACCCTGGTCGCTCGGCGTAATACACGCGGCGTTCGACTTCGTAGAGGTGGCTTGCGTCGCTTAGAGGTTGTGCTTCAGTCATTGACGTCCGCTCCATTCTTTCATTCATCATCCCCATCCTTGCGGTCACAGCGCAGCGCGGGTTGCCTAAAAAGTTACATCTAGCTCGAATCGGACGTGTTTTGGTTCGTGTTGGTTCGTGTGTCTTCGTGGATCGTCCTTGTTTTTCTGGACAAACGAAACGATCCACGAAGTCACACCAACTAAAACACGAAGCTCGGCCACGCAAATCGACTATCAGCGAAGCTATATGTCTCCGTGCATTTACGCTCCCGGGCAGCCGGCGCGAACCCCCGTCTTAACCGCAGGAAGCACATGCTCGCGGAGAATTCGTGAACCCAGCGTCGAGCCAATTCGAAAGTCGTTATAGCGACCGGCAAGGATAGTCACAACCATGTCGAGTTCCTTGAGCACGAATATGCGTTGTTGACCATTGCCAACTGCGGCGCGCGCTTCGATCAAACCTTTTGGCGTTGGATAGCAGGAGTACCACCAAAAATACGAATAACCGAAAGATCCGCCCGCGTCGGTTCCAGTGCGTGGCGCAAAGCTGAAGTGGCGGCGCGTGGAAACATCAACCCACGTTGCAGGAATCACTTGCTTTCCGTTCCATTTGCCCCCGTTCAAATACAGCGAGCCGAACTTTGCAACATCCCGCGCCCGTAATCTAAGGCCCGATGCGGCAGCCGGCATTCCCGCAAGATCGCCGACCCATTCGACGTCGGTGATGCCAAGCGGTTCGAAGAGCTTAGTCCGTGCATAGTCCTCAAGCGAAGTCTTGGTGGCGCGTTCGAGAACAGCTGCCATCACCTGAGTGAGACCGCCGTTATAGTTGAATTCAGTGCCCGGATTGTGATCGAGCGAAGGTGACAACGCATACCGTAGCGGCTCCTTGTCTCGTGTCATTCGGATTTCATCATTTAGTGGATTGGTGTAAGGAATCTCTTCGTTCCACTTAAAACCGGAAGTCATCGACAGCACGTGGGCCAGTGTGACGCGACGGCGTTCCGGCGTATCAAGTTCAGCATACTCGGGAAACCACTTGATCAGAGGCTGGTCCAACGATGGAATCGCGCCATCGGCAACGGCAATACCAACTAAAGCGCTCACCACACTCTTGGTCACGGACCTCAGATCGTGTTTTGTATCAACCTTCATGGAAGTCCAAGGCAGCGGAACCCCCCAGCGTTCATCGAACCCGTCGAAGTATTCTTCGTAAATCAGCTTACCGTTTCGTTCGATCAGAATTGCGTGAACGCCAAGCTCCGGCCACGCGCGAATCGATCGCGTTAGCGCCGCGAGTTGTGCGGAATCGACTCCCAGCGAGTCTGCGTTCGCAGTTTTCCATCCGTCGTTGAGCGCCGGAGGAACCTGGTACCCACCGGTCGCAGAAGTTTGCGACGAGGCAGAAGACGTAGATAGCAGTGCAAGGGCGAGTAGGAAGGTAATGACGCGTTTCATTGATGTTGGAATAGTTGATAAGTGATGAGTGATAAGTGATAAGAGACAAGAGATAAGAGGATCGTTTCTTATCACTCATCACTTATCACTGGAGTCACAGAAGCGTCAATCATTTAGCTGTCTGGTCGTTCCTTCTGTAACGCTGACGCGCGACGGTGACGTCAAGTCCGAGCGCTGATCGTTTATGGCCAACGGTTGTCCGGACATTAACGCGTCGTGCTGCGTCGCTTCCAGAACAGTTTCTTTACCAGTCATTCCCAACAGACGGAGTCGACTCTTCGCTTCAAGCACAGCGCTAAGACCATTTGCCACTTCGATCCCGCCCCACACCGTCATCCATCCAAAAAATACCACCCAGATTAGTATCCAGGGAGCGTCAAACGTTGGGGGTAAAAACAATTGGAACGGAATGGTTAGGAGCAATGACACCACCATCAAAATGCTACCGCGGATAATCCCACTCATACCCTTGATTCGTTGCTCCAACAATTCCTGCGCTGTTGCAGGTTCGCTGGTCTTGCGATCCAATTTCTTCTTCGTCGGCTTACTGATCGCCAATGCCACAGCTTCGAGTCCTGCTCCACACGACCGGCAGAACTTTACATCTGGGCCATTCGCAGTTGCGCATTGCGGACAAAACATACCGATTCTCCGACTACGATGGACGGCGTGCGAACGGTTCGATGTGGTACGCATGGGCCGTGCGGGAGGTTTCTTAAGAGAATGCTTTGATAACTGTTCGCAGCCCAACTAATGCCAACACCAACACTGAACCCACGGTAGCGAAAAGCACCCAGGGAATTAGTTTATCGACGACGGAACTTTGGTAGGACTTGATCGTTAGCTGATCCTTGCGCTCGAAGTAATCAAATTGCACGTCTGAGTCGTCGTCGATCAAGTATTCAACATCAACATCAATCTCCGACTTCTCTGGCGATGAATGGGGCGTCAGACCAGCTTTCAGGAATTCGACACCCAGTCGTAGATAGCCATTCGGAGTGCCCACAACAAACGCCTCGTCCAGATCGCCTCCGTACTTCTGAATCGTGACCCTGGCATTTTCCCGAGAGATGTCCTGGTCGAGACGATTAACAATCGAACTCAGTTCATCGGTTTGCATGTGACGTGCCGAAAGAGTTGTCGCGACAAGTCGCGACGACCAAAGCGGTGATCCCGATTCGTCGGGACACTCCAAATTCGTTATCGTTTCTGTCCGATGGCGAACAAACTAGTTGACGACCGAACGTACATTACTCCTTCAGATAACGCCGGCGTTGCCATCAACAGCTCACCCATCGAGTTGGTTGCGATCTGGTTGAACTTCTCGCCTGCTGCAATCACGAGAATCTCGCCATCTTCACTTGAGAGATAGATCTTTCCGTCAGCGGCGACGGGTGAAGCACTGAAGCCACTCCCGACATTCTGGAGTCGCTGACGATAAACTTCAGCTCCTGTCTTCAGGTTGTAGGCATCGAATATTCCATCATTGTTAAGAACATAAAGAGTACCGTTGTAAGCGAGCGGTGTTGGCATGTAGGAGCCGCGACCGGTCATGCTCCACGCAATTGCCTCGCTGTTCTTCTGTCCGCTCGGCAGTGTTAGATCGCCGCGCGCATTTGGCCGGACTACAAATATCGGCTTTTCAGGACGGCGCCCACTCGCAACGACGATGAGATCATCCGCATAGATCGGTGTCGGCGCGGTGATCTTTGAACTCCCGCCGAGCCGCCACAGTTCCTTTCCGGTCTTTGGATCATAGCCGCGGATGTAGTTCGATGCGTTGGTGACGAGTACTGGGCCAGCGGAGGTGTTTGCGATCGTCGGAGTGCCCCAGGAAGGAATCTCTTCTCGATTTGTTTTCCAGACGGTTTGACCGGTCGACGCGTCGAGTGCAAGGAGGAACGAATCGGCCTGCGTGTCGACCTGAAGGATTACGAGGTTGTTCCAGATGATGGGCGAACTTGCAGGTCCCCATTCGTAAGTTGGAATGTCGTAAGCGCCCAGATCGATTTTTCCAATATCGACCTTCCACAGAAGACGGCCTTTGAAGTCGTAGGCATAAACGCCCTGTGAACCAAACCACGAAACGACGATGCGACCATCAGTGGCGGGTGTGGAGTTTGCGTAAGTGGATTTGATGTGACGCTTCTCGATTGGCTCGCCCTGATAAGCCAAACGTTCCCAAAGGATCTTGCCGGTCTTCTTGTCGAGGGCGTACAGCATCCAACGGTGCGTGGATCGGTCCTTCGAAGCATCGCCATCTCCATATAAGCCAGGACGAAAAGTCGCTTTGGCATCCGAGCTAACGGCACTTGTAAGAAAGATGCGATCGCCCCAAACAACTGGACTTGAATGAGCGAGACCAGGAATCGGCATGCGCCACAGAATGTTCTGGCCGGTTTTTGGATTCCATTGATCAGGAAGATTCTGACCGTCAGCGATGCCCGACGCTTCTGGACCACGAAACGAAGGCCAGTTTGCCTCTGCCGGACTTTTCATTGCTTTCGATGGAGCTTTTGCCCCGGCAGTCCTCGCGATATTTCTTGTAGGAATGGTCTTAGCTTCAGTCGCCGGCGCCCAGATGCTGCCGTCGATAATCATCCGACGAACCTGGCATTCATCAGAGACGACATCGAAGCCGACGTGGGTGCCCTCTTTCCTGACTTTGTATTTTCCAGCTCCGCCGCAACCGGGGGGCGGTGTCGGAATCGTCAACTCGATCTCACCGCCAGCGCCTTTCCAGTTTCCCGTTAATTTAGGCCAGCGATCGCCCTGGATTGTGAACGTGCCCGCCGGATCAAACTGGGCGACGAAGACGCCGAACTTTAACGGCTCTGCTGGTAATTTGAGATCGGCTTGCTGTGCCGCAATTACCCCGGCAACAGCAAAAACACCAAAGAGCAAAGAAATTGTTTTTGAGTGAACCGCTTTTTTCATGATGAGTACCTAAACCTCTCAGCTCGGAATTTCGATGCTTAAAAAATTGGTTTCGCGTGGTGTGCAGTCAGTACCACCTCGCGGTAGCGGGTGGGTGCGCAGCATATTCAGTACCATCCGCTACCGCGAATGTACTGAATAGCACCCACCTGCTACCGCGAGGTGGTACCGACTGCGCGCCACCGCAGTTCATTGCCTCGGCCGTTGTTACTTCTTTTTGTGGTTTTCAATATAGCGCCTCGCGAATTCATTCAGGTGCGGACTCTCGATCAACCCAACCTTCTCTGCTTCTTTCTCAGCATCCGCAACCGTAAATCCGTCGCGTAGCACACGGCGAATCATCCAGAAAGCACCGACGCGTTTGGCGGCTGTGCAGTGAATAAACGCCGGGCGGTTGTTCACGTCGTCAGTGATTCGCAGAAACTCATCCACCTGCTCATCTTTTGGATCAGTGAAGACGACTGGTATGTTGAAATAGCGCAAACCGAGTTCTTTTGCCTTCGCTTCCTCCTCTGCCGCCCGATGTTCGCTGGTCTGGCGCAAGTTGATGATTGCCTTGACGCCCTGCTTCTTCAACATCTCGAGATGTTCAAGCCGCGGTTGACCGCCTGTACAAAACTGATCGTTGACGCGTAGAAAGTTTCGGATCGATGATGTTGATTCTTGTGTGGGCACGACAAGAATGCCAACGATCAAAGCTAACGCTGTGGTAAGTAGTGCTTTCATATGGTCCTCAGATTATGGTGATTATCTTTTCCAGTTAAGTACACTCAGTCAAGCTAAACTCCCATCGATCGTTTGAGTGTTTCACTTTTCTGTCTGACGCTTCTCAGCGCGCGCCTCGATCGCGCCAACGACAAAAAGAATTATGATTGCGAGCAGCGTACTCAAAGCGGCGACTCCAATACTTCCGAGACCAACGCCGACACCAATCGCAGCCGTCATCCACACTCCGGCAGCCGTCGTCAGCCCTCTAATCTGGTGTTCCTGACTGACCTTGAGGATCGTACCGGCTCCGATGAAGCCAATTCCCGTAACGATCCCTTGAATGACTCTGGATAATCCGTCGGAAGACATGCCAACGCTCGTGCCCACCAGCACAAAAACCGTAGTTCCAAGACATACGAGAGTGTGCGTTCGGAGTCCCGCGGGTTTGCCGGCATGTTCACGTTCGAAACCGACTATCGCCCCGAAGATCGTGGCAGCCAACAGCCGGAGGATGACCCGCTCAAACTCCTGCGGGTTGGATAGACCTCTCGTTAACTCTTGCCACAAAACATCCATGACTTGTAATCACTTGAACCTTAGGTTGCGAGAGCTCGTCAACAGTTTAAGCGCTGATGTGACCATTAGTCATCATTTTGATTTCATCCAAGCGTGCGCGACTCTTCCGAAAACCGAAGACACCACCCGCTTTAGCGGCGTGGAGTTTTCAACTTTAACCTACCAATGACTCGCCCTCTCATTCTCCCCAGGCTTCAGCCTGGGGAGCAGACCGTGCACCACCATGAACCTTTTAACGGTTTCCAAAATGACTGCGAGGTTTCGACGCTTCAGCTGCAAAGCCGTTGAAACGGTTGGATCTTTTTGAGAGTGGCTCCAACTCCAGGCTGAAGCCTGGGGAGAATGAGAGATTGCATCCTTAGTAGTCTGAAGTTGAAACTCCACGCCGCTAAAGCGGGTGGTGTCTTCGTGCATCGCGCTCCAACAATGACGTCATCTTCTTTTGCCGATCGCGGCACCGGGTTTATTATGGCGAGCCATCATGTCCGATACCACAACCGTTACAGAGTTCTTGAATACGTACTACCACACGTTCAGTACGTTGAATATTGAATCAATCGCGCCTTTCTTCCATGAACCGTGTTTGTTCGTGTCTCCCCAGGGAGTAACGGCCGCTCCAACCAGCGACGCCGTCAAGGAAGTTTTCAAAATCATCGCGAAGGACCTCCAGTCAAAGGGATACGGACGGAGCGAATTAACTCAGCTGAACATAGAGCGAATGAGTGCGACTGCGATGCTGGCAACCGGCGTTGCCGTTCGTTTCACTACCGATGGGAGGGAGCTGGAGCGCGTGGGCGTCACGTACATACTGCAGAAGTCCGATATCGGTTGGAGGATTGCTGTTACCGTGATACACGACGCCTGATCGTCCTCACGTAGGTTCCTTCTGAAGGACCGGTCGCTTTTGTTCCGGTATTCTCAACTTGTCCGCGACAGTCGGAAACAACATCTTACGTAGCTCTTTGTTGGCTGCGCCGGTAGAGTCAACGAAGGTCCAATTCACACCTTTGTCTTCCGAAATACCAATCAAAAAGGCGTCACCGACTAATAGTCCCTCAGGAACTCTTAACTTCATCTTGGTGGGCACGATAGCGTAAATTCGCTGATCAGCTTCCATGAAATCCTGTGGCTCGCCGACTGAAAGCGATTCTATTCTTATGCCCTTCGACTCGATCTCTTTAACAGTCTCCTTCACAGTGTTCCTGAAACGCTCAGCACCCCCGCCGACTTCGATGAGTTTCGGGTACGTCAGTTTTTGCACCGTCTCGTAATCACCGCGAAGGGTCGCGTCTGTAAGTTGAATCGCTTGGAGTCTCAGGTTTGGATAGTTCCCGAGCGTCGGGGTGTTGGCTTGTTGAGCCTGATTCTGTGAAGAATCAAGAGTTCGTGCGCACCCAACGCTAAGAAAGAGTGCTGCGCTCACAATGATGGTGATGGTGCTCGGCATAATGTTGTTCAAGTATCTACTAATGAGATTGCCAGATTTCAAAATATCACTTCACGTATCCGCCCCTCATTTCGGAACTAGCTCCATGCCCTGGGCTTTGATCACGGGCTGCTGTCAGCACGCGCAACTCAGAGTTTTTTCAACGAGATTTCATAAAACTCTAACGACTACTACCGTACCGCTGTAATACCGTCCTCCACGCAACGCAGGCTCATCCCTGCAACCTAAAGTTAAAACAGAAAGGTATGGATACGAGAACTATGAAGTCGAGAATACTCACTCTTTGCCTGTTGATCTTCGCGGCGACTCCGACCGCTTTCGCAAATCCTCAGTGCAAGAGCTTCTTTGCAGTACAACACGATCAATTGACTACCGATGGATGTACAAGCCCGATTGGCTTTTGCGCAGCCGGAACCTTCAACGGTAACCACGGATTTCACGGTACATTCTTTTTCAGCGCACTGAGTTTCGATCCCATTCTCAGTGACACTCTTGGCAGACTGGCTGTTCCCGGCACTTCAATATACACGACGAGCGATGGCGTACTGACCATCAGTGACGTGTCAGTGTTCGACGTTGCGCGCGGCACTTTTGCCGGCGTTGGTCGAATCACGACAGGCACGGGACGATTTGCCGGAGCCACCGGCGACGTCTTTACTACTGGCCGTGTGTCAGCAGACGGCCAGAGCTTTACAACAGATATGACCGCTGAGATCTGCTTTGCCAACTAGCTGACGACCAAAGCCTGATCGATAAAGAGGGCGGCTCGCTACGCCCTTCTTCTATCCAATCCTCACTGGTCTAAATCGCTAATCAAGACTACGTCATGAAACCAACCACCTCGAGTGACGCCGAGGAATTGACCATCATCACTCAAATCAAAATCGAACAACTCCTCTTCGCTAAACAGGGCGAGCTCCTGTACTCGCCCACCGTCCAAGGGGTGTTTGACTATAGCGATTGGGCCATCGCGGAACGACATATAAATCAGGGCCTTACTGTCAGGCGTCCACTTGATTCGGTAGCCAGTAAGACTAGCAACGGGAATTTCAACGCGCCGCAAAGGCTCTCCCCCTGATTCAGGCAGAATAAGAAACTCCCGCTTTGATCCCTGGCGGCCGAGGCAAACAATTAATTTCTGATCCGGCGACATCGAAGGCAACGACGCATAGAATTTGGTGAGCTCCGATGCTTCACCACCATCCATCGAAACTCGCCAAAGGTGCCAGTCGTCAGTGGTGTTGTAGAACACCCACTTACTGTCAGGAGAAATTGCCAGATAGTTCTTCGGGCCGCCGTTTGTGAGTTGTATTTGATTACTGCCGTCGATATTCATCCGCCACACTTGAAAAGCGCCGGTACGATTAGAGATAAAAACGATATAGCGATTGTCGGGCGATACTCTTGGCGAAACGTCCATTGCTCCGTCGACAGTAAGTTGACGTTGGTCACTGCCATCGCGCTGCATTATCCAAAGATCACGATTGCCACTGGCCGTCGATGAATAAATGAGTCGTCCATCGGGGGACCAACAAAAATTTCCGCTCGCTTGGGTAATTTTGTTTAGCGCGCCCGGATTGCTAATCGTTCCAACCCAAAGGTCAGACGTAAGCGTCTCCTGCGATGCAACACCCTTTTGAGCGTCGGACGTGAGGCTGAGGTCCGCATAAGAGATCAAGCCTTCAGTTAACTGTGTCAGCTGCATTCCTGGGTATGAAAGTCGCCAGAGCTGATTGTTTTCGCCTAGATTCTTTCTGGCTGACAGGACAAGACCAGTGCCGTTCGCGAGCCAGGCCATTTTCGTAATGCGAAAGAATTTGTCTGTAATCAGATCCTTTTTCTGCCCATCCGTCGCACTGACTTCGATCAAACTGACATCCTGACTGCCGCCTGTAGTGTTTCCATAGGCGCAAAGTATCGCGCGTCCGTCTGGCGTCCACAGTGGCGTGTCGAGCCCGAACGGATAAGTGCCATTCATTAGTTGTCGTTCATTCTGTCCGTCCGCGTTTGCTGTTAATAGTGCGTATTCGCGCTGGCCTTGAGCGTTCACCGTTTGGCGAATAAATGCGATCTGATCTCCATGACGAGAGATAGAGAATGTCCCTTCAACTCCATCCGCTATTTTCGTTGGTGGACCACCTACGAGCGAGACTCGATAAAGCGCGATTGGATCGCCTCTGACGAAATACAAATAATCGCCTGCGGTACTGAAGGAAAGACCATAAATGCGACCAGTAGGCGGAACGAGCTCGACATTCGTATTCGCGCCAAGCTGCCGCAACCAAATCGCTGCCTTGTTTTCGAGAACCCGCTCGTAGGCTACGTATCGACCATCGGGTGAGATTGCGACGTGATAACTCTGACCAGTTGCAGTGAGTTGCTCGAGTTTTAAACGGGATGTTGCGGCTGAGGTTGAGGCAGCAGTCATCCCTACACTCGCGGTCGACGTCGAGGTTTTCGAAACCTTCCAAATAAGCAGCGAGGCACCTGCCAGAAGGATCACCGTTCCGACAGCGAACGGAAGAAAGATGTCGAAACCGCGTTTCTGAATAGTTGCCGGTATCCGAGCATCGTTCAAAGGCTGTTCTGAATTTTCGTTGTCGGTTTGATCGACGAGTGAAAGCTCGCGCGCTGGAGCAACAACTTCCACTTCAGCCATGAAGCGATAACCACGTCGAGCCACAGTCTCGATATATCGCGGGTTGCGAGCGTCGTCACCAAGCGCCTTACGCAGTTGTTGAATATTGAAGGCGATGTTGGCTTCTGCAACAAAGGTGTCGGGCCAGAGTTTTTTCTTCAACTCTTCCTTCTCAACTATCCGGCCAACACTCTCCACCAGGATCAGCAGGGTATCGAAAGCCTTCGGCGTAATGGCCACAGGCTTCCCTGCGCGCAGAAGTACGCGCTGCGGGGAATCAATCGTGAAATCTGCAAATCGATACAAGTGGTTGCTGAGCGAGGACATAGCCGCTCTTAGAACTTTCTTAGAACTTTCTCACGGCCCTTTCATCGGCACGTTGACGCGTCTCTGAACAGGTCGGCATAGACCGTAGCGACAAGGGTCAAGGCGCGAATTCTAGCAGCCGCTATTTGGAAGCGGCAATCAGATCGCGAAGCGTAATGCGAAAGACAGGTCTGATGTTGATTTGAAGTTAAGGATACGAAATGAGCGATTGCTCAGCTGAAAATTTGAACCCCACAATAGAAGGAGTGAGAAAGTCTCATGTACTAGACGAAAATCAAACGAATGGTTCGTTCTGTTGTGCTCCTCGCCGTCGCTGGCCTGGCGCTTCAACCCTCAATAGCACTGGCGAGCGATGAACCCGAGCTTCCGGCAGAGTGTTCGAGTATCCGTGTCGAGGCAGGAAACAAGGTGTCGTTTCATGTCTACGCGCGTGGTGTGCAGATCTACCGATGGAACGGCACGGCCTGGGTGTTTGTAGCGCCCGTGGCGACATTGTTCGCGGAAAAGAACTTCTTCGGCGAAGTCGGCACACACTATATCGGACCGAAGTGGGAGAGTAAGAGTGGTAGCAAGGTCGAAGGTCGACGTGTTGCGGGCACTGGCTGCCAACCCGATCCGACAGCGATTCCCTGGCTGTTGCTTTCCCGATTTGATTCTACCGGACCAGGCATCTTTGCCCAGGTCACGTTCATTCAGCGTGTGAACACAACCGGCGGAACGGCGCCGAGTGAACCAGGCACGACCTTAGATGAAGTCAGGGAAGTGCCATACACTGCCGAGTATTACTTTTACCGCGCGCAGAACTAGTGCCGGCAAGGCGCGCAGTCAGCGGGCTTAAAACATGATGGCGAACCATGTCACGGCCCAAACTGCAAAGCCGGGTCCGAACTAGGGTGAGCGGTAGATGAACGGAGGCGAAGCCAACGGTATTCGACTAACGGGTGCCCCCAGAAGTGAATGCCGAAGCTTCGCCTCGTTCTTTGAGACATCAATGATCCCTGGCTGCCAGTAACTCCGAAACGGTTTTGAACTCGTAACCTTCTGCTCGTAGACCTTCAACGATCATTTTTACCGACTTCATCGATTCCCGACGATTCGGATACATCACATGCAGGATGATTATCGATCCCGGTCGCACGTTTGCCAGTACATGTTCGACAATCTTATTGGCATCTGCTGCGATCTCCGGATATGAATCAGGTTCGACATCCCAGGTGATGCTCTTGCGTCGGTGTTTCCACAAGTAGTAGGGCAAGGTGAAGAGTTTCTTTCCGTAGGGCGGTCGAAAATGGATATCACCTTGATAGCCCGTTTCTCTAATTAGTTTGTCGGTGCTCTCAATCTCTTGCTTCACAAACGACGGTGTTACAAAGAACATCCTCACATGAGAATAGGAGTGGTTGCCGAGCTGGTGACCCGCAGCGACGAGCTTCTTTCCTTGCTCAAGGTTCTGCTCGAGTTCGGCGCCGGTCACAAAGAAAGTAGCCCTCACATTCATTTCGGAGAGGATGGCGAGAATCTGATCGGTCGCCTCTGGAGTTGGCCCATCGTCGAAGGTGAGCGCAACGATCTTTTGAGAAGTGTCTACTCTCGGAATGATCTCACCAAAGAACTGAAACGTGCGCGAGCGACTAACCTGCCGCAGTCCCACCGAAATGACGAGGATGAGGACGACTGCGATGAGCGCAATACGCTTCTTCATATGACCTTAACGCCCCGTTTACCTGAATCATTAACGAGCCATCGCCATATCGAGCGGCGAACCTGCATTTTACGTGTTCGTGAGCTTGCTTCTAAAAACACACCTCTCTGCATCCTTTGCGTCTTTGCGTCCTCTGCGTTTTCTTGGCCCGATTGGTCGCACTCAACAAACGAAACTGAGCGTGTTCCTTCAAGTATGTTGAGTGTGTCTAATCTGGCCAAGGAAAAACGCAGAGGACGCAAAGGACGCAGAGTTCTGTTAATTTCGGCCTAGTGCCTGAGGGATTTTTTTCGCAGCGGACGGAATGTCCCAAAAACTATATCGATCAAAGGTGAAGTTACACCAAACCTAAGCTCGGGTGTTCGATAGTGATGTAGCATGTGATACGTTTGCAGATATCTGAAGATGCGCAGTCGCGGGCGCAGATGGTGTGCCTGGAAGTGAAGCAGTTGATAAGTGATATAGCCAACTCCTACACCGATCAAAAGGTATGTTGCGAAGTGCGCCGAACCTGACGCCAGGTACAAGAGCAACCAGTACGCGGTGGCAACCGGAGCGCTTAAGACAAAACCGGAGAGAAATTTGCTTGGCGCGCGCGGATTCTCGTGATGCGCCAGGTGTGCGGCATACACTAGCTTTTGACCGATGCTTGAACGCGCACTGTAATGAAAGACGAACCGGTGCAGGAAGTATTCGATGAACACCCAACTGAAGATACCCAGGACAAGTAACGCGAGGTTCTGACGCCAGGAGAACTCTTTGTCATATGTCAATAAACCGAGGCAGACAGCCATACCAGCGTAGAAGAATAATTGCGTTAACTTCCTCAATGCCATGATGGACATGTCTCACCTCCCCCGAAACTGCTTTTGGGAAGCTCAAATATTTAGTATGACTCAGACATGATGAGGTTGCCATGGAGATTTGTCGATGGCTGAGTTTGTAGATAGACGTTCAATTGTCCGGAGAATATGGGGCGACCCGGATCTGATTCTTTTGATTTTTGCCGGCTCCGCGGCCGAGTTCGCAGTTAACCGAGCGGTTGACTGGCTTTTCTTCACCGGCAAGATTCCAGGTGATCCTATCGGGCGTCTCTTCTCCACCGTTCGGTACGCTCAGGAAATTGTCTTTGTCGACGAGGAGACGGCGCAACGCACTCTCAATCGAATAAACGCGTCACACCAGGCAGTCGAGAAACAACGCAGCGCGACGATACCCGACTGGGCTTACCGCGACGTGCTTTACATGCTGGTTGATTATTCTGAACGCGCTCACGCTCTCCTCTACAAACAACTGTCCAACTCAGAGCGAAACGAGCTGTATAGTGTCTTCCTGCGGATTGGTGAAGGGTTGTCCATTCCGGATCTGCCAGCGACTTATGAAGAGTGGCGAGTGGATCGGCAAAGACACATGGTGCGCGATCTCACCTACAGCCGGCACTCTTCACTACTCTTTAAGAGTTACCGCGCCCATCTGGGAGTTTGGCGTTATTACTTGCTACTTCAGGTTCAAGCCTTACTTGTACCTGCGGAAGTGCGGCGATTACTTCATCTAAATCCGAACAGTCTCATATCGGGCGCTGTGCAGACATATGGACTCGTTACTGCTCTCAATCTGCAGTCGATAGTTCACAGTGTACTAATACCGCCCCGTTACTGGGCGCAGCTTCGACAGTTCGACAGAGTGGCGGCTCAATAAGAGCTCTT
>Ga0157380_10001805_pt1 | contig 14124 bp, 9 predicted proteins | sample S35metaG_FD_119757 | JGI IMG/M metagenome (GOLD analysis project Ga0157380, IMG submission 119757) | Switchgrass rhizosphere microbial communities from Kellogg Biological Station, Michigan, USA - S3-5 metaG | ecosystem: Host-associated > Plants > Roots > Rhizosphere > Soil | place: USA: Michigan... | reverse complement strand
GGGATGCTGTCGTTCAGCAAGGCGCCGATCACGATGGAGGCGACCGAGTCGCGCGTCCGCTTCTCCGGTCCCGAGTCGTCTGTCGACATGGAAGTGATGCGCGGCTTCAACGGCCAGGCGGTGAAGGTCTTCAACCTGCCGTCCGCGGTGTTCCAGGACTACACGCAGTTCCGCTCGATCGCGCACATCCACACGAGCGCCACACACTCCTGGAACCACAAAGGGACGAACGGGTTTACTTCAAGGTGGGAGACCGGTAGCAAGTAGCCGCTCCTGTCACGTACGTTGCCACGGAGGCTCGGAGTCACGGAGTAATCAACCTTAGGTCCTCCGTGTTTCCGTGGCTCCGTGGCCCGTACGTTATTCAGATCGCAACAGTGAAACAGGATCCAGCTTCCGCACTCGCAGCGCGGGAATGACGCTAGCGGCAATCGCGACGGTAAGTAGCGAGCCGACGACCACCAGGTAGGTCATGGGATCGTTTTCCTTCACACCCCACAAGAGGCTCCGGATGTATCCCGACGCGCCGTAGGCGATCACGCATCCGGCCACGAGACCCCCAACCGACAGGAGGATTCCCGGCAGTGCCGCATCGCGAACCGTCTGACCTACCGTTGCACCGAGTGCCATGCGGATCCCCAGTTCGCGAGTGCGCTCGGTGACGCCGCTCGAGATGAGCGCGTGGATGCCCATCCCCGCGAGAAAGAGCGCCAGCCCGCCAAGCGCGGCCACGAGCATCATCAAGATGCGCTGCCGCGAGAGCGACGCGCTGCGAACGTCGTCGACACCGCGCACCGCCGACACGGCGAGTTGCGGGTCGATCTCCGCCATGGCGCGGCGGAGGACCGGCTCGGTCACCGCGCCGTCGTACGCCTGCCGGACGATAAACGCCGTCGAAAACCAGCCGTGAATCGTCCGCAGCCCGCCGCCGGGGAACTGCGAGAACGGCACGTAGAAGCCGGGCAAGGCATCGATCGGACCGTAGTTCTGGAATCCGCCCCGCTGTTGAACATTACCCACGACGCCAACGACCTCACGCACCAGACCGCTCGAGAAGATATATTGGCCGACGGGATCGCGATCCTTGAAATAGCGCTTGGCGAACGCTTCGTTGATGATCGCGGCCGGCGCCGAAGTCATGGTGTCGCTGTCGCGGAACGTGCGGCCAGCGAGCACCGGCAGGCGCAGCGTCTCGAAATAACCGGGCGTCACGTACGTCGCCGTCGTGAACACGAAATCACCGCGCGTGTCGCCGTTGACGAGGCGCGCGCCCATGTTGAGGATGCGCTCGTACGGCAGTCCCAGCGAGATCGCCGCGGACTCGACACCTGGCATCGCACGCAGGCGTTCGATGCTTCGGGCGAATAGCTGCTCGATGTTTTCGTGTTTCTCGTACCGCGCATCTTCGAGCGACGCCGATATCGCCACCACATTCCTCGGATCGAATCCGGCCGGCAGCGTTTCCAGATACATGAACGTGCGGATCAGCAAGCCCGCGCCGACCAGCAGGACGACTCCAAGCGCGACTTCCGCGACGACGAGCCATCGCCGCGGCCATCCCTTCGCACCGCCCGCAACAGCGCGCGTGCCGCCTTCGGAAAGCGCCGCCTGCAAATCGAGCCGGGTCGCCTGAATCGCCGGCACGAGGCCAAACAGAATCGCGGTCAGCACGGTGAGGCCGAGCGTCACCGACAGCACGCGCGCATCGAGTGCGACCTCTCCCCACGGCGTCAGCAACAGGCTCGTCGCCGTCGCTTTCAGTCCTTCGAGTGCGGCGGCGCCGATGGCCAGGCCGGCGGCACCTCCGATGACTGCGAGCATGAGGCTTTCGATCAGCAATTGGCGCATCACCGCCTTTCGATTGCCGCCGACGGCCAGGCGCGTCGCGATCTCACGCGTGCGGCGTCCGGCGCGCGCAAGCAGGAGGCCGGCCAGGTTGACGCACGCCACGATCAACACCACCCCGACAGCCGCCGACAGCAGCGTCAGGGGCAGGCGCACGTCGCCGGTCATCTGGTGCTGCAGGGGCATCAACACGTGCGTTCGCGTGACGCCGCTGTCGGACGTCCGGCGCGTCACGGTCGAATCCACCGCCGCACCCGCCTCGCCGGCGGCCTGCGGCCAAGCCACGCCGTCCTTGAGTCTTGCGACGACGCCGTAGTTGTTGCCGCCGCCCTCACCGGTCTTCGACGGCCGGAGTGGCGTCCACAAATCCGCATCGACGTTGCTCCGGAATGACGGCGGCATCACGCCAACAACGACGTGAGGTTCGGCCTTGAGCATGACGGTCTCGCCCACCACGGCGGGATCGCCGTCGAACGCCGAGTGCCAAAGGCGATCGCTCAACATCGCGACCGCGGGTCCGCCGACGACATCCTCTTCGGCGGTGAATTCGCGGCCAATCGCCGGCGGGACGCCGAGCACGCGGAAATACCCGGCACTGACGCGCTGCGGCTCGACGCTCATCGTGTGCGACTGCGCGACCAGGCTGACTGGTGACGTCAGACCGCCAAACACAGCCGCATCGAGGCTGGTCGCCTGGCTCTTCAGCGCCTCCCAGCCGGCGCCGGTCACCGCCATGCCGTTGCGCTCGCGTTCGATCTCCACACCGGCGCGCGTATAGACGGCGCCCATCGTGCCGAGCCGTTCGGGTTGCGGATACGGGAGCGACTTGAGCAGCACGGCATCGACGAGCGAGAACACCGCGGTGTTGGCGCCAATCGCGAGAGCGAGTGTCAGGATCGCGGTGATCGAAAAGCCCGGCGCCTTGATCAGCTGCCGCCATCCGTATCTGATGTCGTCTGCGATCATTTCACTGATCCTCGTCGGGAACCGGGCGCCTGGAACCGGGAACCCGATCCCGCATCCCGGATCCCTGATCCCTACTCAGTTCGTAACGCAACCATCGGACTGACCCGCGTCGCTCGATATGCCGGCACCGCACTGGCAATTATCGCCACGACCACGAGAGCCAGCGACACCACAATGAACGTTGCCGGATCACTTGGACGAACTTGATACAGCAAGCTCTGCATCAATCTCGTCAGCCCGAATGCCGCTACCAGCCCGGCCACGATGCCGGCGCCGGCCAGCGTGACGCCCTGCTTGAGGACCATGGTCAGGACCTGCATCCGGTCGGCGCCGACGGCGAGGCGAATACCGATCTCATGCGTGCGACGCGCGACCAGGTACGACAGCACGCCGTAAATGCCGACCGCCGCAAGGGTCAACGCAATGGCGGCAAAGGCGCCCATCAAGAATCCGGTCAGGCGCGGCGTCGCGAGCGATGTCGACACCACCTCGGTCATTGGACGGGTGTTGGCCACGGGAATATTCGGATCGAGCGCCCTCACTTGCGCGCGCACCGAGCCGGCCACCGACATTGGATCTCCCGACGTGCGCACGACGAGGAACCCGCCACGGACGAGGCTGCCGGCCGTCGCGATGTGCCACTGACTGTGCGGCACATGGAATTTTTCTTTGACGATGCCGGTGACGCCGTTGTGGCGTTCGTCGGCGACCATACCGACGACGGTGAGCCAGGGGCGGTCCATCTGCGAGCCGACGCGGATTCGCCCGCCGACGGACTCCTCGGGATTCTTCCAGTACGTGCGCGCCATCGTTTCGTTGATCACCGCCACTGCCTGAGAGTTCTCGGTGTCGGCAGGAGTAAACCATCGCCCGCGCATCAGTCGCGCGCCCATCGCCTCGAACGATCCATCGGTCGCAATCTGCCAATCGCCTTTCGCATTCACGCCAGGCGATTCCTGGAAACCCTCGACGTCGAGACCGTAATCGCCGATCGTGGTCGCGAGCGGCAACACGCGCACGAATCCGGCCGACTGCACGCCGGGAAGCGCGCGGACCTTTTCATTGAGCTGCCGATAGAAGTTCACGACCTTCTCGGGCGTGTCGTACCGTGCGTTCGGCACCGAGACGCGCATCGTCAACATGTGTTCAGCTTTGAATCCCAGGTCGATGCGTCCGAGCGCCGCGAGACTCTTCACCATCAGCGCCGCGCCGATCACGAGCACGACCGCGAGCGTCACTTCGGCGACGACCAGCAGGCTGCGGAGCCGCTGGCGGTGTCCGCCGACCGTCGCCTGACCGCCCTCGCGCAGCGACTCCACCAGGTTGACGTGCAGCGTCCTCAGTGCCGGCGCCAGGCCGAACACGATCGTCGTCGCGACGCCGAGCGCCAGGGTGAACGCGACCACGGCCCAATCGAGACGGATCGGCGCAAGCGGTGGAAGGCTGGTCGGATCGATCGTCATCAGGATGCGCAAGCCCGCCGATGCAAGGCCGAGCCCGAGGATCGCCCCCGCCAACGCGAGCACGACGCTTTCGGTGAGAAGCTGACGTACCAGGCGATCCGGTGCTGCGCCGATCGCGGTGCGCACGGCCATCTCACGAAGCCGCGCATCGCCGCGGACCAGCAGCAGGTTCGCCACGTTCGCGCACGCGATCAACAGCAGGAAGCCGACCGCACCCATCAGCAGCCACATTGCCGGCTTGATGCCGCCGCGGATCTCTTCTTCGATCGGTACGGCGAATGCGGTGAACTGCATGCGGACGGGATACGCGCCCTGTTCGGTGAGCCGCGTGGTCATCGCGCGCAATTCCTCGGTGGCCGATGCCGCCGTTTGCCCGGGTGCGAGAGTGGCCACGGCGTAGTAGCCGTGATTGCGACTGAGTTGGGACATGTCCCAACCCATCGGCCGCCACATCTCGGTCGGCTGCGCCGCTTCGTCATTGAAATCGGTCGGCAAGCGGAAGCCCTCCGGCATGACGCCGATGACCTGCACGGGCACGTCATTGATCATCACCGTGCGGCCGACGACGTTTGGATCGCCGCCATATCGCGATTGCCAGATCGGATAGCCGAGCACGACGACTTGCGCGCCGTTGGGCACGTCCTCGGCGGCGGTCATCGCGCGGCCGAGCGTCGGGCGAACGCCAAGCACATCGAAGAGATTGGCCGTGACGAAGCCGACGCCGATGCGAATCGGCTCGCCGTCGCCGGTCAGGTTCTGCTGGCCGGAGTTCCACGCTGCGATCGCGGTCATGGTCTTTGACATGTTGCGGAAGTCGACGACTTCCTGATCGGCGATCCACGTCTTCTCGAACGAGATCCACTTGGTGAAGATTTGAATGGTTCGCTCGGGCGCCGCGTACGGGAGCGGCGTCATCAATACCGCTTTGACGACGCTGAAGATGGCCGAGGTGGCGCCGATGCCCAGCGCGAGGGTGACGAGGGACGCGGCCGCGAAACCCGGGCTCTTGATGAGGCCGCGAACCGCAAGGGTGATGTCCTGGCGCAAGCTGTCAAACATGCAATGTTTGACGGCGGCGGCCCGCGCAGGGTTGGTGCAAATGTAACGGGGTCTGGCACCTGCATACGCCAAAGCGTCGCAATTACTGCGCGCTGGAAAAAAGTCGATCGAAATCGAGCGCCCAGGTGCCAGACCCCGTTACAAGTTGCGGCTGATATGATCGTCGAGACTCATGAAAACCGCGACCGGTCCGGCCCTTTCGTCACTCGTGCGCGAGCAGATCAACCGCCCCTCGCCGATCCGCCAGATCATGAAAATGGCGGAGCGGCAGAACATCCTCGCGATGGGGCTGGATCCGGCCAACGTGATCTCGTTTGGCGGTGGATGGGTGAATCACTCGGCGCCGGACGAGTTCAGGCAGGCCTACGAATCGATCGTCGCGGACGCTGATTTGTTTCACAAGAGCGGCGGCTACACAGCGACGCTCGGCGACATGGAGTGCCGCGAACAGATCGCGCGATTCGAGGAGCACCTGTTCGGCGTGCCTCGGCTCGGGCCGGAGCACATTGCGATCGGCATGGGCAGCACGCAGCTCACCCACGATCTGTTCCGCACGCTGCTCGATCCGGGCGACACTGTGATGTTGCTCGATCCGACCTACGCGAACTACGAGGGCCAACTCGCCTTCTCCGTGCCGGGCGCGAAGATCGTTCGTCTGCGCGTGCTCGATCCCGAGACCTGGTCGTATCTGCCGGACACGGATCCAGCAGGCGTCGCGCGCGAATTCACCCGACTCTTCGATCAGCATCGCCCGCGGATGGTGCTGTTCGGCGCGCCCGACAATCCGACGAGCCAGGTCGTCCCACAGCCGCTCGCCGACGTGATGCTCGCGAAGACATCAGAGGCCGGCGCGTGGCTGGCGATCGACTTCGCCTACAAGGCGCAATATTTCCAGACGCCACCCGCGTACTATGCGTGGTCACCCGCGGATCACCCGAACATCGTCGGCATCCATTCGAACTCGAAGTGGGCGCGCGGTCTCGGACGACGCCTGGGCTGGATCGAAGCGCATCCGTCGGTCGTCGAAGCGGTCGAGCGCGTCCAGCAGTGCAGCATCCTCTGCCCCGACACGCTGTCGCAAATGACGATGGCGAAGTATCTGAAGGCAGCGATTGCGAACGGATCGCTGAAGAAATACGTGGCGGATGCGAATGCGCTCTACAAGAACGCCGCGGACGTGACGCTGAAGGCCGTCGACACGCATCTGCAGCGGCCGCGACTGACGCCGTTCGGCGGGCTCTACACCGTTGTCGACATCGGCACCAATGCCGAGGAGTTCGTGCCGAAGGCGCTCAAGGCCACCGGCGTGCTCGTCGTCCCCGGCGGCGGCTTCGGCGAGTCGCTCAAGAACGGCGTGCGCATCTCGTTCGGCCCTCTCGTTCGCGACACCGCGAAGATCGACGAAGGCTTGGCACGCTTAGGCACCTGGATGCGAGCGCAGTAGGCACCAGGCGCCTTAGCGATCGTACGGCGTCCCGATGTAATTGGCGTCATTCTCGATTCGCAGCACGAGTTGCGTGAACATGAACTGAAGCGCCATCCGCTGTTCCCCAATCCGCGAGATATTGATCTGCTGGGCGTGGCGCACGTGCCAGCCGTAAACGTCGTAAAACACGCTGAGGCCGATGTCGCAGTAATCGGGGAACCTGCCGGTGACCTTGGTGTATTGCTCGATCTTGGTCTTGACGGCGCCGACGCCGGCGTAGTTCATCGAATTGCCGCGCAGGCCCTCATCGAGCGACGTCTTGATGTCATTCAGTGTGCTGGCCAGCGAGTCGAAGCCGGCTCTCAGCGCTTGCACCTCCTGCTGGAGCTCCGCGGCGGCTGCGCTGCCGCCCGTCGCCAGCGTTCCCAGCACTCCTCCAGTCACCACCTCACGTCGGCTGATCATGGGTCCTCCTCCACTAGAATGGTCGCCATTATGCGTGTTTTACTGGCCATATTCGGCCTGGCTGTCGTCGCCGTCTCCACATCCGCGCAAACCATGACACCCGACCCAGGCGTCCCGCTCGAGATCGCGACCAGGCGCGCAGCCATCGTCAGCAACCTGCGATACGAGTTGTCGCTGTCGATTCCTGCTGCGCTTGCCGCTCCACTGACGGGCACGACGACGATCCGGTTTGAATTAAAGGATGCGACGGCGCCGCTGGTGCTGGATTTTGAGACGAGTCGCGAGCACGTAAAGTCGGTCGATGCCAACGGCAAGGCCGTGCCGATCGCTTACGTCAACGGCCACATCGTCATTCCGTCGGGATCACTGACCGCCGGCGCCAACGCCGTCCGCATCGCATTCGATGCCGGCGATGCGTCGCTCAATCGCAGCAAGGACTTCCTCTACACGCTGTTCGTTCCGGCGCGCGCGCGGCTGGGGTTTCCGGTCTTCGATCAACCTGACATGAAGGGGCGATGGACGGTGACGCTGGAACATCCGGCGAGGTGGCAGTCGGCGGCAAACGGCGCCGAATTGTCGCGCACGACCTCCGGCGATCGCACTACGGTGAAGTTCGCCGAGACGCAGCCGCTGCCGACGTATCTCGTCGCGTTCATTGCCGGCGAGTTCAAGGTGGAGACCGCGGAGCGCAACGGCCGCACGTTCCGGATGTTCCATCGCGAGACCGACGCGGCGAAGGTCGCGCGCAACCGTGATGCGATCTTCGATCTCCATGCACGCGCCCTCGAGTTCCTCGAGCGCTACACGACGATCCCCTACCCGTTCGGCAAGTTCGACTTCGTCGCCATCCCCGCCTTCCAGTTCGGCGGCATGGAGCACGCCGGCAAGATCCTCTACAACGCCTCGGGCCTGATGCTCGATGAATCGGCGACGCAGAACCAGCTGCTCGGCCGCGCGTCGGTGATCTCGCACGAAACCTCGCACATGTGGTTTGGCGATCTCGTGACGATGCGGTGGTTCAACGACGTGTGGATGAAGGAGGTCTTCGCCAACTTCATGGCGGCGAAGATCGTGAACCCGTCGTTCCCAAACGTGAATCACGACCTGCGTTTCCTGCTCGGAAACTATCCGGCCGCGTACGAAGTCGATCGCACGCCTGGCGCGAATCCGATCCGCCAGCAGCTCGACAACCTCAATGAAGCCGGCAGCATGTACGGCGCGATCATCTACCAGAAGGCGCCGATCGTCATGCGCCACCTCGAGGCGATCCTCGGCGAAGACAACTTTCGCGACGGCTTGCGCGAATACCTCAAGGCGCACGCGTTCGCCAACGCGACCTGGTCGGATCTGATCAACGTCCTCGACGCGCGCACGCCGATGGACCTCCAGCAGTGGAGCCGGGTCTGGGTCGATCAACCGGGACGCCCGTCGGTCGAGACGATTCTCGAAACGAAGAACGGCAGCATCACGAAGCTCGCGTTCCGCCAGCGCGATTCGTGGAACCGCAGTCGCGTGTGGCCGCAACAACTGCGGGTCGCCATCGGATCGCATGCCCCGCAGCAGACGATCACCGTCGAGCTCACCGGCCGCGAAGTCGAGGTCAAGCAGGCCGTCGGCCAACCGGTGCCGCGATTCGTGCTGCCCAACGGCGGCGGCTGGGCCTACGGCGACTTCGCGCTCGACAAGACGACGCTCGCGTACCTGACCACGAACCTGCCGGACATCGCCGATCCGCTGACGCGCGGCAGCGCGTGGGTGACGTTGTGGGATGCGTTGCTCGACGGGCAGGTGCCACCGGAGACGTTACTCGATCTCACATTCCGGGCACTGCCACGCGAGACCGATGAGCAGCTGACGGCGCGCGTCCTTGGCTATGCCTCGAACACTTACTGGCGGTTCCTCGATCAGCCGCAACGAATGACTCGGGCGTCGAGATTTGAATCGCTACTCCGGGAAGGGCTGGCGCAGGCAGGCACGCCGAGCCAGAAAGCGTCGTGGTTCGGTACCCTGCGCACCGTCGCCCTGACGCCTGCCACGGTCAACTGGCTGAAGCAAGTCTGGGAGAAAAAGGACACGGTCGCCGGCCTTCCGCTCGCTGAAGCGGACTACACCTCGCTCGCGCTCGAGCTCGCCGTCCGCCAGGTTGACGGCTGGAGCGATGTCCTGAAGACGCAGTTATCGCGGATCGAGAATCCCGATCGCCGAGGCCGTTTCGAATTCGTGATGCCGGCGCTGTCAGCGGATCCCGCCGAGCGCGAGAAGTGGTTTTTGGCGCTCCGCGACGTCACCAATCGCCGGCGCGAGCCCTGGGTCCTCGAGGGTCTCAACTACCTTCATCATCCGCTGCGCGCCGACGCCTCGAAGCAATATGTGCAGCCCGGCCTCGAGATGCTCTGGGAGATCCAGAAGACGGGAGACATTTTCTTCCCGAAACGCTGGCTCGACGTGACGCTTGGCGGATACCAGACCAAGGACATGGCCGAGACGGTGCGCGCGTTCCTGAAGAATCGGCCGGCGAATTATCCGGAGCGTTTGCGTAATATCACGCTGCAGTCGGCGGACGAGTTGTATCGCGCCGCGGAGATTGTGAAGAAGTAGGGGTCGGATCAGGGATCAGGGACCAGGGATCGGGGATCAGGGTTATGAACAGATTGACCTTCGTGCTGGCGGTAGCGATGTCGGCCGGCCTTGTCGCTCAGCAGGCGGATCCCGGCATGACGGTTCGGGCGCGGCAGGTGATCGATGGCCGCGGCGGTGTCACGAACAACACGACGGTGTCGATCAAGAACGGCAAGATTGTGAGCGTGGGTGCGTCGAGCGCGGCGCCGACGATCGATCTTGGCAGCCTCACGCTGATGCCGGGATTCATCGACACTCACGTCCACATCGGCTGGCACTTCGACGACAAGGGCCGATATCACAGCGGGCCGGAGCCGGCCGAGCAGGCCGCGCTCTACGGCGCCGAGAATGCCTACGTCACGCTGATGGCCGGCTTCACGACGGTGCAGAGCGTCGGCGCGCTGTCGGACAAGGTGCTGCGCGATGCGATCAACCGCGGCGTGCTGCCCGGTCCTCGCATCCTGTCGTCGCTCGGCCAGATTTCGAACGAGAAGTGGACGCCCGATCAGATCCGCGAGCAGGTGCGCCGCCTGAAGGGCGAAGGCGCGGACCTGATCAAGATCTTCGCCTCGGCGAGCATTCGCGACGGCGGCACGCCAACACTCTCGCAGGAACAGGTCGACGCCGCGTGCGGTGAAGCACGTGCGCAAGGACTCCGGACGCTGGTGCACGCACACAGCCCGGAGTCGATGCTGCGCTCCGCCCGCGCGAAATGCACGCAGGTCGAACATGGCGGCCTGGCCAATGCCGAAGCGCTCAAGGCGCTGGCCGACGGCGGTATTTACTTCGATCCGAACATCGGTCTAGTCACGCAGAACTATCTCGAGAACAAGGCGCGCTATCTCGGCATCGGCAACTACACCGAGGAGGGCTTTGCCTCGATGGAAAAGGCGCTCGGCCTGCGCGGCCCGATGTTCACGACCGCGCTCAAGACGCCCGGCCTCAAGATCGTGATGGGCACCGACGCCGTCGCCGGCGCGCACGGCCAGAACGCGCGCGAGCCGATCGAGCGCGTCAAGACCGGGCAGAAGCCGATGGACGCGATCATCGGCATGACGTCACTCGCCGCCCAGTCGATGAATCTCGACAAGCAGCTCGGCGCGATCGCGGCCGGCCTCAACGCCGATCTCGTCGCCATCGAGGGCGATCCCCTGCAGGACATCACCGCGCTGCAGCGGGTCCGTTTCGTCATGCGTAATGGAAAGGTCTACAAGCGATGAAGAAGATCCTGTTTACGTCGGTTGCGCTCGCAGCGCTGACGGTCCTGGTCAACGCGCAATCGGTCACACTGTTCGAGAACGGCCGCGTCATCGTCGGCGACGGCAAGGTGATCGAGAACGCGAGCTTCCTCGTGCAGGACGACCGCATCACGCAGGTCGGCCCGGCCGCGGCCATCAAGGCGCCGGCCGGCTCCATGCGTGTCAACCTCGCCGGCAAGACGGTGATGCCGGCGATCATCGACACCCACGTCCACACCAGCACGACGCGCGAGGCGCTCATCACCGATCTCAAACAGCGCGCGCATTTTGGCGTCGGCGCGGCTATGAGCCTCGGCCTCGATCCTGGTGACTTCGCGTTCAAGGTGAGGGCCGAATCGATTCCTGGCGCGGCGCGCTTCTTCACGGCCGGACGCGGCATCACCGCGCCGGAGCCGGGGCGCACCGATGTGCCCTATTGGATCACCACGCCGGAGCAGGCGCGGAAGGCGGTCCAGGAACTCGCCGCCAACAAGGTCGACATCGTCAAGATCTGGGTTGACGATCGCGATCACAAATTCACGAAGCTGTCGCCGGCGCTCTACTCGGCGGCGATCGACGAAGCGCACAAGAACAAGCTGCGCGTCACGGCGCACATTTTTGCGCTCGAGGATGCGAAGGGGCTGCTCAAGGCCGGCATCGATGCGTTCGCACACGGCATCCGCGACACCGATGCCGACGCGGACGTGATGGCGCTCTTCAAGGCACACCCGAACGTCGTGGTGGTGCCGAACATGCCGGACCGCGGAGTGGCGGCCGACTACAGCTGGCTGAAGGGCCACATACCGGACGGCGAGCTGCAGAAGATCCAGGCCGCGGCGACCGATCGTCCTCAGGTCGCAGCGACGTGGGCCATTCAGGGTCGCAACCTGAAGAAGCTGTCAGATGCGGGCGTGACGATCGCGCTCGGCACCGACGGCAACACGCCGTGGGCGCCGCATGTGGAGATACAGGACATGGTCGCCGCAGGGATGACGCCGGCGCAGGTGATCGTCGCGGCCACGAAGAACGGCGCCGAATTCCTGCGGATGGCCAGAACCGGAACGATCGCGAACGGATCGATCGCCGACTTCCTGATCCTGGACGCCAACCCGCTCGACGACATCACGAACACGAGGAAGATCTCGAGCGTGTACCTGCACGGCGCGCTGGTCCCGCGCTAGATCCTTGCGAAACTCCGAATCGCCATCGCCTCGTCGTCAAAGACTTCGAAGACGGTCATCAGCTTCATCAGCGCCAGGACGCGGTGGCTGCGCCCGGTGAGGCCGAGGAGCTTGAGGGCGCCGCCCTTGGCGTGGACGGCCTTGTGTTCGAACGCCATCATGCCGACGCCGGCGCTGTCGATGTAGGTGACCGCGGCGAGATCGACGAGGATCTTGCGCTGGCCCTTCTTCAGCAGATCGTCGATCCGTCGTCCAAACTTCAAGTCGCCATCGTCAAGCGTGATCTCGCCTTTGAGCGATAACACGACCACGTCGCCGACCTGCCGCTCTTCGATCGCCAGCTTCGACTCGTTCTCCGGCACGCCCAGCCTCCTGAACGCGCGAATTATGACCCACCCGGCTCGGATAAGATCACCGAATGAGGTCTTCGGCCGATGTCGTGATTGCCGGCGGTGGTTGCATGGGATGCAGCGTCGCCTGGCACCTCGCCCAGCGCGGCATTACCAACGTCGTCCTCCTCGAACGCGAACCGCAGCTCGGCGCCGGCTCGACCGGCAAGAACGCGGGCGGATTCCGGCACCAGTTTTCGAACTCGGCGAATATCGAGCTGTCGATCGAATCGATCGCGCTGATGAAGGACTTCGAGCGGATCGTCGGCACGCCGATCGACTTTCACCAGGATGGTTACCTGTTCCTGCTGTCGAAATCATCGAACCTCGAGACGTTCAAGAGGAACATCGCGCTGCAGCAGCGGCACGGCGTCGACGTGCGATGGGTGACGAACGACGAGGCGCGCGAGCTTTCGCCCGGCCTCGATCTCGCCGGCGTCAAGGGCGCGACGTATTGCCCCTCCGACGGTGTCGCCGATCCGAACGGCGTGACGATGGGATTCGCGAAGGGCGCGCAGGCGCTCGGCGTGGAGATCGTCCGCGAATGTGAAGTCACAGGCGCCCGGCTAAATGGCCATCGCCTGACCGAAGTCCGCACGTCGAAGGGTGATATCTCTACGTCGATCCTGATCAACGCAGCCGGCCCCTGGGCGAAATCGATCGGGCGTCTTCTCGGCGTCGACGTGCCGGTCGAGCCCGAGCGCCGTCACATCTTCATTGCGTCGCCGCCGGGCGGCGGCTCGTGGGACGAGGCACGCAATGCCGGCCGCGTCCCGAAGTCGAAGATCCTCGTGATCGATTTCGAGAGCACGTTCTACTTTCATCGCGAGGGCGGCGGACTGCTGTTCGGCATGGGCGATCCGGATGAGCGTCCGGGCTTCGACATCACCGTGCGGTGGGACTTCCTGCCCAGGGTGATCGAGGTCGCGATACAACGGCTGCCGGCGCTGTCCGACGCCGCCGTCTCGCACGCATGGGCCGGGCTCTACGAGATGACGCCCGATCACAATCCAATCATCGGGCCGTCGAACGACGTCGAAGGCTTCTACACGATCGCTGGGTTCAGCGGCCACGGCTTCCAGCATTCACCCGCCGCCGGCCGCATCCTCGCCGATGTGATCGCAGGGCGAGATCCGAGGTTCGATCTCAGGCCGTTCGAGCTGGATCGCTTCGCCCGCAAGTCGATGACCGGCGAAGCGAACGTCGTTTGAAAACGGAACCTGCCACATTTTTACGTAATCCGTAAAAATGTGGCAGGTTCCTTTATTGACTGGGCGGCTTCACGCCCTGAAGTGGACGCCAATCGTCACCGCGGCGAGTCGCCTTGCGCGTCTTCATATCGAACCGGTCGCCCGCGCCCATGAAATAGAAGCGGCCGCTCGACCCGGCGACGGGCTTATTGCTGTAGATCACCGCGTAGCTCCTGCCGATCACGCTGAATTCATCGCCTTCAATGACGATGGCGGTGTCTTC
>Ga0157380_10001801_pt1 | contig 14144 bp, 13 predicted proteins | sample S35metaG_FD_119757 | JGI IMG/M metagenome (GOLD analysis project Ga0157380, IMG submission 119757) | Switchgrass rhizosphere microbial communities from Kellogg Biological Station, Michigan, USA - S3-5 metaG | ecosystem: Host-associated > Plants > Roots > Rhizosphere > Soil | place: USA... | reverse complement strand
GAGTGTCATAAGAATACGGCGACCCGTGCGTAGCGGGAATGCTGTCGCCCAGATACTTGAAGGGTTCGGCGATGATCACTATGTCGCCACTTCGCGTTGAATAGAACCCATGCACAACCCGTCGTTCAATTGGATCGCTGACCGAGATCTCACCTTGCTGCAACTGCGCACGCGTATAAAATCTCGAAGTACCACGAACAGAGAGAGCCGCTTCACCCGCCACGCGTGAAATCTCATCGAGATTAATCTGATCGCGCTTTAGAGCCGCGTAGTTAAAATAAATATTGCCGTTGATGAAGGCCGGCGTAGGCCGCCCAAAGTACTCGTAGCTAAAAATGTAATCGACGGTTGGATCAGGCGTTGAGTTTTTCGGGTTGTAACGCGCACTGATGCCGTTACGAACGGCTGCAATGATGTCTTCATTTCGCAGTCGCGCGCCGTCAAGACCCAATGCCGCGGCGTGTTCTGGAATCGGCGCAACACCGTGATCGGCTGTGAGAGCTACGATTGTGTTTCGCAAACCAACTTTCGCATCGACAAAGTCCAACAGAGTTCCGATTTGTCGATCAACGCGCAGTGCTATGTCCATCGCTTCCTGACTGTATGGTCCATACCTATGTCCGACGTAATCGTTCGCGGAGAAGCTGACCGTCAGGACGTCAGTGTCGTCATCCTGTCCGAGTTTCTCGTTTACAAGTGCTTCCTCCGCAAACTGCACCAGCAGATCATTGGAAAAAGGCGTGTAGTCGAGTGCAGCGTAGAATTGTGGTCCAACCGCAGTCGCGCCACCGGTGATGGTATGGGGGAAGGCGTTCGTATCTCCTCTTACCTGACCAATGTTTTCCCAGGGCGGGGAATCAGCGCCTGCTCGCTTCAGGTATTCGCCTTCCGGTAACAAACGGTCCCAGACTTTCTTGAAGAATTGATCGGGCAGTTTCTTGCTGTTGAATTGAGTTACCCAAGCCGGTAGCTCTGAAAAGTAGTAGGTTGAAGAAACCATGTTGCCCGATGCGCTACTAAACCAGTACGCAGCGTTTGCATGACGACCGGCGGGAAGAATTGCAGAACGATCCTTTACCGAGATACCGATCACTTTTGCACGATCGTTAGTTGCGAGTCGCAGTTCATCGCCAACTGTTGAGGCCATCAGTCGACGCGGACTGGCCGCGGGCTCGTTTTGATTGCCTCCCAGAAGTTTCACAGTCGTGTCTGAAACGCTCGTGACTCGCCGACCAGTTTCGCGTTCGATCCATTCATTGCCGACGATTCCCGTCTCAGAAGGATAAGCACCTGTCATCATTGTGGCGTGACCACAGGCTGTATAAGTAGGCACATGATCGTAATTTGCTTCTTCCCACGAAGCGCCATCACGCAGCAACCGTCTGAAGCCGTTATTCACAAACAGGTCGCCAAAGCGCTCGAGATAATCGCGACGAAATTGATCCACCGCGATTAGCAAGACCAACCTGGGTCGTCGATTTACCTGCGCAGGTGTAGTTGGTTGTGTGCGCTGAGCGACAAGGGGCAGTGCCGCAAGAATGATCAGAAGGTAAACGATTGCGAGGCGTGGTCGACGCGATGGACGTGTTTTCATAGCGCGGCATAGTAACCGAACTCGTCGGCTCACGACGAGATCGAAATAACTGTTGACAGATTAGATCCGCAAGCCTACTATATCGCGCGTCGATATAGTTTGCGGTTGGTACAGACAACGATAATCAGAACGTTGTTAAGGAGATCAAGTTTGGCGAAGGAGCGTAATCCAAGCGATTTCTTACCGTTGACGCCTGCGATGTTTCATATCCTGCTGGCGCTTGCGGATAGTGAACGGCATGGTTACGACATCATGCGCGAAGTCGACGAGCGTACCGACGGGAGCGTGAAACTTGGGCCGGGCACGCTCTACGGATCTATCAAGCGGATGCTCAGCGACGGGTTGATTGAAGAATCAGATGAACGACCCGATCCCGACATGGATGACGAACGACGTCGCTACTACCGATTGTCGACATTTGGTCATCGAGTTGCAGTCGCTGAAGCGGAACGTTTAGCGCAACTGGTGAAAGCGGCGAGGAGTAAGAAACTGCTATCAGCTCACAATGTTTAAGTGATGAGAATTAACGAACACGTATCTTCTCGAATCTATACCGTGCTTCTCAACGCGTATCCGTCTGACTTTCGTGACGAGTATGGTTGGCTGATGGCTCAAGCCTTCCGTGATCGGTATCGCGACGAAGCGAGTCGGCGGCACAAGTCAGCGATTATTACTTACTGGTTTGCAGTTCTTTGTGATCTTGCCGTCACAGCCACGAAGGAGCACGGACAAAACATTAGAAAGGGCGATCATTTCATGAATAATCTCCGAAGAGATCTAGTCGCAGTCGTAGGTACGGTAGTCATCATCATTGCTGCATTTGCACTGCTGAGTTACGGCAGATCGCATGAAGTCGCCTCAATTCTAGTTTTTGGGAGAATACTCGATGCGGTTGTGACAACCGGTGTTATCGGAAACTTGATTGTTTTTCTGTTACTGAAACTCACGAAATGGAACCCTCTGCGCGTGGCATTGTGGACATTTTTAATTGTGCACGCCGTGCCGGCGATTCTGCTTGCTCTTGTCGGCAGCAGACTTGACCCACAGTTCCGGTTAGCCTCGACAATGCTTGCGTACGTTGTCAGTCTCTTTTTTTGGATCGGTTTGCATTGGGCCTGGCAATCAACGCGACCGGAAGTCGCGAGTTCGTAATCACCTAAACATCCCTCAGGTCTCGGAAGTAATCATTCGCCGAGGTGGTCGCGACTTCAGAGCAAAGCGAATCCGCCAATAGTAGTGTCTCTTTGGAGTGCGGTGACTTGTCACAGCTTTTAGGTACCGGCTGTCCGGGAGTTCACTGCGATAAGTTGCAGCAAAGACTGCGGTGACAAGTCACCGTTTTTGTACCGGTGTCACGTGGGGATTTGGCTACGAACCATCGCAGCCGAGGAGAGCCGTGACAAGTCACCGCACCCCAAAGAGGTTACTCGTACCTTAAAGCTTCTATCGGATCCAACGCCGCGGCCTTGCGCGCCGGGTAGTAGCCGAAAAAGATCCCGACTGCCGCGGAGAAAACCACTGATCCGATGATAGCGGTGGTAGAAACAAGCGTGGGCCAGCCCAACATCATGGGAATTGCAAGGCTTGCAGCTATTCCGAGAAGTATTCCAATGGTCCCGCCTGTCAAACTAAGAACAATTGATTCGATCAAAAACTGCTTTTTAACCGCAGACGAGCGCGCGCCAATAGCCAGTCGCACGCCGATTTCTCTCGTACGCTCAGTTACCGACACGAGCATGATGTTCATGATTCCGATGCCGCCAACTAGAAGCGAGACACCCGCGATACTACCGAGGAGCCACGTCATAATGCTGTTGGTTTCGTTTGCAGCTTCGGCGATGTCCGACATATTTCGGACCGTAAAGTCATCCGGCTGATTGCCGCTGAGTTTGTGACGCTGGCGGAGCAGGTCGCTGATTTGCACTTGAGCTGTATACGTCGCATCGGCTGAAACCGCTGAAACGTATGCGACTTGAATGCGAGTGGTACCGAGTAGTTTCTTTTGGACAGTCGAGTAAGGTGCAAAAGCGATGTCATCCTGATCGCGGCCCTGTGGATCCTGACCTTTGCGGCCAAGCACGCCTACCACGCGAAAGGGAAGATTCATTACGCGAACACTCTGTCCCACCGGATCCATGCCGCTGAAGAGGTTATCTACAACAGTTTGTCCCAGTACAATTACACGTGCGCCGGAACGAACATCCGCTTCAGTAAAGAACTCACCGCTGTCGATGGTCCACTTGCGAATACCTGGTAACTGCTCGCTGACACCCTGAATCGACGTGTTCCAGTTTTGATTGCCGACCACCAACTGCGAACGTGAGTTGACCATCGGGCTCATCATCGAAACACTAGGAACCTCACGTTGAATTGCTTGCAGGTCATCTTCGGTTAACGTGTTGGTGCCGTTGTCACCGGTTCCGCTGCGAACGCCACCAACATTCTGAGCCCCAGCGCTGACGAACAGAAGATTGGTTCCCATATTGGAGATTTGTGCTTGCACGGAAGCCGACGCACCCTGGCCGATGCTGACCATCGCTATCACAGCGGCAACACCAATAATGACGCCGAGCATAGTGAGCGCCGCACGCATTTTGTTGCGGGCGAGTGCTCGATAGGCAATTCGAATAATAGATAGGAGATTCATCGTCGTTTACTCTTCCTCTTCGTCTTCCTCGACCGGCGGCAGGTTTTTCAACTCTTCAGACGCATCCCGTTGATGCTCAACCTGGTAATCCTTTTTGATGCGTCCATCCTTGAACACGACGACGCGCGAGGCGTACTCCGCGATGTCAGGTTCGTGCGTTACCAGCACGAGCGTAATCCCTTGTTCTCGATTCAGACGCTGGAAGATCTCCATCACTTCAATCGAAGTGCGCGAATCGAGGTTTCCCGTGGGTTCGTCAGCCAGAATCAATGCTGGACGATTGACCAGCGAACGTGCGATAGCCACGCGTTGCTGCTGACCACCTGACAATTGATTTGGATGATTTTGTTCTCGTCCAACCAGACCGACCGCTGCCAGCGCTTCCTTTGATCGTTTCTGTCGTTCCTGCGAGTCGATGCCCGCGTAAAGCATCGGCAGTTCGACGTTCTCAAGAGCCGACGTTCGCGACAGTAGATTGAAACCCTGAAACACGAAGCCGATCTTCTGACTGCGAATGTCTGCGCGCTCGTCTTTGCTGAGCTGAGACACGTCCTGGCCGTCGAGCACGTACGTTCCTCGCGTAGGACGATCTAGACAGCCAATGATGTTCATCGTCGTCGACTTTCCCGAACCTGACGCGCCCATGATTGCTACAAACTCGCCTTGGCGAATCGTTAGCGATACTCCCCGCAGAGCGTGCACTTCCACATCACCCATCGTGTAAGTTTTATGAATGTGGTCCAACTCGATGACTGCAGGAGCTTCGGGCTGCTCAATCAGATTCTGGTCGTGCCAAATCTGTGCGCCGGGAGTTGGTATCTGTCTTTCAAGTAGTGCTGCCATTGTCGTCCTTCTTAATATTGTCTCTTACGCTGTCGCCTCGTTCGTTTGGGCTCAGCACGCGTATCGAACACTAGACTATCGTCGCGCGCCGCCGCCGAGCCCACCACGCTGTGCGCCACCAAATCCAGGCGCCTGTTGCGTGGTTGTTTGTGTTCTAGCCTGACCGGAGATGGTTTCGCCGATGATGATCACATCACCCTCTTGAAGGTTTCCTGAAACGATCTCAGTTGCAGAACCATCACTCAATCCGACACTGACTCGTCGCGCTTGCGGCTTGCCATCCTGGCCGAGAACCCACACCAAACGGTTCTGACCAGCGACAACAGGTGAACTCGCGGGGGTCAGACGATTCTCCTGACGATCTTGGCCCTGCCCGGCTTGCCCGCCATCAGCGTTACGCTGTGCGCGGCTCTGACGCTGAGCACCATTGCTGTCACCATTGCCCGAACGATTCTGCGCGTTCGCAGTTTGCGGTCGAAAACGCAGAGCCGCATTCGGCACTCTAAGTACGTTATTGCGCTCGTCGATCGTGATCGTCAGGTTCGCAGTCATTCCGGGCTTCAACTTCTGTTCCGGGTTATCCACGTCGAGCACGACGTTGTAAGTGACGACGTTCTGCACGTTCTGTGGATTCAGTCTCATTTGCTGAATCGTTCCCTTGAATTCCTTGCCAGGAAACGCATCGACACCAAACGTCGCGGTCTTGGCCTGCTCAACGAGGCCAATGTCAGCCTGATCGATATTCGCGATGACCTGCATCTTTGTCAGGTCGTTTGCGATTGTGAACAGTGTCGGCGCCGATAAACTGGCGGCCACTGTCTGGCCCACATTGATATCTCGCGAAACCACGATGCCATCGATTGGCGAAGTGATCGTCGTGTGACTTAGATTCACTTCCGCCACACTCAATGCGGCTTGCGCTTGTTGCACCCCTGCTTCGGCCTGCTGCACCTGGGCTTGTGCCTGTTGAATCTGAGCTTGCGACTGTTGCAGTTGTGCATCAGCCTGAGCTTGACCTGCACCGGCCGACATCTTCTCGCCAATCATCGCCTGGTTCAGTTGAGCCACTGCCTGGTTGTAGCGAGCATCGGCAGTTTTGTAAGCCGTCTGGGCCACTTCGTAATCTCGCTTTGAAATCACCCCTGCGGTCGCCAAAGCCTCCTGCTGCTTCAACGCACTCATCGCATCGTCTCGCTCGGCTTTAAGAACAGAAAGATTTGCCTGGGCGCCTGAGACTCCGGCTTGCTGTGTTTGAATGGTCGACTTCGCCGCTAACACTTTGGCCTGCGCGTCCGCAGTGCCGGCACGTGAGGCAGTAACACCAGCGCGAGACTGGATCAAACTCGCGCGAGCGTTTGCCAAATTCGCACGTGCCTGTTGCACCTGGGCCTGCGCGGTGGACGGATCCAACTGCGCGATCACTTGGCCCTTCTTCACGACCGAATTGAAGTCGGCGTAAAGAGCGGAAATGGTACCGGAGGATTGGCTGCCAACCTGCACGGTCGTAACAGCCTGCAAAACGCCGGTTGCGGTTACTGTATTGCGGAGATTGCCGCGCTCAACTTTGGCCGTCATGTATTCGGCTGCGCTGGCGCGATTGCTCCAAAAGGCGAAGCCGGCAAAACCAGCGATCGCCACGAGGCCAACAATGATTGCCAACCTAGTCTTCTTGCCAACCTTTAGTGCTTTCAACTTCGTTAAGAAATTCAGATTCGTTATCTTCATTTGTTTGATCCAGTTCCTCTATCAGAATGCTTTGTGTGACCACTAACACAGACACCGACAACAACCCTCCGGTTACACACAAGGTGATTCTTTACATAACTTTACAGAGCGATTGGTGGCTCGAAATTTGTGGTTATTTTTGAGGGTTGGAATGTAAAGATTCGTAAGGCGTGTCGGGTTATCAGTACCGTTCGCGGTCGGGATCGTATTCAGTACCGTGCGCAGTAGCGGACGGCCAAGGCTCAAGATCAGGACGAGTTGTGTCCTGGCCGTCCGCTACCGCGCACGGTACTGAATACGATCCAGACCCCTGGCTATCGCGAAGTACCGAATAGTATCAGCCCAAACGGTGTGATGGAGTTCCGATGTGGATGTGCGGTCCCGTCGCAACTCCTGGAATCGCTGATCGAAACGCCAGAAACGGAATGTTCGCGCTTTGCAAATATCCAATTAGCGCACGGCCCTCTTCGCTGTCTGGATGCAGGCCTACGTCTACAGCGTGTCGATGATCCCAACCGAGACGATTGTGGGTCGCACTTTGCCCGACCGTGCTCGTGGGAAGCGGGTGTCCGAATGTGCTGACGAAGAATTGCTGAACCGTCGATAGATTGCCCATCGACCAGTTTCCGCCCGTCGCGCGAATGACCGAGCCGGAAGTGCTAATCCTCATCAACGTGGGTTTGGTGAATTGTTTAATGTTTGAAGCCTTCGCTTGAGCAGTCAGTTCAGGCTTCTTGAGATCAGCCAGCAGTTGAATAGAGCCGGCAATCTGTTTCTGCAATTCTTCGACTCGAGTTTTCGCACCGAGCAAGTCGCGCTCGGCGCTTTCGACATCAACGCTCGCAATTAGGCCTTCTGACTCGAGTTGTTGAAGCAGCGTCAACGACTCGGTTGCTTTCGTGACCGCTTCCTCGGCCGTCGGAAGTTCTTGTTCGGCGGCAGCCTTCGACTTTTCCGTCGCCGCCATAAGATCGGCTGCAACCGGCTTGATTGAAGTGGTTTGTGCTGCGGCGGTAATCGCGCAGATAAGTGCGAATAAGAAGGTGGTGAAAAGTTTCATCGAGGGGCTAGACACGCTGGACGACGAATCGGTTACAGACGCGTGACCAAAAATTTTGGAGTTCAGAACAGGAGCGAAGCGACTGCTTTCGAGGGGGCTGAGGCCGTTGCGTCTGGCAGTCGCTTCGCTCCTGTTCCGAACCCGAGCAACGTCCTTGTAACCAATCCCGTCCCCGCGGTGTCTGTATCGGTGGGAGGCTCCCCTGGCATTTAACAAGGTAGGACGAACAAGAGGTAGCAAAGAACGAAATGAAAACATTGGGAAAGCTTAAAACATTGGGATTAGCCACCGCGCTGACTGCTACGGCGGTTGCTGGTTCAATTGCTGTCGCTCAGACGGTAGCTCCGAATCAGTCGGCACAGGAGCAGGGTCAGCAGTGGCGCGAAGGGCGCCGTGGTGGTCGCGGCGGTGACCGTAATCATGGTTTCGGCGGCATGCGAGGTGATCGGCTGTTCAGCCAACTCAATCTAACTGAGGATCAAAAGGCCAAGGTCCAACAGATCCATCAGAGTTTTGCTGAGCGTAACAAACCGCTCCGCGAACAGCTTCACGCAAAGCGTCAGGAGTTGCAGCAGGCGCGGCAAGGCGATACGTTCAACGAATCGTTGGCCACGCAAAAGTTGTCCGAAATGGCAGCGCTTGAGGCTAAACTGATGGGCGAGCGGTTCAAGCTACATCAGGAGATGCTGACGATTTTGACTCCTGAGCAAAAGACTCAGCTTGAGCAGGCAAAAGCGCAGTTCAAAATGCGACGAGGTAACAAGCCAGGTCGAGGTGAACGGCGCATCAATCAGTAAGTTGTTTCCCCCACGATGGTGGCGGGCTGCGGCAAATGGCGACAGTCCGCCACATCGAAGACTGAAGTGAGAGACGACTCTTCTGACTCACGGTTACGAACAGGCTCCGGACCTTGACCTGGCGCAGCGGGCACAGGATGGAGATGAGTCTGCCTTTGGAGAAATAGTAAGACGATTTAGTCCTCGAGTGTTCAGTGTTGCGAGTCGGTTCTTTCGACAGAGAAGCATGGTTGAAGAGGCAGCACAGGAAGTGTTTATGAAAGCCTACACCCAGCTCGGGAGTTACGAGGGCCGCGGTTCGCTGGAAGGCTGGCTCACAAAGATAGCGACTAACACTTGCTTGAATATGGTGCGCGGCGCGAAACGACGTCCCGAGCAGATCGTTTCGGAGTTGACCGAAAACGAAAACGAATGGTTGGACGAGAAACTAGCAATTGCGGCAAACGAAGACCATCGATCAGCGGAGCGCGATTTAATCGCTGCAGACCTGGCCGATCGCGTGCTGGGGGTATTGTCGCCTGAAGATCGTCTGGCTTTGACCATGATCGATGGCGACGATGCCACGATCAAAGAAGTAGCAGAAATGACGGGTTGGTCAGAATCGAAAGTAAAAGTCAGAGCTTTTCGCGCCCGGCGTAGGGTAAGAGAAGCGATGGAAAAACTGATTGGCGGAAAGAAAGAGCAGGAACTTCATTTAAAGTCTGCAGGTGAATTATGAACAACAGCCACATCATCGACATTCTCGATAATGCGCCATTATCAGAGTTGACTGAAACGCAACTCGCTTCAATGCGCACTCACATTGAGACTTGTTCGTCGTGCGCGCGGTCATATGAGTCGGCTGTGCTGACTTCGCACGTCATGCACGCGCGTGTTGCAGTCGAGATCGAACCATCCCCATTCTTCGCGACGACAGTGCTGGCGCGGATAAGAGAACAGCAACCTGAGAACACCCCTGTCATGCTTCGCTTGTGGCGCTCGGCCAGTTATCTCGTCTCGTCGTTGGCAATCACAACAGCGGCACTGGCCGTTCTAAGTTTTGTAGTTCCCGGCCCGGCCATTGGATCTTCTGAACCAGCTACGACGGCATACTCGGCTGAATCAGTAATCCTTGGTGACGAAGAAGATCTGTCGTACGAGCAAGTGTTGAGCACTATTTACGCGGAGGAGGAAGAGAGTAAGTAACATGAATCAGTCAAACAAAACGCGTTGGCAGGTTAGATTCGCAACGGCGTTTATATTCATCCTCGGATTCGCGGCCGGCATCTTAGCGCTGAATGTGTATCGCGGTTGGGCGCGGAACATGGGCGGCGGAGGCAGAGATCGGTTTGAGCAGATGTCGCAGCGCTTGAAGTTGAATGAAGATCAAAAGACGAAGGTGCAACAGATCTTCGCTGACACGCGCGAACAGCTCTCGGCATTGCGGAAAGAGTCGGAGCCGCGCGTCGAGCAGATTCGTGGGCAGGCGGACGAACGAATGAAACAGGTGTTGACGCCTGAACAGTGGCAGCAGTTTCAAACTCTGCGTGATGAGACGCGGCGGCGACGTGGTGGTCGAGGAGGTCCTCCGCGATAAAAACGGGAATCACAAATCAGTAACATGATTCCTATCTTTCCGGGACCATCAACGCTTTCAGCACCGTTCCATTAGCAACATCTTCGAGTGCTTCATTCGCCTCACTCAGTCGATACTTCTTCAAAGACAGTCCACTCCACAACCTCGAGCGACGTTCGTCGCAGATGATTTGGGCGCCGCGATAGAAGTGGGAAAAATCGGATCCCCAGCAACCGCGAACATCAAGGTGCTTCTTATTCAAATCCAAATGGGGATTGAAAGAAACAGGACCGTGATCGGTGTACTGACCGACGACGACCACGCGGCCTGCATCTCGTGTAAATCTCATTGCTTGAGCAACAGCTTCAGGCGCTCCAGTCGCTTCGATCGTAAGGTCTGCGCCACGACCGCCTGTTAGCTTCATCACCCATTCAAAGCGCGCGTGTTCATCGTTCGTTTCAAAATTTAATACTTCGACCGCCCCTGCTTTCTTCGCCGCATCGAGTCGTGCCTGAGGTGCACCGATGCATAGAACGCGCAACGCACCGCTCATCGAGGCAATGATGATGCTGCAAATCCCTACTGGACCTGAACCGAGAACCAGCACCGTGTCGGCGATTGAAACGGCACCACGTTCGACTGCGTGAATCGATGTTGGGAGCGCACAGCCGCCGGCCATGAAAGTTTCCGGCTCAGCGGCAATCGGAATACAACGTGTTCCTGGCTTGAGGTAGATGTGAGTGGCCCACCCTCCGCACAGACCGTCGTCTAATCCGTAAGTTATTCCGTAGACCTTTCTATGCGGACATCGAGTCGACGCTTTTGCCACGAGACAATACCAGCAAGCATTGCAGGTACGATGAACGTCAAGGAAGGTCATGCGATCGCCTTCGCTAAAGCGATTGCCGTTAACGTCCAGTAGTTCGCCGCGGATGTTTTGTAATCGCCCTACCGAAACGTGACCGGGAACGAGTGGATAGGGGACACCTTCGAGTCGTCCCTGGTGGAGATAGACATCAGTGCCGCAAACCTCGGAAAGTTCGACCTGCAATAGCGCGGAGTTCATTTCGAGAGCGGGCTCGGGGACTTCGCGCAGTTCGACGGGCGCATGTGGTTGGGGTATCGCTGCGACAATTGGCATGGCGCGTAGTGTTCGACACACTTCACTGAGTCGTCAAGGAGCGACAACTCAACGTTGTGACTGTTTTGCCACGGCGCTTGAAAGCCGATCGGTTTCCTTGTATAAGGTCACTCCACATCGTCACCGAACACAAAGGAAAATTCAGATCTAGTGCCTACTAGTCGTCACAGAAAAGCCAAAGCGAAGAAAAAACCTCGTGGACTTTATGCATCGTCGAGTCCGAAACCTAAGCCTACGCGCGAAATGAACTGGCGTGTTATCGCGATGGCTCTTGTAGCAGTCTTTGCTCTTGCAGCAGTGGTCTACGTGCTCGTGCGACGCGGCAACGAGGCAGCGGGTCCTGAAATCGTTACTGCGTCAGGTCTTAAGTACCGCGACGTTGTTGTTGGCGATGGGCCAACTCCACAAGTCGGGCAGACAGTCAGTGTTGCCTACACCGGCACACTAACCAACGGCAAGAAGTTTGACAGTTCCGACGACCATGGCGGCAAGCCTTATCAATTCAAGATCGGCACAGGTGTGGTGATCAAGGGTTGGGACGAAGGCTTGATGACGATGAGAGTCGGTGGCAAGCGCAAACTAATAGTTCCGCCCAATCTTGGTTATGGCATCCGCGGTAACGGCTCTGATATCCCTCCTAACTCTACGCTTCTATTCGACGTGGAATTATTGGAAATCAAGTAGTCCAATTCCAGAACATTGCAGTCGTATTACAATTCATTTCCGAGTAGGAAGCTACTCGCCGCTCAATGGTATAGTCAGACTCTCTCCTTTCTTGACCCCCGGTACTCGCACCTGGATTCTGCTGCGGAGGTTCATCATGTACAAGAGGCGGCTATCAATCTTCAAGTTAGCCCTGTTTAGTCTTCTAGTCATTACCCTTTCTTTGTCGGTCATGGCCCAGGGTAAAGGTCGTGGCGGCGGAGGAGGCGGCGGGCGCGGTTCAGGATCTGGAAATGCAGGTGGCCCACCGCCGGGGGTGGGCGTTGAACGCGGAATCGGCAATTCTTCAGTGCATTCCGAGGGTCGTTCAGACAAGGGCCGCGAAAACGCTTCAGTCAAATCCGGCGGTCGATCCGACGCAGGTTTGGAACGAGCGCGGTTGGCGAGTTCACGTTTGCGGGATGCTGACAGGGATCTGCGAGACCATCCAAATATGGCTCGAAGGCTTCACCTGAATGCAAATGACTTGCGGGCTGGTTACCAGAATGCCCTGCTGACCAATCCTGATTTGAAGTTTGGTCACTATGTGTCGGCAACGAGAGTGAGCCAGAACCTCGGCTCACGGCATCCAAGGATTACACGCGAGGCGATACTCGGTGGATTGGCCTCCGGCAGGAGTCTGGGACAAACTTTACAAGATCTCGGTCTGAGTGACCGCGAGGCGAATGACGTGAGACGTCGTGCTGAACGCGAGATTAAGGAAGCAAAAAAGAAGTAGCCTGAGCAACAGCGAATGTCATGAAAGGTCCGCGCTTGTCGCGGACCTTTGAGTTATTGCAGATTTTAGATTGTAGATTGTAGCTTGATGATTCGATTGACTGTTTCGAAACCATCAATCTTCAATCATCAACCTAAAATCTAAATCCTCTTCCTCAAATTTGCTTAGTGACCGACGCCGCGTTAATCTCCTGTGTAATGGCCCTACCTTGTTGGAGGAATCATGAGCGGCGACAGCCTGAAAATCACAGATAATCGAACCGGTAAGCAGTATGAGTTGCCGATAGAAAACGGCACCATTCGCGCTATGGACCTGCGCCAGATCAAAGTGTCAGAAGACGACTTCGGTTTGATGACCTACGACGGCGTTTATGAACACGGCTTCATGCAAAAGCCGGATCACTTTTATCGACGGCGACAAAGGAATTCTGGAGTACCGCGGATATCCCATTGAACAACTGGCCGAGAAGAGCACGTACCTCGAAGTAGCTTATCTTTTGCTTAATGGCGAACTGCCAACCGAGCCACAGTTGCGCGAGTGGACCAAAAACATCACCTATCACACGTTCATCAACGAGAGTATCAAGAAAGTAATCGACGGTTTTCACTACAACGCGCATCCGATGGGGATGTTTGAGGCGACACTGGGTGCGCTTTCAACTTTCTATCCTGATGCTAAAGACATCTTTAACACCGAGTGTCGGCGAAAACAGATCCATCGTTTGATTGCAAAGGTACCAACGATTGCAGCGTTTGCTTTTCGCCATCGTATCGGGATGCAGTATGCGTATCCCGACAACGATCTGACTTACGAGGGCAATTTTCTCAACATGATGTTCAAGACAACGGAGTTGAAGTATCAGCCAAATCCGGTTCTTGAACGCGCGTTGAGCGTGCTTTATATCCTGCATGCGGATCATGAACAGAACTGCAGCACGAACGCGATGCGAAGTATTGGCAGCGCGCATACCGATCCATTTTCATCGCTTGCCGGCGCGGCTGCCGCCCTTTATGGCCCGTTGCACGGTGGCGCGAATGAAATGGTTTTGCGCATGCTCAATGAAATCGGTTCGTTGAGCAATGTGCCTGATTACATCAAGCGAGTGAAGGCAGGTGAGTTCCGACTGATGGGCTTCGGCCATCGTGTTTACAAGAACTACGATCCACGCGCGCGCATAATCAAACAAGTCGCTTACGAAGTGTTCGAAGTAACCGGCAAGGATCCATTACTCGACATCGCGCTCGAGCTTGAAAGAATCGCGCTTGAAGACGAGTACTTCGTCAAACGCCGTTTGTATCCGAATGTTGATTTCTATTCGGGGATCATTTACCAGGCAATGCG
>Ga0157380_10001800_pt1 | contig 14145 bp, 14 predicted proteins | sample S35metaG_FD_119757 | JGI IMG/M metagenome (GOLD analysis project Ga0157380, IMG submission 119757) | Switchgrass rhizosphere microbial communities from Kellogg Biological Station, Michigan, USA - S3-5 metaG | ecosystem: Host-associated > Plants > Roots > Rhizosphere > Soil | place: USA... | reverse complement strand
TGGACGACACGATCAACCTTCCGGCCGCCGGCAGCCGGTGGTTCAGGATCCTCGCGGGCTCGGGCCTGCTCGCCACCGCGATCTCCTACAGGGAACGCATGCGCGAGCACCACGGCGAGTACTACGCACTCCTCGCCGCAGCCGGCGGCGGGATGCTGTTCTTCGTCGGCGCCAACAACCTGATGACGCTTTTTCTCGGACTCGAGTGGTTCTCGATCTCCCTCTACATTCTGTGCGCTATCGATCGAGACCGGCTCGGCGGTCTGGAGGCGGCACTCAAGTACCTCGTCATCGGTGGCTTCGGCTCTGCGGTCCTGCTGTTCGGCTCGGCGCTCGTCTACGGCGCCACCGGCCAGCTGAACTTCGACGCGATCTCGGCAGCGGGACAAGCACACGACTCGCTGCTCGTCTTCGGTCTCGCGATGATCATCGCCGGGCTCGCCTTCAAGGCTTCCGCCGCGCCGTTCCACATGTGGACGCCCGACGTCTACGAAGGTGCGCCGACCCCGGTGACCGCGTTCATGGCTGCCGCGACGAAGGCGGCAGCGCTCGTCGTCATGCTGCGCGTGCTCGTCACGGCGTTCCCCAGCCAGGCACACCTCTGGACGGTCGCGCTCGCGGCGATCGCAGTCTGTTCACTCGTAATCGGCAACCTCGCCGCACTGGTGCAGAAGGGCGTGAAGCGCATGCTCGCGTACTCGTCGATCTCGCAAGCGGGCTTCATGCTCATCGCGGTCTCGGCAGATTCGAACCTCGGCGCGCGGGCGCTCCTCTACTACCTCATCCCGTATGCGGCGATGTCTCTTGGCTCGTTTGCCGTCGTCGCTGCGCGCGAGCGCGAGCTCGGCGTTCCCGTGACCTTCGAGAACATGGCCGGGTTCGGCTGGGAACGGCCGCTGCTCGGAGTCTCGATGTGGGCGTTCATGCTCGGCTTCGCCGGCTTCCCGCTGACCGGCGGCTTCGTCGGCAAGTTCTACGCCTTCGCCGCCGCCTACGAGCACGGTTGGACCTGGCTCGTGATCGTCGGGGTGCTCGCCACGCTCGTGAGCCTCTACTACTACCTCGGCCTCGTGCGCGCAATGTTCATGCGGCGCACGGAGGACCTTCAGCTCGCGCCGATCGGCGGCTCGCCGCCGCGCGACGCGCTGCTCCAGACGGCGGTCGTCGCATGCCTAGTCGTCACGGTCGGCTCGTTCTTCGCAGTCCAGCCGCTGATCGACTTCGCCCGGCACGCGGCAAACAGCCTGTCCTTCTGAGTTGACCGGCGAGGTCGGTCAGGCCGGTTCGGTTGCCGGCCGCACCTCTGGCGCCGGCTCACTCGGCTGGGTGCGGAGAGCACGCGCGGCCCAGGCCGGTAGCCACCAGTTCCAGCGGCCCATCAGGACGACGATTGCCGGAACCAGCAGGGCTCGGATCACGGTCGCGTCGAAGATGATCCCCGCAGCCAAGCCAATGCCGAACTGCTTGATATCGGTGCCCGGGCTCGTCGAGAGCACGAAGAAGGCGAACATCAGCACGAGCGCGGCGCTCGTCACGAGCTTGCCCGTGCGAGCGAGCCCGAGCTCAACCGCCTTTTTGGTGCTCTTCGTCTCGTCGTAGGCTTCGCGCATCCGAGTGAGCATGAAGACCTCGTAGTCCATCGAGAGACCAAACAGGAACGCGAAGATCATCAGCGGAATCCAGGCGATGATGGCCTGGGTGGCCGGCACCCCCCAGATGGCCTCCGAGCCGTGACCCTGCTGGAAGATGAAGACGATGATTCCGTACGCCGCTCCCAGTGAGACCAGATTCAAGATCACGGCCTTGAGCGGAAGCAGCAACGAACGGAACGCTCGCGCGAGCAGAACGTAGGTCAGCAAGATCACGAACAGCAGGACGTAGGGGAAGTTGCCGTAGACCGCGTGGACGAAGTCTCGGTCCTCCGGCGCGACGCCACCGAGACTTGCAGTTGGAGGCAGAGCGGCCTTCACGCGGGAGATCGTCCCGCGCACCGCCTTGCTCGAGCCGTCAACGCTCGGGATCGCTTCGACGAGAGCCAGGCCGTCCTTGCGCCAACTCGTCGGAGCCGTCGCACCGACCACTCCGTCGACGCCTCGGAGATCCGCCACGACCCGTTTCGTCTCGCCCACGGGCGTCAAAACGATGAACGGCTTGATTACGCCCGGCGATATGCCTGCGCTCGACAGCAGATCACGCCCGACAATCGCGTCGCCTTTGCCGGGAAAGTCCTTCGCCTGAGCCTCGCTTGGATTGAGTTGGAGCCCATACGAAATCAGCACGCCGACGATGACGAGGCCGACTGCGGCAACCGGCCATGGCCTGCGGATGACAAAGCGCGCCCACCTGCCCCACCAACCGCTCTCGGGATCCGAGACGGTGACGAAGCGCTTCGGCATCACGCGCAGCTTGTTGATGCGATGCCCAAGTAACGAGAGCAGCGCAGGAAGAAGGGTGATCGAGACGATCACCGAAACCGCCGGAATGAGCATTCCGCCGATGCCGATCGACCTGATGAACGGCAACGGGAGGAGCACCATGCTGAGCAGCCCGACGGCGACCGTCGAGCCAGAGACGATCACCGACCGGCCGGCATGCGTCATCGTCTCGACCAGAGCGGTTTCGACGTCCTCACCGGCAGCGAGCTCCTCGCGGAAGCGGAAGATCATCAGCAACGCGTAATCGATCGCGACGCCGAGGCCGACGAGCGCAATCAGGAACTGGACGATGATCGAAACGTTCGTGAGGTAGGTCAGCAGCCACACGACCGTGAATGTGTTGAGGATCGCCGTGACCGCAATTGCGAGCGGAATCGCGACCGCCGGAACCGTCCCGAACACGAAGAGAAGGATCACAAGTGCTCCGAGGCCGCCGATCAGCGCCTCTGTCAGGACGCTCGGGCCACCGCTGTTGCCGCCGCTCGAGGCGTCGTTGAGCGGCAGCAGTCCGGTGAGAGACGCCTCGACCCCCGGCGGAACGTTCGCCTTCAGCGCAGCCCGCACGGCGCCGATGTGCGGCTCCTTCGAGAACGTGTTCTGTCCAGGCGGATAGATCTCGGCGAAAGTCGTGTGCCGATCGCGCGAAACGTAGAGAACGTTGTGCGAATCGAAGTACGAGCTGACACGCGAGCCCGGGTTGACGGCTGCAGCCTTCTCGATCGCAGGCGTCAGATCGTGCTTCGTGACGTCACCCTTCGAACGGAAAACCGCCACGAGTGGCGCCTGCTCTCCGGTCCCGAACGTCTTCACCGTCTTTTGATTCGTCTCGTACGCGGAGTAACCCGGAATCGAGAACGACTCGAACCATCGACTCGAGACTTGCATGGTCGCGAAGACGCCGAATGCTGTCAGCAGAGCCCAGAGGGCGACGAACCGACCCCGCCGGCGGTGCACGAGATGGGCGAGACGAGCGAGCATGGTCCGCTTCTACCTGTCGCGGGACGCGCGGCGCAATTGTGAACCGCTCAGGCCGATTCGGGAACCGTGCGCCCGAGCGGGATCAGAGCGCCCACGCCAACCGCCGCGTAGAGCAGGAGGGCCAAAACAAGCGAGGAGACGGCAAAGTGCGGGACGCCGCCCACGACGGCCGGGCTCCGCAGAGCCGCGCTGACGACCAGCACGACCACTGCCAGGCCTGCGAGCAGGGGCCGGGCCAGGCTACAGCCGGACTCGAGCACGTCGCCGTAGTAGTCGAGCGCCACGTAGCTCGAGGCGGGGATCGCGAAGAGGAGGAACGCCAGCGCGAGACCGTGATCGCCGCCGAGATCCGAAAACAGGGCCGACGCCACGAGCAGGGCCGGTAGGAGGCGGCGGGACATCCCGACCAAGCTTCGCCTTCGCCCCGGACGTTCCTTTACGCTCCGCGCCACTGGTTGCCCAGACCAAAGGAGACCCATGGCTGACGCGTCGCTGACCTGGCTCGGACACGCCTCGTTCCGGCTCGATTCCCCCGGTGGAAAACGAATCTACGTCGATCCCTGGCTCGAGAACCCGAAGTGCCCCGACGCCGAGAAGGAGCCCGAGCGCTGCGACGTGATCGCGGTCACGCACGGCCACGACGATCACGTCGGCTCGACGATCGAGCTCTCGAAGAAGTTCGGTCCGCTACCGATCGTGGCGATGGTCGAGCTCAAGGCCTGGCTGAAGGCGAACGGCGCCCAGGCCGACGACCTTCCCGGCCAGAACAAGGGCGGCACGGTCGAGGCCGCCGGCGTCAAGTTCACGATGACGAATGCCTTCCACTCGGGCTCCGCGCCCGACGGCTCCTACGGCGGCGAGGCGGCGGGAATCGTCGTCGAGCTCGAGAACGGCGCGAAGGTCTACTTCGCCGGCGACACCTGCGTCTTCGGAGACATGCAGCTGATCGGGAGGATCTATGCACCCGACGTCGCCGTACTTCCGATCGGCGGATACTTCACGATGGACCCACGGGAGGCAGCAGTCGCCTGCGAGCTTCTGGGTGCAAAGCGCGTCGTTCCCTGTCACTACGGGACGTTCCCCCTCCTGGCCGGCACACCCGACGAGTTGAGGCAGCTCGCGAAGGACGTCGACGTCGTCTCGGTCGAACCGGGGGGCTCGGTCGAGCTGTGAGGGAGCGTTGGTTCGGAGCAACCGGGCGGCGCGTCCCGGAGATCGCGGTCGAGGGCGAGCTCGAGGTCGACGAGGCGCTCGTGCTGGACGATCCGTCCGACGCAGACGCGCTGCGAGCGGCGCACGAGGTCGGACGCCCGATCGTCGTGCGGACCGCCTCCGCAGAAGAGGTGAAGGCGGCGCTTGCACATCCGGAGGTTGCGACGGCGCTGGTTCCTCCAAATCGGCGCGAGCTGCTCGAGCTCGACCTGCGCGAGCTGACCTATGGGCCCTAGGCCGGTAGTCGCGACCTACTCGCTCGTCGCCTGCGACCTCGAGGCCGGGCAGTGGGGCGTCGCCGTGCAGTCGAGGTTCCTCGCGGTCGGATCGGTTGTCCCGTGGGCCGAGCCGCACGTCGGCGCGATCGCGACCCAGTCGTACGCGAATCCTCGGTACGGGCCCGACGGACTAGCCCTCCTGAAGGAAGGCCGCACTGCCGCGGAGGTCGTCGAGGCGTTGACCTCCGCCGACGAGGGCCGCGCGGAGCGGCAGGTCGGGGTCGTGGACGCCGCGGGCCGCGCGGCGACCTTCACAGGTGAGGAGTGCCACGACTGGGCCGGCGGCCGCACCGGCGCCGGGTATGCCGCGCAGGGGAACATCCTCGTCTCGCAGGAGACCGTCGACGCACTCGCGGTGACCTTCGAGCGCAACGGCCACCTCTCGCTCGCCGAGCGGCTGATCGAGTGCCTGGCCGCGGCGCAGGCCGCAGGAGGGGACCGTCGCGGCCAGCAGTCCGCATCGCTCCTCCTGGTCGAGCAGGACGCCGGCTACGCCGGCCTCTCGGACGTCGTCGTCGACCTGCGGGTTGACGACCACGAGCACCCGATCTCCGAGCTTCAGCGCCTCTACGGCCTGCACAACGAGATCTTCGGGGTGACACCACCCGAGGACTGGCTCCCTGTCGACGACGCGCTCGCCGGAGAGCTGCGCGACCGGCTCGCGGCGCTCGGTTACCAGGGCGAGCTCCGAAAGTCCTTCGCCGACTGGGCGGGCGCGGCGAATCTCGAGGAACGTGTCGACGGCGTCGAGCGCATCGATCCCGTCGTGCTCGAAGCCCTGCGAAGTCAGTCCTAGGGCGCTCGAGCTCCCGACAGCGCCGGCGGGAGCACCTGGATCACGCGTCTCCCGGCAGGCGCACGCCGCTCGCACGAGCACGCAGTGCGGGAACGGGATCCGCGTGCGGCTGCGCGACGAGCAGCACCGCGCCGTACCCGTCGCCGACGAGCGAATCGACCAAGAGCTGCAATCCGATTGCGAGCGCGAACGCCTTGTATGCATGCTCACCGCCGAAGGGCACGAGCTCGTCTTCGGACGCCGCGCCCGCGATCACGTCGCCGTACGTCACGCGTCCCATGGAGACGTCGCTGACGATCGGGCCGCCGGCGGAGCTCGGGATGGCGATCGCAAGCGGGTTCGTCCCGGCGAGCTTCGGCCCACCGTCTGGATGGCCAAGGCGCGGTGGCGACGTCGCAGTCAGCACGGCCAGGAGGCCGCCCTCGGCGAGCCGCCGCGCCCAGTAGCCGAGCATCCCGGTCGGAAAGCAGTCGTGCGCGACGATGAGCCTTGCGGCCTCGGGCGGATCGGCGAGCTGGCCCGCGCAGATCGCGGCCAGGGTCAGATAGCCGAGCGCGCCGCGTCCCTCCCAGCGCTCATAGCACCCTTCGGCCTCCACGCACTCCGGCTCTGCAGAGGGATCGAGGCCCCGCAGTGTCTCGAGCCAGTCCACGCGCGCCAGGCCGTGCCCTCGCTTGCCGCGCGCCTCGGCGTCGAGGAAGTGGTCGGCAAGTGTGCGGGCGTCCTCTTTCGAGAAACCGAGTGCGCTGATCCGCTCCTCGACCTGCACGGCGGCGAGCATACTTACGACGTGGTCTCGGAGGCGAAGCTCGAGAACGGCGTTCCGCAGAGCGCGGGCTGGTTCGTCGTCAATGCGCGTGACGGACGCTGGGTGCACAACGAGCTGGGGGACTATTGCGGATTCGAAGGCAAGGACGAAGCGTCGTTCGAACAGCTCGGAATCAACCTCAACGTGCTGCCTCCCGGGATGCCGATGGCGATGTACCACGAGGAGCCCGGGCAAGAGGACTTCCTCGTCCTACGCGGTGAGTGCCTCCTGATCGTGGAAGGTGAGGAGCGTCCACTCAAAGCCTGGGACTTCGTCCATTGCCCGCCACGCACGAAGCACGTCATCCTGGGCGCGGGAGAGGAGCCGGCGCTCGTGCTCGCGGTCGGCGCGCGCAAGGGACAGGCGAGCTATCCCGTCGACGAGACGGCGATCCGCCACGGTGCCGGGGTCGACAAGGAGAGCGCGTCACCCAAGGAGGCGTATGCGAGGTTCGGGCCCCTCGAAGATGGCCCGGCGCCCGAGCTCTCGCTCTAGCGCGAGATGAGCGTGAGCGGCTTGACGATCGTGCCGCGGTCGAACGAGCTGATCTTGTCCGCGATCTGACGGAGCTCCTGCGCGCTCGTCGAGTCCGGTGCGGCCGTCATCAGCGGCTCGCCTGCATCGCCGCACTCGCGTAGCAAGGGGTCGAGCGAAACGCGGCCGAGCAGCGAAATTCCGAGCTCGGCGGCGAGACGGTCGCCACCGCCGGTCCCGAAAACGTCGCCGGTCATGTTCTCGACGACGCCCACGAGTCGCATGCCGGTCTTCTGCGCCATCACGCCCGCGCGTGAGGCGACTTCCTGAGCGGCGGGCTGCGGTGTGGTGACGACGATCGTCTCCGCACGCGGCAGCAGCTGGCCTAGTGAGATCGCCACGTCGCCCGTCCCCGGAGGCATGTCGACGACGAGCACGTCGAGCTCACCCCAGTGCACGTCGGTCAAGAACTGCTCGAGCGCACGGTGCAGCATTGGACCGCGCCACATGACCGGCTGGTTGTCGTCGAGGAAGAAGCCGATCGACATCAGCTTCAGGTCGTGCTTGACCGGCGGGATGATCATCTTGTCGACGAGCACCGGCTTCTGGTGAATGCCGAGCACGTGCGGGATCGAATGCCAGTAGACGTCGGCGTCGAGAACGCCTACCTGCTTGCCGCTCTGCGCCAACGCGACTGCCAGATTGGCAGTCAACGTCGACTTGCCGACGCCGCCCTTCCCGCTGCAGACCGCGAGCACGCGCGTGGACGCATCGAGCGAGATCCCTTTCGAGCGTTCCTGGAGGCCGCCGCGCAGCTTCGTGGTCAGTGCCTGCCGTTCTTCGGCGGTCATCACGTCGAACCCGAGCGCAACACGCTCGACTCCGGGGACGTCGCGCAGAACGTCTGCGACCTGCGTCTCGAACGAGTCGCGCAGCGGACACCCCGCGATCGTCAGCGCAATCGTGACACGCACGTCGCCGCCGTCGACCTCGATGCCCCGCACCATGTCGAGCTCGGTGACGGGCCGCTTGAGCTCGGGATCGATGACCCGCTCGAGTGCCTTCAGGATCAGATCGCGGTCGGGCTCTCTCATGCTTCTGAGCCTAGCCGCTCCAACTTCTTGGCCGCGGGTGCGAGCGGGCGCGGCTCCTCGAGCACCGGAACGAAGAGGTCACCATGCTCGTCGATCCTCTGCAGCGCCTCTGCCATGCCGAAGTCGCGCGGCCGTAGCCCCGGCTTCAGCTCCTCCCAGCGAAGCGGCGTCGACACCGGAGCACCGGGCTTCGGACGCACGGAGTACACCGAGGCGATCGTCTTGCCGTGGCCGTTCTGCCGGTGGTCGACGAGAACTCCCTCGCGCTTCTTCTTCAGCCACTCGGTGGTGATCTTGCCCGGATGGCGGGTCTCGAGCAGCCGCGACGCCTGCTCCGCGAACGCGTACGTCTGGTGGAACGTCGAACGACGTGTGATCGGCGCGACGACGTGGATGCCGTCGGCGCCACTCGTCTTGACGTAGCCGGGCAGCTCGAGCTCGTCGAGCAGCTCCCCGATAAGGTGCGCCACCTCGATCGCGAGCTCGAAGCCGTCGTCGGGCGGGTCGAGGTCGAAGAGCACGAAGTCCGGCCGGTCCGGCTTGTCGACGCGCGAGTACCACGCGTTCATGTCGATGCAGTTGTTCTGCACCATGAACAGCACTGCTTCCGGCGAGTTGACGAGCGCGAAGTCGACGAGCCGCGACTCGCCCTCCCGCGGCCAAGTGCGGAACTGGCGCGTCGGGATCCAGCTCGGTAGGTGCTTCGGCGCCTGCTTCTGGAAGAACGCCTCGCCATAGATGCCGTGGGGATAGCGCTTCATCGTGAACGGACGATTCTCGAGATGGGGAACGATCGTCGGCCCGACCTTCCCGTAGTAATCGAAGAGATCGCCCTTCGTGACCCCGTCCTCGGGATAGAGGACACGGTCCGCAGAGCTCAGCTTGACGGTCTTCGTTTCAGCCATTGGGCATTCCTGAGGGCGAAGGCTTCCACAACCTATGCGGACAAGGCACCGGCCAGCTTCCGGCACAGCTCAGGCGTTCCCGCGGCGGCGACGCGTGAACGTCCTTCCAGGTCGAGCGGGGCCGACCCGAACGGCGGCGCGTCGAAGAGGTCGATCGCCAGGCCGCGCTCGCGGACGAGGAGCTGCGCGGCTGCGATGTCGACGGCGCGCGCCGCCTTGAGCGAGCAGACGGCGTCGACCCGGCCTGCCGCGAGGTGGCAGAGCGAGAGAGCGAGTGAGCCCATGATGCGAAGGCGGTACGCCAGGTCGGCGACCGCCGCAGCCTGCTCGGCGACTGCCGCGGTTCGGGTCGCCTCGAAGGAGAGGATCTCGATCTCGTCCTTCGGCAGCTGACCCTCGAGCGGCGCCCCGTTCAGTCGCGCTCCCTCGCCGCGAGTCGCTGTCCATTCCTCACCGGTTCCGAAGTCGTGTACGAAACCGAAGTCGACGTCTCCCATCGTCGGACCGGAGGCGACCGCGATCGAGAGCGAGAAGAAGCCGATGCCGCGCTTTGCGTTGAGCGACCCGTCGATCGGGTCGACGACGACGTACGTCTTCCCGTCTCCCCAGATGCCGGCCTCCTCGGAGACGATCGTCACGTCGAGCCCGGCGAACCGGGCGAGGATCACATCTTCGGCGGCCGCATCGATCGCCGTCGTCTCGTCTCCTCCCATTCCCCGGCCGACAACCGGTTCTCGCTCGGCCCGGCCGGGCAGCTCGAGCAGGACGCCGCGCACGTCGTCGACTGCGGCTCTGCACAGCGCCAGCCAGTCAGTCAAGCGGATGGAAGAGGAGGCCCGACGTCAGCTTGGGAAAGAAGTACGTGCTCTTCTGCGGCATGGTGTCGCCGCGCCGTGCAACCTCCCACACGTCCTCGATGCGTGTGGGCCGGAGCAGGAACGCGGCCTCTGCGTCGCCGCGGTCGACGGTTGCGACCGCGTCCCCTCGCTGTGACGTGTACGTCACGCCCTGCGGTGCAATTCGCTCGACGATGTCGACGTCGAGCCCGTCGCCCGCGAGCAACTCGTACCGACCGTCGCGATAGAGAACGACCCCGGGAAGCTCTTCGCCCGGCTCGTCGATCGGTGTTCCCCCCGCGCCGTTGACGTGCTCCGCGACCCGGTGGGTCGGAAAGATCGTCAGCCCTTCCTGGCGCGTCGGCACGAGCACGACCATCAGGTAGGGCGAGCCACCTTCCTGCGCGTAGGCGAGCGCCGTCTCGTAGCGGTGGTGGCCGTCTGCGATCAGCAGCTCGGTCTGCTCGAAGCTCGGCGCATCGCCGATCCGCCAGAGCTTGTCGCCGCCACTTTGCAGGTCGGGCTCACGCGCGGGTGTCTCGAGCGGATCGCCTTCGTAGAGGAGGAAGATCGGTTCGAGCTGGGTGCGGGTCGCGCGGAGGAGCCGCAGCCGCCCTTCCTTCGGGCCGCTGTGCGTGCGTTCGTGCGGCAGCACGACGCGGTTCTCGTAGGGCTCGGCTCTCAGCGAGGCGACGAGGCCGGAGCGGTTACGGGCGACGCCGTCGGGACCGACATAGTCCTGTGAGAGGAACCAATAGGCCGGCTCCTCGTCGCGGACGAGCACTCCGCGCCGGCGCCAATCCACTACCGCAGCGCCGGCCTCTTCCTCGGTGTCCGGCAGGGTCAAGTGGACGACGTTGTACGGGCTCCGGGCGAGGAGCTCCGAGCGCTCCTCGGGCGAGATCACGTCGTACGGAGGAGCCACGAGCTCCTCGAGCGGGCCGGCGCTCTGCTCGTCGTAACGCTCCGCCCTGAACGGCTTGACCACGGCCATCTCGGGCGACCCTAGCATCCGTCCTCGGACCTAGACTTGCGACGTGAGCGCAATCGGAGAGCTGGCTGAGGAGCGGGTCGTCGAAGGGGTCTACGCGGTCGCGCGCAAGCAGCGAATGCGGACGAAGGGCGGCGCTCCATACCTCGCGCTCGAGCTCGTCGACCCGAGTGGGCGGATCGACGCTCGGGTCTGGCACGACGTCGAGCTGCTCGACGCCCGCTTCACCGAGGGCGACGCGGTGCGGGTGCTCGGGCGCGTCGAGAAGTTCCGCGACCGCCTCCAGGTCGACGTGCGCACGCTCGAGGCCGCGCCCGAGGCCGACCCGGCCGACTTCGCGCCCGCGATGCGACGCGACGCCGACGAGCTGGACGGCTTTCTCGAGTTCCTCGCCGCCGAGATCGTCCATCCCGGTCTCGCGGCCGTAGTGAAGCGTTTCTTCTCGGACGACTCGATGCGCGCGGCGCTCCGGCGCCTGCCGGCTGCGGAAACACACCACTCGTATGCCGGGGGGCTGCTCGAGCACACGGTCGGGGTCGCGACTCTCTGCCGCGAGACGGCGCAGCTGCACCCGCGTCTCCGCTCGGACCTTTTGCTCGCTTCGGCGCTTCTGCACGACATCGGCCGCGTTGCGGAGCTCACCTCCGGCCCCACCTTTCGTCAGACCGACGAAGGCCGTCTGCTCGGTCATGTCCATCTCGGCCTGCGGCTGGTCGAAGAGCGCGGCGCCTCACTCGAGGCAGCCGCCCGTTCGGAGCTCTTGCACGCAATCGCCTGCCACCACGACGTACGCTCCGCCCGCACCGCCGAGGCGTCGGTTCTGTACCACGCGAATCAACTCGACGCGGTCGCTGCAACGCGCCCCGTTCCTCACAGCTAGCGTCGCGCGATGAGGTCGATCGGACTGGCGCTAGGCGCGAGCCTGACGTGGGGATTCGCCGACTTCTTCGGGCCTCTCAAGGGGCGGGCGCTCGGCGCGCTCCGCGTCCTCTTCTACGTGCAGGTCGGCGGGCTCGCTGCGATCGCGCTCATCGTCGCCGTCCGAGGCAAGGGCCCGGCCGATTCCGCCGTGCTCTTCGCCGTTCCGGCGGCGATCTCCGGCACGCTCGGTCTCTACGCGTACTACCGCGGCATGGCGGTGGGCGCGATGAGCATCGTGGCGCCGATCGCAGGCATCTCGGCGGTCGTGCCGGTTGCATTCGGAATCGCGACCGGCGACCGGCCCTCGACCTCGCAATGGTTCGGGATGCTGGCCGCGCTCGGAGGCGTCTTCCTGGCCTCACGAGAGCCGGGGCGCGGCGGCAAGGTCGCCGCAGGCGTCGGCCTGGCCCTGCTGGCGGCGCTCGGCTTCGGCGGCTATTTCCCGCCGATGCACGCCGCCGGCGAGGCGGACTTCTGGTGGGCGTCGCTCATCTTCCGGATGACGTCCACGGCCGTGATCCTCGCGGCAGTTGCGATTCGCCGGCCGTCACTCGCCGTCCAACCGCTCCAGGTTCCGATCCTGGCGCTGATCGGCATCGGCGACATGCTCGGCAACCTCCTCTTCGCGGCCGCATCGACGAGCGGCCTCGTGAGCATCACGTCCGTTCTGGCGTCGCTCTATCCGATCGTGACGGTGATCCTCGCGCGCGTCGTGTTGCGAGAACGTGTCGCGCGTTCGCAAGAGGCCGGGATCGTGCTCACGCTCGCCGGCGTCGCTCTGATCGCGGCAGGTTAGAGCGGCAAGCCGGCGACGCGGCGCTCGATCTCGGCGCGGATTGCGCGCACGGTCTCGAGGTTCTGCCCCGCCGGGTCCTCAAGCTCCCAGTCGACGTATTTCTTGCCCGGGATGACCGGACAGGCGTCGCCGCAGCCCATCGTGACGACGAGGTCCGCCCACTCGGCGTCGGCTGTCTCGAGCTTCTTCGGAGCGCGGTTCGCCAATTCTGGCATCAGCTCGGCGACTTCGGGATGTACACGCTCGGCGGGAGTCGTTCCGGCGGAGCGCGCGCTGCCGCCACGTTGCGCGTAGAGCGCCTGCGCGATCTGTGAGCGCCCGGCGTTCTGCCGGCAGACGAAGAGGACGTTCACGAGCCGAGAGCTCCTCGTAGCGCGGCAACGGCTTCAGGGACGAGCCGGTAGTACGCCCACGTCCCGCGGCGAGACGACTCGACGAGCCCTGCCTCGCGAAGGACTTTCAGATGATGGGAGATCGTCGGCTGCGAGAGCTCGAAGGTCTCCGTGAGGTTGCAGACGCAGACCTCGTCTGCGGCGGAGAGGGAGTTGATGATCGCCACGCGCGTCGGGTCGGCAAGCGCCCTGAACCGTGCGGCGAGCTCCTCTGCGGCGGGACGATCGAGCGGCTCGACCTCAGGGCCACAGCAGATTGGCCGGAGAACGGGAAGAGCTTGCATCGACGGATATCAATGTATCATCCGCGTGTCAACGAAGGGAGGATCGAGATGAAAGCCTGCTGCGAAGACTGCTGCAGCGGCGGTTGTTGCGACTGCTGCTAGCAGCAGCAGCGGGTGCGGAGGAGCCCGGGCCTCCCACCCTCAACCGAACCTTCCAAGACCCGCTAAGCCGATCGCAGAAGCGCCTGAAAAGGCTCCATCGTCTCAGGCACGAGTCGATAACTAGAGCATGTTCCCTCGCGAAGACACGATACGAACCCTGCTTCGCGCAGCAAGCGCAAGTGGTGCGAGACAGTCGGCTGGCTCAGATCAAATGCTGAGGTGAGTTCGGACACGCGCGCAGAACTGAAGTCTGCCAGCGCAAACAAAATTGCAACTCGAGTCGGATCGGCGAGGACCTTGAATTTGCGGGCCCACATTGTCGCGTGCGACATGTCAACGGATACAGCGACCGTGGCTCGGGCAACAACCGGCTCGCCCCGAGCCGTCGCATCACGCGCGCCGCGGTGTAGAAGCGTGTGGCAGTTGGCGCACAGCGTCTCAAGGTTCGCAGGCGTGTTGTTTGTGCGATCGAGATCGACGTGATGCACTTCGAGTTGACAGAGATGCGAGGGCTCGAATCCACAGCGCTCGCAAACCGTGCCGAGATGGCGGCGATACGAAGGCATGCGCATAGATTAGATGTCTCTTCTGACAACTAACCCATTTGGGACACGTCCTTTAAACGTTAAAACGCACGTTCAACACGTCGCCGTCTTCAACGACGTAGGTCTTCCCCTCCAGGCGCTGCAATCCACGGCGGGCGGCCTCCGCGTGCGAGCCGGCTTCGACGAGGTCTTCCCAGCGGATCACCTCGGCACGGATGAAGCCACGGGCGATGTCCGTGTGGATCGTCTCCGCGGCCTCGAGCGCCGTCCGTCCGCGTCTCAGCGACCATGCGCGGGT
>Ga0157380_10001798_pt1 | contig 14156 bp, 14 predicted proteins | sample S35metaG_FD_119757 | JGI IMG/M metagenome (GOLD analysis project Ga0157380, IMG submission 119757) | Switchgrass rhizosphere microbial communities from Kellogg Biological Station, Michigan, USA - S3-5 metaG | ecosystem: Host-associated > Plants > Roots > Rhizosphere > Soil | place: USA... | reverse complement strand
GGACGGCATCTTCCATGTGGCGCTCGGGGTTGCGTTCGAGCAGCTGGGCATAGCCTGAGATGGTGTTGAGCGGGGTGCGGATCTCGTGGCTGACGCCGACGATGTAACGGCTCTTGGCGAGATTGGCCGCCTCGGCGACTTCCTTGGCTTTCTGGAGCGCGGCGTCGGTGCGGCCATGCGCCTCGATCTCCTCGACCAGCATCATCGTCTGGCGTTCGGATTCCTCCTCGGCGGCACGCTGGCTCTCGCGGGCGAGGACGAAATACCAGGAGGCAAAGGCGGCCAGGGCGAGCAGCCCCAAAAGCACCGGCTGGAGGATCGTCATCAGCCGCACGGGATCGGCGCCCTGGCCGGTCTGCTGGTAGAAGACCAGCACCAGCACCAGCGCGATCAGCGCGGCGACGATCGCATAGACCACCACGAAGCGGACGATGCGGAGATAGACCACATCGGCGAGCGGTGCCGGCAGCAGGCGACGGAGCAGCCCGGCAAGGCGCTCGATCGGGCGCTTCTGCTCCTTACAGGCATCGTGGCAACGCGCTTCGAGCGTACAGCAGAGCGAGCAGATCGGGCCCTGATAGACCGGGCAGTGCGCCATGTCCGGCGGCTCGAAGGCGTTTTCGCAAACGGTGCAGCGGATTTCGCCGGGGCCAAGCGCTTCCGGCGTACGCGCCAGATAGTAGCGCCCGTCAGTGGCCCACGCGATCAGCGGCGCTGCGATAAAGGAAGTGGCGAGACCCACGACCGGCGAAAAGACGCTGGCGATATCCCCGAACAGGCCGATGAAGCAGAGCGTCGAGGCCACCAGCGACAGCGCCATCGCACCGACGCCGACGGGGTTGATGTCCGGCAGATAGGCGCGGCGGAACTCGACTCCCTTGGGCGAGAGGCCGAGCGGCTTGCTGATCATGAGGTCCGCTGTCACCGCGCCGAACCAGGCCACCGCGAAATTGCTGTAGAGCGCGAGCACGCGCTCGACGACGCTCTGGATGCCGCCTTCCATCAGCATCAGCGCGATCAGCACGTTGAAGATCAGCCAGACGACGCGGCCGGGATGGCGATGGGTCAGCCGCGAGAAGAAGTTGGAGGAGGCGATCGAGCCGGCATAGGCGTTGGTGACGTTGATCTTGAGCTGGCAGATCGCGACGAACAGCCCGGTCAGCACCACCGCCGTCATCGGCGAGGCGGTGAGGCCATTGAAGGTCATGTAATAAAGCATGGTCGGGTTGGCCGCGTCCGACGCGCTCAGCGCATAATGGAGCGCCAGAACCGCGAGGCAGGAGCCGATCAGGATCTTGATCCCGCCGATCAGGATCCAGCCCGGCCCGGTCAGCAATACGGCGCTCCACCAGGCGCGCTTTCCCGCTTTTTCGGGCTCGGGCAGGAAGCGGAGATAATCGACCTGCTCGCCGATCTGCGGCAGCAGCGACAGAAACACCGCCAGCGCGATACCGAAACTCAGCAGCGGCGCGGTGCTGGCCGAGCCTTCATAGCCGGTCCACAGCGTCATCGCTTCCGCGCCATGCGCGGCGAGATAGGCAAGCGGGGCGAGCTGAAGCAGCAACCAGACCGGTTGGGTCCAGTTCTGCCAGCGGCTGATCCGGCGGAAGCCATAGGCGGCGATCGGGATCACCAGCAGCGCGCTGATGATATGGCCGATCGGCAGAGGGATACCGAAGCACAATTTCAGTGCGGCCGAGAGGATCACCGCCTCGATCGCGAACAGGATGAAGGTGAAGGAGGCGTAGACCGCCGAGGTGATCGTCGAGCCCAGATAGCCGAAGCCCGACCCGCGCGTGAGCAGGTCCATGTCGACGCCGTAACGCGCGCCGTAATAGCAGATCGGCAGGCCCGAGATCAGGAACACCACGCCCGCCACCAGCAGCGCCGCCAGCATGTTCGTAAAGCCGTAGCTGATCGTGACGGTGGCGCCGATCGCCTCGCAGGCAAGGAAGGCGATCGATCCCATCGCCGTGTTCGCGACCCACCAAGGCGACCAGATGCGTGCACGCCGCGCGGTGAAGCGCAGCGCATAATCCTCAAGCGTCTGGTTGTTGACCCACTGATTATACTGCCGCCGGGTGCCGACGATCCGCTGCCGCTTGACGGCGATGCGGTTCGAGGCGGGCGGGGATGGGGCGTGCATCAGGTGGCGAACATCCACACCAGCCCCAGCGCGGCCGCGCCGCCGCCGATCGCGCGTGCGGCGGGCCGATTGGCGAGCAGCGCAAGACCGACACCTGCGCCATGCAGCGCCGCGGTCATCAGCGCGAAACCGGCGCCGAAGGTGAGCACATGCGCGTCAGCCGGCATCTCGGCGCCATGGGCATGGCCATGCGCGAAGGCGAACAAGGCAATCAGCGCGCTGGCGACAGCAAGCGGCGGCTTCACTTCGAACAGGACCATCGCGCCGAGCACGATCACCGAGGTGGCGATCAGCAGCTCGGTGAGCGGCAGGATGCCACCCGCCGCGCCGTACGTGAAGCCGGTCAGCATGAAGGCGACGAAGGCGAGCGGCGGGACGATCAGCTGCTTGCGGAACACCATGCCCGCCCAGAGCCCGACCATCAGCATCGCGGCCAGATGGTCGAGGCCGGTCAGCGGATGGAGCAGGCCGGCCGTGAAGCCCGACATGTGGAGATGGCCGGGATGCGCAAAAGCGGGCGCCGAGAAAAGTCCCGCAAGCACCACGAACAGGCCCGGTCCGGTCTTACGCATCATGCAAGCTCCTTTTCGGGCAGCCCGCCCGTCTTGATCACGAAGCGGGCGATATCGAGCACGCCCGTGCCGTGGCGGATATTGGTGAAGACGAAGGGCCGCTCGCCGCGCATTTTCTTCGCGTCGCGATCCATCACCTCAAGGCTCGCGCCGACGAAGGGAGCTAGGTCGATCTTGTTGATGACGAGCAGGTCGGAGCGGGTAATGCCGGGGCCGCCCTTGCGCGGGATCTTGTCGCCTGCCGAGACGTCGATCACGTAGATGGTGACGTCCGCCAGCTCGGGGCTGAAGGTCGCCGCGAGATTGTCGCCACCGCTCTCGATCAGGATCAGGTCGAGCGCGGGGAATTTGCGCTGGAGCTGATCGACGGCGGCGAGGTTCATCGAGGCGTCCTCGCGGATCGCGGTGTGCGGGCAGCCGCCGGTTTCCACGCCGACGATCCGTTCGGGCACCAGCGATCCGGCGCGGGTCAGGAACTCGGCGTCCTCGCGGGTGTAGATGTCGTTGGTGATGGCGGCGATGTCGTAATGCGCGCGGAAGACCTTGCAGAGCGCGTCCATCAGCGCGGTCTTGCCCGATCCGACCGGGCCGCCGATCCCGACCCGCAGCGGGGATGTGTTCATCTCGCTCATGTCCTGAACAGCCTCGTATATTGGGTTTCATGCGCCATGCACCCGATCTCGGCGACCAGCGCCGAGCCGCCGAGCTGATCGAACGGATCGCCGTCGGGGAGCGACTCTATTTCGTCCACCAGATCGAAGATGATCGCGCGCAGGTCGCGCAGGATGAGCTGACCGTCGGTCTGCCCAAGCGGTACGAGGCGCTGGGCGGCGGAGACGAGGTTCGACACCACGCCGTGGGCATAGGCGGTGAGTGCCTGGCGGAGCGGGATCGCCTGATCGGCGGTGAGGCAGGCCACGGCGATCGGATAGGTCAGGTCATCGTCCATATCGGAAAGGATTGCCTGTCCGACCGTGGCGCGTGCGATCTTCCGGAAGGCCATGCCCTGCGCGATCGTCTCGATCCGGCGTTCCAGCCCGGTCTGCGTGGCCAGCGAGAGTTCGGCGATCTCGTGCAGGCGCCGTTCGTCACCCGCCGTCATCGCGCGCCAGGCATGGACGAACAGGATCATGTCGTTGCGGATCGGGCCATGTTCGATCAGGTCGGCGATCCACTGGCGGGTGGTCGCGCGATCGGTGACGTGGCTCGCTTCGACGGCCCATTCGAGGCCGCTCGAATGCGCGAACGCCCCGATCGGCCACGCCGGCGACATCCAGGTCAGCAGGTTATAGAGCGCCGCCTCAGCCATGGCTGTGCTCGTGGTGGTGATGGTGGCGGGCGTGGTGATGATGATCGTGGCCGGCGAGGATCGCCTCGCCGTCGCGGCCGGCATAGGCGCCGCCTTCGGGATCGAACGGCGCCATCAGCAGCTCGCATTTTCCGCCAAGGCCTTCCGCCATCTCGGCGATGACATGTTCCTGCCGGATGCGCAGCCTGCCGCCATCCTCGCCGGGCAAGAGCTGGGTCGGCAAATGGCGATTGCCGAGATGCCATGCGATCCGCACCAGCGCCGAAACGGAGGATGCGCTGATTTCGACCAAGGCCTCGGCAGCGGCATCGACCCGCACGATCGCCCCATCCTCCAGCTCAAGCCCGTCGCCGTCGCGGAGATGGGCGGGCCGTTGCAGATCGAGCAGGATCGGCGCGCCGGACGCGGTGGTGAACACCATCCGCCGCCGCGTGCGCAGATCATGGTCAAGCCGGACGCTGTCGTCGCTGTGCGAGACCTGGGGGAGAATGGCGGTGATCCTGCGCATCAGCATGGTCAGTAGAGAAAGTAGCGTTGCGCGAGCGGCAGTTCGGTCGCCGGTTCGCAGGTGAGCAGTTCGCCGTCGGCGCGGACCTCATAGGTCTCGGGATCGACGCGGATATCGGGAACGGCATCGTTGAGCTTCATGTCCGCCTTGCCGATACCGCGCGTGCGGATGACCGGCAGGACGGTACGGGCAAGGCCGAGCCGGTCCTTCACGCCCGTCTCGATCGCGGCCTGTGAGACGAAGGTGATGCACGATGCCGCCATCGCCTTGCCATAGCTGCCGAACATCGGGCGGGCGTGGACCGGCTGCGGGGTGGGGATGCTGGCATTGGCATCGCCCATCATCGCGTGGACGATCATCCCGCCCTTGATGACAAGCTCCGGCTTGGCGCCGAAAAAGGCCGGAGTCCACAGCACCAGATCGGCAAGCTTGCCAACCTCGACCGAGCCAATCTCATGCGCCATGCCCTGCGCGATCGCGGGGTTGATGGTATATTTGGCGACATAGCGGCGGACGCGCAGATTGTCGTTTTCGGAACTGTCGCCGGGGAGCGGCCCGCGCTGCACCTTCATCTTGTGCGCGGTCTGCCAGGTGCGGGTGATGACCTCGCCGACCCGGCCCATCGCCTGGCTGTCCGACGAGATGATCGAGAGAGCGCCGAGATCGTGCAGCACGTCCTCCGCCGCGATCGTCTCCTGCCGGATACGGCTTTCGGCGAAGGCGATGTCCTCGGGGATGTCCGGATCGAGATGATGGCAGACCATCAGCATGTCGAGATGCTCGTCGATCGTGTTGACCGTGAACGGCCGCGTCGGATTGGTCGAAGAGGGAATGACGTTGGGAAAGCCCGCCAGCCGGATGATGTCCGGCGCATGGCCGCCGCCCGCGCCTTCGGTGTGGAAGGCATGGATGGTACGGCCCTTGAATGCGGCGATGGTATCCTCGACGAAGCCGCTTTCATTGAGCGTGTCGGTGTGGATCATCACCTGGATGTCGAACTGATCGGCGACCGAGAGGCAGCAATCGATCGCGGCGGGGGTGGTGCCCCAATCCTCGTGCAGCTTGAGCGCGGCCGCGCCCGCACGGATTTGCTCAATCAGGGCAGTGGGTTGGCTGGCATTGCCCTTGCCGGCGAAGGCGAGGTTGATCGGGAGCCCCTCGGCGGCGAGCAGCATCCGCTCGATATGCCAGGGGCCGGGCGTGCAGGTGGTGGCGTTGGTGCCGGTCGCTGGACCGGTGCCGCCGCCGATGAAGGTGGTGACGCCGCTGGCCACGGCCTCCTCCACCTGCTGCGGGCAGATATAATGGATATGCGCGTCGATCCCGCCTGCGGTGATGATCTTGCCTTCGCCCGCGATCACCTCGGTGCCGGGGCCGACGATGATGTCCACGCCGGGCTGGACGTCCGGGTTGCCCGCCTTGCCGATCGCGGCGATGCGGCCTGCCCTGAGCGCGATGTCGGCCTTGTAGATGCCGCTGTGATCGATGATGACGGCGTTGGTGATGACGGTATCCGCCGCGCCCTCGGCATTGCTTATCTGGCTCTGGCCCATGCCGTCACGGATCACCTTGCCGCCGCCGAATTTCACCTCCTCGCCATAAAGGGTGAAATCCTTCTCGATCTCGATGATCAGCGCAGTGTCCGCAAGCCGCAGCCGATCGCCGGTGGTGGGGCCGTACATGTCGGCATAGGCGCCGCGTGAGATGCGGTAGGGCACTTCTCAATCCTCCCCTGCAAGGGGAGGGGGACCGCCCGAAGGGCGGTGGAGGGGTATCGCGCCATCGAGAGGGACATACCCCTCCACCATGCTGCGCATGGTTCCCCTCCCCTTGCAGGGGAGGATCTTTGATGCCCTCACTTCAGCGCCCCCATCACCAGCCCCCGGAAACCGATAACGGTACGGCTACCTCGAAACGGCACCAGCGCGACGTCGCGGGTCTGGCCGGGTTCGAAGCGGACGGCGGTGCCCGCCGGGATATCGAGCCGCTTGCCCTGCGCGGCCTCGCGGTCGAACAACAGCGCGGCGTTGGTCTCGGCGAAATGATAGTGGCTGCCGACCTGGATCGGCCGGTCGCCGCTGTTGGAGACGGTGACATGCGTCACTTCAAGGCCCTGGTTGAGCACAAGTTCGCCTTCGGCAGGGAGGAGTTCGCCGGGAATCATCGGATCGGGTGGTGTACGCTGACGAGCTTGGTGCCGTCGGGGAAGGTCGCCTCGACCTGCACGTCATGGATCATCTCGGGCACGCCCGCCATCACCTGATCGCGGGTCAGCACATGCGCGCCGGCCTCCATCAGATCGGCCACGCTGCGGCCGTCCCGTGCGCCCTCGAGGACGAAATCGGAAATCAGTGCAATGGCTTCCGGGTAATTGAGCTTGACGTTGCGCTCGAGCCGCCGCCGCGCGACCATCGCCGCCATCGCCAGCATGAGCTTGTCCTTCTCGCGGGGGGTCAGCTGCATCTCAGCAACTCCAGACGCGGGGAAGTGGGCGGCCGCCGCGCAGCACCGCGAGTGCTGCGATCAGGTCGCGACGCAGCGTGGCGCCATCCGGCGCGATCATCCGCACGGCGAGAATACCGTTCCAGGCGCTGGCCGCGACCAGCCCGCCTGCCTGCAACAGCGCATGACGGACTGACTCCAGCAGCGTCGCAGCCTTCGCCACGACATGCACGATCACGGCCATCGCGCATCCGCCATTTCCGATCGCACGGCGGGCCATGTGCTGCTCGATCGCGCCGCCGAGTCTGAGCGTATCGGCGTAGATCAGCCTCCCCTCGCGCCTGATCCGCAGCGAATCCGTCAGCGCACCCTCCTGCATGCGTTCGTTCATCGCGGTCCGTCCCAAAACGACTGCCTCGATGCCGAGAAAGCTTGCCTCCGGCCCCAGATTGACCTGCGTACCCCGCCGCAGCCTGGCCTGATTGAACAGGATGGTTTCCTGCGGCAGCCACTCGGCCTCCGCGCCTGCCGCGACGTCGATCTCGGTCGCGATCTCACAGCCATCGGTCAGCGCGCGATAGACTTTCTCCGCGGCTTGTGTGGATACAGTGCCGCGACTGCCCGCCTCCCATGCGATGCGCTGGCTTAGCCGGTCGCCTTCGGCTAGGCCGCCGCTGGTGTTGATCAGCACCGCGCAGGGCCGATCGCCTTCCATCCGGCGCGGCACGCGCAGCCGGAGGCAGCCTGCCTGATAACTTCTGGAAAGCTGCGTCGCTGATCCCTGCCGGGCGAAGCTCATATCGATCGTGCCGCGGCTGCGCACGCGATCCGGAATGCGAACAACCGCCGGCTGCCTGTCAGCCACCATCACCCCAAGCTGATCGCCGCGATACACGAGCGCGAAAGCCCTCCGCTTTTCTCTCGCCCTGTTAAACCGGCATCTTCCCCTTGCGCTGGGGCATATGACGTATTGACCCCGCGACCCTTCGACCGCCGCAGACTCGCCCCTGGCAGTGCGCAGCATGTCACAGCCAATCGGCTTTTGCGACGCACAATTTTTCTGCTGTCCGACTCGCAAAACCATCTCGCGGGATCAGAAGCCGAGGACAGCGAAACCGTCTCTACGTCAAATTACCCATGGCCGATGATGTTGCGGCGCAGCACCTTGCCGGCGGATGACGTGCCGGATCGGGCGTCGCAAGCCATTCGAGCGGGGAGATCTGCAATGGGGACCAACATGCGAAAGAGTAGATTGTTCGTTGCGTTACTGGCCGGTGCGGCTGTGCTGGCGGCCTGTTCGAAGGGCGAGGAAGGCGGCAATGCCGCCGGCGCTGCGGGCGATGCCGTGAAGGTCGGCATCCTGCATTCGCTGTCGGGCACGATGGCGATCAGCGAAGTGACGGTGAAGAACGCCACCCAGATGGCAATCGACGAGATCAACGCCTCGGGCGGCGTGCTCGGCAAGCAGATCACCGCAGTGACCGAGGACGGCGCCTCCGATCCGGCGATCTTCGCCCAGAAGGCCTCTAAGTTGGTGTCCGATGACGGCGTGGTCACCGTGTTCGGCGGATGGACCTCGGCCAGCCGCAAAGCGATGCTGCCAGTGTTCGAGAAGACCGCCAACCTGCTCTGGTATCCGGTGCAGTTCGAAGGCAATGAATGCTCGCCCAACATCATGTATTCCGGCGCGCAGCCGAACCAGCAAGCGCTGCCGGCTTATGACTGGGCCAAGGAAAAGGGCTATAAGAAATTCTTCCTAGTGGGCTCGGATTATGTCTATCCGCGCACTGCGAACCTGATCCTCAAGAAGCATATCGAGGCCGACAAGCTTACCCTGTCCGGCGAGGAATATCAGCCGCTCGGTGGCACGGAATTCTCGGGCGTGATCGGCAAGATCAAGGCGGCCAAGCCGGACATCATCATCAACACGCTGAACGGCGATTCCAACGTCGCCTTCTTCAAGCAGATGGCGGCCGCCAATATGGGGCCGAAGGTGATCCCGGTGATGTCCTTCTCAATCGCCGAGCAGGAAGCGATGGCGATGGGACCATCGCTCGTCGAGGGTGGCTACACGGCTTGGAATTACTATCAAAGCCTCGATACCGAGGCGAACAAGAAGTTCATCGAAGCCTATAAGGCCAAGTTCGGCAAGGACGCGGTGATCACCGATCCGATGATCCACGGCTATATCGACGTCTATGTCTGGAAGGCCGCGGTCGAGAAGGCCGGCACCACCGATCCAGCCAAGGTCCGCGCCGCGGCGGTGACGCTCGATGCGATCGATACGCCGATGGGCCCGGTCAAGTTCAAGGACAATAACAGCCTTGTCCAGACTGCCTATATTGGGGAATCTCAGCCGGACGGGCAGTTCAAGATCATCTGGACCTCGCCGGCGGCGGTCGATCCCGATCCTTACGATCCGGTCGCCTTCCCCGGAAAGACCTGCAAGATCTGATGGTTAGGCCGCCTGTCGCGCGGCCTTACCCTGCCTTCCGCCCCGTGCTGGACGGATGAGCAGCTCCCAAGGGATCGGGCGGAGGCAGGGTAGTTTTTTGGGGAAGGAGGATGTGCCCTTCCCGTTCGGGCTGAGCTTGTCGAAGCCCTGCACTTTTCTTGATGGAACTGAAGAAGGGCAGCCCTTCGACAGGCTCAGGGCAAACGGTGGTGCAATCCATGGATATCGCATTCCTCACCGGCCAGGTTTTCAACGGCTTCAGCGTCGCCTCGCTCTATATATTGGCGGCGCTGGGCCTCGCGCTCAGTTTCGGGCTGATGCGCGTGATCAACATGGCGCATGGCGAGATCCTGATGGTGGGCGGTTATCTGGCCTATCTCACCATCCTCTGGGTGCCGGGGCCTCTCGGCATCCTCGCCGGGATGGTCGTGGCGTTCATCGGCGCCGGTATCCTCGGCGGGCTGCTTGAAGTTGCATTGGTGAGCAAACTGACGTCGCGGCCGCTTGATACCCTGCTGGCCACATGGGGCGTAAGCCTCATCCTGCAGCAAGCGGCCCGCGACCTTTTTGGCGCCACCGGGGTTTCCGTGACCGCGCCTGCCTGGCTGGACGGCGCGGTCTCGATCGGCAGCCTCCAGCTTCCCTATGCGCGGCTTTTCATCATGCTGGTGGCGATCGCGGTTCTGCTCGGACTGGCGGCGCTGCTCCGCTATACCCGGATCGGCCTGCTGGTGCGCGCGGTCAACCAGGATCGGCCGACCGCTGCCGCGATGGGCGTCAATGTCCGGCAGGTCGATGCCTTCATCTTCGCGCTCGGCGCCGCGGTTGCCGGGGTCGGCGGCGTCGTGCTCGCGCTGCTCGGGCCGGTGACGCCGAATGTCGGGCAAAGCTATATCGTCACCGCTTTCCTCGTCGTCATCCTCGGCGGGCTTGGCAGCATCATCGGCACCACCATCGCCGCGTTGATGATCGGGATGATCACCGCGCTCTCGCAGATCTTCGTCGATGTCAGCTTCGCGCAGGTACTGACGTTGGTGTTCGTCGTCATCTTCCTCCAGTTCCGGCCGCAGGGCGTGATCGCGATCCGCTCCCGCGCGCTGGACGCGGAATAGGCCCGCCATGAAGGCTGCTCTCCACCTCAAATCCGCTGCTGGAGCACTGGCACTGGTCCTTGCGATCGCCGCGCCCTGGCTGCTGAGCGCTTATGATCTTAACCTGATGGCGCGCTTTCTCGCGCTGTCGCTGACGGCGATGGGGCTGGTGCTGCTGTGGGGCGAGGGCGGCATACTGAGCCTTGGTCAGGGTGTGTTCTTCGGGCTGGGCGGCTATGCGCTGGCAATGCATCTCAAGCTCGCCGATCTCGGCGAGGGCGAGATTCCGGACTTCATGGTGTGGTCGGGCGTGGAAGCGCTGCCCTGGTGGTGGGCGATGTTCAAGAGCCCGGTGGTCGCGATCATCATGGTGTTCGTGGCCCCGGCGGCGATAGCGGCGCTATTCGGTTGGGCGGTGTTCCGGCGGCGGATCGGCGGCGTCTATTTCGCGCTGATCACGCAAGCGCTGGCGCTCGCCTTCGCGACGCTGCTGATCAGCCAGCAGGGCAAGACCGGCGGCTTCAACGGCCTCACCGACTATCACACCCTGTTCGGCCTGAACCTCAATCTGCCGTCCACGACGCTGGGGCTATATTATGTCACGCTCGCGCTGGTCGTGGCAGCCTTCTTCGGACTGCGCTGGCTGCTCGGCAGCCGCTTCGGCAAGCTGCTCCGCGCCAGCCGCGACGGATCGAACCGGCTGCGTTTCCTCGGCTATGATCCGACGCCCTACAAGGTCGTCGCCTTCACCGTGGCGGGGATGCTGACCGGAGTCTCCGGGGCGTTGTTCACGCTCCATGCCGGGGTGATCTCGCCCGCGCTTGTGGGCGTGGTGCCGTCGATCGAGATGGTGATCTGGGCGGCGATCGGCGGGCGCGACAGCATTGCCGGAGCGCTCGCGGGGGCGCTGCTGGTCAATTTCGCCAAGGACAAGATCTCGACCGCCTTTCCCGAACTCTGGCTCTACGGGCTCGGCCTGCTGTTCATCCTCTCGGTGACGGCGCTGCCCAAAGGCCTGGCCGGTCTGGTTGGCCCTGACCATCCTTTCAAGCCCGAGAAGTTTGGCGACATGTTCGCCCGCTGGCGGCGCGGCAAGGCAGCCAATGCGAAGGCACCGAAGCCGTCTTCGCCAGCCGAGGAGATCGCCGCATGAGCGAGGCGCCGATGCTCCAGCTCGAGAACGTCGTCGTCGATTTCGACGGCTTCAAGGCGATCAACGATCTGAGCCTGACCATCCCGAGCGGCAGCATGACTGTGGTGATCGGCCCCAATGGCGCCGGCAAATCGACGATGTGCGATTCGATCATCGGGCGGGTGCGGGCGACGTCGGGCCGGGTGCTGTTCCACGGTCAGCCGATCCAGGACGAGCTCGAGCACAAGATCGTCGGCATGGGCATCTGCCGCAAGTTCCAGACGCCGGGTGTGCTGATCGGCCTGTCGGTGATCGACAATCTCACCATCGCCGCGACCCGCGACCGGCGTTGGTGGACCTTCTTCGGCCGCAAGGGCGAGGCCGAGGCGCGGGCGCGGGCCGAGGAAATCCTGGAGATGGTCTCGCTCACCGAGCGGCGCGACACGATCGCGGGCAATCTCTCCCACGGCGAGAAGCAGTGGCTCGAGATCGGCATGGTGGTGGCGACCGATTCCGAGCTGATCCTGCTCGACGAGCCGACCGCCGGCATGGGGGCGGCGGAAAGCACCCAGACCGCCGACATCATCAAGACGCTGGTCGGCAAGCATGCCGTGCTGGTGATCGATCATGACATCGATTTCGTCTCGCAGCTCAACGGTCATGTCGTGGTGCTGCATCAGGGCAAGCTGCTGCGCGAAGGCACGCTCGATGAAATCCGCGCCGACGAGGAAGTGGCGGCAATCTATCTCGGCAGGGCCAAATGACCGACCTTCTCAACCTACGCAGCGTCAGCTCCGCCTATGGCAAGAGCCAGGTGCTGTGGGACGTCGCGTTCGATCTGCGTCCCGGCGAGGCAGCGACGGTGCTTGGCCGCAACGGCGTCGGCAAGACGACGCTGATGAAGACGATCATGGGGCAGGTGAAGGTCTCGGGCGGCTATATCTACTGGCGCGGTGACGAGGTGACCGCGATGGGGCCGCATGATCGCTCGCGCGCCGGCATCGGCTTCGTGCCGCAGGGGCGGCACGTGTTTCCGCATCTGACTGTCACGGAAAATCTGGAAGTCGGCCTGTCGGCGTTGAATCGCAAGGGTTTCTCCGGCGCCAAGAAGGTCCCGGAGATGGTCTTTGAGCTGTTCCCGAAGCTTACCCAGATCGCCAACCGCAAGGCGGGCGTGCTCTCGGGTGGCGAGCAGCAGCAACTTGCGATCGGCCGCGCTTTGGCCGGGCAGCCTTCGCTGCTCCTGCTCGACGAGCCGACCGAGGGCATCCAGCCCAACATTGTCCAGCAGATCGAGGATGCGCTGCTGCGCGTGCGGACCGAGCTGGGTGTCGCGATCCTGATCGTCGAGCAGAATCTCGACTTCGCCTGGAGCTTCGCCGACCGCTATTTCGTCATGCAGCGCGGCCGGATCATTAAACAGGGCAAAACCGCCGACGACAGCGCCGATGCCGTCGCGCACCTTGTGCACGTTTAATTTTCCCTGACCCGCCCCACTTCTGACGCACTTCAGCGACTGACCCCGGAAAAAGAAAGGCACCGGAACATGCCGGTGCCTTTCGTTGTGGCCGTAGCGGTTTTCAGAACTGGAGTTGCGCCCCCAGCGTCACGGCGTGCGAGTCTGGTCCGACGCTTGACGTGAAGCGGGCATAATCAAGGGAGATGCGCGCATTGTGCCCCTTGATGATGTAATTAAGGCTTGCGTCATACTGACGGTCATGGCCGGGCAGGCCCTTGGGATCGAACTCCTGAAACCGCACCACCGGCTGCAACCTGCCGGGCCCGATCTGCTGGGGTATGAGGAAGCCGACTGACGCAAGATAGGCGTCTCCAGCAGAGATGCCGCCAACATTGTCGGTCGGACCGGCTCCATTGAAACCGGGCGCGACGTCGAACTGGCCCTGCGTCCGGTATTGATAATAGGCGCCTTCAAGCGTCACCGCCCCGCCGTCGCCGATTTTCCTCTCCATCAATACGTCGACGTTCCAGGCGGAGAAGTCGCCGGGGCTTGCCGCCGTGCCGACCCCGTCCTTCTCGTACATGCCGGCGAACGCCAGCGTCAGGATGTTCGCACTGCCATAATAGGTGCTGCTGGTGTAATAGCCGGGATTGTCCTCGACCTCCCAGAAATTATAGGCCACGCGGCCGGCGAACAACGGGTTGCTGCCATCGTTGCTGGCCCCGAACGTGCGATTGTGACCGCGGAAGACGCCCACGGCATAGCTCAGATGCTTGTCGAGGAAGCTGCCCCACAGCGTGGCGCCGACATCGCGGCCCGCATATTTGGCCGGGTAGCGCGAGACCAGGCCGGGATAGTTGTAGGAGCTCAAATAATAGGGCCCGTCGAGGTTTGAGCGGTCACTGGGTGGCAGCAGCTGTCCGGCCCAGATGTTGACATGCTCGTTGAAACTGAACTGGAGATAGGCGTCGAGAACCTTGATGTCCCCGGTCGCATCCGAATACTCGGTATTGAACGTGGCGCCGATATGATCGTTGATCTT
>Ga0157380_10001797_pt1 | contig 14161 bp, 11 predicted proteins | sample S35metaG_FD_119757 | JGI IMG/M metagenome (GOLD analysis project Ga0157380, IMG submission 119757) | Switchgrass rhizosphere microbial communities from Kellogg Biological Station, Michigan, USA - S3-5 metaG | ecosystem: Host-associated > Plants > Roots > Rhizosphere > Soil | place: USA... | reverse complement strand
GACAAGACGACGCTGGTGGATCCGTCGGTGAAGGCGGCGCTCGACGGCTTCGTGAAGATCAAGTTCCAGGCGGAATCGCCGGACGAGTCCCCGGCGCGTGAAGTGATGCAGCGATTTGGCGCGGTCGGTCTCCCCACCTACGTGGTGCTGACCGCGAAGAGCCCGGAGTCACGATGACAACGGCACACGGACTCGTCGTCTGAAGCGGAGCTTGCTTCAGCTCTGGCCGTGAGGCGCTACTCCGACGCAATCGAATCATCTCGGCGCTGTTGATGATCACGTGGCCTGTTTCTTGTTTCAGTTGAAACTGAAACTGACACTGAAACCTTCGACTCAACGGTCAATCGTCAACTTTAAACTTTTAACTACAAGCGCAAGGGGCTATTCTGTCCTCCGATGTTTCGCAGGTCCGTGCGGCTCGCCTGCCTCGTGCTCGGTCTACTGGCTACCGCCGGCTTCGCATATCGCACCCTCCAGGACGAAGACGCGCTCGGCCGCGAGCGGCTAGCTGCCGCCGCCGCGCAGGCCGCGGTGAGCCGCACAGCCGAGTTGCTGCTCGACGTTCGAGCCTCGCTGCATGCCTATGTCGCTCCCGGCCAGGGCCTGCCGTTCTGGGGCAAGCGCGCGCAGGAAACAATCGAAGCCCTCCGCCAGAGTCTCGCTGACCTCGACGCGATGGTGAAGCCGACGGGCGGTTCGCTGTCGGAAACCATCGAAGGGATTAACCAGCTCTCGGCCGCCGAGCGGCGTGCGCGTGGCTACGTCAGCCACGACGAAATGCAGCTGGCGGGAGACGTGATCTTCACCGAGGTCCGCGACCTGCTCGCGGCAGCGACGGTCCAGGTGCAATCGGTTCGGGACGGATTGCTTCGCACCCACGATCGGCGCGCCGCCGCCATCCGCCAGGAGCAGGTCATGCTCGCCGGCGGGGCGCTTGCCGTGTGGATTGTGATCGCGCTGCTGCTCCTGCCGACGGAGCCGAAGACCGCCGTAAGGGATCCAGGCGAGTGGCGCAATGAGCTGAAGGAATCGCTGAAGAAACCGATCCCGGTTGCACCCGAACCCCCGAAGACGCCCGAACCTCTGGTAACTATCGTCCCCGGTATCGAGATCAACGCATTGCGGGAAGTATCCGAGATCTGCAAAGACCTGTCCGCGCTTGCGGATCCCGGCGCGCTCGAAGGGGCCCTGGCTCGCGTCTGCACGATCGTGAACGCCACGGGCTTGATCGTCTGGATTGCATCGAACGACGGCAACACGCTGTCGCCGGTGGCGACGACCGGATTCGATCCGAAATTGGTGGCGCGCATCGGAAAAATCGGGCGAGACAGCGCCAACCTCACGGCGGCGGCGTTCCGCGAGGGCATCGCGAAAGTCAGTCCCATGACGGCGGCCACGCCCGCCGCTTTGGCTGTCCCGCTGTGCAGCCCCTCCGGCGTCTCAGGCGTCCTTTCAGTCGAACTCAAGCCGGGCCAGCCCGTCGACGACTCGAAGGTTTCGCTTGCGGCGATCATTGGCGCTCAATTGGCCACCTTGGCGATGCCGATTCCGGCTGCCTCCGACGATGCTCCCGCGGCGAATGCGGAGCTCGCAGAACCCAAGACAGCGGCCCGCTGAACGGCCGCGCCCCGGCCCATCCGAATGAACGTCATTCTTGCTGAAGACGATCTCGACATCCAACTTGTCGCGCGTCTCGCTTTGAAGCGCGCCGGGTTCGAGGTCAAGGTGGTCGGCAACGGGCATGAAGCCCTCGAGGCCGTGAAGGCGCACCCCCCCGACGTCATCCTTCTCGACTGGATGATGCCGGAACTTGACGGACCGGAAACCTGCCGCCGGCTCAAGGCTGATCCGGCGACGGCCTCGATTCCCGTCATTTTCCTCACTGCAAAGTCCCAGGAAGCCGAAATCCAGCGTGGCCTGGGCCTTGGCGCCGCCGGCTACGTTACCAAGCCGTTTGACGCGCTCACGCTCGGCCAGCACGTGAAGGACATTGTCGGCAAGCTCAATCCGTGAAGATCCGCACCCGAGCGTATGTCGCCCTGTGGCTGGTCACCGCCCTGGTCGCGGGCACAATCGGGTTCATTCTCTTTGCCATCAACATCGCCTCCGAGCAGGACGCTGAGCGGCAGCGCATTGCCGAAATCCTGAACGTTCACGGGTTGCTGTGGCGTGCCCTGGTCGAGCTCAAACATGACCAGCACGATCAGGTCGTCCTGGACTTGCCTTCGATCCGTGAGCGGCTTCAGCGCGAACGGAGCGCGGTGAGCGATTATCTGGCGCACGAAGCGACGCTGGTGCGCGCGACAGACCAGAAAGACCGCCTTCAGCAGCTCTCGCAACAGTTCGAGAAGTGGTCGGCGCAGTGGGATGCGGCCGATCGATCCGAATCGCCCGAGGCGATGCTCGCGCGAAGCGAAAACGACTTCGCGCCGATTCAAAAGCAGCTGGTGGAGTTCGACGAGCGCGAGCGCACGATCTGGGCGGACCAGAACCAGCTGCTGCTGATGCGCCGTTCGCTCTTCTTCACCATCGTCACGGCGCTATCGATCCTCGGCATGTTTGCAATGGCAGTGGTGATGTTCTCGGCCAAGAAGATCATCCTCGACCCGTTAACCGGGCTTACCGAATCCGCGCATCGAATCGAAATGGGTGACTTCACCGCCGCGCACCAGACATTGCGCGGCGACGAGATCGGCGTCCTGATCAATTCATTCGCGAAGATGGTACAGGCGGTCCAGGTGCGGGAGCGCGAGCTGGCGATGGCGCTCAATGAATCACGCGAGCTGACCAGCGTCACGGCGGAATCACGCCGGCGCGTCGAGGCCGCGCATGCGGACCTGCTGGCTACCCTCGAAACCGTGCCCGCAGCGCTGATGATCTTCAATCCTGACGGCAGCGTCCGGCTGCGTAACCGCGCCGCCACGGAAGTGTTCGGCATCGAGCCGCAAGGTTCCGAGCTGCGCAGGAACTACTGGAGCCGGTTCAAGCGCATCGCCAAGGACGGCACGTCGATCCCGCCAGAGAATTGGATCTCCGCTCGGGCGCTGCGGGGCGAAATCACCAGGAACGAAGAGCTCGAGATCCACCATCCCGACGGCCGGGTCTTCCCGATTCTGGCCAGCGGCGCGCCGCTGCGGAATGAGCTTGGCCATGTCGCCGGCGCGGTCGTGGCATTCCAGGACATCGCTCGCCTGCGCGAAGTCGACCGCATGAAAAACGAGTTCGTGTCGATCGTCAGCCACGAGCTGCGAACGCCGCTGACCTCGATCCGTGGATCGGTGCAGCTCGTCCTCGACGAAACCGATTCGGTGCCCGATCCGGAGCACCGCAAGCTGCTGCAGATCGCGCTGAACAACTGCGAGCGGCTGGTTCGGATCATCAACGACATCCTCGATGTCTCGAAGATCGAGTCGGGTAATCTCATGCTGCGCAAGAAGGCCGTACAGGTCGCCGAGCTAGTGCGCCAATCCGTTGACGTCGTCGCACCGCCGGCGCGGACTGCCAACGTGACACTCGAAATGCGCGTGCCGGCCAGCCTCAGGCCGGTGATGGTCGATCCCGATCGCGTCGTGCAGGCGCTCGTCAACCTGCTCTCGAACGCTGTCAAGTTCGCGCCGCCGAATTCGACGGTGACGACCACGGTGACGGGATCCGATCGCGTGATCACGATCGCTGTGGCTGATCAGGGCGAGGGCATCGCCCCTGAAAATCTCAACCGCCTCTTTCAGAAATTCCAGCAGGTGGACAGTTCCTCCTCACGCCGCAAGGGCGGCACTGGACTCGGCCTGGCGATCACGAAGGCGCTCGTCGAGCAGCACGGCGGCCGCATCTTCGTGGACAGCGAACTGCACAAGGGGACCCGGTTCTCGTTCACGCTGCCGGCCGCCACCGCCGAGGAAGCGGCCTCGATCGCTCCGATTGCCGCCAATGACGACGGCTCCGCGCGCATGGTCGTGCGCCGCGTACTAATCGTCGACGATGACGATGACTTCAGGGCGTTGATGAAAGTCGAGCTCGGCCACGCGGGATATGCCGTGCTCGATGCGCGTGATGCGGCGTCCGCGTTCCAGATCGCGCGCGCGACGCGCCCCGACGTGATCACCGTCGATTTGATGATGCCCGGCATGGACGGATGGAGCTTCATCGAACAGCTGCGGCAGGAGCACGGCCTCGCCGACATCCCGATTGTGGTCGTATCGGGCGCGCCCGATGCAAAGACGAATGCGCGGCTGCCGATCGACGTGTCGGTGATCGCGAAGGGCGACGGGGTCGATCGCCTGCTGCGCGAGATCGGCCTGACGCTCGCCGGGCGCCGCGGTGCGACGATTCTCGTGGCCGAAGATGATGAGGATCTCCGAGGCGTGCTCGCCGCATCGCTGACGCGTGGCGGCCATCGCGTGATCCCTGTTCGCGACGGCGCCGAGGCGCTGGCGGCGATCGAGCGCGAGCAGGTCGATCTGCTCGTGCTCGACCTGCTCATGCCGAACATCGACGGCTTCGAAGTGCTGGCGCGCCTCAAGGGCAGCAAGGCGGCCAGCACCATTCCCGTCATCGTCGTCACCGGCACCGATCGATCGACAACCGAGCTGCGGGCGCTGCGCCTCGTAGCCCATGTCTACCTGACAAAGCCGATCGAGGCGGCCGCGCTCACCGAAGAAGTGACGCGTTTACTTACGTCCCCAAGCCCGTAGCCCGTAGGCCCTTAAAGCACGACCCCCGGCCGCGATCCCGCTCTCGGCGTTACCGGTTTCGGCCTCTCGATCGTCGCTTTCAGCGTCATTTCCTTCTTATCGCGAACCACGACGATCGTCGCCTCGCCATCGACGTCCTCGATTTTGTTGATCAGATCGTCCGCATCGGTGACGGCCCTGCCGTTGACCGAGACGATCACGTCGCCGGCCTTGATGCCTGCCTTCGCCGCCGCTGATTCTCTCGTGACGCTCGACACCAGCGCGCCGCCATTCTTCGCGCCAAAGTATTCCTGCAAGTCGTCGGTCAACGACTGCACGGTGACTCCGAGCCGCCCGCGTGCCTGGAACCCCGGAGGCGGAATTCGGAAACCGTCAGGCACTCGATATTCGAATCGGCGCGGCTCACCGGGAAGGCGATCGCGATCGTCGAAATGAAAATCGAAGTCCATCGGCGTTTCAAAATGGAAGCCGCGCATGCCTCGTTCGGCTTCACGCAGGGCGCGATCGACCTCCGGTCCAAAGTTCCACGTCATCCGGCCCGTCTCCGGCGTGGCGTTCAGCGTCTGCTTCTTTCCGTCGCGCATGATCCCAATGGCGACGCTGCGACCCTCGGGCGTTTCCTGCACGAGGCGCGTGAACTGTCGAGCGCTTCGCACCCGCTCACCGTCGTAGTCGACGACGATGTCGCCGGCCTTGATGCCGGCCTTTTCGGCCGGGCTGTCGTCGTTCACCTCATCGATCTTTACGCCGCCTGACCCCGCCTTGGGATCGACGTCGCTGACCATCACGCCGAGCTCGGCCCCGCGGCCGTCGAGCACCATGACGTTCGGGCGCTCCGTTCGTATGCCCGGTTCACCTTGCCTGCCCTGAGCGAAGTCGACGGGAACGCGAGTCTGCGCGCCCAGGCTCGAGACTGCTGTCGCGACAGCAACTAGCAGACCCAGGCCAAACGCTCCGAATTTGATGTTCTTCATAAGTGAAACTCTCCTGCCGCTTCCTTGGACGAAGGAGATTGCCAGAGAGTCGGCTGCCGGTCACATTACAATCACGCAATGGTCCAGGCGGGAGCAAAAACGGCGATCTTGGAGCGTGCCGAGAAGGAGCGGGTCAAGTTTCTTCGCCTGCAGTTCACGGACATCCTGGGCGTCATCAAGAATGTCGAGGTCCCCGACCGGCAGTTCGGCGAAGCGCTCGACGGCAGGATCATGTTCGACGGCTCGTCGATCGAGGGTTTCGTGCGCATCGAGGAGTCGGACATGTATCTGCGTCCCGATCTCTCGACCTTCCAGGTCTTTCCCTGGGCCGATTCGAGCGGCGCGCGTGTCGGACGGCTGATCTGCGACATCGCCAATCCCGACGGCAGCCCCTTTGCCGGTTGCCCGCGCACGACCTTGAAGAACGTGATCGCGCTTGCCGCCGATCGCGGCTTCACGATGATGGCGGGCCCAGAGACCGAGTTTTTCCTGTTCCTGCGCCGCGACGGCAAGCCGACGACGGAGACGCACGATCGCGCGAGCTATTTCGACCTGGCGCCGATTGATCTCGGTGAAGATGTCCGCCGCGAGATCGTCGTGGCCCTCGAGCAGATGGGCATGCACATCGAGGCCGCGCATCACGAGGTGGCCCCGGGCCAGCACGAGATCGATTTCCACTATGACGATGTGCTGGTGACCGCCGACAACGTCAGCACGTGCCGCTTCATCGTGAAGAACGTGGCGCTCCACAACAACCTGCACGCCACCTTCATGCCGAAGCCCATCTTCGGCGTCAACGGCTCCGGCATGCACACGCACCAGTCGCTCTTCAAGGACGGCAAGAACGCGTTCTTCGATCCGAAAAACGACATTCAGCTGAGCCAGACGTGCCTGCATTACGTCGGCGGGTTACTGCAGCACGCCAAGGGCTTCTGCGCGATCACCAACCCGCTGGTGAATTCGTACAAGCGGCTGGTGCCCGGCTTCGAGGCGCCGACGGCGATCGCATGGTCCGAGAAAAACCGCAGTCCGCTCGTGCGGGTTCCCGCCGCTCGCGGCACCGCGACACGCCTCGAGCTGCGCATGCCGGACCCGTCGTGCAATCCCTATCTCGCTCTCGCGGTGATGCTGCGCGCGGGTCTCGATGGGATCGATCGCGAGCTCGATCCCGGCCCGCCCGTGAACAAGAACATCTACAAGATGAGCCACCGCGAGCGCCGCCACCTGCGTATCGACGATCTGCCCGCGAATCTCAGTGAAGCGCTGGATGAGTTCGAGAAGGACGCGCTCGTCAAAGACACGCTCGGCGAGCACATCTTCAATCACTTCCTCGAAGCCAAGCGCAACGAGTGGGACGATTACATCCGCCACGTCTCGCCCTGGGAAATGGACAGATACCTCGGCGTCTACTGAGCGATCGTCCATGCGCGGGGACAGAGAGCCGCGATTAGGCCACAAATTCAATGGCACAACCCTTGATATCTATCCGTGTAGCCGCGGCGGGTCACCGAGGGGCGAACTATCAGGCAGGCGCTGGCATCGCCGCCCTTCGGCCGCACCGTTCACGATCCTGCCGCGGCGTTTTCGATCGTCCGAACGGCCGGATGAACGACCGTAGGAACAATTGGGGGGTTAGCCATGTCGCGCACGAAGAATCTCGTTCTGGGTTTGATGATCGCAGCGAGCGCGCTCAGTGGCGCCTGCGCATCGATGGGTAGCCGCTCGATTTCCGAGGTGAAGACCAACCCGGGCAAATTCCACGACAAGACCGTGACGGTCGAGGGCGTCGTCACGACGTCGTTCGGCATCCCGTTCGTGCCCTACAAGGTTTTCCGCGTGAGCGACGGTTCGGAGGAAATGCTGGTCATCTCGGACGATAGCCGCATCCCGAGCAAAGATGCCCGGGTCCGCGTCCGCGGCACGGTCCAGGAAGTCGGCCTGTTTGGCGGCCGCTCCTTCGGACTGCACATCAGGGAGAAGTCGATTAAGTATCTGTAAGAAAAGGTCTTAGGGTCTTACGGACCTAGAGTCTTAGGGCAGGAGCTCTTGCCTTAGGACCCCTAAGTCCCTAGGACCCTGGGACCCTTGTGAAATCTAGTACAATGTCTGCCTGTGGAAGCAATTGAACATCCGTCCCCGCTAGTCGCGCTCGTCAATCTGCTCTTCGCGCCGCTCGGGATCCACGTGCCCGATCATCTCGTTTTCATCGGGCTGATCACGCTTTTCATCCTCTTCATCGGCCTGGCCATCCGCTCAAAGCTGAGCGTCGACAATCCCGGCAAGCTGCAAATCGTCCTCGAGGACATCATTGCGTTCCTCGTCGGCGTGCTCGAAAGCAACATGGGCCCGAAGGGCCGCAAGTTCCTGCCGCTGCTCGGCAGCATTTTCGTCTTCATCCTGCTCGGCAATTTGATGGGCCAGATCCCAGGGTTGGGATCGCCGACGAGCAACATCAACGTGCCGTTCGCGCTCGCGATCACGTTGTGGCTTTACTACCACTGGCAGGGCATTCTGGCGAACGGCCCGCTGAATTACATCAAGCACTTCGCCATCATGCCGGGCGTGCCGATCGTGATGGCGCCGCTCATCTTCGTCATCGAAATCATCAGCCACATGTCGCGCGTGTTGTCGCTGACGCTCCGCCTGTTCGGCAACATCTTCGGCGAGCACCTGGTCGTGCTGATCATCGCCAGCATCGTCCCGTTCATCGCACCGCTGCCGATCCAGTTCCTGGGCTTGATCGTCGGGCCGCTGCAGGCGTTCATCTTCCTGACGCTCGGCGCGATTTACCTCACCGCCGCCACCCACGTGGACGATCACGGTGACGATTACGGCAGCGTCGGCCCGCATCCGGAGCCGATGATCGCCAAGATGTAGTAACCAGTAGCCGGTAGCCAGGATCCAGAAAAGACACGCGTCTTCCTGGCTACTGGCTACTGGCTACTTCTGTCTTCGCCGGTCCCAGCTGATTGATCTTCACGACGACGACCGTGCGGTCGTCTGACTGAGACGCGTCCCCGCAGAACTGCTGGACGGCATTGAAGACTTCATTCACGATCTCCTTCGACGAGAGCGCGTTGGTCCGCTCAATCACATCGAGCACGCGGCGCGCGCCGAACTCCTGGCCGGCCTCGTCGAACGCTTCAAAAATGCCGTCCGAACAAAGCACGTAGACGTCGCCGGTTTCGAGCGGGAATTGAAAGTCGTCGTACTGCGATCCGCCGAATGAACCGAGCGGCGTGCCCGGCATCTCCAGCTGCTCGGCCCTGCCGTTGGCGAATTTTACCGGGAACGGCAGCCCTGAATTCGCGAACGTCACCGTCTTCTTCTTGAACTCGAACATCGCGTAGCAGAGCGTGCAGTAGTACTCCTCGAGGTTGCGTTCGTGGAGGATGCGATTCATGCCGGCGAGAAGCGCGGCCGGCGTCGTCACATTCTTCTCGAGCCGGCGCCTGAACGTGCGTCCGCGCACCATTTCGCCGATCGCCGCGCCGTAGAGCGCCGCCGGGACGCCTTTTCCCGACACGTCGCCGAGGACCACGACCAGCGTGTTCGCTTCCGGCGAGAGGAAGTCGCAGATGTCTCCGCCAAGCTCGCGCGCCGGATCGAAATGCCACGCCACATCAACGCCGCGCAACCGCTTCGGCAGCTCCTGCGGCAGGAGCGCCATCTGCACGCGCTGCGCCAGCCGCAATTCCTTTTCGACACGCGCTTCGTTGGCACGAATCGATTCGTACAACCGGGCGTTCTCGATTGCGACAGCGGCTTCCGACGCCAGCAGCGTCAGCAGCTTGACGTGCTTCTTGTTGAACGCATCGACCTCCGGGCTCTCGAGGTCGAAGACGCCGATGCATCGATCCTTGAGGAGGAGCGGCACCACCAGCTCCGATCGCACGCCGGGGACCGCATCGATATAACGCGAATCCTTCGTCACGTCCGGGACCAGCACCACTTCCTTGTGCAGCGCCGCATATCCGACCAGGCCCTCGCCGAGTTTCACCGGCTGCATCGCGCGCGGATCGTCGCCGAACTTGATCGTCACCTGGAGATCGAGCATCCCGGTCTCCTCGTCGAGCAGCGCGATGCCGAAAATGCGGTAATCGACGACGCGCTTGATGAGGTGGGCGAGACGGGTCAGGAGCTCGGCGGGATCGAGAATCGCGCTCATCTCGCGGCCGATCTCGGCAAGCGTTTCAAGCGTCTCGGCGTACTCGCGTTCTGATTCGAACAGCCTGGCCGTGGCGATGGCCTGCGCGACGTGCGCGCCGAATTGCCGCAGGATCCACTCGTCGCGCTCGGTGAACGCGCCGAGGCTGTCGCTCAGCAGATTGAGCGCGCCGATCACCTGGCCTTTGTTGCGGAGCGGCACCGCGAGCTGCGACTTTGCGCCCGGCACCACCGCGAGGTAGCGCGGATCCTGATCGACGTCATTGAGGAGGATCGGCCGCTGTTCGGCGACGGCCGTGCCGACAATGCCCTGTCCGACCTTCAGCGTGAAATGCTTGACGATTTCTTCCGGGTAGCCGACCGCATAGGCGATGCTCAACTCCTCTCGCTGCTCGTTCAGCAGGTAGACCGAGAAGACCGTGAAGTTGGTGAGCCGCGAAATCAGGTTCGGGATCTTGTGGAGAAGATCGTCGAGATCAAGGACCGAGCTGACCTCGCGGGCCAGCTCGGCGAGAATGGTGAGCAGTTCTGCGTCGGACGCTCCGGAGGCGGGAGCGCTATTGCTGGGTCGTGTTTCCACCTGTGCCTAAAGTGTACTTCGTCACCCAGTCGTAGATCCGAACCATCCGATCTTTCTGGTGATAGTACTCCGTGAATCCGTGCCCTTCGCGGGGATAGAACACGAGCTCGGTCGCCTTGCCGCGGTCCTTCAATCCCCGGTAGAGCTCGTACGCCTGGCCCGTCGGCACGCGCTCGTCGTTGGCGCCGTGCAGGATCAACGTCGGCGTCGTCACCTTGTCGATGTGCGTCATCGCCGATCGATCCAGGTAAAGCGGAAGTGTTTGCTTGTTGGGGATGCCGCCGAAGTAGGCGATTAGCACGCTCGGAATGTCGTTCGTGCCGTACATGCTCCACATGTTGGTGAGGCCGGCGCCGACCATCGCCGCCTTGTAGCGGCTGGTCTGCGTGATCGTCCACGCCGTCATGTAGCCGCCGTAGCTCCAGCCGATGTGCGCGAGCTTGTCCGGATCGGCGATGCCGCGTGCGACGAGCGCGTCGACGCCGGTCATGATGTCCTTGAAGTCGCCGCCGCCCCAGTCATTGACGTTGGCCGCGAGCGTCTTTTGGCCGTAGTTCGAGCTGCCGCGGGGATTCGGATAGAACACGGCCCAGCCCTTGCCGGCCCACACCTGACCGCCCTCGAGGCCGCCGAGGCGGAAGCCGTTCACGTACGCGCCCGCCGGACCGCCGTGCGCGACGACCAGCGTCGGATATCGCTTGCCGGCCTGGAAGCCAACAGGCTTCAACAGCACACCTTCGACCTCGCCGCCGTCGCTGCTTTTCCAGGTGACGACCTCGGTCTCGCCCTGCTGGAGATCCGCCAGCTGCGGATTGGTGGTCGTCAGCCGCTTGAAGTTGGCGAACGACGGATCGGTCACGTAGATCTCGGTCGCCGAGTCCGGCGCATCCATCGTCACGGAAATTGTGCGGCCGTCCTTGCTGATCGACGTGCTGTTGATCGTGCGCCTCTGCGACAGCTGCGTGTAGGTTCCAGACGTCAGATCGTAGGCAAACGCCTCGTTGTAGGCGCGCCTGCCGGTGACGAACATCACGCGCTTGCCTTCGTTGGTCCAGACGGGATTTCCCGCCTCGCTGTCGAACCCAGGCGTCAGCGTGTCCTTGGTCGTCTTCGCCTTGACGTCGTACAACATCAGCCGCTGTTGCATCACGACGCCGGCGGCCGTGCCGTCGGGTAGCGGGGTCGTCGTGTTGGGCTCACTGACCCACGCAATCGTCGCGCCGTCCTGCGACCAGCGCGGCGATCCGTCGTTCCCCCAATTGGTGCTGATCTTTTCGACCCGTGGCTGTTGGCCTAGCGTCGCCACATAGATGTCGCGGCGGTTATCGCGCAGCATCGGCGTCGCGCCAACGCCGAACACGAACTGCTTGCCGTCGGGTGACCAGGACGGCGCGCCCTGCACGGTCCACTGCTTGCCCTCGGTGATGCGCGTCGCCTCTTTCGTGCTCAGATCGATGACCCACGCATGCGCAAACCGGAAATCGCCTTCGAACACCCGCTCGTCGTCACGCCTCTTGACGTCGGCTTCTTCCGCGGCGCTGCGAGGATCGGTCGCCACATAGGCGATGCGAGATGCATCCGGCGCCCACGAATACGAAGAGATGCTCTCCTTGGCATCGGTGAGCTTCCAGGCTTCACCGCCCTCAATGGACATCAGGTAGATCTGCGACTTGGCCTCCGCGTTGCCGCGCGCCGCAACGAAGCTGATGAACTTTCCGTCCGGAGAGAACTGCGCCTGGCTTTCGCCCTTCTCGCCGAATGTGAGCTGTCGCGCCGGCGAGTTGCCGTCAGTCGCCACTTTCCACGCGTGCGTTCTGGATTCCATCTTGCCCGTCCTGAGCGACGATTGCGCTTCTGCAACCGGAGTCGAAGGGTCCTGCTCGGACACCCACTCGCGGACGCCGTAGATAACCCAGCGTCCATCGGGCGAAATCGTCGCGCCCTGAATCGCCTTGATGTTCAGGACGTCATCAAACGTCGCGGGACGCTTGGACTGAGCGGACAGGCTGCCCGCCGTCGAAACCAGCAGCACCGCAACCGCGAGAAACTTGCGCATGACAGAGCCTCCAAAGTGGGGAAGTATACTGATTAACTCCGGTTATGGAACTAACGCTGCCATTGGACTACTCGGCGATCGAGCGGATTCTTCCGCACAGATACCCCTTCCTGCTCGTGGACAAGATCACGGAATTCGAGCCGGATAAGAGGATCGTCGGCGTGAAAAACGTCTCGACGAACGAGCCGTACCTGTCGAGGCCGGCCAACGGGCGGCCCTCGTTGCCGCCGACAATCCTGACGGAGTGTGTGGCTCAGGTAGGCGCGATCCTCATCCTTGCCAAGCCGGAGAACAAAGATCAGCTGATCTTCTTCCGGGGCATGGAGCGCGTTCGTTTCCGCGCCCCCGTGCATCCCGGCGACGTCGTCGTCATCGAAGCCACCGTCAAGCGGCTGCGCAGCCGCATGGGCGTGCTCGGCGGACGCGCCACGGTCAATGGTCGCGTCGTCATCAACGGCACGATGACGTTTGCGCTGGGGTCCGAATAGAGGCGCGCCGTCAGGCCCGCCGGCACGAAATGAACAGACTCCCAAAACTCGCGGCACTGGCCGTTGAAGACTCAGGCTGGGGATACTTCCTCTGCGCCTATAAGGAGTCTCGGACCGGCAGGAGCGGCGGCGAATTCCTTTTCCTCTCGCTGCAGGATGCATCGGCGCAGGTCGTCGCGAAGCTGATGACGGATGTCGATCGCTACAAGAAAGAATTCGAGGCGGGCGAATTCGTCCGCGTCGAGGGCCGCGGCAGCCTCTACAACGGCCAGGTGCAGCTGGTGCTGTCGACCATCCGCCGCGTCAATCCTGATCAGGATCGCCAGCAGGGATTTCGCGAGGAGGACGCGATCCTCAGCGCGCCGCGTCCGATCGACGAGATGTGGTCGGAGTTGCAGGAGCATCTCCGCGGCGTCACGAACGATCACGTCCGCGTCCTGCTCAATCGCATCGTCGCCGACCACGAATCGCAGCTACGCGTGTGGCCGGCGGCGCAGCAGATTCATCACGCCTATCGGGGCGGATTTCTCGAGCACATCACGAAGATGGCCGAGGTCGGCCGGCTCGTCGCGCGCGCCTACGGCGCAAACGAAGATCTCGTGCTGGCCGGCGTCCTGCTTCACGACATCGGCAAGCTGCAGGAGCTCGCCTATGAAGGCGGCGCCGGTAGTTACACGCGCGACGGCAACCTCGTCGGCCACATTGCGCTCGGCTTGATGATGGTGCGCGAAGCCTGTAGCGGCATTTCGAGTTTCCCCGACGAGCTACGCTCGCAGATCGAGCATCTGATCGCGTCGCATCATGGTGTCCGCGAGTACGGTTCACCCGTCGAGCCGAAGACGATCGAGGCGTTTATCCTCGCCTCGATCGACGAGCTCGACGCGAAGCTGAATCAGGTACGCAAGGCCATCGCCGAGGATCCGTCAGACGAGGAATTCACAGCCTGGAATAAGCGACTGGGCCGCGTCCTCTACAAGGGCTGAGAACTTTCTGCGCGGCGGCCTTACGCCGTTTGATCCGGAGGGAGCGAGTTCCGCCGAGAGGAGCCGAGAGAGTGTGTCCAGGTCAGGGGAATCAGCGAGGCGACGGGCAGGTTCCTGACAGGCAACATCGATGGTCGCGCCGAACGGATCGGGGCCGACCGTCGATTTGCCCAGGCGTAACGAGCGACCGGAGGAGCAAATGGCGTTCGGCCATAAAGCGCG
>Ga0157380_10001796_pt1 | contig 14165 bp, 14 predicted proteins | sample S35metaG_FD_119757 | JGI IMG/M metagenome (GOLD analysis project Ga0157380, IMG submission 119757) | Switchgrass rhizosphere microbial communities from Kellogg Biological Station, Michigan, USA - S3-5 metaG | ecosystem: Host-associated > Plants > Roots > Rhizosphere > Soil | place: USA... | reverse complement strand
CCGAAAAGTCTTAAATCCCACCTGCGGCAGCTGGTGGATATTTCAAGCTCGAGCTACACGGAGAGGTGGGCTTGGCTTCTGGAAGTCCCACCTACGCAAGCTGGATTGTTCAAGTCCAGCCTCACTTCGACTCCTGCTGTAATTAGGCTGGAACTGAAGCATCCACCAGCTTGCGCAGGTGGGATTTGGAAATCATAGCTTTGAATGCATAAGTAGGCTGGACCTGAAACATCCACCAGCTGCCGCAAGGTGGAATTTATGACTTTTCGCGCAAAGCCAGACTCACCTTATGAAATTGCTATGAGGGTGGCGAGAATCTGATCGTCGTCAGGTGCCTCAACCGTGCGCAGATCAAGTAACACCAGGCCTTCCGAGATGCGGGCTACAATTGGGATTTGATTGAGTCTCAAGGCAGTCTCAACTTGATCGGCCGAGCGATTTGGGTGGCTAATTGCGATCAGGGCTGTCGGGGGATGAGTATTTGGGCCCGCTCCTCCACCTATTGCTGATTCGCCATCGTGAAGGTGCAGTTCAAAAGGATCCTCGAGAGAGGCCGACTTGTATCCGGCAATCATTGCTGTAGCGCGAGTCTCAATTTCAGCTTTCGAGAGGGAAAGCATCTTCAAGACCGGGATTTCATTTTGGGCCTGGCCTCGGCGGTACGATTCCAGGGTTTTTCCCAGCACGGCGAGCGCTAACTTATCAGCCCTTAAGGCTCGATAGAGGGGATGCTTTCTAATTCGATCTACAAAAGTTTTCCTTCCGACAATCAATCCAGCCTGACTTGCGCCGAGTAACTTATCGCCACTGAATGAAACAAGATCGGCTCCGTTGGCAATGGAGTCTGCAATTACCGGCTCGTCGCTAAGACTGAAGTGGCTTAAGTCAATCAGCACTCCTGAACCGGCGTCTTCATAGAGTGGAAGACCGGATTCGTGAGCAAAACTCGCCAGCTCCGACAGTGACGGGGAGGCAGTAAAACCTACGATGCGGTAGTTCGAGGGATGAACCCTCATCACCAGTCTGGTCTCTTCATTCAGCGCAGCTTGGTAATCGGCCACTTTGGTGCGATTGGTGGTACCAACCTCAACCATCCGCGTGCCTGAGCTTGCCATCACCTCGGGCACTCGGAAATCGCCGCCAATCTCTACGAGCTCGCCACGCGAGACGAGGGTTTCTCCATCACCGGCAAGAACAGTGAGAATCAGCAACGCTGCGGCTGCGCAATTATTAACGACAAGCGCGGCTTCGGCTCCAGTTAACTCAACCAGCAAGTCCTCGACTCGACCGCCTCGACGACCGCGTTCACCCGCCGTTTGATCGTACTCAAGAGTGCAATAGCCCGCTGCCTGGGCGAGCGCTTCTCGAGCGGCGTCGGACAAAGGCGCGCGACCCAAATTGGTATGAATAATGACTCCGGTGGCATTGATGACTCTTTTGAGCCCGCTCGACGACTCGATTTCACAGGCGTGATTTAGTTTCTGGCACGCCTCGTTCAGCAAACTTTCGCGATTCGCAGGGCTTTGTTTTCCTGCCTGGATTTCAGAGCGCAACTCTTCAGTAACCGTCCGAGCGAGCGCGGTCAGTCGAGAATCTCCCATGGTTTCTCGCCACGATTGTGCGACCGTAGACCGCAAGAGCTGATCTACCGAAGGGAGGGCGCGCAACGCTGAGACGGGTGAATCTATGGCTTTGGACATTGGTGTTGGCCGATTGTAGCGCAAACTGTTAGTTTGCGAGGGGTCGAGTGCGACTCACCGGGCGGTCGCAAACTAACAGTTTGCGCTACTTGAACAAACTTGTTGACACTTTGGATTCTGACCGCCTAGACTCCAATTGGATGGTTTTTCTCGCCTCCGTCGTCTTCTCACCATCAAGCAACCGCCGAAAGAACACTGCGCAGGAGTATTCATAGTTGGCTTTACGTGACAACAAATTAGTCCGAGCTGCTCAACGCGTCAAAAACAAGACGCCTGGCGAGGATCAGCCGACCCCCGAAGAGCAGTTGTATCACCTCGAAGAAGATATCCGCCGTTTGAAGATCGAATTTGACGTTTACTTCAATGGCGCCTCGAAACGTCCTCCGTACGACACCAAAAACAGAGTCGAGACAATTATCAAACGAATGTTGGATGATCGAACGCTCACGTTTGCCCAGCGGTACCACTATAACTCTTTGGCTTCTCGCTATAACGCATTTCGAGAGCTATGGAGACGAACACTCCAGGGTCGTGAAGAGGGCAGAGATCCGCAGGCGGCAGCTCGATTTCAAGCCAAATTTGATGATGGTCCTTTCGATCGCTCGACGTTTTTGTGCAAAGACGCCCACAAGGATGTGAATACGGTTAAGAGCCTTTACGACTCCTTGTTGGAAGCGAAGCGACGTTGTGGTGAGTCAACCGCCGGCTTTTCGTTCCCGCGGTTTCATAGGCTAATTGCCTCCAAAGCCGACGCCTTGAAAGAGCGACTCGGCTGTGACAAGGTTCTATTTTCCGTGGACGTCGAAGATGGTCACGTGAGTTTCAAGGCCAAAGCCGAGGAAGAGTAATAGCAAATGATGCCGCGGCAACAGGTGTTAAGAGTTCAGACTTTAGTCTGTGATCGTGCGAGCACACAAACTAAAGTTTGAACTCTAAACGCCTGTTGCCGAAGTAAAAAAGGCGACCCGTGGGAGTCGCCTTTTCTATGCCTCGCTTACCGGATGAACACCGGAAGCGGTCTAGTGGCTTTGCTAACGCAAGCCGGGGAGACATTACATCTTGGTCACATTTTCGGCCTGTGGTCCTTTTGGCCCCTGCGTCACTTCAAACTCGACTTCCTGGCCCTCTTCGAGGGTCTTGAAGCCTTCGCCTTGAATGGCGCTGTAGTGAACAAAGATGTCAGAAGAGCCTGGCTGTTCAATGAAACCATAGCCCTTCGAGTTGTTAAACCACTTGACCTTACCGGTTATTCTAGACATAACAAACGAATCCTCCTAACGATTCGGTAACACGGGCATCAGTAACTCGACAGTCAATCCGCGTAGCATCGGATTGAGGGGCGCGCTAGCTGCGCCGGACGGGGTTAATGCTTGTGATTCGGACACATCCACAAGAAATAATGGACGCATTTATGGAAACACACGCAGACAAAAACTGCATGACGAAGAGCGCGCAATTGCGCAAATCACCATGCAGACACTTACGGGGCGAACTGTACTACTCATTACTGTGAAGTTTGCAAATCGAAAAATAACGGGACTAACTGGACTTACCCAGGCTTGGCACGAGGGCGCATACTAAGCGAAAGTAATTAAGCCTGTCAAGCATTAAAACCTGCGCTTTCAGGGCTTTTCAGAACCTCGCAACTATCTTTCCTCGGCCTCAATTCAGAAACCTAGTTCCTTCCCGCAGCGGCAGGCCGGGCCGCCGGGGCTCCGCGTACATCAAGCTCTTTGAGCAGAAAGCCCGCTCCTCCCAGCTTGTCAGCGATAAAAAGGACATAGCGGATGTCGACTGAAATCGTCCGGCCTTTGTCACCGTTGTAGAAAAAGTCATTCCCGAGGCCTTCATAATTTCCGTCAAATACGATTCCAACTTGTTCGCCCTTGCCGTTGACGATGGGGCTACCCGAGTTTCCGCCGATGATATCCACATCCGACAGAAAATCCACCAACACGTCAGAGCCGTCTCCATAAGCGCCAAAGTCGCGGGTCCCGTAAAGCTGTTTGAGCTTTTCGGGAGCATCGAACGGCTCGCGACCGGTGTCTTTCTCAATCACACCGGATAAGTGCGTGAAGGGCTGATAGACCGCGGCATCATGTGGCACATAACCCTTGACTGATCCGTATGTAAATCGCAACGTCCGATCAGCATCCGGATAAGGCTTCGTTCCATTCATCTCACTCATGCCCTCGACTAGCAGCGGCCGCCAATGTTGGACCGTGGCATTGAACACATTGGTGGTCGTTTGCTGCTCATCAACAATCGGCCCGAGCTCAGTAGCCAAATCAACATAAGGTTCATGTAAGTCACGAAGCTGGGCTGCGGTCAAATCGAATAATTCGCTTACTGTTTCAACCGTCGAGAACTTCTTACTGTCGATAATCGATCGAGCAAAGTCTTCCTCGGCTTTTTGGCGCGCCTCCCCTTGAAGGTTTCCAAATCTCTTCTCGAGTGCGGCAATCTTCTGTCCCGCGGGAAGCTGTGCCGCCTTGTGTAAAAGAAAGGCAAGCAGGGCTCGTTCTAAAATCAAGTTGCGACTGGCCAGAGTGGCCTTGGATCTTTCAAGGGTGCGAGCAGTGGCACTTGCCAACAGCGCGGCCGAGCTGGCGTCTGCTTTTTCCTTCACAGCCGCCAGGTCCTGCACCGCATAAGCCACGTTGAGGAGGTCGCTTGCCTGCAGAATCTGGATTGCCAACAAATCCCTTAGCGAAGTCGCGTTGAGTCCGTCATAAGCTTTACTTAAAGAAGGAAGAACCTGGCCAAATTTAGTCTTGCGCGCCGGATCAGCTTCGAGCCATTTTGTAAAAGCCGCTTCCTGCTTTTGCTTGCGGCCGACGATATCTGCTCGTCGCAAAGCAATGACTGAGCCTTCGTCATTCTTGAGGGTGTTGGCAAGCTCGAAGATTGCGCTTTGTAGTTTGATGCGTTGCGCAGGATCGTTCTTGCCGGCATCCTGAAGCGCTTCGATCTGCTTGCGAAATATTTCCACCGACAATGGCAACACGATGTCCTGGTTATAGGCGACGGAATAACTTTCCCGATACCGGCGAGTACTGCCCGGGTAGCCAAGGACCATCATCAAGTCGCCTTCCTTGATTCCAGCCATCGATAGACTCAGAAACTTCTTAGGCTTGTAAGGAATGTTAGTGGCCGCATACTCGGCGGGCTTACCATTAGCTCCGACGTAGGCTCGCATGAAAGTGAAGTCGCCACAATGACGTGGCCATTCGAAGTTATCATCGTCACCACCAAAGAAGCCGACGCTCTTGGGCGGCGCGTAGACGATGCGAACATCCGGCAGAATCAAATATGTGAACTTGTAATAAGAGAGGCCTTCGTTCATCGGCATTACGCGCACCGCAATACCATCCGCTTCGTTACTGGCGGCTTCTATCTGGTCAATGTTTTCGGCGATTGTCTTAGCGCGATCAGCCGGAGATGAATTAGCAGGAACGCCTTTGAGAATATCAGCCGTTACATCTTTCAGCTCCTGGGTGATGGTAACGGTGTAGTTCTTTGCAGGCAGTTCGTTAGCCCGAGAGGTCGCTTTGAAACCAAGCGTGCCATAGTCGTTTGTCGTGCTCGAAGCCGCCGCCAGGGCATCGAAAGCTACGTGGTGATTTGTGAGCAGCAGTCCTTCTGGAGACACGAATTCACCCGTGCCACCACCAACAATCACGACTGCGTCCGTCATGCTCGGACCGGCAGGGTTGTAAATGTCCGTTAAGGGAATCTTGAGCCCTCGCTGTTTGAGTTTCTGTTCGGTGACCTTGTTAAGCACATCGGGCAGAAACATTCCTTCGTCACCCAACACACGTAAAGGAAGCGCTGCAATCGATAGCACAGTGGTCAGCGTTGCTACTGCCACGCGCGAGAACCAGAGATTCATTATTAGACCCTTCGAGATTGAATTTACTGGAGTGATATTAACAGAGGAAGAGCTACAAGATGGAGAGCTGTCGCGCTGGGATGCTTGATGAGAAAGGAGATTTTCCATATATCATTTATCAGTTCAAATTTTCCATTTGTAATCTAGTGGCTCAGTGACCAAGCCAACAATGAAAAATGGAAACTGATAAATGATATATGGAAAATCTCCTTCTTTTCTATCTGCCCTGTACTACTGCTTCGTACTGCTCAAAAGGTACTGAAGTGGATTGACTGGATCGTCGTTGATGCGGATCTCGTAATGGAGATGCGGACCGGTTGACCGTCCGGTGGAGCCGACCCTGCCAATGAATTGTCCTCTCGCAACCTCAGCGCCTTGTTCAATATCGAATTCGGAAAGATGTCCGTACCTGGTAGTCAAACCGCCACCATGATCAATGACGATCAGGCGGCCATAGCCGTGCTGCCAGCCAACAAAAGTCACCAAGCCTTTTGCGCCGGCGACAATTGGAGCTCCCAACTGCGCATCAATGTCCTGGCCATCATGAAACTCATAAGAGCTGCCGCCGAAAGGATTGCGGCGTCCGCCAAAACCACTTTCCAGTTTTCCATCGACTGGCCAAATGGACGGTGTAAAACCACGCTCGCGAAGAACCGCTTCGTGGGCGCTCAGTTCTTTTTCCAGCTGGCTCATCTTGCTTTCCAAAGCCGCGAGCCCGGCCGCATCAAGAGGTATCGCAGGTCCGCCGGCGCCATGCAGCGTAACGTCATTCTCATTCACCACACCTGATTTTTCAGCAAGCTTTCTCGAGGTGTCCTCAACTGCCTGAACGCGCTCGTTAAGTTCGTTCAGTTCCTGACGCTGTCTCTCGGTTTCGGCGCGCAGGCGCTGATTCTCGCGCTCAATTCTCATATGTGCGGCTTGTTGAGTCAGTCCGTAAAAGCCATAGCCTGACGTTGCCAGAACCAGAAACACAAACAGCCCTGAAAGCTTCAGCCATTTCTTATGTAAACAAACTCGACGAATGCGGGAACGAGAACGAGAGGTATAGGAAATAATGAAAGCATAGAAGCGTTCATCTTTAACCATCATTTCTGAGACTCCTTGGTCGCGTTTGCCCCCTCTCGAAAGAGCGGTGCAAGCGACGGCTAAGGCACAGTCTGCTGCGGGGTAACTGACTGATGCGGTTTATTTATTACGAGGTCTTACGACTTATTTCCTGCTTGAAGATTTGCAGCGAACGACGTACGACTTTGAGATTTCAACGTCGAAATTTCGTTCAGCCGTGCTGCAAGAAGGTGCACCCTATCATAACGGAATCCTTGGTTGCAAACCGCGGCTTGGTAGCACAGGCCGCCTGCCTGTTATTGATTTATCCGTACGGGAATGCTTATTTGTTCGAACGATCTGCAAGCTGGCAGCCTGCATAAAGGGGATGAGGTGAGGCGACAAAAACTCGGCGGCTGCAATTGAATCACAGCCGCCGAGAATTTCTACTTTGGATTTGGACGGAACGCTCTACTTGAAGTTGTAAAGAATTACGCCGTCGATGCTGTAAACATCGACGATCCAAGTCCCACCGCGCGGTGTCGGCGGGTGAGCAAGTTTCACTCCCAGAAAGGCAATCAAGTTGCCCGTGTCCAGCGCAGTTTCCAGCAAACTCTGCAATCTGACTTCCGAAGTGAGGACGGCAACAGTTTCCCAGGCGTGTCACGCAATGCAACAAGCGCGTGGCAACCGGTGAAACCGCTGAGGGCATATCCCTCCACCAGGGTTACGTGTCCGAAGAGCTCAACGTGAGTCGCCGGTGGTAACGGCTCTGCCTTAACTCCCCTTGAGGTGGCGTCATCTTTTTTGGCCATGAGGATCTCCTTTTGAGGTTCAAGAATCAAACGTGAAGTAATTAAGCAATGCCCATACCAACACCATTAATCATCAGGGTTTGTCCTGGAAAATCCGTTGCTGAAGATTAAGGCGGGGGGAAATGTAGCTTTTTGAGGACAGGCTGGTGCAACGAGAAGACTAACGCATTGCCGGGAAGAGAGGGCTGACGATCTAAAGACCCTGTTCTTCGCGGCGGCGGCGAGCTCTCGTTGTAAAGATGGCGACCAGAATCAGAACGACGATCAGGACAAAGATCAAGATGATGGCAAACTTCAGGAGACCTAGAAGAAAGCCAAACATGATCACCAGTTGTTTGAGGAGGGCAACGATTAGAAGGATGGCGGCAACGATACTGCCGATGCCGAAAGCTTTGAACATAAAGGCTGTCATATTCTTACCTGAATCACTTGTAACGCAAACTGTTAGTTTGCGATGGTGTCGAATGCCACTGCGACTGACGCAAACTAACAGTTTGCGTTACAAAAAATCGTTAAGAACGCCGCTCAAATGGTAACGCACCCATTTCTCGACGTGTCGAGGTTGCTGTCAGCTCTCCAGTTCCGAATCCCGGAGTGTCAAACGTTCGCACTGATATTACGGACGGCGGCGGCTGGCGTGATTCAAATCGAACGACGCGTTCTGCGCCTCGTCGCCTTCGAAGATAATCAAAAAGCATGTAAGCGCCAAGGGCTACCAAGGCTACAGGTAACACTTTCTTAACCGGGAGTTGCAAGCCAACCAATGTATGCAACAGAAAAACCGTGCCGATGATAACCAGTGTTACTCCCCAGGCGAGTGGGTTTCCATAAAGCCTTCGCGCGATGACGTCTTCTTCCGTTTCGGGAGCCAAACCGGCTCGCATTAATTGAGCCGTACGGCAAGCATCAACCGCTGCGAATAGCCATGTTCCCAGAACGCCGAGCACAAAGAAGTGGACTCCCTGCGTCACGACCGCCATTTGAAAGAAGCTCGCAAAAAGCGTGAAGTGAATGATCGCTTTTGAAGTTTGTCCGTTGTACGCGGCGCCCAACCCGGGAACGAACGACAATAGGGTCGCCACAAAAGGTGAACTCTTACGCCGCACTACATGGGACGCTGGCGATTGCGATTGTTGCCGGAGCATTTCAACTCCCATAACAATGCAATCCTGACAAAAGGGAAACCCACGAATGCGATGGTCACAGGCGGCGCAGAGCGGACGACTGCATTGGTTACATTGAACCACGGCGGGGTTTTTCGAATGATACGAGCAATACATCATTTGGCTAGTTCGACTCGTCCCCTTGTTCAGATAGTCAGCGTTTCGGTGCGTTTCGTCCCCTGGAATTATCATTCTTTGGAGCCGATGGAGTCTCACTCTTCTGCGCTCCAGCTTTGTTGCTCTCTGTGCCTCGCTGCGCATCGTTACTTTGAGGCTGAGCGGCCGGTGCGGTGGCGCCATCGGAGCCACCAACAAAGAACTTCTTAACTCCTTGGGAGAATCCTGAGCTGTTGACACCGCCGCCGGCTGCGCTTTGTTCCGCGAGCTTCACACTAGCGCCATATAATCCGCTGATCGAGCCATCTGCCGAGACGGTATTCGTGAGCACGAAAACCGCCACCAGCAACATCGTCGCCACCGTAGCGAGTTGAGGCGACATAATCGGATCGAGCCAGTGACGCAACCATGAGGCGAATCGCGAACCAAGAGGCGCACGGACTTCTGCGGGAACCACAGTGCCCAGCGTCGCAGCCAGAATGCTCTTATTTAAGCCTGCCGGGACCGGCAACTCATCACCTTTGTAGGTGTAGCAGGCACCGATCGAACGAACAACTTCGCCGGGAAGCTTGGTGCACTGCACGCACAAGGCCGCATGTCTCTCCCAACGATGGAATAACGGCGCCGGCAGGAACCCATCCAGATAATCTGTCAAGCACTCTTCAAATTCGTCGCAGTTCATCACACCTTCCGGCATGGTGCGCTGTAGAATTCGTGCTTCAAGTTCAGGAGTTGCCGGGGGGATAAAGGCGGTGCGGCATGTTTGAATGGAATTCTTAACCTGACTTAGCGTTTCATGGCACACCGGACAACGTAGGGTGTGCTCAGCGAATAAGCGATGACTCTCGGGCTCGAGCATTCCGTCGAGATAATCACTCAATCGTTCTTCGAAATCTGAACAAAGCATTTGGCTACTCGTTTCTGCTCCCTGAGTTCTAATCCGCTGTCCGGCATTTCCCGTTATGCCGAATGAATCAAACCTCGTTTACGGCAACTACTTTCATACGTCTCAGAATCTTCGCTAATTCAATCCGTCCTCGATTGATTCGCGATTTCACTGTCCCTTCCGGGATTCTTAGCAAATCTACTATCTCCTGATAGCTCAACTCCTCGATGTCTCGAAGAATAACGCACGTGCGCAGGTCGGGGGATAACTTATCAATACCTGACTGCACTTGAGCGCCGAGTTCCCGTCTTTCCATTTCGCGCTGCACTGAACTGCTGCCGGCGCGAAGATGGTAGGTGTGGTCGGCAAGATCCTCTGCTTGACTGTCGTGAGGAGTACGCTGGCGTTTACGGTAATCATCAATAATGAGATTACGAGCCAGCCTCATCAACCAGTTTTGCAGGTCACCCTGCTTAGCGTCATATTGCTCCAAAGATCGATAAATGCGAATGAACACGTCCTGGGTCAGGTCCTCTGCAGCGTCCGCGCGAGAGGTAAAGCGATATGCGAGGTTGTAGATTCGGCGGGAATAGCTCTGCACAATCTCTTCCCAGGCCGCCCCGTCACCAGAACGACAACGCCTTACTAATTCGGCTCCTTCGCTGGCAGCCAAAGACCTTACAGCCCCCACCTGATGCTTCTCCAGCTCCATTCAACGATTTTCGAAACGCGTTTGGTTAAGTTCTGCCCTAACCTGAGGCGATTACGAACAGCCCTAAGTTAAAGTTCCAAATGGAGCGCAAATGGAGCGCAGGCATCGTCGCCTGCCTGATTTACCCCGAGAACTACTCTATCAACCTGGTGGTCGGTTGCGGAAAAAGGATCCGCATTCCCTGAGGCGCTCCGTGTTGCGCCTCTTCATTGGTTTGTTGTAGCCTTGCTCAGCCACCCAATATCTTGTGGTTGGCTTCGACATCGCGTTCAATCATAGTCGCTTTCCGGGTAATTTCGTAGCCAAAATGCAATAACGGGTTTTGCCCACTCTCAAATTAGAAAAAGCTCGTGAAAGAATACCGCAAATACTTCGAGTTCGGAGCCCTGGTGTTGTTGGCTGGCGTCCTGGTGTGGTGGTTTGGCCGAAGCCTTGATTGGGGTCAGGTGAAACAGGGAGTCGCTCGAGGCGACTGGCGGTTAATCGCTGTCGCTTGCCTGATCATCGCGGTAGCGTACTTATTTCGGGCCTTGCGGTGGCGAGCCTTCCTCGCACCCTTAACCCCAGCAAGTTTACGAGAAATCTGGATAGCAACGACTGTAGGCTTTGCCGCCGTCCTGGTCATAGGAAGGATGGGTGAAGTAGTTCGGCCAGTCGTACTGCCGATGCGTGATCGACGCGTCAGGCCCGCCGCTGCTTTCGTAACCATCATGATCGAGCGAATTTACGACATGATGACTGTCGTTTTCGTCTTTGCTATTAATTTACTCTGGTTTAATCCCGCTTCGGGCAATGCCGACGTTTTCAGACACGTTCGACAACTTGGCGTGGGCCTGGTTGTAGTCGGCGCAATTGGTTTGATTGGATTGTTGTCGTTTCGTTGGAAATCAGCTGCGGTGTTGAGCTGGTTTGAAAGACGCTTCGAGGCGATGCCTCGACTTCCAGAGAGGCTCAAGAAGGCGGTGCTCGGTCTACTCGACCAACTGGCTCGCGCACTGAAGGTCTTGTCGCACCCGAAAGACCTTGCAGTGACAGTGGGCTGGACTCTGATCATGTGGGGCTCGGTCGTCCTGGGAAACCTGTTTGTCTTTCGAGCGTTCGACTTGAAAGTTTCGGGACATTCATTTGGACTGACCGAATCGCTTTTTATTCTGGGCTGGTCGATGCTGGGTTCAGCAGTTCCAACACCGGGAGGTGCGGCTGGCGCTTTTCATGCCGCGACTGGGGCTGGGCTCTTCTTTCTGGGAATCGAGAAAGAACAAGCTGCTGCGGTTGCCATCGTGATGCATCTGGTTGATTTCGGACCGGCGGCACTGTTTGGTTTGTTTTATTTTCTGCGTGGCGATATCAATTTTGAGCGGCTGCGGAATTTGAGCAAGCCGGAAGCCGTTGAACACGCGGTTGAAGACGAGAAGATTGTGCCCGATTCGGCGTGAATGTGATCGTCGGCTGGTAAGCGTTACTCGGTTGTGAGTTGGGGTTTGGTTGGGTGGTAGGGTTGTTGTGTTAGTGACGCGTTTTTTCGCTTAAGCATCTGAGATCTGAGATTTGAGATCTGAAATCGAAATTTGAATCTGTTTGCCCCGAGGTTCATATGAAGTGTCCATTCTGCGGTTTTATTGAAGACAAGGTGGTTGATTCCCGGGAGTCTCGAGAAGGTGACGCCATTCGACGACGACGCGAATGTCTGCGCTGCGAACGACGTTTCACTTCTTACGAACGCATCGATGAGATTCCCTACATGGTCATAAAAAAGGATGGCCGGCGCGAGAATTTCGACCGCAACAAAGTTATGGCCGGGCTACTTCGCGCTTGTGAGAAGCGGCCAGTTCCGTCTTCAAAGCTCGACTCCATTGTTAATGGAATCGAAAAGTACGTGCAAGAGTCCCCGGAACGAGAACGACCGACCAGCAAGATCGGTGAGATGATCATGCGCCGTTTGAAAGAACTCGATAAAGTCGCCTATGTGCGATTTGCGTCAGTGTATCTCGAGTTCGAGGACGTCACTGAATTCATGACTGAGCTGAAAACCCTGGTTCGGGCGCGATCGTCTGGGTCAACCCCACGTAAGGGTTAGCAGACTGAGCTGATTCAATGGCGTATGATGGGGACTAGATGATTAAGCATGTAGGAGCAGTTGGACTCGAGCGTCTGGAACTGCAGCGCTTACGCGATCGCGTTGGCCGTTTGTTTGCTGCGTTGCAGGAAGCCATGGAGGTAGATACACCCCTGGCTTCGGCCACCTGGGCGCCTCCCGTAGATCTTTGCGAAAGCGAAAAGGAAATCATTGTTCGCATCGAGCTCCCTGGAGTTACCGCCGAGCAAATAAAGATTGGTTTGACGAATTCTCAAATGCGAGTCTCGGGAGAAAAAAAGCGGAGGGTGCCACGAAATCGAATTACTTCACATCTATGTTCTGAGCGCAGCTACGGCCCTTTCTCGAGGATTGTTCCGCTTCGCTGGACGATTGATGTTCGGGAAGCGAGTGCGAGTTTAGGAAAGGGAGTTTTGATAGTTCACTTACCAAAGGCAGTAGATCGGCGAGGCAAAGAATTTAAGGTGCCGATTAAAGAAAAAGGGGAAGAGTAATCCAGCAAGTAATCAGTAATCAGCCGTCAGTAATCAGCTATCAGTAATCAGCAAACTGTTTACGGTAGTCGGATGATCTAATGATGGGGAGAAAAGCAAAACCAAGAACTAAGAATTAAGAACAAACTCAGAACCAGGAACAAATGACCAAGCACAAGGGAACCAAGAGCCGAACACAACGCTCAAGAAGCTGATTACTGATTACTGATTACTGATTGCTGATTACTCAAACACATTATGGTTAACGAAGACGAAATCACTACCGCATTGGAACCGACAGACGGCGAGCAGCAGCTGCAAATTCCGAACGAGCTCCCGGTACTGCCGCTGCGGGATATTGTTATTTACCCGTTCATGATCGTCCCGCTTTTTGTCTCGCGCGAGAAGTCTATTCGCGCAGTCGACGAAGCGCTGGGCGAGAACCGAATGATCCTGCTCGCCTCGCAAAAGGATTTGGATAAGGAAGAACCTACTGCTGAAGATCTTTACAAAGTGGGCACCGCGGCAGTCATCATGCGAATGCTCAAGCTGCCCGACGGTCGCATTCGTATTTTGGTGCAGGGGTTAGCGCGAGCTGAAGTTGAGTCAGTCGAAACCAGCGGCGAATTCATCAGCGCTCGCCTGCACGTGGTACAGGAAGTCCTGCCGCCCGAGCGGTCTCTCGAGGTCGAAGCCTTAATTCGAAACGTTCGAGGCTCGATGGAAAAAGCGATCAATCTCGGCAAGAACATCTCGCCTGAGGTAATGGCGATCATTGCGAATCTGGATGACGCCGGCCGGCTGGCAGATCTTTCAGCCTCAAATTTAGAACTGAAAGTGGAAGACGCACAGTCGGTTCTGGAAATCGCCGACACCACCACGCGACTTCGTCGGGTTAACGAGCTTCTAAATAAAGAGATCGAAGTCCTGACGGTTCAGCAGGAAATCAACACCCAGGCGCGCGCCGACATCGATCGATCACAACGCGAATTCTATCTGCGCCAGCAGATGAAGGCGATTCAATCCGAGTTGGGAGAAGGGAATGAGCTGGCCGAAGAAATCGCCCAGTTCAGAGAAAAGATCGATTCCGCCAATATGCCGAAACCGGCCGAGGAAGAAGCGCTGCGCCAGTTGAAAAAACTCGAGCGCATGCATCCCGATTCAGCGGAAACGGCAACACTACGAAACTGGATGGAGATCATGACTGAGCTTCCCTGGTCGAAAACCTCAGTCGATAATTTGGATCTCGCCAAAGCAGAGCAGAT
>Ga0157380_10001795_pt1 | contig 14166 bp, 10 predicted proteins | sample S35metaG_FD_119757 | JGI IMG/M metagenome (GOLD analysis project Ga0157380, IMG submission 119757) | Switchgrass rhizosphere microbial communities from Kellogg Biological Station, Michigan, USA - S3-5 metaG | ecosystem: Host-associated > Plants > Roots > Rhizosphere > Soil | place: USA... | reverse complement strand
GTCGTCAGCGTCGGCAACCCGTATGTATGGTGGTACGCGCGAACGACGTGATCGGACGATGCCTTCGATGCTGCGTAGGGGCTGTTCGGCGCGAATGGCGTGGTCTCCGAGAACGCCGGATCGTCGGGCCCGAGCGAGCCATACACCTCGTCGGTCGACACATGCAGGAAGCGGAATGCCTGCCGTTCGCCGGGCGGCAGCTCGCTCCACCAATCGCGCACGCATTCGAGCAGCGAGAACGTGCCGACGACATTCGTTTCGATGAATGCGGCGGGGCCGTGGATCGACCGGTCGACGTGCGTCTCGGCGGCGAAGTTGACGATCGCGCGCGGCCGGTGTTCCGTCAGCAGCGCACGGACGGCGCCGGCATCGCCGATATCGCCGCGCACGAACAGGTGCCGTTCATCGCCGGCAAGCGACGCCAGGCTTCGCACGTTGCCGGCGTACGTGAGCTTGTCGAGATTGACGAGCGGCTCGCCGTGCTGCGCGAGCCAGTCGAGGATGAAATTGGAGCCGATGAATCCGGCGCCGCCGGTGACGAGGATCATGAGGCAATCAGCGCGAAGACGGCGGCGAGTTTAGCATCGCGACGATGCGCGCCCCCACCAGGCAGCGGCCCGCGCGGAGCTCAAGGCACCGGATAGTAGCGGCGGTACCAGTCCACGAAGCGCGCCAGTCCGTCGGCGAGCGGCGTGCTCGGCGCGAAACCGGTGTCGCGCTGCAGTCGTTCGATCGACGCGTACGTCGCCTTGACGTCCCCCGGCTGCATCGGCCGCTCGTTGCGCAGCGCGCGGCGGCCAAGCAACGCTTCGAGCAGCCCGATAAATGCGTCGAGCGAAACCGCCTCATGGTTGCCGATGTTGTAGATGGCATACGGCGCATTGCCGTGACTCGCCTGCGGCGGACGCTCGAGTGTCCGCAGCACGCCCTCGGCGACATCGTCGATATATGTGAAGTCGCGCGCCATGTCGCCGCGATTGAAGACGTCGATCGGCCGACCCTCGACGATCGCCTTCGTGAACAGCATCGGCGCCTGATCCGGTCGCCCCCACGGTCCGTACACGGTGAAGAAGCGCAGCCCCGTCGTCGGCAGGCCGAACAGGTGGCTGTAGCTGTGCGCCATCAGCTCGTTCGCCTTCTTCGTGGCCGCATACAGGCTCACCGGGTGGTCGACCGACTGATCTTCCGAGAACGGCAGGTCGTGATTGGCGCCGTAGACGGACGACGACGACGCATAGACGAGATGCGCGATGCGGCAGTGGCGGCAGCGCTCCAGCACGTGACCGAACGCGACGAGGTTGTTGCGCACGTACGCGTCGGGATTGACGAGCGAGTAGCGCACGCCCGGCTGCGCGGCGAGGTGGACAACGCTCGTGAACGTGTCTGGCGACAACAGTCGTTCGCACGCGGCCGCGTCGGCGAGATCGGCATGCTCGAACGCGAATGCGGGTCGCGCCGCGAGCTCGGCGAGGCGCGCCTTCTTTAGCGACACGTCGTAATACGGATCGAGATTGTCCGCGCCGGTGACGCGTGCACCCGCATCGCACAGCGCGCGCGCGACGTGCATGCCGATGAAGCCGGCGGCACCGGTGACGAGGACATGCTGGCCCGTGAGTTGCGCCATCAGGGATTGCGCGCGGCACGCTCGAGTGCGCGCAGCTTCGCATGCTTCAGGAAGCTTGCAAACGCGCCGATGGCGATGTGCGCGAACCCCGGCGCGCCGTCGAGGAAGCCGAGTTTCAGCACATAGAAGCGGAAGAAACGCGCAATGGGCGACGCCGCCATCGCGAAGCCGGAGCTGCGCTTCCCGCGTGCATGCAGCGCATCGGCCTGCAGCGTCGTGTAGCGGTTCTGCTTGGCGATGTAGCGCTCGATCGATTCGGCCGACGCGTGCATCAGGTCGCCGTCGAGGCGGCCGACCGGTCCATTCGCCAGCACCTGCTCGTGCACCGGATCGTCGCTCCAGCGCGCTCGGCGCCGATCGAAGAGGCGCGTGGTCCAGTCCGGATAGCCTTCGCCGTGCGCCAGCCAGCGGCCGAGGAAGCGGTTGCGCCGCGCGAGCGCATACGCCGGATGCGGCGGTGCGCCGGCCGCGAACAGCGTGACAATCGATTCGCGCAGTTCCGGCGACAGCCGCTCGTCGGCGTCGAGGCACAGCACCCAGTCGTGCCGCGCTTCCTGCACGGCGAACTGCTTCTGCGGCCCGAACCCCGCCCATGCATGCGTGACGACGCGCGCGCCGCAGCGACGCGCGGTTTCTACGGTATGATCGCCGCTCCCTGAATCGACGACGAGCGCGTCGGCGCAGAACGGTGCCGACAGCAGGCACTCGGCGATGTCGGTCGCGGCATCGCGCGTTATCACCACCAGCGAAACGGGAAGCGGCCCGGTCATGCGCATGTCGAATCGCCGCGTTGCGTCGTGCGCGCCACGGCGTCGCTCCATCCCTGCAGTCGATGAGCAGCCGCGATTTTACGTGTTTTGCGAATCGCTCCCGCGACGGGTGCGCGGCTCGCGCCGCGCGGCAATGAGCGCCGCGACGCAGACGCTGCCTGCCGGATGAGCGGCACCGCCGCAGCATCGGCGAGCAGCGTGCTCGTCGTTCGGCCGTCGTCGCTTGGCGATATCGTCTATGCGCTGGCCGTCGTTTCCGACATCCGGCGCGCACATCCGGACCATGCAGTCGACTGGGTTGCCGAGCCCGGCTTCGCGCCCCTGATCGCGCTTTGCCCCGACGTAGGCCGCGTGATCCCGTTCGGATTGCGCAGGTGGCGACGCGCGCCATTCACGGCTGCCACGTGGCGCGACGTCGATGCGTTTCGCGACGCGTTGCGCCGGACGCGGTATGCCGCGATCCTCGACCTTCAGGAGCAGGTGAAAGGCGCGCTGATCGCCCGCGCGGCGCGCGGCGTGCGGCACGGCTTCGACCGGTCGAGCATTCGCGAGCCGCTCGCAACACTCTTCGACGACATCCATCACCGCGTTTCGCGAGACCTGCACTTCGTCACGCGCTGCCGGAAGCTCGCCGGTGCAGCGCTCGACTATCCGACCGACGCGCCGCCGCGCTGGAACCTGCGGGTGCCGGCGCCAAGGCCCGGCACGCCCGACGAGCCGTACGTCGTCGTGCTGCACGCGACGAGCCGCGACGACAAGCTGTGGCCGGAGGCGCATTGGCGCGCGGTGATGAATGCTTGCGGCGACGCCGGATTCGCCATCGTGCTGCCCTGGGGAAGCGCTGCGGAGGAAGCGCGCAGCCGCCGGCTCGCGGAAGGCAACGCGAAGGCCGTGCTCCCCGCGTGGCTGTCGCTGCCGGACGTCGCAACGCTGCTGGCGAACGCGACGCTCGCCATCGGCGTCGACACTGGCTTCACGCATCTCGCCGCGGCGCTCGGCACGCCGACGGTCGCGCTCTTCACTGTGACCGACCCGCGCCGCCACGGCGTCGAAATCACGGGCAACCACGGCCGCGACGTCGGCGACGTGGGGGTGGTGCCTTCGATCGACGACGTGCTGAGCGCGGCCGGCGATCGGCTGCGACTGGCGCCGCGCTGCTGACCCGCGGATGCGCCTCGTCTATACGCTGCTGTGGTGGCTGCTCCTGCCGGTCCTGCCGCTGCGCCTTTGGTGGCGCGGCCGGCGCGAGCCCGGCTACCGGGCCAACGTGGGCGAGCGCTTCGGCTTCTACCGCGGCGCTGCGCACGCGACCGGAGCGCTGTGGATCCATGCGGTGTCGCTCGGCGAAACGCGTGCGATCGCACCGCTGATCGAGCGGCTGCAGCGCGAGGCGCCCGCGCGCCCAATCCTGCTGACGCACATGACGGCCACGGGTCGCGAAGCCGGACGCACGCTGTTCGGCGATCGCGTGATGCAGGCGTGGTTGCCTTACGATGTTCCGTTCGCAGTACGACGCTTCCTCGAGCATTTCAGGCCGCGTGCGGGACTGCTCGTCGAAACCGAGCTGTGGCCGAACCTGACGGCAGCGGTCGCGCGCACTGACGTCCCGCTGCTGCTGATCAACGCGCGGCTCTCCGAACGCTCGGCGCAGGGGTACCGGCGCGTCGCGCTGCTATCGCGACCGCTGTTGCGTGCGATTGCCGGAATCGCCGCGCAATCCGAAGCCGATGCGGGCCGCTTGCGCGATCTGGGTGCGCAGCACGTCGTCGTCACCGGCAATCTGAAGTTCGATGTCGCCGTAACGCCCGCGCAACGGCATCAAGGCGCTGCGCTGCGCGCCCTGTTCGGTGCGGACCGACCCGTGCTGATGCTCGCGTCGACGCGCGATGGCGAGGAAGCGTTGCTGCTCGATGCGCTCGCGCGCACGGATGCGCTGCCGGCGGCGACGCTGATCGTCATCGTCCCGCGCCACCCGCAGCGCTTCGACGCGGTCGCCGCGTTGCTCGACGAGCGCCGGGTGCCGTACGCGCGCCGCAGCGCGAACGCGCCGATCGGTGCGTCGACCCGCGTCGTGCTCGGCGATTCGCTCGGCGAGATGTTCGCCTACTACGGCGCGTGCGACGTTGCGTTCGTCGCCGGCAGCCTGCTGCCGCTCGGCGGCCAGAACCTGATCGAGTCCATCGCCGTCGGCGTCCCCACGCTGATCGGACCGCACATGTTCAACTTTGCGGAGGCGAGCGAAGCGGCCCTTGCCGCCGGCGCTGCGCTGCGGATCCGCGATGCCGACGAAATGTTCGCCGTCGCGGCGAGGCTGCTCGGCGATCGTGGCGAGCGTGAGCGGATGCGTGAGAACGCGCAGACGTTCATCGCTGCCCACCGCGGCGCGATCGATCGGCTGTGGGCATGGCTCGAGCCGCGGCTGGCAGTTGCCGACGCGAAAGCTAACCGCTCAACCGCCGATTGACCGCTTCCAGATCCTGCTCGTCGAGGGCGCCGACGGCGGACTTGAGGCGCAGCACGCCCACCAGGTAGTTGAAATAGGCCTGCGCGAGATCGCGCCGGGTCTGGAACACGTTCTGCAGGGTGTTCAGCACATCGAGGTTGGTGCGCACGCCCACTTCCTGGCCCGTCTTGTTCGATTCGTACGCCGTCTGCGCCGAGACGAGCGCCTGCTCGAACGCCTTCACCGACGCCGCGGCGCTGTTGACACCGCTGAATCCAGTCTGTGCGTTGAACAGCGCATTGCGGCGCGCGACCTCCACGTTCTGCCGGGCGCTTTCCTGCAGTGCCAACGCCTCGCGGACCTTCGAATCGATGAACCCTCCCGTGTACAGCGGCACGTTGAGGGCGAGGCCGATCAACGCCTGACGCGAATCGTTGAAGACACCGAGGTTGACCGAGCCGGATCCGGCCTGCGCGTTCGCGCTCGCGACGAGATCGATCGTCGGCAGGCGGGCGGCGCGCTGGCGCTCGATCTCGAGCGTGGCGATCTCGCTGTTGTACCGCGCGATCCGGACGTTCAGGTTGTCGGCAAGCGCGCGATCGACCCACACGTCGAGCGAATTCGGCGACGGCAACGTCGGCTCGAAGCCCGGACCCAGCCGTTTCAGATCCTGCGGAAAGCGGCCGATGATCGCGCGCAATGCCGTCCGCTTGTTGTCGAGGTCGTTGCGTGCGGAGATCTCCTGCGCGACGATCGAGTCGTACTTGGCCTGCGCTTCGTTCGTGTCGGTGATCGTCGCCACACCCACCTCGAAGTTCCGCTTTGCCTGCGCGAGCTGCTCCGATACCGCGGCCTTCTGGCTTTCGGCGAGCTCGACGTTGAACTGCGCGAGCAGGACGTCGAAATAGGCGGTCGCCACGCGCAGGATCAGGTCCTGCCGCGCGGATGCGAGCGTGTAATCGGCCTGCTCGACCTGCTGCACAGCCTGGCTGTACGCGACGGTGTTCGCATAGCGGTACAGCGGTTGCGACGCGGATACCGTGAGACCACCTGCGCCGAACCCGCGGTCGATCTGCACACGGGGATCGGTGTCGGCGCTCGTGCCGAAGTAGTTCGCATTGGCGCTGGCAGAAAGGTTCACGCTGGGCAGCAGACCGGCACGCGCCTGGGGCACGCGTTCCTGCGTGGCCTCCCAGTTCGCGCGCGCAGCAGCGAGCGTCGGATCGTTCCGTTGCGCCTCGCGGTAGACCTGCAGCAGATCCTCGGCGCGAGCCGGAGCGACTGTAGCGAGCGCGAAGGCGAGCGACGCAGCGATGATGGACGACGGGCGGATCATTGGGAGCGTAGTCTCGGCAGGTTGGCGTGCGGCAGGCAAAGAGCTATCGCCATGCGCGTCGTTCGCGCGCCTGGCGTTCGGGTAGCGGGCGTCAAAATGCGAAGCGCGCGGGCGACAACGCGTTGGTCAATGGGGCGACCACCGTCTCGAAGAGGTCGATCGCGACGCGAGCGCCGGGTGCATCCGAGCGGATCAGCCGCGCGGCCATCGCCGGTGCCTCGCCGATCACGACGAACAGGCGACCGCCGGGTGCGAGCTGCTCGAAGAACCGCTCCGGCAGCAACGGCGTCGACCCGGTCAGCACGATGACGTCGTACGCTTCGTTGCCGAATCCGCGCGCGCCGTCACCGACGTCGACGCGCGCATTGTCGAATCCGAGTCGCGACAGCTTGCGCGCAGCATCCTCGGCGAGCGACCGATCGATCTCGACGCTCGTCACGTCGCCGGCGCAACTCGCGAGCAACGCCGTCAGGTAGCCGCTGCCCGTGCCGATTTCGAGCACGCGATCGTTGCTGCGCAGCGTGAGCTCCTGGATGACCCGCGCCTCCATCTTCGGCGTCCACATCCGCGCGCCGTTGCCAAGCGGCAGCTCGAGATCGCCGAACGCCAGCGCCTTGTAGGCCGGCGGGACGAAGTCCTCGCGCTTGACCGCGAACAGCAGGTCGAGCACGCGTTGATCGAGCACGTCCCACGTGCGGATCTGCTGCTCGACCATGTTGTAGCGGGCCTGCTCGTAGTCGAAGGGAGTCATCGCTTGACCCTGTGGCGCTGGATGGAATGCGGAGCCATCGCGGTGGTCGGCGTGCGCTTCGCGCTGCCGCGCGGCCGCGCGATGAAGCCCGAGATTATAGCAATCGCGCATTCGTTCAATCGAGTGTCTGCCGGTACCGCCACATCGCGACGGAGCCGACGGCAACGAGGAACAGGGCGATTGGCCACACGTGAGCCGCAACGTCCGCTGCGTCGTTGCCTTTGAGCAGGATGCCGCGGACGATCCGCAGGAAATGTGTCGCGGGAAATATCTCGCCGAGCGCCTGCGCCCAGAGCGGCATCCCGCGGAACGGGAACATGAATCCCGACAGCAGCATCGTGGGCAGGAAGAAGAAGAACGTCATCTGCATCGCCTGCAACTGGTTCGCCGCGAGCGTGGAGATTGCGAAGCCCAGACCCAGCAACGCCGCGATGTACAGCATCATCGTCGCGCCGAGCAGCAGCAGGCTGCCGACCATCGGCACGTTGAACAGATAGCGCGCGGCGAGCAGGATGATCACCGACTGGATCAGTCCGACAACGATGTACGGCGCGATCTTGCCGGCCATCACCTCGAACGGCAGCACCGGCGTTGCGAGCAGTCCTTCGTACGTGCCGCGCTCGCGTTCGCGCGTGACTGCGAACGCCGTCATCATCACCATCGTCAACTGCAGGATCACCGCGAGCAACCCCGGCACGATGTTGTATTCGGTGACGCCTTCCGGGTTGTAGCGGCGCTGGATGTCCAGCGTAAAGGGCAGCGGTGCCGGCGCCAGCGCCGACAGCGGCCCGCTGAGATCGTGCGAGAGCGCAATGGTCGACACCTGCGACAGCGCCGCCAGCGCATTGCCCGTTGCGGACGGGTCGGTCGCATCGGCGGCGACGAGCGCCGAAGGACGCTCGCCGCGAACGAGCTCGCGCGAGAAGCCCGCCGGGAACACGATCGCGAACTGGATCTCGCCGCGCGCGAGCATCTCGTCGACCTCGGCCACGCTGGCCGGGGACGGAACGAAGGCGAAGTAACCGGTGTTGGCGAGCGCGGCCGCGATGCTGCGCGTGAATTCGGTGCGGTCGTAGTCGACGACGGCCGTCGGCAACGACTTGGGATCGGAATTGATGACGAACCCGAACAGCAGCACCTGCACGATCGGTATGCCGACGATCATCGCGAACGTCAGCCGGTCGCGCCGCATCTGCACGAATTCCTTCAGCGCGATCGCATAGGTTCTCGCGAACGAGAATCGCGTGCGACCGCTCGGCGGATCACCGGGCATCGGCGGTTGCGTGCTGCATCAGGTTGACGAACACGTCCTCGAGTGTGGTCGGCGTGCGCGCAATGTCGAACGTCCGCCGTGCACGTGCCGGTTCGAGCGCCGCGTCGAGCGCCGCCGCGTCACGGCCCGATACCCGCAATGTCGTGCCGAATGGAATCACGGTGTCGACGCCCGCGACCGAGCCGAGTTCGCGCGCGAGGCGCGCGAGCTCCCGCTCGTCGCCCGCACTGCGCAGCGCGACGCTCCACGTCGACAGCCTGGAGCCGGCGATCACCTCGTCCGGCGTTCCTTCGACGAGCAGCCTGCCGAGATTGATGTACGCGAGGCGATGGCAGCGCTCCGCTTCGTCCATGTAGTGCGTACTGACGAGCACGGTGATGCCTTCTGCGGCAAGCTCGTGGATCTCCTCCCAGAAGTCGCGGCGCGCCTTCGGGTCGACGCCGGCCGTCGGCTCGTCGAGCAGCAGCAGTTGCGGCGAATGCAGCATGCACGCGGCAAGTGCCAAGCGCTGCTTCCATCCGCCCGATAGCGTGCCGGCCAGTTGCGCGCGGCGCGCGGTCAGGCCGAGGCGGTCGAGCGTCGCGTCGATCGTCTGCTTGCGGTCGGCAACGCCGTACATGCGCGCGACGAAGTCGAGGTTCTCCTCGATCGACAGATCCTCGTACAGGCTGAAGCGCTGCGTCATGTAGCCGACCTGGCGCTTGATCGCCGCCGCGTCGCCACGCAGGTCGTAGCCAAGACACGTGCCTTCACCTTCGTCGGGCGTCAGCAGTCCGCACAGCATGCGGATCGTCGTCGTCTTGCCGCTCCCGTTGGGCCCGAGAAAGCCGAAGATCGTCCCGCGCTCGACTCGAATCGAAAACTTGTCGACGACGGCGCGCCCGCCATAGCGCTTCGTCAAACCGTGCACGTCGATGGCGGTGCCGCGCGGCGCGTCCGCGACATCGGCTGCGCGTTCGGCTGCGGCCGGGGAATGTCTAGGTGGTGCCGTCACCGCGCCCGGGCCGACACTGCCACCTCGACCGGCAGTCCCGGGTGCAAGGCCGGATTGAACGCGGCCGGCCTCGCCTCGACCAGGAACACGAGGTTCGCGCGATTCTCCCTGCTGTAGATCACGGGCGGCGTGAACTCCGCCTGGGGTGCGATGAAACGTATCGTCGCCGCGATGTCCGACCCGCAGCCGTCGCACCGCACGGTCACCGCGTCGCCCATGCGCAGCGTGCCCACCGTCGGCTCCGGCACGTAGAACCTGATCTTGACGTTCGCCGGCGGCAACAAAGAAACGACAGGCGAGCCCGCCGGCACCCATTCGCCGGGCCGGTACAGCGTATCGACGACGAGACCCGCTGCCGGTGCTGCCTGCGATTTCTGAGCGAAGCGCCACTGCGCCTGCGCAAGCGTGTCGCTGGCCGCTTTCACTTCGGCGTTCGCGCCCGCGATCTCGTCGCTGCGCGCCGGCAGGTTGGCGATCTGCACCTGCTGGTTCAACTCGGCCACGCGCGCCCGGTCGCGATCGCGCGTCGCCAGCGCCTCGTCGCGTCGTTGCGGTGCCAGAAACTTGTCGGCGACGAGTTTCTCGGTCCTGATGAGATCCGCCTCGCTCTGGCGCAGCGACGCCTGCGCCTGCGCAAGCTGCGCACGGACGGCGGCGATCTCGGGTGGCCGCCGCGCTTTTTCGAGATTCGCGAGCGAGGCCTGCGCCTGGCGCACGCGCGCTTCTGCCTCGGCGCGCGCAGCACGCTCCTGCTCGCTTTCGAGCGTGAACAGCGGCGCATCGAGCGCGACCTGCGCGCCGCGCTCGACCGTCAGCTGCAGCAGCGTTCCGGACAGCGGCGACGCCACACGCACGTATTCGCCCTCGACGTAACCGGGAAAGCCCGCCGGCGTGCGCTCGCCGCAACCGACGAGTGCGAGCGCGCACGCGAGCGCCGCCAGGCGCGAGGTCACCGGAGGAGGTGCTCCATGGGCGCATCATAGCGTCCGGCTCGCGCGTGTGGCAGCGAGCTGCCCGATGCCGTCGTCAGTCGTCCGCACCGCGCGGCAGCGGCGCCGACGCAGCCGCCGTCCGACGCGCGTGCGATTGCTTGCGGCGCTCCTTCCAGCCGTCGAGATACGTATAGATCACGGGCACGACGACCAGCGTCAGCAGCGTCGACGTGATGACGCCGCCGATGATCGCTCGGCCCATCGGCGCCTGGTTCTCGCCGCCTTCGCCAAGCCCCAGTGCGAGCGGCAGCATGCCACCGATCATCGCGGCGGTCGTCATCAGGATCGGCCGCAGCCGTACCTGTCCCGCGTCGAGCAGCGAGTCTTGCAGGCTCGCTCCGGCGCGTCGCGACCGATTGGCGAAGTCGACGAGCAAGATGGCGTTCTTCGTGACGAGACCCATCAGCATGATGAAGCCGATGATCGAAAAGATATTGAGCGTCGTGCCCGTCAGCAGCAGCGCGAGGAATACGCCGATCAGCGAGAACGGCAGCGACGCCATGATCGCCACCGGCTGCGTGAAGCTCGCGAATTGCGATGCGAGGATCAGGTAGATGAACACGATCGCGAGCCCGAGCGCTGCGACGGCGGCCGAGAACGACTCCTGCATGTCCTGCTGCTGTCCGGCGGCCGCGAGGCGATAGCCCGCAGGCAGGTCCATTGCCGATGCGATCTTCTGCACGTCGGTGCCCACGTCGCCGGCGGGGCGGCCTTCCGCGTTCGCGTAGATGCCGATGCGCCGCTGGAGGTCCTGCCGCTTGATGATCTGCGGGCTCGACGTTTCGACGAGCTCGGCAACCTGGCGCAGCGGCACCATGCGCATCTGCCCGTCCGGACCGCGCCGGTTCGACGTCAGGTACAGGTTGCCGAGGTCCGACGTCACCCTGCGGTCGTCCTTCGACAACTGCACGTTGACCTCGTAGTTCTGGCCATCGGGCCCAAGCCAGTAGCTGATCGTGTCGCCGGCGAGCAGCGGCCGGATCGTCGCACCCACCTGCTGCACGGTAATGCCGAGGTCGGAGGCGGCATCATTGTTGAGCCGGACCGACACCGCGGGATTCGCGGCCTTGTCGGATGTCTCGAGGTCGGCGATCCCTCGCACCTTGGCAACCTTCGCAGCGAAATCCGCAGCGATCTTCGACAGCGTGTCCGCGTCGGGCCCGAGCAGGTTGAACCAGATCGGACGGTCGTATCCGATGGCGAGCTCGATGCCCGGCACCGGACGGATCGAATCGCGGATCAGTCCCTCGAGCTGCATCTGCGACCGGCTGCGCTTCGCGCGCTCGACGAGCTTCAGGTTCACCCGCGCATAGTTGCGTCCGTCCTCGATGCCCACCGACGTCATCGCGAGCTCGATCTCGGGAAACTTCTGCAGCACGCTTTCAACCTCGCGCACCTTCGTGTCCGTGTACTCCAGGCTCGACCCGACGGGCGTGTTGAGGCGAAGCGAGATGAAGCTCTGGTCGGTCTGGGGCATGAATTCGGTGCCGACCAGCGGCACGATCGCGAAGCTGCCGAAGAAGGAGACGACGGCGATGCCGATGACGGTCTTGCGATGCGCGAGCGCCCAGCGCAGCACGCGGCCGTAGATGACGTGCACGGCATCGATGCCGCGCTCGATCCACGCCATGAACCGGCCGAGCCACGGCGCGTACTTGAAGCGCGTCGCCGCCGGGTCGTGCCAGACCGACGACAGCATCGGATCGAGCGTGAAGCTGATGAACAGGCTCACGAGCACAGCGACGGCGACGGTCATGCCGAACTGGAAGAAGAAACGGCCGATCACGCCACTCATGAAGGCGATCGGCACGAACACGGCGACGATCGCGAACGTCGTCGCCATGACGGCAAGTCCGATCTCGTCGGTACCCTCGCGCGCAGCGGTCGCGTGGTCCTTGCCGAGCGACAGATGGCGCACGATGTTCTCGCGGACGACGATCGCGTCGTCGATCAGGAGGCCGATGCACAGCGACAGCGCCATCAGCGTCAGGAAGTTGATCGTGAAGCCGAACGCGTAGAGCGCGATGAACGTCGCGACCACGGTCAGCGGCAGCGTCAGGCCCGTGATCACCGTGCTGCGCCAGCTGTGCAGGAACAGGAAGACGATCAGCACCGTCAGGAACGCGCCTTCGACGATGGTCTCCTTGACGCGATCCACGGCGCGCTCGACGTTCTCGGCGGTCGAGAACGTCACGCGAACTTCAACGTCGGAGGGCAGGCGGTCCTTCAGCGCCGCGACGGCCGCCTTCACGTTGCGACCCGTGTCGACGATGTTCGCGTCCTGCGCTTTCTGAATGTCGAGCGTGATCGCGGGCCGGCCGTTGATCCGCGCGTAGCTCGTCATCTCCTTCTCGCCGTCGATGACGTCGGCCACCTGCGACAGGTACACGGCACCGCCGCCCTGCTGCGCGACGATGACCCGGTTGAATTGCTCGGGATCCTTGATCTTGCCTTCGATCCGGACCACCGAGTCGTTCTGGCCGCGCGTCAGCCGTCCGGCGGGTACGTCCTGGTTCGCGTTCTGGATCGCCTGGATGACCTGATCGACGCCGATGCCAAGCGCCGTCATGGCGTTGGGCTTGATCTGGATGCGGATCTCGCGCGTTACGCGCCCGTTGACGTCCACCCGCGCAACACCGGGCTGGTTCTCGAGCGCCTTGACGATCGTCTGGTCGGTCAGCGACGTGAGCTCGCGCAGTCCGGTCGTCCGCGACATCACGGCGAGCGTCGCGATCGGCTGCGCATTCTCGTTGTCGACGCGATTCACCAGCGGATCCTTGACGTCGCGCGGGAAGCTCGGCCGCACGAGCGCGATCTTGTCGCGGACATCCTGGATGGCGACGGCCGCGTTCGTCGTCAGCCGGAACTCGACGAAGACCTGGCTCGAACCCTCGCGCGAGTTCGAGAAGATCCGCTTGACGCCGGATACCTGGTTGACGGCGTACTCGATCGGCTTCGTGACGTCGGCTTCGACAGCCTCGGGCGCCGCACCGGGATACGACGTCATGATCTGGACGAACGGCAGGCTCACGTCCGGCATCTGCTCGACCTTGAGACGCTGGTACGAGGAGACGCCGAGCACCGTGATCGCGATCATCACCATCGTCGCGAACACCGGATTCCTGATCGACGTGCGGGTAATCCACATGATGGGTCACATTTCGTTGATCGGTGGAGCGAATCGCGGCCGGATCACGCGCGGCGGCGGCCGGCGTTCTTCAGGCGGCGCCCGCGGCCTTGCTGCGCGTGGCGTTCTGCGACGACGTGGGGGCCTTTACCAGTGCGGGCGCGCCTTCCTTCAGGTTGTCGAACCGCGCGGCCAGCACCGGCACCTGCGCGGGCAGCGCAGTCTTGATCTCGATACGCCCGTTCGTGTCGTCCCGGCGGCCCGTGATCACGATGCGCCGCGTGAGCTTGCCGCCATCGACCGTCCACACGAAGCTCTGCCCCGCCTCGCTGCGCACGGCGGCAATCGGCAGCGTGGGCGCCGGCGCGCTTGCCGACAGCGCGATGCGGCCGGTCGAGAACATGCCACTCTTCAGCGCGGCGTCGGGGTTGGGCAGGCTGACATAGACGAGGATCGCGCGCGTGCCGGGTTCCGTCGACGGATTGATCCGTTCGACGCGCCCCTGGAACCGGCGTTCGCCATAGCCGTCGACGTTGAGCTGCACCGGCATGCCGACGCGAAGCTCGGGCACGTCGAGCGCCGGCACCATCGCCTGCACTTCGAGATCCTTGAGGTCGATGATCGTGACGACGGGCGCCTCGATCGCGACCTTCTCGCCCGGCTGCACATGACGCTTCGCGACGATGCCCGTCAGCGGCGCCGTCACCTCGGCGTCGCGCAGCGCGTTCTGCGCAAGCTGCAACTGCGCTTCGGCGGACTTAAGCGTGCCGCGCGCGACGCTGAACGACGACTCGGTGCTGTCGAACGCGTTCTGCGAGATGAACTTGTCGTTCAGCAGGCGCACGTTCATCGTCCG
>Ga0157380_10001793_pt1 | contig 14167 bp, 15 predicted proteins | sample S35metaG_FD_119757 | JGI IMG/M metagenome (GOLD analysis project Ga0157380, IMG submission 119757) | Switchgrass rhizosphere microbial communities from Kellogg Biological Station, Michigan, USA - S3-5 metaG | ecosystem: Host-associated > Plants > Roots > Rhizosphere > Soil | place: USA... | reverse complement strand
CGTCAGCTTGCGCCTGGCGTGCGCCGATGCCGATCGAGGCAAATCCGAGCGCCCCTGCGGCCGCTGTTCCCGCTGCGATCCTCTTCAGTCTCATCGTGAACTCCTCTATCAGCGGGCTGCCTCACCGCCACCAGGAAGGCGGCCTGCCGCACATTGGCGAAACGGCAAGGCCCTCACGACTATTTCCGGTGTCGATATCGTCCCACTGGACGCGTTCGTTAGCCATATCGACTGTGCCTCTTCGCTTTTTGGGCAGCCGAAAGATCACCACGCGCGGCCTGCCCGCCGCTCAGTACGAGTCGGCCAGCCGCATCCACTCATACTGCGGCCGCTGCGGCCACCCCTCCGGCGAGTCCTCCCATGTTTCCTGGCGGCCGTAAGGGGTGAGGTCGAGCAGGTCGAAGACCACCATGAACGGCTCCTCGCCGCGGTTGAACGTCTGCCACGTGTGGAACACTCGACCACCGTCGTCGCGCAGGAAGACGCTGACCGAGTGGATCTCTTCGTCGTCGACCGTGGCGCCGAAGTCCTCGTTGAACGTCGACTGCGCCGATGACACCCACGGGAGCTTCCAGCCCATGCGCTCGCGGAACATCAGCAACTTCACCAACGGCGCACGCGAAACCATTACGAACGACGTGTCTTTCGCGTGCAGATGCGACAGCGGCCCGATGTGGTCGGCCATCATCGAGCACCCGTCACAGCCCTGCTCCCAGTCCGGACCGAACATGAAGTGCTGCACGATCAGCTGCCTGCGCCCGTCGAACAGATCCCGCAGCGTCGCGGGTCCCGTCTCGGCGTCGAAGGTGTACGCCTGGGTGATCTCGACCATCGGCAGGCGCCGACGCGCGGCGCTCACCGAATCCTTCAACCGGGTGAGCTCCTTCTCGCGAACGAGCAGGTCCTCACGCGCCTTCTGCCATTCGGAGCGGGACACGATCGGCGGCATCGGGGTGGTCATGTCGGGAGCTTGCCACGCGCGGGCGACACCGCTGATACGTTCGGCCCGTGCGCACCAAGTTCGCATTCGATTTCATGACGACCGCTACACCCGATCAAGTCATCGAGCTGATGACCGACTTCTCCCCCAACCGCGTGCACCGCTGGCCGGCCTCGTCCGCGAAGGCGTTCGAGGTGTATCACCTCGGCGAGACCGAGGCCGACATCCGCGAGGGCCAGGACTTCCCGAAGCTGTGGGCCACATGGCACTACGACTGGTCGACTCCTGGGTCGGTGACGCTGACCATCACCGAAAGCGACACGCTCCAGCCGGGCGGCCACATGACGTTGACCGCGACACCCCACGTCGCGGGCGGCACTGCGGTGCACGGCGAGTGGCGGCAGACCTCGAAGAACCTGAGCGGGTTGATCGCGGTGACCATGATGCGGTTCATCGGTCCGCGGTTCTTGTCGTCGTACTACAAGAAGGTCTACGACGGCCTGTGATCGTCGAGCTTGGCGGCCTCCTCGGCGGCCACCTTGCCGACGACCTCGTCGATCGCGCGCCGGAATGCCTGAATGCCGAGACCGATTGCCAGCGGCCGCAATTGGCTGGTCTTGTCCGCAATCATGTGCCACTGCTCGGTCGGTAGGCCGGACTGGACGGACGGCTCCCAGATCGTCTCACGGTACAGGCCGACCAACGCCTGCACGCTGGCAACATGGTGGTCGGCTATCTGTGTCAGCGTCTCTGCCACCTCGTCCAGCGGCAGCCCCATCGCAACGAGCTTCTCGACGTAGTCGAACGTCGACCTGTCGGTGATGACCACGAGATCCTCATCGAGCACCTCGATCAGTCCGCATGAGGAGAGGAGTCGCTCCGCGTCGCTGCCGAGCCGGTCGGCCAGGTCCGCCCGCTTCAGCTCCATCGACGTCGTCAGGTTCGCCGCGTCGAACACCTCGGAAGCCAGGCGACGAACGTCCGGTGCCGACTCTGCCGACCGGTCGAGCATCCTGCGGATGACGTCTAGTGGAAAGCCCTCGGCGCGAAGCGATTTGATGCGCTCGATGCGAGTCATGTGGTCGGCGGAGTAGATCCCGATGCGGCCGCGACGCTCCGGTGGCGGCAGCACCCCGATGGTCTGCCATTCCCGGATGTTGCGCGCGGTCATGTCCACGCGACGAGCCAACTCGTCGATGGTCATAGCCACGGCGACCCCTTGTTGTTTACACTTGCAACCGTTACGGTCTTTTCCGTAATAGTACTCGAAGGGGTTCGACGATGACCCTCGCCCGGAACGTCCAGTTCGCCGCTTCGCTGGTGAAGCCCCTCGGCACGGCCGCCCGGATCAACGCAGTCTCTGGCGTCCGCGCTCGATTGCAGGCCCGTCGCGTCCCGATCGCTGCCGAGACCACGTCGTACGATCCGCTCGATCCGGCCACCGCCGCTCAGCCGCACGCGTCGTATCGCCAGCTTCACCGCGGCGCCCGGGTCCACTACAACCCGAAGCGGTCGGTGTGGATCCTGACCCGGCTCGAGGATGTGCGCGCTGCCGCGCGCGCCGACGCGGTGCTGTCCAGCGCCGACGGCGTGACCCGGACGAAGTTCTCACTGCCGATCCTGATTACCACCGACGGAGAACGGCACGCGCAGATGCGTCGCCAGATCCTGCCCGCGTTCACCAAGGCGGCGCTGGACAGCTGGCGGCCGACGATCGACCAGCTTGCCGCCGAACTCGTCGGTGACGTGCTGGACAGCCCAGGTTGCGACGCAGTGCAGCGGTTGGCGGTACCGATGCCGATGCGGCTGATCGCGCACATGCTGGGCGTTCCTGACACCGATGTCGACGCGTTCCGGCGGTGGTCGGAGGCCGCGGTCCAGGTGACCGACCTTGCTCTGACCCGTCGCGGTGTCAGCAAGCTGGCGGGCTCAGTGGGTGGCTCGCGGGCGATCTACCGCTACTTCCATCGGCAGTTCAGAACCGGCGGGCTCAAGGGTTCCGACACGATCCTCGGCAGACTGCTGGCCAGGACCGAGGAAGGCACGGTCACCGAGGACGAGCTGTTCTATTTCGCCATGCTCCTGCTGCTGGCCGGCAACGAGACGACTACCAACCTGCTCGGCAGCATGTTCGACACGCTCGCGCGAGATCCCGAGTCCTACAACCGAATCCGGTCCGACCACAGCCTCATTCCGATGGTGATCGAGGAGCAGCTGCGCTATTCGTCGCCAGTGCAGAACCTGTACCGGACCGCACGAACGGACTATCCCGTCGGTGACGTCACGATTCCGGCCGGTGCCCGCGTGCTGCTGTCTTTCGGCGCCGCCAACAGAGACCCAACGGTGTTCGAGGCTCCGGACGTGTATCGAGTGGACCGAAATCCCAGCCAGCACATCGCATTCGGATTCGGCGCGCACATGTGCCTCGGTGCGCAGCTGACCCGCATCGAGGCACAGGCCGTGTTGCGTGAGCTCGTGACGCGAGTGAGCGGGATCGAACTCGCGGGTGAGACGCGATGGTCGACCAACAGCTCGCTGCGCGGGCCCGCCCACATGCGGGTCAAGCTCACGCCAGCGTAGACAACCGCGGAGAGGGGTCCGGTTGCGTTTGGCTGTTGGGCGTCCTACGCGTAGGCCGTGACCACCTCCGCGACGCGACGCAACTGGTCGATATTCGAACTCGTCGGGATGAGGTGCACCTCGTCGGTGCCGATGTCCTGGAACTTGTGCAGCACGGCGAGCAGATCGTCATCGCTGCCTGCCCATCCGGTGGACGGCGCTATCGCGTCGACAACCTGTACTGGAATCCAGTTCATGTAGCGCAGCAGATGCCGGTGTACCTGCGCCCTGGTCTCCAGCGCGTCGTCGCCGATGGCGAACCAGAACGACGTCGCCAGATACGGTTTGGGCTTACCGACCTGCGCCCAGGACTGGCGCGCGACGTCGAACAACTCGTTCTGCTTGGCGACGTCGAGGTCGAGCGTGGTGCCGGCCAGCCCGTCGGCCCATGCGGCGGCGCTGCGCACAGTCTTCGGGCCCATCGTGCCGATCAGCAACTCGGGTCCGCCGGCCTGGAGGGGCGAAGGCCCAACCGGGACGACGGACTCGGTGACGTTCTCGCCGGCCCAGATTCGCTTCATCACCGAAACACTGTCGGCCAGTCCGCGAATCGTCTGCGTCGCTGGATCAGCCTCGACGGCGTGGTAGTCCTCGAGGCGACCGCCGACGCCGATGCCGACGGTCAGCCGGCCGCCGCTGAGCATGTCACCGGTCGCCAGCTGCTTCGCCAGCATGACCGGATCGTGCAGTTGCGGCACCACGACCGTCGTCACCAATCGCACCCGATCGGTCCACGCCGACAGCGCGCCCAGCAGTGTCAGGCATTCAGGGTTGTCGAACGCGATGCGCTCACCCCAGCACAGTGACGAGAACGGGCCGCCGTCGATGACCCGGGCCCAGGCCTTCAGCGTCGCCGCATCCAGGTTGGGCTCCATCACCGGCATGGTCATCCCGATTCGCACGACGGCGATTCTGGCATGCGTCAGTCGGCGGCTCGTCGGAGCCCGACGACGGTGCCGGAAAATCATCGCGCGGCCACTGCTGGCAACATGGGCCCATGACGATCAACACCAGTTCCATCGCGCACGTCCGCCTCACCGTCACCGACATCGAGCGGTCGCGGCAGTTCTACGAGAGCGTGTTCGGTTGGCCGGTGTTGATCGAGGCGCCCGAGGCCGCCGACGCGGCCACCCAGGAGGCGCTCAGCTTCCTGTACGGCGGCGTCATCTACGACCTCGGCGGCATGTTGGTCGGCCTCCGACCCGTCGCGGCCGACTGTTTCCACGAGGACCGCTGTGGACTGGACCACCTGGCCTTCCGTGTCGCCAGTAAGGCCGAATTAGACGACGCCGCAAAACATCTCGATGACATCGGCATCGAGCACGAGCCGATCAAGGACATCGGCCCGTCCTACATCCTGGAGTTCCGCGATCCGGACAACATCGCACTCGAGCTCACTGCCCCGAAGTAGTCATGCTCAGTGGGTGAGGCGGACAACCCCGGAGTAGGTGTTGTTGTCGGGTTTGCGGGGATCGGGCTGGGGTAACCACGCCAGCGGACGCATCCAGCGCGGCAGCCGATCATCGGCGCGCGCCGCGGTGAAGACCGATTCCACCTCGATGGGGCGCCAGCCGACGTCTTCGAAGCAGGCTAGGCCGTTGGCAGGCGCGAACTTGAGCGGTGCGCTGCCCATCATCGACCTGACCGGCTCACCGGCCCGAGAGAGCGGCGGGCGGGTCCTTCTTTGCCTTGATCGGGTCCTGTGATGGTGGCGCGAAGATGTTGCCCCGCAAGCCGCCTCGGAACGTCTGAACCGCTACCAGGCACCAGGTGCCAAGCAGGCCGACGTAGGCGATGGCGGCGGCGACACGGAACGCCGGCAGACCGGTATGGACGGCCAGCTGTGTGGTGCCCGTGACGAAGGTGCCCACCGGGAAGGTCAGACTCCACCACGTCAGGGCGAACGGCATGCCGCGCCGAAGGGTGCGGATCGTCAGCGCTGTCGCCAGCGCGATCCACAACACCGCGAATCCCCATACCGGAACGCCGTACAGGATCGCGAACACGCCCATGCCGTCTGCCAGGTGGGGGTCAACAGCGAGCGCGGCATTGGCCCCCAGTAGTCCTGCGGCCGTGATGGATTGGCCAAGCGGGCCGAGCACGATCCACAACGTGGGCACGCGGGCGGTGCCCGACGTGCCGAAGTGGGCCAGCCGACTCCACACCATCGTGATGATGATGATCGACGCGACGAGCGACAGCCCGAACATCGCGTAGCAGCCGTACAGCATCGTTTGCCTGCCGGTGCCGGGCGCCATGTGCGGGATCAGCAGTGCGCCCGTCGCCGCCGACACCATCGGTGGCACCACCGGCATCAGCCAGCCGCCGAATGCGGCGTCCGGTTCGACGCGGTACTGGGTGAACATCAGGTACGGGATGCTGACCGCGGTGAACAGTCCACCGAGCGTGCCCGCCGTCCACAACACCCAGTCGAGGTCGACGGCCGCCCGTTCGCCGATCAGGTCCCTGCCGACGAGAGTCGCTCCGGCGCCGACGGTGAGCAACGCCATCGGCGCGGCGCCGTAGAAATGGCCCATCTGCGGGTTGTAGGCGTGGCTGCGGGCCACTGTCGGGTGTCGCAGCCAATGGGCGCCCACCGCGACGATGAGCATCACCAGCTACACCGTCGTCGCCACCCACACCGCCTCGGCGAAAGCGCGCAAACCCGGGATGTGCACCGGCAACGTCGCGCCCGCCGTGGCCACGATGCCGCTGCCCATCACCGAGGCGAACCAGTTCGGGCCCAGAAAGCTCAGCCGTTGTTGCCGGTCAACCGTCGCCATGAGTCGACGGTACTGAGGCGGGGTTTTCCCCCGCCAGTTCTCGGGAAAACGCTGTGTCGCAGGTCGGCTGCTGTCTATACGTTGAAGCATGGTCGCAGTCACCGACAGGAGTCCTGATGCCACTGATATCGACCAGCTGATCGCCCACACTGACACCGGAGCGGTGGTACTCAGCGGCGCTGCGCGGCGCATCGAAATTCATAACGTGGACGGCGAGGTGGCCACGCGCGACCCGATCAGGACGACCGAATCGTTCAGTGCCACCACCGAAACGGGCGATATCAAGGTCGATTTCGCCGAGACCGCGCCGCGCAACGTCGAGGCTCGAAGCCAGGATGGCGACGTCGTGATCGACGATCCGCGCTAGTGGTAGCAACGACGTCGGGCATCCGTTCAATTTGCCCGCGTAGCGAGCGACAACGTCGTGGTGTCGTGCGCCCGTGACTGTGCGGTCTACGAGCGTTACTTCCAGAGGCGAATCGATCAGCGGCAGACCGAACAACGTCACCAGACCGGGATCGCCGAACACGACGACGCGGGCGATCCCCGTCGCGGTCACGTCGAGCACCGCGATTCCGAATGCCCGCAGGACGCCATCGTCGTCGCGGCGATAGGGCGCCGCCGCGGGCTGGCCGTTGGCGGCGATCGCCACCATCCGCCAATCGCCCTGCACGCCAACCACTCCCGCGAGGTAGGGCAGGCAGGTCGCCCGCCCGGCGAACCAGGTCCGCGCTCCGACCATCTCCAGCGCGGCGTCGTGACGCAGCGCCTCCTCGAGCAACGTGGTGTCAGCGGCCTCGAACGCGGCCATGTACCTCTCGAGCAGCTCGCGCGCCCGCGTTGCCGTCGGCTCGATGACGTCATCGGTGCTCGGCGCGACGTCCTGCATCCGGGCGCGGGCCCGCTGCAGCGCGCTCTTCACAGCGACGGCGCTGATGTCGAGCACCGCGGCGGGGAACGCCAACACATCGCGCAGCAGCAGCACCGCGCGCTGCTGGGCCGGAAGATGCTGAAGGCTGGCGACCAACGCCAGCCGCACGTTCTCCCGAGACGTGACGACGACGGCCGGATCGTCCACCCACGAGTCGGGAATCACCTGCAGCCACGTTACATTCGCCGCCGGCTCGGGCGCTGTGAGCGGGTCGTCGGCGGGCCCGGCCAGGCCCGATGGCAGCACCCGCCTGCTGCTGTGCGCGAGTGCCGTCAAACACGCGTTGGTCGCGATGCGGTACAGCCAGGTCCGCACCGACGACCGGTTCTCGAATTCCTGGTATCCGCGCCACGCCCGCAGATAAGTCTCCTGCACGACATCCTCCGCGTTGTGCAGGGACCCGAGCATGCGGTAGCAGTGCGCGATCAGTTCGCGACGGTACGGTTCGGTGTCGCGGACGAATTCGCTCATGCCGCGGCCGACGGGAACTGGTAGACCTTCTCCGGCGTGATCCGCACGATCAACCGCTGCACATCCGGTTCTGGTGGAGGCGTCGCACCGCCCATGTGGTGGGCATACATCTCGTAGAGTAATCGCTTCTCCGGGTCCTCGGTGATCTCCACCGTGCCACGGATCACGACGTAACGCCCCTTTTCCTTGTCGATCACCAGCAGACTCACACGAGGGGGACGCGTCATGTTTCGGGTCTTCAGCCGGCTTTTGATCGTGCTGAACGCCACGGTGTCGCCGTCGCGCTTGACGAAGATCACCGACGACTGCGGGCGTCCGTCGGCGTTCGACGTGGCGATCGACGCGATGTGCGGGCCGTCGAGCACGTCGCGCACGATGGCATTGAAAGTTGGTTCCATGCCGGTATAGACCCGACGGCGTTCGAAAAGGAATCGGTCACCCTCACGGCCGCCGTTCAGATGCGGTTCAGGAACGGCAGCAGATGCTTACCGTGAATCCATCGATGGAGGTGACCGCGATGCGCAGGCTCATCATCGCGTTCGTGGCCGCAGTAGCGCTTGCCGGCTGCGGTTCGAACGGCTCGACGTCGGCCCCGACCGGGCAGGCGGGGGCGATCAATACCGACAGCCCCTCAGCGGCACCGTCGCCGCCGGATTGGACGGTGCCGTTGATGCAGACTCCCTACTCCCCCAAGGTCGATCCGGCCCAGTTCACCGACAGGATCACCAACAAGTATTTCCCGCTCGTTCCGGGGACCGTGATGGTCTACGAAGGCAAGCGCGACGGAGTGCCGCTGCGGATCGAGCTGACGGTGACTAACGAAACGAAGGACATCTTCGGAGTGCGGACGATCGTCGTACGGGACATCGTTACGGGAGCCCTGGAGGAGCGGACGTCGGACTGGTACGCGCAGGACGCCTCGGGCAACGTCTGGTACTTCGGCGAGGACACCAAGGAGTACACGAACGGGGTCGTGTCCAGCATCGCCGGTTCGTGGGAGGCCGGCGTCGACGGAGCGCTGCCCGGCATCATCATGCAGGCCCGCCCCGTGCAGGGCGACGCCTACCGACAGGAGTACCGGCCGACGGTTGCAGAGGACGTGGCCCTCATCAAGCAGCTCGGCACCTCGGCCGAGGTCCCAGCGGGTCGCTATTCCGACGTGCTGGTGACGAACGATCGAGACCTCCTGGACCTGAACAAGGACGAGGACAAGTACTTCGCCCCAGGCGTCGGGCTGGTCAAGCTCGGCGGGCTCGTGAACGGTCACCGAGAAGACGTGTGGCTGGTCTCCATCCTGGCGCCGAAGTGACCGACCGAGCCGGCCCTGCGATGGAAGCCCGCGGGCTGTACCACATCTATCGCGAGGCCGACGTCGAGACCATCGCGCTTCGAGGCGCAGCATTGACGCTCGAGCCGGGCACCTGGACGAGCGTCATGGGACCGTCGGGAAGCGGCAAGAGCACGCTCGTCTACGTGTTGGCCGGGCTCGTCGAGCCCAGCGGAGGAGCGGTCGTCGTCGACGGCGAAGACCTCACCCGGCTACCGCCGCCCGCGCGTGCTCGGTGGCGCCGTCAGCGGGTCGGCGTGGTGCTCCAACGGGACAACCTGCACCCGCTTCTCGACGTCGCCGAGAACATCGAGCTGCCGTTACGCCTCGAAGGTCGAGGTCGCACACAGATCCGGGCGCGGGTGGACCAGCTTCTGGACGAGGTCGGGCTCGCCAAACGGCGCCGCCACCGGACAGGGCAGTTGTCCGGCGGTGAGGGGCAACGAGCAGCCATCGCCGTCGCTCTGGCACCGCACCCGCAGGTGCTGCTGGCCGACGAGCCGACCGGTGAGCTCGACGAGGCAACGGCCGCAGGCGTTCTCGACCTTCTGGCGAATCTCAAGGCGCGTGAGGGCGCGAGCATCCTCACCGTGACGCACAACCCGCGGGTCGCCGAGCGGGCCGACCGGCGCCTCGTCATGCGCGACGGCGAGATCCTCGATGGTGCCTGAAGCGCCTGCGATCGAGGCGCTCATGTTGACCCGGACGTATCGAGGTGGCGGGCACGAGGTTCGAGGCGTCGATTCGGTATCCCTCGCCGCCGCCCGGGGCGAGGTTGTGGCGGTTACCGGCCCGAGCGGCTCAGGCAAAAGCACCCTCCTCTTTCTTCTCGGCGGACTCGACACCCCCGACGAGGGACACGTGCGCGTGGCCGGCGTTGACTGGGCGATGCTGCGGGGACGTGCCCGCGCCCGATTTCGCCGGCGAACGTGCGGTTTCATCGTTCAAGGTCTGGCGCTTCTTCCGCAGGCGACGGCCGCCGAGAACGTCGAAGTGCCGTTGCTGCTCGACGGAATCGAGCCAGCGGCACGGGATCGCCGGGTGGCCGGCGCCCTCGAACGGGTGGGACTCGCGCAGCACTCGGTGAAGCTGACCGACCAACTCTCAGGTGGCCAGCAGCAACGGGTGGCGATCGCGAGAGCCCTGGTCGCCGAACCCGCGGTCGTTCTGGCCGACGAGCCCACCGGAAGCCTGGACTCGGTGACCGCCCAGGACATCGTTCGGCTCCTCGTTGCCGCCGCGCGCGAGCGTGATGCGGCGGTGGTCATGGTCACGCACGATCCCACCGTCGCGGCTCACGCCGATCGCGTGGTGGCCATGCACTCGGGGCGGATCCAGTGATCCGCTGGCTCACGGCGCGCACGATTTGGCGTGCGCCGAGACGGGTCGTCCTCGGCAGTCTCGGGATCGCGTTTCCGGTCGCGATGCTGGCCGCGACGATCCTTTTCGTCGATGACGCCAACCGCGCCATGACGCGGGTGGCATTGGAACCGGTGCAGATCGAGATGCGGGCGATGGGTAGGTCGCTCGACGTCGACATGACGTCCGTCAGCCACGATTTGGCTGAGGTGCCCGCGGTCGCCCGCGCCGAACCCTTCGCTGCGACCAACGTGGTGGTGGAAACCCCCGGTGCCGGGAAGTGGACCGCCCGCCTGATCGCCGTCGACCCGTCCTACTTCGCCGGGCGACCGTGGCTCCGTGGCGTCAGCGGTAAGCCGGGCGGCGGCGCGCTGCTAGATGAAGCGCTTCGCAACACTCCCGGATTCGCCTCGGCCGCATCGGTTTCGATCGCATTGCCCGGCGACGCACCGAAGCTCTCCCTCACCCTCCCGGTCACAGGGACGGTCGATCTGCGCCAGGCCACAACGTGGTTCTCAATCCCCTACGGCGACGTGCAGGGCGATGTGGTCGCCGTTCCCCGCTCAATCGTCATCGACTTCAGCACCTTTCAGCGGGACATCCTGCCCGTGCTGCAGGAGTGGGCCACCCACGGTGGTATCTCCCCGGTGTTCGATCCGGGTTCCACCGATCTGCCGCCGGTGAGCCTCGAATCCCACGTCACCGTTGACCACGCCACCTATCCTCCGAACCCGAGTCGGGCAACCGCATGGTCGGGCCAGCTTCGATCGCTGCTCGAGCGCCGGGCGGCGGGCTCGCTCCTGGTTGCCGACAACGCCGCCGAGACGTTGGTGACTGCCCAATCCGACGCCACCAACGCGAAGATCCTTTTCCTCCTGCTGGGGATTCCCGGGGTACTCGCGGCCGGTGCACTGGGTCTCGCCGCCGGTTCCGCCCTCGCCGAGGCCAACCGCCGGGAGGAGGCACTGCTCCGGCTGCGGGGCGCCACGAGCGGCCAGGTTCTTCGCCTGGCCGCGGCCGACGCTGCGGTCGTCGGACTCGCGGGGTCGGTCGTGGGACTTCTCGTCGCTACAGCCACTGTCAGTTTGGTGACCGGCGGACCCGTGTGGCGCGGGGTTGCAGCGGGAGAGCTCGCCAACACGGCGATGCTGGCGGTTGCGGTCGGCGCAGTGATCACGGTCATCCGGCTCATCCGGCTCAGAAGCACAGAACGCCGGTCGGACGTCGCCGTGGAACGCCATCTGCTCGAGCGGGGGTGGAAGCCGATGTGGAAGCGGGCCTACCTCGATCTGATCTTCATCGCCCTCGGGCTGGGCATCCTAGGCATCAACCGCGTGACCGGCGGGCTGTCGCAGACCCCGATCGAAGGCACGTCCCTGGCGCTGTCGTTCTATGTCCTGCTGGCACCCATGTTCCTGTGGCTCGGGGTCACCTTCCTGGCAGTCCGGGTCGTGCTGACGACGTTGAGTCGACGGGCCGAGCGGGGACGGTCGAAGCCGTTGCCTTCGTGGCGCGCCGCTGCCACCCGATGGACGGGCCGGCGTCCCGCGCGGATGGCCGTCGCACTCATGCTCGGAGCGTTGGCGGTGGCGTTCGGCACCCAGGTGTTGGCGTTCGCGGCGACCTATCGCACCGCGAAAACGACTGACGCCGGAGCGGCTTTGGGCTCCGATATGCGCCTCACCCCGGCCGACCCGACGAACAAGCTACCGCCCCTCGGTCCCGGGATCGCCGGCGTCAGCCCCTTCCGCCTCGTGCCCGCGCAAGCGGGAAGCGACCGCAAGACAATCATGGCGATCGACCTGTCCACCTATCCCGACGTGTCCACGATGGCACCGCGGATCCTGGAGGGTCAGGGCCCCGACGCGCTCCGCAGCGACCCGCGAGGAGTCCTCCTGCTCAAGGAGCTCGCCACCGATTTCGAGGTCGGACCCGGTGACACGCTGCCGATCACCATCTATCCGGACGATTTCGAGAAGAGCACCAACCTGAAGCTCCACGTGCTCGGCGTCTACGGCTCGTTTCCGCCGACGAGCCCGCCGCCCGACCAACCGGCCGAGCTGGTCATGTCGACGGCCGCGATACCGCGGACGGTGCCGGCGCCGCCTGACTTCTACCTCGCCCGCGTCTCTGCCGGGCGAACGCCCGACGCGGCGGCCGCCGAACTCCGCGGAACCCTGTCCGATCAATTCGGTGTGACAGCGGACGGAAACCCATTCCAGCGAGGCCTCACCGCATTGAACCTCGCCGGGCTCGGCCGCATCGAGGCGCTCGGAGCCGCACTGATAGCCGCCGTCGGAGTCGCTGTGCTCGGCGCATTCCTCGTGCTCGAACGCCGCCGCGAGTTCGCGATCCTTCGCGCCGTGGGCGCCGACGCGTCCCAGGTCATTGCGGGTCCGGCTGCCGAAGGCGTGCTCGTCGTGCTGGGGAGCTTGCTTATCGGCGTTCCAGTCGGGCTGGGGCTCGCACTGCTCGAGGTCCGGGTGCTCTCGCTCTTCTTCGCACTCCCCCCACCGCTGCTCACAATCCCCGCGGTTGCCCTCGTCGTGTTCATCGTGTTCATGGTCATGACGTCGACCATCGCCATCGCCGCAGCGCTAACCGCCGTCACCCGGGTGCGGCCAGCGTCGGTGCTACGCGAGCCCTAGCGGACGTGCAGCCCCGCCAGTGCCTGCTTGAGCGCGGCCGCGGCGCCGTCGGCCGCTGGCAGGTCTTCAGCGTCGGCCGCCTTGCGCAACTGCTGCAGCGCGGCGTCCACCGCTCCGGCCGAGTCGACGCCGTGGCGGGTGCGCTCCCAAACACGTTCCAGCACAGCCACATCGGCCAGCACCGCGCCTCCGTCGTCGGCTGCCACATCGATCGGAAGCTGGTCTGCCCACAACGCCATCCGGGCCAGGTCGACGTCGATCACTTGCTGGTACAGCAGCCGCAGGTCGAGCTCGTTCTGGGCGACCCGCAACGCAGCCGACTGCGCGGACCTCCAGTCCTTGACGTCTACCGCCGTGGCCATCTCGCCCAGGTCCCTCTTCATCTGCGACGCCATCTGCGGCGGAATGTCCTTGGTCAGCGCGGCACCCCACGCCTGATCCAGCGTCGTCGCTGCTTGCTTTGCACGGTCGGCGTCGGAAACGGCGACGGCCTCGTAGACCGCTCGAACCGCGGCCGAGAGCGCGCCGAATTCGGCCGGTGCCGGATCCGGCCTCCTGTCCGTCGGCGATGCGAGCGACACCGCTTCCAGGTCACCACCCGGGTCTCCGGTGGAGAACTCGCCGTAGCCGGGAGCGAAGATCTTTCCCTCCCGCGTGCCGTCCATGTGCAGCTCATTGACTTCCATTGCGCCGCTGATGTTTCCGCTTGGACCGGGCACGTTCATGTCGACCTTGTCGACACGTACCTCCTCGAACACTACCTCCGGTACATTCTCCGGGCGGTACACGTCACCCACGCGCGGTTGCGCCGGCATGATCAGCGCCGCCGGCGTCTTGTCATCGACCACCCAGGTTCCTTCGGTGTCGGTGACCTTCCCGTCCTCGAAAGCGGAATACTCCTCACCGAAGTACCACACGGACCCGTCGTCGGCCTGCGCGTACCGGTCGATGGCCACCTCTTGGATCCGGCCGTCCAGGTACGCGACGTACTGGATGAGCGCCGTGTCGATAGTCGTGCCGCGATAGGGCGTCGGCTTCGTCTCCGGCAGCAGGGTCACCTCGGTGCGGAACGGCTTGTTGCCCACGTGG
>Ga0157380_10001792_pt1 | contig 14171 bp, 15 predicted proteins | sample S35metaG_FD_119757 | JGI IMG/M metagenome (GOLD analysis project Ga0157380, IMG submission 119757) | Switchgrass rhizosphere microbial communities from Kellogg Biological Station, Michigan, USA - S3-5 metaG | ecosystem: Host-associated > Plants > Roots > Rhizosphere > Soil | place: USA... | reverse complement strand
ACGAGGATCGCGTCGGGCCGGCTGACTGTGTCGCCGAACTCGTAGCGGTCGGGCGGCAGGCGCTCGAGGCCCTTCGGCGAGATCGCGTTGAGCGTCTGGACACGAAAGCGCATCAGCCGTACCGCCGTTCGAAGCCTGCCATGAATTCGACGAGCGCCCGCACACCCTCGATCGGCATGGCGTTGTAGAGGCTCGCACGCATCCCGCCGACCGCGCGGTGGCCCGCCAGGTTCGTGAGGCCCGCGGCATCCGCCTCGGCCAGGAAGGTCTTGTCGAGCCCGGGCTTCGCGAGCCGGAAAGGGACGTTCATCCACGAGCGGCAGTGTTTCGCAACCGGGTTCGAGTAGAACGAAGAGGCGTCGATCGCTGCGTACAGGGCCTCGGCCTTGGCCTGGTTCCGGCGCGCCATCTGCGCGAGGCCGCCCTCGCGCTTCAGCCACTGGAACACGAGCCCGGCAAAATACCAGGCAAACGTCGGCGGCGTGTTCAGCATGGACCCCGCCTCCGCCACGGCTCGGTAGTCCAGCACGGACGGCGTGCCTTCGCGGGCGCCGCGTGCGAGGTCGTCGCGCACGATGACGACGGTGATGCCGGACGGCCCGATGTTCTTCTGCGCCCCCGCGTAGATCAGCCCGAACCGGGACACGTCGATCGGCCGCGACAGGATCGTCGAGGACATGTCCGCGACGAGCGGGACGTCGCCGGTGTCGGGCACGTACGGAAACTCCACGCCGCCGATCGTCTCGTTCGGCGTGTAGTGCAGGTAGGCGGCGCCCTTGCGCGGGCGGAGCGCCGCCGCGTCGGGTACCGTGGTGTAGCCAGATGCGGCCGCGTCCGCGGCGACGGCGACGTCGGCGAAGCGCCGTGCCTCCTTGATCGCGCGCTCGGACCAGTGGCCGGTGTGGACGTAGTCGGCCGCTGCGCCCGGAGCCGCGAGGTTCATGGGCACTGCCGCAAACTGCAGGGTCGCGCCGCCCTGCATGAAGAGCACGCGGTAGCCCGGCGGAATGGCGAGGAGGTCGCGGAGGTCCGATTCGGCGCGCTCGGCGACGGCCATGAAGTCCCGGCCGCGATGGCTGACCTCCATGACCGAGGCGCCGCCCTGCCACTCGACGAGTTCGTCGCGAGCCTGCTCGAGTACGGGCAGCGGCAGGGCCGCGGGTCCCGCGGAGAAATTGTAAGCGCGCACGCGCGGCTCCCGGTCTCAGCCGGCCCCTTCGCCGCCCTGCGAGTCGTCGCCGGCGATGCGTTCGAGGCCGACGAGCTTCTCGCCCTCTTCGAGGCGCATGATCCGCACACCCTGCGTATTGCGACCGAGGACCGGGATGTCGCTCACCGGCACGCGAACCAGCGTGCCGCTCGAATTGATGAGCATGACTTCGTCGTCGCCGAGCACCTGCCGCGTCCCGACCAGCGAGCCGTTCCGCTCACTGGTCTGCAGGGCGATGACGCCCTGGCCTGCGCGGCCGTGCAGCGGGAAATCGCTCACTGCCGTCCGCTTGCCGTAGCCCCGCTCGGACACCGTGAGGATCTCGCCCTCGCCCAGCACCATGAGGGAGGTCACGCGCTGCCCTTCGGCCAGCTTGATGCCGCGCACGCCGGCGGCCTCGCGACCCATCGGGCGGACCTGGTCCTCCGCGAAGCGGATCGCCTTGCCGTCCGTCGTGGTCAGCAGGATCTCGCACGCCCCGTCGGTGAGCGCAACGCCCACGAGGCAGTCCGAAGGCTCGAGCGAAGTCGCGATGATGCCGTTCGCGCGCGGGCGCGAGAATGCCGAAAGCGGGGTCTTCTTGACCGTGCCGAGCGCGGTCGCCATGAACACGAAGTGCGACTCGTCGAATTCGCGGATCGCCAGCACCGCGGTGATCCGCTCGCCCTCGGCGAGCTGCAGCAGGTTCACGATCGGCTTGCCGCGCGAGCCGCGGCTCGCGAGCGGCAACTGGTAGACCTTGAGCCAGTAGCACTGCCCGCCGTCCGAGAAGCACAGCAGCGTGTCGTGCGAATGGGCGATGAAGAGCTTGTCGACGAAGTCCTCGTCCTTGACGGTCGTCGCCATCTTCCCCTTGCCGCCGCGCCGCTGGGCCTCGTAATCCGTGACCGGCTGGGTCTTGGCGTAGCCCGCATGCGAAAGCGTCACGACCAGGTCCTGGCGCTCGATGAGGTCCTCGATGGTCACGTCCGACTGGTCGGCGACGATCTCGGTGCGGCGCGCATCGCCGTAGGCCTCCTTGAGGGACTCCAGTTCCCCGCGGATCACCGCGAGCAGGCGTTCCGGGCGCGCCAGGATCTCGCCGAGGTCGCGAATCACCTCGAGGAGCTCGGTGAACTCCGTGACGATCTTGTCCTGCTCGAGGCCGGTCAGGCGATGCAGGCGCAGGTCGAGGATGGCCTGGGCCTGCGCTTCCGAGAGCCGGTATGCCTCGCCCAGCAGGCCGAGGTCGTTCGCGAGGCCGTCGGGCCGCGTCAGCACGTTGCCGGCGCGCGCGAGCATTGCGGGCACCGCGCCCGGGCCCCAGGTCCGTGCCAGCAGGGCCGCGCGCGCCTCCGGCGGCGACGGCGAAGCCTTGATGAGCGCGATGATTTCGTCGATGTTCGCCAGCGCGACCGCGAGGCCCTCGAGGATGTGGGCACGCTCACGCGCCTTGCGCAGGTCGTGGATCGTGCGGCGCGTCACGACCTCGCGCCGATGGCGCAGGAACGCGTCCAGCATCTCCTTGAGCGAGAGCAGCTTTGGCTGCCCGTCCAGCAGCGCGACCATGTTCACGCCGAACACCGACTCCATCGGCGTCAGCTTGAAGAGCTGGTTCAGGATCAGGTCGCTGTTCTCGCCGCGTTTCAGCTCGATGACGACCCGCAGCCCGTCCTTGTCGGACTCGTCGCGCAGCTCCGAGATGCCTTCGATATCCTTGTTGCGGACCAGGTCGGCAATCCGTTCCAGCAGGCGCGCCTTGTTGACCTGGTACGGGAGCTCGGTGACGACGATCGCCTCGCGGCCGCGTTCGTCGATGGTCTCGACCGCCGTGCGCGCACGCACGGATAGCCGGCCCCGCCCGGTCTTGTAGGCGGCGACTATCTCCGCCGCGCCGTTGATGATGCCTGCGGTCGGGAAGTCCGGGCCGGGCACGAGGCGCATCAGCTCGGCGAGGCCGAGGTTCGGCTCGTCGATCAGGGCGATGCAGGCGTCCACGATCTCGCCGAGGTTGTGCGGCGGAATGTTGGTGGCCATGCCGACGGCGATGCCGGCGGAGCCGTTGACGAGCAGGTTCGGGATGCGCGCCGGCAGCACGGCCGGTTCCTGCTCGCTGTTGTCGTAGTTCGGCGTGAAGTCGACCGTTTCCTTGTCGATGTCGGCAAGGAGCTCGTGCGCGATGCGCGACATGCGCACCTCGGTGTAGCGCATCGCTGCCGCAGCATCGCCATCCACCGAGCCGAAATTGCCCTGGCCGTCCACCAGCAGGTAGCGCATCGAGAATGGCTGCGCCAGGCGCACGATCGTGTCGTATACGGCGGCGTCGCCGTGCGGGTGGTACTTGCCGATGACGTCGCCCACCACGCGGGCCGACTTCTTGTAGGCCTTGTTCCAGTCGTTTCCGAGCTCGCGCATCGCGTACAGGACCCGGCGGTGCACCGGCTTCAGGCCGTCGCGGACGTCGGGCAGCGCGCGCCCTACGATCACGCTCATCGCGTAATCGAGGTAGCTCTTGCGCATTTCGTCTTCTAGGTTGACGTGCAGGACTTCGCGCGCGATCTCGCTCATGCGGATTTCGTAGTCTTTTCAGGGGCCTAGGAAAGCGCGGATTTTACCACAGCGGGTATACTTCCCGGATGCAAAACCGGGCGAATTTCGACCCCGCAGAGATCTCGAAATTTGATGCCGCCGCGCCCCGCTGGTGGGACCCGAACGGCGAATTTCGGCCCCTTCACGACCTGAATCCGGCCCGCCTCGACTACATCGAGGCCCATGCGGGACTCGCCGGCCGGCAGGTGCTGGATGTCGGCTGCGGCGGCGGCCTGCTCGCCGAAGGCATGGCGCGGCGCGGCGCGTCGGTCACGGGCATCGACCTCGCGCCGGAGGCGCTTACCGTCGCGCGCCTGCACGCGCTCGAATCGGGCGTCGAGGTCGAGTACCGGCAGCAGGCCGTGGAATCGCTCGCGGATGCGAGTCCCGCGTGCTTCGACCTCGTGACCTGCCTCGAAATGCTCGAGCACGTGCCGGACCCCGCAGCGATCGTCGCTGCGCTCGCCCGGTTGGTACGGCCTGGCGGGCACGTCGTCTGTTCGACGATCAACCGCAACGCCCGGTCGTTCGCCCTCGCCATCGTGGGGGCCGAGTACCTGCTGCGAATCCTGCCGATGGGAACCCATCACTACGGCCGGCTGATCCGGCCGTCCGAGCTGACTCGCTGGGCGCGGCAGGCCGGGCTCGAGTTGACCGATCTCGCCGGCCTCGCCTACGACCCATTCAGTCGCAGGGCGCGCGTGACGAACGACGTGTCGGTCAACTACCTCGCGGCCTATCGACGCCCGCTCGAGGCTACCCTGGCATGAGCCGCCGCGGCGTAAGCGGCGTCCTGTTCGACCTGGATGGCACGCTGCTCGATACGGCCCGCGACATGGCCGAGGCGCTCAACCGCCTGCGCGAGTCGGAGGGGCTCGAGCGGCTGCCCTTCGAGCGCATCCGGCCCCTGGTTTCCCACGGCGCGCCGCGGATGATCCGGTACGCCTTCGGCGACCCCGAAGGCGCACGCTATGAATCCTTGCGCAGGCAATTCCTCGACTTCTACGCCGGGTCGATCGCCGTGCACACGCGCCTGTTCGCCGGTTTCGAACGCGTGCTCGATGTCGTCGAGGGCGCCGGCTTGCGCTGGGGTATCGTCACCAACAAGCCGGGTTGGCTGACGACTCCGCTTCTGGCCGAGGTCGGGCTCGCCGCGCGCTGCGGATGCGTGGTCGCCGGCGACACGCTGACGGAGCGCAAACCCCATCCCCTTCCGCTGCTGCACGCCGCCAGCCTGCTGGGGCTCGAGCCGCGCGACTGCGTCTATGTGGGCGACGCGGAGCGCGACGTGCAGGCAGCCCGGAACGCGGGCATGATCCCGCTGGTGGCCGGCTTCGGCTACCTGGCCGCAGGCGAGGATCCCGCGGCCTGGCTGCCCGAAGCGATCTTCGCGCATCCCGAAGAACTGCTCGACTGGCTGGAAGTCGCATGACACTCGATCCCGTGACGCTGTTCCTGCTGCTCGCCGCACTGGCGGCCGCGTTTGCGGCCGGCTGGTGGATGGGCAGCCGTCGCGCGTCGGCGGTCGATGCTGAACGCACGCTGGCGCTCGACCGCGCCATGGAACAACTGGACCGCCGCTTCGACGACCTCGCCGGCCGGCAGCTGCGCGAGAACCTCGACAACTTCCTGCGCGTCGCACGCGAGAACCTCGGCGGGCACCAGCAGACTGCGCAGGCCTCGCTGAAGGAGCGCGAGCAGGCGATCGAGGCGCTGGTCAAGCCGATCCAGGAATCCCTGACCCGCACCTCGCAGGCGCTGCGCGAGATCGAGGTCGAACGGCAACGTGATTTCGGGAGCCTGCGCCAGCACCTGACCGACATGCGTGACTCCCATTCCTCACTGCAGCGCGAAACCCGCAACCTGGTGCAGGCGCTCAGCAAGCCGCAGGTGCGCGGCCAATGGGGCGAGATCGCGCTGCGGCGCCTGGTGGAGCTCGCCGGCATGACGGCGCACTGCGATTTCGACGAGCAGGTGCATGTCGTCGCCGAGGACGGTGCGCTGCGGCCCGACATGGTCGTCCACCTGCCGGAGGGCAGGGACATCGTGATCGATGTCAAGACGCCCCTCGACGCCTACCTGCTGGCGGTCGAGGCGGTGACGGATGAAGCGCGGACTGCGGCGCTGCGCCGGCACGCCCAGCACGTCGCCGACCGCGTGCGCCTGCTGTCGACCAAGAACTACTACGCCCAGTTCGAGCAGGCGCCGCAGTTCGTCGTGCTGTTCCTGCCGGGCGACCAGTTCCTGTCGGCCGCGCTCGACCAGCAGCCGGAATTGCTCGACCGCGCGATGAACAGCAACATCATCCTGACTACGCCCTCGACCCTGCTGGCGCTGCTGAAGACGGTTTACAACGGCTGGCAGAACGTCAAGCTTGCGGAAAACGCAGAGCGGATCCGCGGGCTTGCCGAGGAACTGCATGCCCGCCTCGCAGCGTTCGGGGGCCACATGGGCCGGATCGGCAGCGCGCTCGAATCGAGCATCGTCGCATTCAACCGGGCCGTCGGCTCGCTCGAACGCAGCGTCCTGCCGGGCGCGCGCAAGTTCCTCGAACTGGGCGTCCGCAGCGACAAGCCGATCGAGGACCTGGCCGAGATCGAAGTCAGCCCGCGCGTCACCGACGCGCCTTCGCCGCGGCTTGCTCCCCCCGAGGAACATTGAGCGCACTGCAGACCGGCACCGGCGCCCCCGCGCAGGCCGCCGCGCGTGCCTACGTCCCGGCGCCCGGTTCGCACGCGGGCCGCATCGTGCTCGTCACGGGGGCCTCCGACGGCATCGGCCAGGCGCTGGCGATTGCACTTGCGCAGCAGGGTGCGACCGTCGCGCTGCTCGGCAAGACCCAGCGCAAGCTCGCACGCACGTACGACCTCATCGTCGCGGAGGGCGGACCGCAGCCGGCGCTGCTGCCCTTCAACCTGGAAACCGCGGCGGCGCCGGAATACGACGCCCTCGCAGCAGCCCTGGATGGCGAGTTCGGCCGCCTGGACGGGCTTGCGCACGTCGCCGGAATCCTCGGCGACCTGAGTCCGATCGACCAGTACGACGTGCCGACGTGGTGCAAGGTACTGCACGTCAATCTCACCGCGGCTTTCATCACCACGCAGGCGCTGCTGCCGTTGCTGCGGCGATCGGACGACGCCTCGATCGTGTTCACGTCGAGCTCGGTGGGCCGCATCGGCCGCGCGTACTGGGGCGCGTATTCCGCCTCCAAGTTCGGCGTCGAAGGCCTGATGCAGGTGCTCGCCCACGAACTCGCCGGCACGACCCGCATCCGGGCCAACAGCGTCAACCCCGGCCCGACGCGCACGGCCATGCGCCGCCAGGCCTATCCGGCCGAGGACGCGGCGGCGCTCCCGGAGCCGGCAGCCGTGCTCGCGCCTTTCCTCTACTTGCTGGGACCGGCGAGCGCCGGTATCAACGGGCAGGCGTTCGACTGCCGCCCGACTTGACCTGAGCAGCGTCGCGCAGCGACTTGAGTTCCCCGTCAGTCAGCGGGCGGCTGCGCCCGCGGGCCAGCACGCGATCCATGGCGATCGGACCGTAGCGCGTGCGAAGCACGCGGTTGGCCTCGAGGCCGCAGGCCTCGAACGCAAGCCGCAGGTCGTTCGTCCGCAGGCCCATGGCGATTACGTGAAGCCAGCGGTTGCTGCCCTCCCCGCCGGCCGCCGTCACGGACTCGACGCGACCCTTGGCTGCCCCCGCCTCGAGCGCAGCCTGCAGCCTGCTCGCGATGTCGGCCTCGTCGAATGCGCCGCGCACGCGAACGCTGAATTCGCTCGAGATCGCGTACCCGCGCTTGGTCAGCGCCTCCGCGAGCGCGCCATCCGTCACGAACAGTTCGAGGCCGCCGTCGCGCGCGGGCAGCGGGCTCACGGGTATCCAGCGCTGGCCGCCGGTCTTCGGCAGCTTTTCGATCGCGCTCGGCGCGGTATCTTCCGCATTGCCGCGTAGGCCTTCCTGGGCCGGCCGGTGATAGGCCATGCCGCGTTGCGGCGCGTCGCTGCCGCGCTCGAGCCGCAGGCGCCGCCCGTCGAGCCGGACGTCGTCGCGCTCTCCCACGGGCTGCCCCGGCAGTGCCGGCTTGCCGTTGACGGTGATCCGTCCCTCGGCGATCCAGGACTCGACCTGGCGGCGCGAACCGATGCCGCGCGCGGCGAGGACCTTCTGGATACGTTCGCGCGTCGGGGCGCGGCCAGTGCCGCGCTGCATCAGCCGGCCGCTTCGGCGTCGTTGGCTGCCGGCAGGCCAGCGGGCACCGCCTGCACGGTCACCGGGGGGTCGAAATCCAGCTGGATGCCCACGTCGTCCATGTCCTTCAGCGCTGCGAGCGACGGCAGCTCGTCGAGGCTCTTGAGGCTGAAGTAGTCGAGGAACTCGCGCGTCGTGCCGAGAAGCTCGGGATGTCCCGGAACCTCGCGATGACCAACCACGCGGATCCACCCGCGCTCCGTCAGCGTGCGAACGATGTTGGGATTGACCGTGACGCCACGGACGTTCTCGATCTCGGCGCGCGTGATCGGTTGCCGGTAGGCGATCAGCGCGAGTGTCTCCAGGAGCGCCCGGGAATAGCGGGTCGGGCGTTCCTGCCAGAGCTTCGACAGCCGCGCCGAGAACTGGCGACGAACCTGGAGCCGCCATCCACTCGCGACCTCGACCAGTTCGACCGGCCGTTCCTCGAAGTCGGCTGCCAGCGCGGAAAGTGCCTGGCGGACCGCCGCGGCTTCCGGCCGCTCGTGCTCGTCGAACAGCTCGCGCAGCTGCTCGACGTTGAGCGGCTGCCCGTAGGCCAGAAGCGCCGCCTCGATGATGTGCTTGAGTTGTCCGGTTTCCATGGCTTGTCCCGTCACGCGCTGGTGATCTCGATAGCTTCGACAGTCACGTCGCCGGCGCCGGCCTCGGCGCGCCGCACATACAGGGGCTGGTAGGGTTCCGCCTGCACGATTTCGACGAGCTGCTCGCGCAGGAGCTCGAGGATCGCCACGAAGGTGACCGTCACCCCGAGCCGTCCCTCCTCAGGGCTGAACAGGCGGATAAACTCGACCAGGCCGACGCCTTCGAGGATGGCGAGCACGTCGGACATGCGCTGCCGCACGGAGAGCGTCTCGCGCTGGACGTGCAGGTGCGCGAACATCGTCGCGCGTTGCACGACGTCCTTGAACGCAACCAGCATCTCCTGCAGCGCGACTTCCGGCAGGATTTGCACCACCTGGCGATGCGTGAGCTCGGCAACCGCAGGGTGCACATCGCGGTCCAGGCGCGGCAGGCCGTCGATGTCCTCCGCAGCCCGCTTGAAGCGCTCGTACTCCTGCAGCCGGCGCACCAGCTCGGCGCGCGGGTCTTCCTCTTCGTCCCCGCCGTCAGACATGCGAGGCAGCAGCATGCGCGACTTGATCTCGGCGAGCATGGCGGCCATGAGCAAGTACTCGCCCGCCAGCTCCAGGTCGAGCTCCTGCATGAGCTGGATGTACTCCATGTACTGGCGCGTGATGTCCGCGATCGGGATATCCAGGATGTCGAGGTTCTGGCGCCGGATCATGTACAGGAGCAGATCCAGCGGGCCCTCGAACGCCTCGAGGAACACTTCGAGCGCCTGCGGCGGGATATAGAGGTCTCGCGGCACCTCGGTCATGGGCTCGCCGTCCACGATTGCGAACGGCATCTCGGCCTGCTGCGGCGGCAATCCGGCAGCCGGCGCCTCGGAGCCCGTCATCACCTCAATGTCGCCGGTCTCGCTCAACGGTACTCCAGCCCGATTGCCTCGCGGACCTCGGACATTGTCGCACGCGCGACCTCGCGCGCCCGCTCGCACCCGTCCGAGACGATGCCGCGGACCAGCTCGGGATTCTCCTCGAATTCGCGCGCGCGCTCGCGAAAATCCTTGAGCTGCTTCAGCACTGACTCGATCACGGGCTTCTTGCAATCGAGGCAGCCGATGCCGGCCGAGCGGCAGCCGGCCTGCACCCAGGCCTGGGTCGCGTCGTCCGAGTAGATCTTGTGCAGGTCCCAGACCGGGCATTTGTCCGGGTCGCCCGGGTCCGTGCGCCGCGCGCGCGCCGGGTCGGTCTTCATGGCCTTGAGCTTCTTCTCGACGCTGGCGGGCTCCTCGCGCATGGCAATAGTGTTGCCGTAGGACTTCGACATCTTGCGGCCGTCGAGGCCCGGCACTTTGGGCGTCTTGGTCAGCAGCACCGACGGCTCGGGCAGCACGACCCGCCCGCCGCCCTCGAGGTAGCCGAGAAGGCGCTCGCGGTCCGCGACCGTCAGGCTCTTGCCGGACTCGACCACGGCCCGCGCCTTCGCGAGCGCCTCGGCGTCGCCGTGCTCCTGGAACTTGCGGCGCAGCTCGTCGTACTGGCCGGCGTTGCGCGACCCTAGGCGCTTGACTGCGCTCGCGACGCGGCTCTCGAAATCCGGCTCGCGGCCGAAAATGTTGTTGAACCGGCGCGCGACCTCGCGCGTGATCTCGACGTGCGCCACCTGGTCCTCGCCGACCGGGACGTAGGCGGGCCGGTAGATCAGGATGTCCGCGCCCTGCAGCAGCGGATAGCCGAGGAACCCGTAGGTGCTGAGGTCCTTGTCCTTGAGCTGCTCAATCTGGTCCTTGTAGGTCGGCACGCGCTCGAGCCAGGAAACCGGTGTGACCATCGACAGGATGAGGTGCAGCTCGGCGTGCTCGGGAATGCGCGACTGGATGAAGAACGTGCAGGCACTGGGATTGAGGCCCGCCGCCAGCCAGTCGACGATGACCTCGGTGGCGTTGGCCTTCAGGTCTTCGGTGTTCTCGTACGCGGTCGTCAGGGCGTGCCAGTCCGCGACGAAGAAGTAGCACTCGTACTTGTATTGCAGCTCGACCCAGTTCGCGAGCGCGCCATGATAGTTGCCAAGGTGCAGCCGGCCCGTCGGGCGCATGCCCGAGACGACGCGGCGGTTCTTGCTCGCTGGCAGTGTCATCGTTCCACCCTAGGCCAGAGGCAATCCGAACACGCTTGAGATCAAGCGGATGAGCGCACTGACCGGCGGGCCGAGCAGCCTCGATAGCACTCCGGTCGCCAACAGGCCGAGAACAATGAAGAGGCCGTACGGCGCGACGCGCTCCATGAGCCGGCTCGCGGGGCCGAGCGGCAGCAGGTTGGTCAGCACCTGGCCACCGTCCAGCGGCGGAATCGGAAGCATGTTGAATACCGCGAGCATCACGTTGATGAGGATGCCGATCCGGGCCATGTTCCAGACCCATTCGCCGACCGTGCCGATTTCGACGTTCTGCACCAACATCATCAGGAACGCCCAGATGAGCGCCATGAGGATGTTGGCCGCCGGCCCGGCTGCAGTCACCCAGACCATGTTGCCGCGCGGATTGCGCATGTTGCGCGAATCGACGGGGACCGGCTTTGCCCAGCCGAACAGGAACCCGCCCAGCAAGAGCAGTAATGCGGGCACTACGACGGTTCCAATCGGATCGATGTGACGAATCGGATTGAGGCTCAGCCGACCCTGCATTTCAGCCGTGTGGTCGCCAAACTGCCGGGCGGCCAGCCCGTGGGCGACCTCGTGGACCGTGATGGCGAAGACGACCGGGATTGCGGCAATCGAAATGGTCGTCAGGAAGGAAACAAGGTCCATGTACCGCCTGGCGGCCGCAATCGGCCAGTACTGGTCGAAACTGCGGGGATTATACGATGCGCCGCGCGGCTGCCGTCATTGAAACGGGCGCGGGTCGCCCTTGCCAGCGCGCAGCAAACGAGCCGACTCCCCCGACAGGTCGACGATGGTGCTGGGTTCGAGGCCGCAGTTGCCCGCGTCGATCACGACGTCGACGGCGTGCCCGATGCGAGCCTCGATCTCGCGGCCGTCCGTCATCGGCGACTCGTCGCCCGGCAGCTGCAACGTGGTGCTCAAGATCGGCTGCGGGTACTCGCGCAACAGGGCGTGTACGACCGCGTGGTCCGGGACGCGAATGCCGACAGTCTTGCGCCTGGCGTCAAGGAGGCGCCGCGGCACTTCGCGCGTTGCACGCAGCACGAAGACATAGGGCCCAGGGGTGAAGCTCCGGAGCAGCCGGTATTGCCAGTTCTCAACCACCGCGAAGCGCGCAATCTCCGAGAGGTCGCGGCAGACGACGGTAAAGAAGTGCCCCTTCCTGGCCTGCCGGAGGGCCTGGATCCGCTCCATCGCCTCCTTGGCACCGAGCGCACAGCCGAGCGCGTAGCAGGAGTCCGTGGGGTACGCGATGACGCCGCCGCTACCCAGGCAATCCGCGGCGGCGCGCAGCAGGCGGGGCTGCGGGTTTTCCGGATGAAGTTCGAGCCTCGGGCCCATGCAGCATTATGGGCCGGACACAAGCCGAGGCCGGTTCCGCTATGATTGGCGCCCCTTTTGCCGGTTCCATGCATGCAGCTGCTGTTCGATTTCCTGCCGGTCGTCGCGTTCTTCGTCGCCTACAAGCTGGCCGACATCTATGTCGCAACGGCCGTGATCATCGTGGCGTCGGTCCTCCAGGTTTCGATCTACTGGCTCTGGAAACGGCGCGTGAACCCGATGCACGTCGTGACGTCGGCGCTCGTGCTCGTATTCGGCGGCCTGACGCTGCTGGTGCACGACAAGGCGTTCATCATGTGGAAGCCCACCGTCGTCAACTGGCTCTTCGCCGCGGCGTTCCTGGTGAGCCTGTGGCGCCGTATCAGCGACCGGCCGCTGATCCAGCGCATGTTCGGCGCCGCGGGCGGGGTTCCGGAGCTTGGCGAGCCGCTCTGGCGCCGCCTGAACTGGATGTGGATCGCGTTTTTCCTTTTCATGGGTGCCCTCAACCTCGCCGTATTCCGCAACTTCGACGAGGCGACCTGGGTGAATTTCAAGCTCTGGGGGATGCTTGGCCTGACGATCGCGTTCATCCTGGCGCAGAGCTACTGGATCGCCGCGCGGACCGCACCCGATGACGAGCCCGCGGGCTGAGCGCATCAAGGCCATGCTCGAAGAGCGGTTCAGCGCAGCGCGCGTCACCGTGCTCGACGACAGCGCGCGGCACGCGGGACATGCAGGCAGCCGCGATGGCGCCGGGCACTTTATCGTCGAGATAGAGTCAGAGGACTTCAGTGGGCGAAGCCGCCTCGAGCGGCATCGTCTGATCTACCAGGCGCTCGCCCCAATGCTGCCGCGCGAGATCCACGCCCTGAATATCGTGGCAGTATCACCAGACGACGACATTCCATCGAGGACACAATGAAATCTACGCAGATTCTCGCTATTTCCGCACTCGGCATGCTGCTGGCCGCCGGGTGCACCAAGGCCGAGACCCCGGAAGCCGCGGCCGACAAGCCGGTGGCGGTCGTGAACGGCACTCCGATATCGCGCGACGTCTGGAACCTCTACATAAAGACGCGCCATGCCGGCAAGTCGCCCGGCGACCTCACGGCCGACGAGCAGACGGCCGCGCTCGACGAGCTGATCGGCATGTACGCGGGCGCCCAGGAAGCCGACAAGCAGAAGCTCGGCACCGGCGAGCCCAATGCGCGTCTCGAGCTGGTCGGCAACAGCGCGAAAGCCGAACTGCTCTACAAGAAGTTCAGCGAAGGCGCACAGCCGACCGACGAGGAACTGAAAAAGGAATACGACGCGCGCATCGCCGAGGCGCCGAAGACGGAATTCCATGCGCGGCACATCCTCGTCGACGAGGAGGCAAAGGCCAAGGAGCTCATCGCCAAGCTCGACGGCGGCGCAAAGTTCGACCAGCTCGCCAAGGACAATTCGAAGGACAGCTCCGCGGCCGAGGGCGGGGACCTGGGCTGGTTCTCACCGAACCAGATGGTCAAGCCGTTCTCTGACGCGGTCCAGCAGCTCGAAATCGGCAAGTACACGGCGACTCCGGTCAAGTCCGAGTACGGCTGGCACGTGATCAAGCTCGAGGAAAAGCGCGCGACCACGCCTCCGCCGTTCGACGCGGTAAAGGCGCAGCTCGGCCCGCTCGTCAACCAGAAGAAGTTCGAAACCTACCTGAAGGACCTGGTCAAGGCGGCGAAAGTCGAGCGCACCCCCTGAACTAAGCCGCAGGGCGGAAATAGCGCGAGTAAGTCCGGTTCATCGGGTTGATGGCCGGAGCAACGACACGCGGCGAGACCAAGCGCCGCGTGACGTAGAAATACACGGGCAGCAGGGGATAGTCGTTGAGCATCAACGACTCCGCCTGCTGCAGCGCGTCGCGCCGACGGGCCGGGTCCGCCTCCGCGGCTGCCTCGGCCAGGAGGCCAGCGTATTCCTCGCTGCTCCAGCGCCCGAAATTCTGCGGGCTATCGCGCGTCATCGTATCCAAGAAGGTTGTCGCGTCATTGAAGTCTGCGGTCCACCCCACGCGGACAACGTCCCATTGCGCCGGGTCCGCGCGCGCGGCCAGGTAGGCCTT
>Ga0157380_10001791_pt1 | contig 14172 bp, 10 predicted proteins | sample S35metaG_FD_119757 | JGI IMG/M metagenome (GOLD analysis project Ga0157380, IMG submission 119757) | Switchgrass rhizosphere microbial communities from Kellogg Biological Station, Michigan, USA - S3-5 metaG | ecosystem: Host-associated > Plants > Roots > Rhizosphere > Soil | place: USA... | reverse complement strand
TTAGCAATCACTTCATCTGGTTGATCACCTCCTTTTAAAATATAACTGGTCGCGTTTTCTTCCTTCAATATACCTGCCGTTGTTTTTCCGTCTTTAAGCGTGAGCGTAACTACTCCATATCCCGGAGCCAGGCGGGCACTCGGAGAAATCATAGCTTCCAATATTTGCTGACGCGTTAAACGTTTACCTACTCCATTCAATCGGGGGCCTGCATTGCCGCCATAATCATCGTAGGTATGACATCTGATACATTGTGCGGTTTGATTTCTATAGAAAAAATTTCTACCCTTGTCAGCATCTCCGCCCTGCAATGTACTAGCGTAGGATGCTATTAATGCATCAGGTGATAATTTCGAAGTGTTCGCTTTATAGCGGGCAATTAAGTCGGCCGATTTAGTGCTGTCAATGGCTTCCCCCAATTCGAGATAAACATCCGGTACAAGCTTACCATTCGCCATATTATTCAGCAACTCATTGAAAACTTTACCAGAATTTTCTACCGGTAACTTTCCAAGGGTTAATATGGCGGCTTGTTTTTCTTCTACTGTTCTTGTGTTTATAACATTTGAAAGCAGGTTCACCATTAAGTCTTTTGAGATATTTTGTTTAGCCAATAAATCGAGACCAGCTACCCGCACCAGTTTTTCTTTATCGGAAAGAGCCTGCTGAATAGCTTCTGCCAGTTTCGGATCATTTAATGCTACGATTGTTCGCAACGATTCTGCCCGAACGGTTGGTTCTTTATCGGTTTTCAAAACCGCCATCAATTGCTCCGATGCTTGTGGGATGCCAATTTTGCTGATCGCTTTTACAGTGCTTATTCGTACAGCCACTTCTTTGTCGGTTAACAAACCAATAAGTGGTGCCGCGGTTTTATTTTTAAGCGGGGTAGGATCCCTTTCAATAACACCTCTTAATCTTCCATCTACTCTATCCAATACCGAAGGCTTTGCCCAAATACTTAATGCATCAATTGCTTCCGCCCTCATTTTAGCAGGGGCAGTTACTTTCTGAGAATAAGTAATAAGATTTTGCATCGCTTCATCCGTACCAACTCTAAGATTAGCATTGATGCTTCTTCTTATCAAAGCTTCATTAGCAAAACTGGTTGTGTTCAATAAATTACCCAATGCTGGCAATGCATCTTTAATAGATAGATCGTCGTTGATGCCACGGGCCGCTTCCGTTACAACAAATTCATCGGTATCGTTCAGGAAAACAGCAATGCCCGCATTGCTCATTCTACGGAGTGTTACTACCGCTGCTATCCGTAATGCGCGGGAAGGGTTGGTTGATAAAGCGATTACAGGTTCTGCTTTTCCAATCCGGGCCAATGCTAAACAACCAGCATGTCGCAGGTATGCATCTTTATCATCATTCTCTTTTAAGAAATCAATAATAGGATTGATGGCTGCTTCATATTTTATTCTACCCAATGCTTCAGCGGCAAAGAATTTCGCACGACTATTCTCCTCTTTTAAAAGAGGAACCAATGATGCACCTGCTTCACTATATTTGATATCACCCAGCCATTTTGCTGCTTGTGCCCTGATCTCGGGATCACTATCTTTTAAAAGTGGTATTAATAATTCCGCGAATTTTTTATCCATGCGGGCCAGTTGACTGATGCCCCAGATAGCATGTACCCTTGCCAATTGATGGGTAGTTTGCTTCAATGCTTTTTGAAATGTTTCTGACCCTTTTGCTCCGCGTTTCACCAATTCGAATTGAGCTTTTTGTCTTACCCGCATATCTGCGTTCTTTAAAATTTCACCCAATTCGTCTTCGGTTTTATCCGTAAATTTTGCTGCAAGCAATGCCTTTGTTTCTTTTCGTTCAGCTGAATTAGCGCCATCTTTCGTATCCAATTTCCAGATACGACCATAGCCATGAGTATCCCATCCTTCGATCCAATCGGCGAGATACAATGCGCCATCCGGACCAAAATCAAGACCAGTTGGTAATACACCCCCTAATATTTTTTTAGTTTCAGCCAAATCAAAGCTGGCTCCATTTGGTTTCAACCTGAAATTATGTATGGCGGAATTGGAAGGACTTCCTACAAATTCAGCTATGAAAAAACTGTTTTTGTATTCAGGACCCAACGCTGTTCCAGGATTATAAACCATACCTGCAGGACCACTTACATAATTAGCAATACACGGAGTAATATAAGCGGCCTGTCCTTCAAACCTGGGCAGGTACATTTTTTCATCCATCCAAACCTTGTATTCATTATTTCTCGGATCCCTGTACTTACCGTATTGCCAGTTGCTGCGCCACCCAATATCTCCTCCGTTTACAACATAAACCAATCGTTCTTTTTCGCCGGCATGATCGCCATCATTGTCTTCGCTGATCAGGTTGGCGTATTCATCAAAAACAAATTCATGAGTATTCCGGTTTCCATAAGCGAATATTTCAAAATCACTTCCATCCGGATTGGATCTGGCTATTACTCCACTATTCGGATGTTCCCATTTTTGTCCATCAGGACCTGTTCCGTTAAAACCAATATCGCCGATCTGCCAATAGATTCTTCCATCGGGTCCCATCTCAACACCCGACATTCCATGTCCACCAAATCCAATATGAATACCATAGCCATGGGAGATAGAAGTTTTTTCATCTGCAATGCCATCCCCGTTTTTATCTTTAATTCTCCAGAGATCGGGACCTACCGCAACAAACAGATCATCGCCTTCGCTTAATACACCACCTGCAACGTCTGTCACCTCATCATTGAAATCATCGACAACCAATTGCGATTGATCAGCCACACCATCTCCATTAATATCTTTCATTCGAAAAATATGTTCCTTTTCAACGGTCATATCTTTCCAGTCATGCGAGCTATCGCCATTCAAATCTTTCAGCCATTCATTCTTCTTACTGTTTTCCGGAGATAAGATTCTATGCAGAAAAGCACGCTTGTCTTCGACAGTTTGCAGCGATATGGATTCGATCTCCCAATCGCGGTGTCCGCGTATATCAAATTCAGAATTTTTTTGACGATCGGTAGTGGTATAATATAAATTACCGAGGTCGTCTATATCAATTGCTATCGGAGAAATAACCAATGAATCAATCCCCCATAAACTAAGTTTTAGTCCTTCAGCAATTTCCGGTTTTATAGAAGAATCTATCGAAGCGGCAAACTTAGCTGTATAGGTAGAATCCATTTTCTTGATTCTTAGGTCTGCTGCTTCCTTTTCTTTACAACCAGTAATAAATAATACTGCAAGGAAAAAGGATGCGAAAAAAGCGCGGTGAACGTTTTCGGGCGATGCAAAAAATCTTTTCATTATTAATCGATTAAATAAGGCGTTGAAGATACATACTGCGGATTATTCTGCCATTTATTTTTGATGAGCAGTTGTACGGGGTTAAGCCGGCACCATTTCGTAAAAAAGGGATCAGTAGGTAGCGGGTGTTTTAGAAACATTATTCTGCAAAAGGGGGTAGGCATATACCCTCTTGGCTTTGAAATGCGCGGCGGAGTCCTTCCCACTGATAGGCTGATCGAAAGGGATAAAGGTTATCTTTTTCTTTCGTTTAAAATTTTCTACGTAGAAGGTTTTACTTTTTAATTTAAAACGGGGTGCATCTTTATCAAAGGATTGCAATACGATTTCATAGATGGGTTGTTTAATAAATATGGGAGGAGGTGACAACGCTAATTCCGTACTTACAAAAGTGTAGCCTTTTGTGTATTTACCGAGAATTTCTGTAACCTCTAATCGATCCCGTTGTTTCTGGATCTTCCATAATTCTATTTCGCTCTTTGCGTCGAGCGTGATGAAGGATGCGCTGTTTTCGTCATAGAAAGTGCCATACCGGAACTGGTTAAAATACCAGATGTTAACAAAAGCGGTGTCACTGCCGCGTAAACTCTTCATATTCCTTTGAGGGGCCGTTTCTTCATAAAACTTCTGGTTCCTGTTGGCAATTTTATTGATAACAAGGATGCGCCTTTTTTTTGGATCCGGTTCTTTTTCAATAAACATGTATTCTTCCTCTACAATGGTATCGCTTTTATCATCGCAAAGACAGGGAATTCCTCTATGAAGCGAATCTGTTCTGGTACAAATCAATTTAATATAGAGATCATATTTCTCCGGGCTCAATTCAAACGTATCTATTTTAGACGAAGGCCCTGGCTTATAGTTGGAATAATAAAATACATGTCGTCTGCAGGCAGACAACAGAAATAGTATTATAATGAAGATGGCAACTCTCATTTTTGTAATCCGATACTGGTTTGTTGATAGTAAGTAAGTGCTCCGAAACTCCAGTTTGGCTGATAGGGTACGAGGTGATAAGGGTAGTAGCTGGAAAAGTGAATCTTATGCTGTATGTCCCATTGGGTCTTGTTATAATTAATCACTGAAAGTCCATAATTCTTGCTTGTATTCGCGACCTGCAAGTGCCAGTTGCTTTTATTATAATAGTATTCTATTGAGTCTTTATACAATACATAACTGCCTCCCATTTTATTGGCAGTTTCATAAGAGTAGGGTGTATAACCGGAGAATTTATTATATCCAAATTCAACGAGATTGATGGGCCAATCGTCATCCCCATGAAAACTTATAAAGCCGGCGCCGGTGTGGAATCGATCGAAGCGATCGCCAAAAGGTGGAAAAAATGGCGGCCCGTCATTCAAATAGTTCAATTGAACGCGGTCAAGATGAAGATTAAGGAATCCTACCATTTGCTTTTTATGTTTGGGATGGGTTGGGAAGAAAATGATATTTCCTCCCCAGGAAACGGACCAATTAAATGGATTTTGCAGCGCGGGTAAGTTCCAGTTATTGAAATAATACAATGGATAATTCCGAATGCCGGGACGTAGATAACTTCCCTCTTTCATTCGATCTTGTCCGCCAAATGTGAATGTATATGACAAGATTGGTTCCAGATCTATTTTCTTTTTTTTATTGCCCTGGTACCGGCTACCCAATCCTCCATAATAAAGCATCAGGTCGCTTTGAATAGAAGGATAGAACCAACTACTTCCTGCATTAGTACCAATGCCTCCCGATATGGTTAACCTGAAATTAAATCCTTCTTTACTACCAATCTCCGCCTGTAATTTTAAAGAACCCCCATACTGAACAGCATTAGCGCTGTGTACAAAGGAAGCATTTTCCTGGGCATAAGCAGGGGAGCAGTATAATATTGGGATATTGAAGAGAAGACCACTTAATAACAGATAATATATTCTGTAGCGGAAATGCATTGGAAAGGATAAGGTTTTGGTGGATTTCTTAAGTAAAAGTTACATTAATAAATTAATAAATCCGCTATTTTATTAAGTTAACTCCACTAACTTATACCGATGAACGTAGAATAAGACGCTACTGCATTTTAGTTACTAATGAATCTTATCTGCTAAATGTAGCGAGGAGGACATCGTGCCAAACCGCATTTATAATTGTCCTGCTTAACCCCTCAATCTGACCCATTCTCCCCCTTCTGTTTTGAATCTCACATCTTAAGTTTGTTATTGCAAAAAATAACGTTTCGTTTTTCATTTGCCCCTTATAAGGAAAAAATCAGAGCTCTTTGAAAAAAAAAATTTGGAAACCAAAAGGTTTCATATATATTTGTAACCAAAAGGTTTCATAATATATGAGAAGAGACGTTTTTCAAGCTATTGCCGACCCCACGCGACGGGCGATCTTAAGTAGCATTACTAAGCAGTCGCTGAATATTAATTCTGTTTCGGCCAACTTCGATGTTAGTCGACCAGCTATTTATAAGCATATCAAAATTCTTACTGAATGCGGATTGGTTATTATCAAGCAACAGGGCCGTGAACGATTCTGTGAAGCAAGACCGGAAAGACTGAATGAGGTTTCGGATTGGGTGGAGCAATATCGCAAGCTATGGACGGCAAGACTGGATTCATTGGATGATTATTTAAAAGAGCTGCAATCAAAAAAACATACACCATTCAAAAAGAAAAGAAATGGGAAAAAATGAATCAACAAACGACACCGTTCTCTCCACGGCAGATAGAGAACTTGTAATTACCCGATTACTTAATGCACCACGGGAATTAGTTTGGAAAGCATGGACCGATCCCAAACATCTCATAAACTGGTTTGGGCCGAAAGGTTTTACGAATACTTTTCATGAGATTGATATAAAGCCCGGTGGTATATGGAAATTCACCATGCATGGGCCGGATGGCACTGATTATCCTAACCTCGTTGTTTTTGATAAAATCGTGAAACCCGATTACATAACCTATACACATGGTTCCTTCGAAAAGCCGGAAGTGTTTAAAGTGAAAGTCAGTTTTGAGGAAGTTGGGGGAAAGACAAGAATCACGATGCATAGTTTGTTCCCAACTGTTGAAGCATTGGATGCGGCATTGGGTGCGGCGAAGAAATCAGGTGCGCTTGAAGGCGGAAACTCAACATTGGATAAATTGGAAGAAGAGTTGAAGAAAATGAATTAACAGCTTTCGAACCTTATTTTTCCCTATGTAAACAAAGGGTGGGCACGAATTTTGGGCAAGCAGAATATATCTTCAAATATTTGAACAATTTCTTTTAATCTATGTCATATTACTATTAATTAAAACAACATATTAAAACAAATTATCGGTTATGAAAAAAAATGCGCTTATCCTATCAGCTATTGTAATTTTTCTGGTATCCTTCCGACCAATAGAACCGGCTACCTGGGCACTTGATAACATGCATTCAAATCTTGGGTTTTCTGTGGGATACCTGATGATCTCAGAAATCGCCGGGACATTCCGGATGAAAGAAGCCACGTTGACAACTACCAGCGATGATTTTTCTGACGCGACGGTTACTATGATCGCGGATGTGAAGTCTATTAATACTGATGTAGAGGATCGTGACAAACATCTTAAAACCGCTGATTTTTTCGATGCTGAAAAATATCCTGACCTGGTATTCAAAAGCACATCGTTTAAAAAGACGGGTGATAAAAATTATAAAATAACCGGTGATCTTAGTTTTCATGGTATCACCAAGTCAGTTACTCTCGACGCGATTGCGAAAACTGGTACACATCCTATGAGCAAAAAACCGATCGCTGGTTTTAAAGTAACAGGGATTATCAAGCGTTCTGATTTTGAAATCGCGAAAGAAACGCTTCCAGCTTTTTTGAGCGACGAAGTAAATCTAACGGCGAATGTGGTGTTTGCGAAGAATTAAATGTTACAGGATAAAAGATTTGGCCGGGAAGGCGGGAAGACGTTTATTATTGGTTTTGTAATTCCCGTCTTACCGACTTCCCGGAAAAATAATCTCGATATATGATTTCCCTATCGAATATCAATCATATGGTAGAAGTATTCAGGACTAATGTGAAAGAGAAAATTCACGCTGATCAGCTGCTTGAGCAGATACACAAATCCTTTCCTTCATATAAGGCAAATTTCGACCTGGAGGATTGCGACAACATTCTACGGATAAAATCCGATTCAGGCATTGTCCAGCCCATGCCCGTTATCCTCCTTTTAAATGAATCTGGATTTCATGCCGAGCCACTGCCGGATGAATTACCCTCCGCTACTTTAACTACTCTCCATGCTTTTCATTTGTAACAGACACGAGTAGTTTTCCGTTTTAGCTAAGAGATCAAAAGAGAAAACGAGATGAAAGAGATCTTGATATTCAATAAATTCCTTTTTCTCCATTCTCTTTTATTCTCTAAGTCTTGTATTACTATTTTTCATTAAGAAGTCAAAAGAGAAAATGAGATGAAAGAGATCTTGATATTCAATAAATTCCTTTTTCTCCATTCTCTTTTATTCTCTAAGTCTTGTATTACTATTTTTCATTAAGAAGTCAAAAGAGAAAATGAGATGAAAGAGATTTTGATATTCAATAAATTCCTTTTTCTCCTTTCTCTTTTCTTCTCTAAGTCTTGTATTACTATTTTTAGCAAGAGGTCAAAAGGGAAATTGAGATGACAGAGATTTTGATATTCAGAAATTCCTTTTTTTCTCCTTTTCTCCTTTAATCTCTTAGCTCAGGTTTTCGCGTTTCAAAACTTCCTGCTGCCAGGTAGTGGTATCCACTTAAGGCTTTCGCTGTTAAAACATTACATCATCGAATGAAATGATGACTGACAGATTATTATATGCGTTTTACCGTTTTATTTTCTGCCAGTCTATTCCTATGGAATAGGTTGCCTACTACCCAAAACCTGAACTGATGGGAAAGAATTCTAACCCAAAAATTGACAGCGAATTCCAGCGGCATACGGCTGCTTTACGTTTGGACATTAAGAAAAGGTCCGATCGGTTGATGAATTATTTCCTGATCGGCTTTTTTGTCGCGGGTCTTTTATTCGCTTTTTTCTACAATACCTGGTTCATCGCGATTGGTGTTGGCGGCTTCTCCCTGCTGGCGTACTATTCCATCAAATCAATTTTCCCCTATTCAAATCTATATCAGTATGTCCTTAGTGTGGTGCTAGGAATATTTATGTCGCAATACATTTACCAGATGCACGGGTTATTTGAGATGCACTTCTTTGCTTTTATTGGAAGCGCAATGCTGATCACTTATCAAAACTGGAAATTGCAGATACCTATTCTTCTAGCGGTAATAATGCATCATCTGATACTTGGGTATTTACAGAATATTGGATTTAGAGGCGCCCATTTTATACAGATCAATTATTTCGAACTGGAAACTTTTTTAATTCATATCACACTCACTGCTGTCATCGTCTTTATTTGTGGTCTCTGGGCTTATCAATTGAAAAAATACAGCGAGATACATATCGGACAAACCATAGAAATGGGCCGCTTGCACAAAGAAGCGTTGGTTCTTCAGGAGAAAAAAAGAAATGAGGAAGCGTTGGAAATGGCTTACCAGAATGCTGAAAAGGCCAGGGAAGAAGCTGAACAGGCTAACCAGGCGAAAAGTATATTTCTGGCTACCATGAGTCATGAGATACGAACACCTATGAACGGGGTGATTGGTATGTCATCATTGTTGGCGGAAACAGCGCTAACCGAGCAGCAACGCATGTACACACAAACCATTGCAACCTGCGGGGAAACCTTGTTAAATGTAATTAATGATATTCTCGATTTCTCGAAAATAGAATCGGGGAACATGGAACTGGAAAGAGAAGATTTTAATTTGAGGAATTGTATTGAAGATGTATTGGATATTTTCGGAACCAAAGCATCCCAGGCAGGAATTGACCTGGTTTACCAGATTGATGAAGATGTTCCATTGCAGATTGTCGGTGATGATCTTAGGTTGCGACAAATACTGACCAATCTTGTGAGCAATGCGATGAAATTTACTCACCAGGGAGAAGTATTTGTAGGGGTACATTTAATACGTACTGATGTGAAGGGACAATTAGAACTTGAGTTTGAAGTACGTGATACCGGAATTGGTATCCCATTAGAAAAACAGGAGCGCTTGTTTAAAGCATTTACACAAGTGGATTCATCTACCACCCGCAAATATGGAGGTACCGGACTGGGCCTTGCCATTTCTGAAAAACTAGTACGCTTGATGCGCGGTAAGATCAGCGTTCAAAGTCAACCAGGGGAAGGATCTACATTCTCCTTTACGATTCAATCGAGAGTTGGTGCAAATGTCTTGCAGGCTTATACCAATTACAATATGTTTGATCACGAAGGGAAAAAAATATTGGTGGTGGACGACAACTATACCAACAGGGCAATTTTAAAAAATCAATTGGAACAGTGGAAACTTATTCCAGTATTAGCGGCTTCCGGAAATGAAGCTATTGATATTCTTAAAAAGGACCCGGGATTTAGTCTCGTACTTTCCGATATGCAGATGCCTCATATGGATGGCGTGCAATTAGCGCAAATCATCAAGGAAAATTGGCCATCCGTTCCGGTTATTTTATTGAGTTCGATGTGCGATGAGCACAACAAGAGCCTCCAACATTTATTCAGCACTGTGTTAACCAAACCTGTTAAGCAACACATCTTGAATAAGAATATACTGCAGGGATTACAATCACATAATAAGCCAGCACAAGAAGAAAAAACCACCCAGGAAAAATTATCCGCCAATTTCGCAGCGCAATACCCTCTCCAAATATTAATAGCAGAAGACAATCTTATCAATCAACAAGTAATTATACATATCCTTGGGAAATTAGGATATAAAACAACGGTAGTTGAGAATGGGGCCGAAGCAGTAGTTGCTGTTAATGAAGGTTGCTTTGATCTGGTGCTGATGGATATGCAGATGCCCGAAATGGACGGATTGGAAGCTACTGAAATAATACGACGTACACTTGAAAAACAACCTGTGATTATCGCATTAACTGCGAATACCATGCAGGACGACGAAGACAAATGTCTCCGTGCGGGGATGAACGATTACCTGGGTAAACCAATAAAACTGGAAGAACTCGTAAATAAACTTGAAAAATGGGCCCGACAAATCGATTATCCCTCTAATCGGCTCAGTGCTTAATTATTATTTTGATGGCGGATTAAAAAATTAATAACTGGTTTTCAACGAAACTGGTTTTAATTTCTTTTTTGCCAACCCTTTAACAAATAATTGGCGTAATACTTGCGTTATAAGGCCATCCCACAAACCTTCACTCACCGTAGAAGCTTATCATCCATCATCCTGAAACCAACCATTATTTTATTCATCTAAAAACGTACAATGAAAAAATTTCTTTGGGCAGTTCTTTTTATTCCGGTGGGTTCAATTGCGCAACAATTACATATTACTGTCCGCGGCGGTTTCTCAGGTTACCAGGGCGATCTGCAAAGCAAACAAATCGCACTTAATCAATCCAATTTTGGTTTCGGACTTGGATTAAAATACGATCTTAACCCACACTGGTCGGTTCGTACAGAATTCAATTCCGGAAAGATTGAAGCGGACGATAAAAAGAATGATCCAAACCTTCAATTGAGGAATCTAAGTTTTCAATCTAAAATAGTGGAGGGTAATCTACTGCTTGAATATTCATTATTTAATCTTTCAGAAAGAAAGTTTACTCCTTATGCATTTGCGGGCCTTGCGGTATTTCATTTTGATCCCTATGCATACGATACATTGGGAAATAAAATATTTTTGAAGCCGCTCAGTACCGAAGGACAGGGTCTGCCTCAATATCCAAACAGAAAAGAATACAAGCTTACCCAAATGGCCATACCGATGGGTGTCGGGTTTCGATATAAGGTTGCGGATAACATAACCCTCGGTTATGAATTGGGTATACGAAAAACATTTACTGATTATCTCGATGATCTGAGTACTACTTATGTCGATGAATTAGTTCTTGCCCAGGAAAGAGGTTTGAAAGCAGTCGAAATGGCCTTTCGTGGCGGTGAATTAAAAAACAGTACTGCCAGCTATCCGTTGGATGGAGAATTACGAGGTGGTTCGCAGTTTAAAGATTGGTATTATTTTCATGGAATAACACTCACCGTTGGATTAAACAGTAATAGTAGTGGTGGTGGACGAAAAGGAGATACCCGCTGTCCAAAACCAGTACTTTAATCAGTCCCAATAATATTATCACGGCTCGCCTTATATGGCGGGCCTTTTTTAGTGCGTCTCTAAATAGCCTTTCAGCTGGCTATTGACGATTGAAATAGATTACTAAATAATAAGTTTTAAAAACAAGTTGTCAGCTATTTGTGTTTTACTTTTGCACACTTAAGAGATATTACATGGCATATCGGAACCAGCAACATTTCATAGATACATTAGAGAAGCACGGCGAATTGATTCGCATAAAAAATTATGTAGATCCTAGACTGGAGATTGCGGAGATTACCGATCGTATCAGCAAAACACCCGGAGGCGGTAAGGCTCTTCTTTTCGAAAATACGGGCTACGATTTCCCGGTATTAATGAATGCATATGGAAGTGAACGCAGAATGTGCCTCGCATTAGGAGTTAATCATCTCGACGATATTGCCCGGGAAATTGAAAATCTATTTAAATTATTAAGTGCCCCTAAGGAAGGATTACTGGATAAATTAAAATTATTACCCAAGCTTAGCCAGTTTGCCAGTTGGATGCCTAAAGTAAGGAAGGGCAGGGGGCAATGCCAGGAGATAGTAATTACCGATCAACCCGACATCAATAAACTACCTGTAATAACCTGCTGGCCCAAAGATGGCGGACCATTTGTTACACTTCCAATTATTCATACTAAAGATCCCAATACCAATAGCAGGAATGTGGGTATGTACAGGATGCAGGTATTTGGTCCAACACTTACGGGGATGCATTGGCACAAACACAAGGTAAGCGCCAAACATTTTTCCGAATACAAAAAACTTGGAAAGAGAATGCCGGTGGCGGTTGCACTCGGCGGCGACCCGGTGTACGCCTATTCCGCTACAGCTCCCTTGCCTGAAAATGTTGATGAATATATGCTGGCTGGTTTTCTGCGAAAGAAAAAAGTAGAACTGGTAAAATGCATTACACAACCTGACGTGGAAGTTCCGGCGGATGCTGATTTTATTATTGAAGGATATGTTGAACCAGATGAGGAACTGATATGGGAAGGTCCATTTGGAGATCATACCGGATATTATTCTTTACCCGATTTTTATCCACGCTTTCATATTACGGCTATCACCCACAAAAAAGATGCGGTATATCCTGCCACCATCGTAGGAATTCCACCACAGGAAGATGCCTGGTTGGGTAAAGCAACCGAGCGCATTTTTTTAGCGCCCATTAAAATGACAATGGTGCCGGAGATCACTGATATGGATATGCCGGTGGAAGGAGTGTTTCATAATCTGGTAATAACTCAGATCAATAAAGAATACGCGGGGCAGGGGCAAAAAGTGATGAATGCCATGTGGGGAGCTGGTCAAATGATGTTCAATAAAATATTGGTATTAGCGGACAAAGAAGTGCGCATTCAGGATTATAAAGCGCTGGCGCAATATGTATTCAGAAATCTTAATCCGGCAACGGATATTTATTTTTCACAGGGTCCTATGGATGTATTGGATCACAGTTGCAGTAAGCTGGGTTTTGGGGGGAAGATGTGTATTGATGGCACTAAAAAATTTGATGAAGAAAGGGATGATAGTTACGGTTCGTCTGTTGGTAGTTTGCAAATACAAACAGAAACTATAAAGAATAAATTTTCTGAAATAAGGGTGATCAATACAAGCTTATTGGAATTAGCGATACCCTGTTTGATAGTATCTGTTGAAAAAAACCGAAAAGGACATGTTAGGGAATTGCATCAGGCATTGGGCGGATTAAACGAATTGCATGGGGTGAAGATGATATTATATGTAGAGCATACGGTTGATGCCGAAGATCTGCCGGTGGCATTGTGGAGATTCTGTAACAATCTTGATCCCAAACGGGATAGTATTTTATGGCAGGGAACTTCCTCTGCGGACTCGTCGAAGAACCGCGCCTGCATGGGCTTTGATGGAACTATTAAAACAAAGGAGTTTGATAATTTTCAGCGTGATTGGCCAAATATCATCGTAGCCGCCGATGAAACTATTGCCGCAGTAGATGCAAAATGGAATAACCTGGGGTTGGGAGAATTTATTCCATCTCCGTCATTGAAATTTAAAGCGCAGATGTATGGGGAAGAGGCTATCGTCGGATAACGAAGAACCACGAAGCGAAGAACCAAGAACCAAGATGCCAAGAGCCAAAGAAAAAATACAAAAGAAAACCAAGTACCAAAGAAAAAATACAAAAGATCAAATTTCAATGGCACTCCGAATATTTCGGGGAGCTTTTGAAATTTGATTTTTCTTTTGTCTCATTTGAATTTTTGTATGCTTTCTTTGGTTCTTGTTTCTTCGGTTCCCCAAACGCCCCGGCTGGTGTCTTCACCAGCCGGAACCTGTGATTAAAATGAATGATAGAATTTAAAAATAGTTATTGATAGAAATAATAGGTGGCTGGTGAAGACACCAGCCACGGCGAAGAGAGATCAATTTCCAAAGGGTCTATTACGGGGAGCTTTTGGAATTTAATTCTTCTTTTGTCTTATTTGAATTTTTGTATTTTTTCTTTGGTTCTTGTTCCTTTGGTTCACCAAATGCCCCGGCTGGTGTCTTCACTAGCCGGAACCTGTGATTAAAATGAATGATAGAATTTAAAAATAGTTATTGATAGAAATAATAGGTGGCTGGTGAAGACACCAGCCACGGCG
>Ga0157380_10001790_pt1 | contig 14173 bp, 9 predicted proteins | sample S35metaG_FD_119757 | JGI IMG/M metagenome (GOLD analysis project Ga0157380, IMG submission 119757) | Switchgrass rhizosphere microbial communities from Kellogg Biological Station, Michigan, USA - S3-5 metaG | ecosystem: Host-associated > Plants > Roots > Rhizosphere > Soil | place: USA: Michigan... | reverse complement strand
GATTTTCCGCCACGCACGACCGCGCGGTGCCGGTGTGCCGCGATTGTCGACGCTCATGACGATGTAGCCCTGTTGGGCCAGCATCATGTGCCAAAGAGTGTTGCGTCCGCCCCAGGAGTCGAGGACTGTTTGTCCCCACGGCTCGCCGTACACATAAAACAGTACGGGATATTTCTTCTGAGGATCGAAATCGGGTGGCTTAATCATCCAGCCATCGAGCTGCACACCTTCACCGATATCGACCTTGAAAAATTCCGAAGGCGTTTTTTTCAGCTTCGCCAGCTTCTCTTTCAACTCGCGGTTGTCGATCAGTGTTCTAAGGGTGGCATGTTGAGCCAGACGCAGAACGTCGATTGTCGCGGGTTGCGTAAACTGAGTGAAAACATGAATCGCAAACTCGCTATTCGGCGAAACGTTGTAGGCGTGGATACCAGTCAGATTGGCTGGTGTTACTCGTTCGAGCTTGCCACTTCCGTCGAGTGGCAGGCGATAAAGAGCGCGTTGAGTGGCGTTGTCCGGTGATGCTTCGAAGTAGATCCAATCATTGGCGTCATCGACGCGTTCGACATTGATCACATCGAAGTTACCGGGTGTGACGTTACGCACATCGCGGCCGTCACGCGAGATTGAGTAGATATGCCGCCAGCCGTCACGTTCAGTGGTCCATAAGAAACGCTTGCCGCCGTCAATCCATTCGGCATCCCCGCGGACAAGACCTTTTTTGTCCCAGTCGATGTCGCCCCAGGCGTTATCGACCCAGGCGTCGTCCTTCTCTACCAGAATCGTGCGCACTTTTCCGGTTCGAACATCACCGAGCATCAGCGTGTTCGCGTTCTGGAGGCGATTCAGTTGTTGAATGGTAACTTCGTCGGGACTCGCCGCCCATTCCATGCGCGGCAAATAGTTGTTCCGTGGATCACCAGGAACTTCGAACCAGCGCGTGGCACCGCCGGTTGCACTTACTACTCCAACACGCGCAGCTGAATTCGTTTCGCCGGCCTTCGGATACGGGAACGTGGTCGTCGACGGGTAGAGAGCATCTGTGTTGTTAATGAGCGTCATTTCTTTGACGCCTTCAGAATTCAATTGCCAATAAGCAATGTTCTTGCCGTCAGGACTCCAACGAAACCCATCGCGGCAGAACAATTCTTCTTCGTACACCCAATCGAACGTTCCATTCACGATGTACTTCGTGCCGTCGGAAGTTATCTGGGTTATGGCCGACTTCCCTTCACCGGACAGTGACTCGACGTAGATGTTGTTCTCGCGAACGTAGCCCACGCGTGTTCCGTCGGGTGAAAACTTCGCAAACATTAGCGTCGACGGTTTTGCATCGGCGCCAAGCTTCCGCAGTGCGGATGTTTTCAGATCGAGAACCCAATAATCGCCACGCGTATTGCTACGCCAGACGCGAGCACTATTCGTGAAGATCAACAGTTTCTGTCCGTCGTCTGAAAAATCAAACTCTTCCACCGTCAAAGGATTTGTTTGTCCAGCCGGTATCAATTTCTCAGCGGCCACAAAGACTGTTCGTTCGCCGGTCGCTGACGCGTAGCGCACGAGATCGGTGGAGCCTTTCTTGGTGGTTGAGGGCTCAAGTGCAAAATAACCTGAGCTATCGCTTTGCCAACGCACAGGCCCAAGCGGTTTTGTGCGGTAACTGGACAGCGACTCAACGGTTAATAGAACCCCGTCGGCAGACTGCGCTGGCTGTGTTTGCTGGGTTACCTGTATTTGCTGTGTTTGCTGCGCCAGTGCGCTGACGTAGATGATGAGAAGAAGTGGAAGAATTAGTAATCGATGTCTCATGGCTTCCTTTTGACGATTATTGAAGTAGTTCAGGGGAGCGTGAGGATGATACGCCAGAAGATCACCAGGGGTGAAGCGAGACTAACCGATCTTGATTATGCGGCCACACACATTAACGCCCTGAGACATTTAGGAACCAGAAAACGAGAAATAGAATAGCAAGGAAGGCGCTTACCGCCGCGGCTGCCGCGATGATCGTCAGAGTTGTTTTCGACTTCTTAATCTCAACAGCTGTCGTTCCCGTCGCCGTTTCGAATGTGCTGTTGATCTTGTAGTCACTAACTTTCTCGTCCAGCAAGTCGACATTGTGTATGAGGTTGCGCATTTCTTCCTGCGCCCGATCGCTCCGATATTCGGCTTTACGCTTCTCCACTGCGAGACGAACAACCTCGTCGGCTGCTTTCTTCGTCACTTCCCTCGCCTGTGTCTCATCTAGATTCTGCAGTGCGTTGTCGACGATGTCGTCAGCATTTACGGGAAACAACGATTGCTTTTGCGGCATCAGCTGATCGTTTTCGTCATCCATAATCATCTCCTCCTGACGTTTAGGACGATATTCCCGTACGGCAATCTAATCGTGTGAGTAACTTTACCGCGACCGTCTGCATTTTCAAGCAGGCCCTCGATATTGTGAAACTCCCGGTCGAGCATTGTAAGGGCATCTAGACTCTGCTGGTGCTGCGAACTATCGAGAAGTGTGTTTGCCAACTGTGCATCGTCTTCAGCAAGCCAAATAAGCCGTCTCTGCAGCTCGTCTGGCAATTCCGTCCGGCGCTTCTTCGCCATCAGGCTATCCACGAGAGGCGTCAACTTTTCTTTCCAATCATCGGTGTGCACCGTCAGCTTGTATTGGTCACGTGCGCAATATGCCTCGCGAAGCTTTCTTAAAACTTCACACTTCAAATCAAAACTCATCACCTTCGGAAGATTGATCAGGAAGCGACGAAAGGTCTGTTTGTTTGGTTTGACCTTGCCGTTCTTCCATTTTTCGTAAGTCTGTTTTGCGTAGCGTGCCGCGCCGTCTCCGAACTGCTGCTCATACAGCTCCATTAATTGCGCCAGGGAATCCTGATCGAGATCGAGCAAGACTCGGACTAGTTCAGCATTTTTGTTACTGCTCCGACGCCTGGGTGACAGCCTATCCTGGAAAGGCGAACGGTAGAAGAAATACAACGCCGCTACCGCAGCCGAGACGAGAAGAAAGATCCAGACCATTGAGAACAAAGAAAGCACTGCCATTTGTCTCAGATCAGGTCGGCGAAGTTTTTACGTGTTCGAGCGAACCACCAGTAACCAAAAATAAATAGAACTACCGAGACTAAGCTGAAGTATGCGAGACCCTTCCAATCCGGCAATGCACCTTCGAGAAACAGTCTGCGATAGTTTCGGATGAGGGGAGTAAATGGGTTGAGATTGATAGCCGGGCGAAAACGCTCCGGCACAACCGACTCCGGATAGATAATCGGCGTCAGATACATCCACGTCATCAAGAGCAAACTGATTCCTTGTGTGATATCGCGAAGAAAAACTCCCAGCGACGCAATCAACCACGCTGCTCCAAGCGTGAATAGCAACTGCGGTATTAAAAGAAGGGGAAACAAAACGATCGTGCCGTGTAAAGTTTTTTGGATAATCACCGCTGCGACGATTAGAGCAACGGTTCCGAATAGTTGATTCGCCAGTGCAGCCAATGCCTGCGCGGTCGGCAAAGTTTCTAAAGGAAACACGACTCGCTTAACCAAATTTGAGTGAGTGACGATTGTGCTCGCCGACTGCTGCATCGTTTCCTGAAACATCGTCCACGGCAACAAACCGCAGAAGAGATAAAGCGCGTAGTCCCAGTGCGACGTGGTTGATCCAAAGCGCGCTCCGAAGATGCCGGCAAAAACGAAAGTGAAGATAACAATCATGACCGCGGGCGTAAGGAGCGGCCAAAGAAGTCCCAGCACCGACCCTTTATAACGGGCCAACAACTCTCGCTTCGCCAGGGAAAGAATAAGTTCCCTCCTGCGCGGGAGTTCCCACAAAGGCTTCCACACGCGGCTCTGAGCTTCTTGAGCGGATAACATAGGTGGTCTTTGGTCTTTGGTCTTTGGTCTTTGAACTTTACGTGATCCTGCCGAACCCTCGCCAGCTGTTCTTGTTGTGCCAGGAGATCACCACGTCTTCTGCTGCCACATCTTTCCACCATTGTTCGAATTCTTCCCGAGGAATGTAGAACGCAGTAGGCGCCACGAGGTGATCGAAAACGATGAGGTGTTGCTCGCGCCAGCCGAAACTAGAAATTGCATTCAGATAATCGTTGTAGAAAAGGTTTTGCGCCAGGGCGGCGCCGCGCTTGCTCTTATTGAGTGGACCATAAACCAGCTTGGTCGCGAGATAAAGTGAGGCGGCCGGAATCTTTGAAAGATGTAGCAGTGTTCGCTGATTCAGCTTGGAAGTTAGCTTTTCCCTGATCGGATTTATCCAACGTGTTATCCACTCGTTATTCTCGGCGCCATAAATCCACGCCGCGACGCTGCCGCCAGGCTTCACCTTCGACGACAGCGACACGAAGCCGCCATGCGGATCCGGGAGGTGATGCAATACGCCGACGGAGAAGGCAAAGTCGAATATCCTTTTGAGCGGAAGATGGAAGATGTCTGCCTGGATGATGTGTGCGTTATCCAAATCGCGAGTGGCTCTATAAGCCGTTTCGACTGCCTCACTGAGGTCAATGCCGATAACCTCTCGTGCCCCCCACTCAGCCGCGAGCTGTGTATGCCGACCTTTACCGCAGCCGCCTTCGAGTACAACCTTATCGCGAAAGAACTCGGGCTTTACAGGGTGTATCCAACCTAGAAACTGTTCGTTGTAGACTTCGTCTTCCTGGGTGAAGTGTTGCCACTGCCAACCGAAATTGGCAGCAGTCTCCCTTTTGTCGGGCTCCACTTCTTCCAGTTTTGCAAAACGTGGAATCCCACCAGTGATTGGAAACACGGCGGCACACGCTTCGCACGTTAACTTACCTTTGATGATCTGGCCCTGCTGCTCGTCTTCGGAAAACAAACTGAGGTTTCCGCTACAGGAAGGACAAACAAGATAGCGTAGTAATTTCTCTCTCAAATTCGCGTTAGTAAGGTTCCAGGATCCAGGAGCGAATAACTATAACATTCAATTCTGAGTGTGTGATGCCATTCGAGCCCACTCAACTCTCTGCGGTCGTCTGCGGGCAACTTCGTTCTTGTTTTCTTGAGAATCTTTTTTCGATACGGCTTTGCCGTCCGATGTGTGGCGATGGCTCTGCCTCGCCGGGAGCGGGCCTTATTCATTTTGGGCTATGCCCTCGGTTCGGGCTCGGCCCCTTCTAGATCAGAAACAACTCGATGCTGATTCGGAGGTCAGAGACCGGACGAGGGGCACAGCCCATCATGAGAGAGGCTCGTTACGGCGAAGCAGAGCCATCGCCTCACATCGGACGGCAAAGCCGTATCGAATCGCAGAGAGTTGAGTGAACCGGAACCGCAGTCCTAGTTGCATTCGCTGGGGTTGTGAGTAGCAACCATCGCGAAACGAGATTGGTATTCAGCGGAGTTGATGAACGAACAGGCCAATACCCGTGCGGCGGAAGGATCGCGAACCGGCTTACTCTTCAGGAGGTTGAGGGAAGAATCGAAGGCCGTCTTGTCGGGGTCTCGTCGGAAGTACGCGAAGTAATGCATCAGCACAAGCGTCTGGTTGTACTGAGCGTCGATCAACGCCGACTGGCCCGCCAGGTGAACTAGAATCTTAGCGCGTCCGATGTTGGTGCCATCGTACAAAGCCGCTAATGAGTGTTTCTCGCCGGCGAGGTTTACGCCAGTCGTCTGCATGATTGAAGAGAGCAAAGCGTCAACGAATTGGTCTGCCTTCTCGAGGCGCGCGTACTTGCGCTCAAACTCAGGACGGTCAACCAATGATAGCGCCAATGACAGTTTGTTTGCCTCAACGTCGGTGCCTTTGCCGATTTGATCCCTATCGCTCTGAAACTCGGAAAACTTTGGTCGTCTACCAAGCCCGGCCTGGTAAATTCCAGTAACGAACGAGCCATTGGCGAATATCTCATCTTGCGACAGGAGAGTACTTGAGATGTCGAGTTTGCGCGCGCGAATACAATCTGAGCGGGAACCACACAACGACAATTGATTGCTGAGTCGATCAAGGATCTCAGTAGTCGCTTCGCGGCCAGTGATGTCTTTGTAATGCTGATTGACGAAGAAGCGCGCGTCGTCGATCGGATTCGCAAGCGCGGAGACAACGCCGGGATCAATCGTTAGCGCGCCCGGAACGTGCGCAACTTCTCCCGTGTTCGACTGTAGACGGAGGGTGTAGTCGCCAAACGGAGTGTTCGGCGCAACGCTGACTTCAAAACTAATCACCGGCAGCGACGTCAGCAGTTGTTCTCTTGTTAGCGTCGCCGGGTCAACAGAAAAATAAGGTGAGTTAACCGAGATACTCGTGCCCGGTACGTTGTCGATACCTTCACCTGACAAGAAGATCTTAAATTTCTTACCAGGCTCCAAAGGCAATGCGACTAGCGAAAGATCTCCGTTCAACCCAATCATCCTGGGATTTAGCTTAACAACAGTCGATTGAGTGGGAAGCAAATTGTGATTCAGTGTCGTAACACCGTCGGCTTTCACATTCAGTTGGGCGGCCACTTCGACACTTGCGAAGTGACGTTGTAGCGCGCTGTCTGTATCAGTGGCCGCTACAATCACGCGATACTTTCCGGGAGACAATTCCCCAAGAGAGTACGTCCCATCTTCCGCCGTGACATCGCTGGCCATAACACGTCCGGTCGCAGCACTCTCCGCCCACACATTGACAGACTTCAAAGGACCAGGCGAGGTGCTGTTTGAAGCACCAAACAGTCGTCCTTCAATTCTGCCCGTGCGTTGTCGGAATCCATACAAACTGCGCACGCGTTGTCGATCGTCTTCACTCAACGTGCGCTCAGTCAGCGCAGGCAATCCGTACGTCCCGTTGAATGCTTGACGGCTCTGCATCGTTGATGCGAGCACGTTCGAATGGTCCAGTCCCAACAGGTGTCCAACTTCGTGAGTGAAGGTCGCTTCAAGATCGTACGTGCCCGGAGTGCCATCAGTTGAGAATTGAAGATCAGCGCCTTCAGCTGAACGAGGCTTTGGATTAATCGAGATGTCAGCTTCCTGAATAGCGCCCGTTTCCGGATCAAAGAATACGCGTGTACGACCCGTCGTCGAGCCAGAATTGAACTCAGTGTTCTCGAGTGTCGGAGCGACTGTGAGCAAACTGATGCCGTCGCCCCCATCTGCGGGGCTGACGGATTCCTCCGCTGACCACGAAGTTACAAAGTTAATGTTTGCGATGCTGGACCAGCGAGCGAGCGCACGCTTCGCTGCGCCAACTACGTCACTGCCGGGTTTGATGTGCGCACCTGGGGAAAGCAATGAGTTTGAAAAAGCGACTTCGATGGTACGGCGCGGCCACTTGATGCGCTTTGTAGTTTGCGCGACCGGTTCCAGTTCAGAGTAATCGCGTGTCTCCAATCGCACAGGGCGACCCGCGTTGATAAGAAGCGCCAGGAGCCCAATTGTAACGATCGAATATCGCATGAAGGGTACTCGGAGAAGGAGACGATTTACCCCAGAGAAAGCCGGTTTTGAGGCCGGTGGTTGGGGAATGGTACCACGCTTTACAGCCGCCGTAGACGCTAAAACTTGCTGCTGTGAGCAGTCGTCAAAAAACTGGCTAAATTCCAGTGGAAAGGGTTTGGAAAGGCACAAAAAAAGGCGGCCAATAGGCCGCCTCTCCAAGAAACTTCTGACTTCGGTTTCCTAGTTGATGGTTATGTGGGCCGCGCTGGAAGGAGGCCTGCTGCTGACTGAGACCACGTTCTTATTAACGGTCACAATTACAGGCACGTCGCCAGCTCCAGCGAGTGAAGCGGGAAGCCTGAAGTTTATGATGTCCATGCCGGGGGCCTCTCTATTCGGACCAACGAAGACGATATCGCCGCCGGTTATCGCGGTTGTTCCCACCGTAACCGTCATCTCGGCAGGGAGAACTGATCTAACCCCCGTCACAGATAGTTCGATCACGGTCGGTACATTGTTGCCGCTTGCATCTGGTGATGTGACGTTGAACGGTTCGGGTGTTCGAGCCGCCGGATTAGTAACGTTGAACGCAATTGCCCGCCCGCCCTCGTCGTTTGTGGTGGTGAAGATATCGGGTTGTGACACAACTATCGGCACAAAGCCACGCAGTATCGTGTCACTACCGGCTCCAGCATCAAGTATATTTACCGCCACCCTGCCAACGCCTAACCCGATCGTGATCGGCATCACGAAGTTAATCTGTTTCGAAGTATTGCCGACAAAATACAATCCTGCCGCAGCACCATTCACTGACAGCGACACACCGTTCAACTCAATTGGCAAAGCTGGGCTTCGTAAAGTCTCAGAGGCTCCAGATGCCGTTGCGTCGGAAGGCGCGAGCGCGATCGTCGAGCGAACGATACTAAGCTCTCCTGGCGCTAATCCTATTCCGGTACCCGGCGCTGGACTTGGAACTGGAGTTGGAGAAGGTGTTGGGGTTGGCGATGCGCCCGGAGTCGGTGTTGGCGTTGCATTCGGCACGGGCATGTTGCTCGCTCCGGTAAAGAACGATAACGCTGTCGCCGATTCAGCAGTGACGATGGGCGTTAACATATAGTACAGCTCGATCGAAAAATCCGCGTTGCCGCCGCCAAGGTCAACGCCGCCCAAACTAATCGCAGCTCGCTTCCGGCTATCACTTGCCACTGGCCGAGTTCCACCGAAGCTCGCTTGAAACGGGATATTCGTCAAACGGACAAATGTGCTGGACGAACTTGCCGGCAGTGTCGTCAGAAATACCTGCGCGGATCTTTGCGGATTTAATCCTTCCAACACCTGTGCGTCGGGCGGTATTGTCCCGTCTGGCCGGATGTTCAGGAACGACGCAAAGATAAGACTTCCTGGAACGAGCGAAGCGTTGTAATCAGTGAACACCGGCAATCGGTTAATGTCGTTCTGCGCTCGAGTACCGATTTGAGTAAACGTGTCGGTGGCGACGGTGTAAACGAAAAGCGCGAGACTCGTACCGTTCGTTGTAGCGTTGGCTTTTGGATCGTTCGCTAACGATTCGAAAGCGATCATTGAACCATCGCGACTCATTCTGCGCCCGGGACTGAACGCGTTAACGTTACGGCCGTTCGCCGGATCGACCTTGGTCCGGGTTACCTGCCGAATGATAGTCATCGCCGATCCGCTGTAGCTCGCTAAATAGATCTCTGCATTACCACCACTCGAATCATCCTGGTTACCGCCGGCAAGGTTTGCGTTTGAGTAAAAGGACACAATACTGCCGTCAGACGACAGATTCGGGTTCTGCTGAAAGGCTGCACCTGTTCCTGAGGGATCTTGAGTGTTGGTACCCTGCACAAAAGTGCCAGTTGCTACGTTGTAGAAGAAGAGCTCGGGATTCGGAACCGCTTCCCCATTTCCAACCGAGGGAACGAGGTTTCTTGTGGAGATAAATGCGAGTCGCAGTCCATCATCACTGATCGCCGACTCGCGATTATCGTCCGCATAAAATGGAAACAGGTTTGACGATCCTGCCGAAGGAACGCGACTCGCCGGTGTGTCGGTAATCCTCTGAAACGTTCCCAAATTTAAATCCTGAGAAACCTCTGCTCCGAGAGTCAGGTCAACATCCGTAACAGGCGGCAAACGATAGATCCAGATCTCTGTATTGCCATCCATGCCGAGCGTGCCTTCAGTACCGTCAAAGTTTGCAGGGTTTGGAGCGTTCGAGCTGAAAACGATGATGTACGACCGGGTACCAGTACCTGATAGAACCGGCGCCAGACTGATTGCCGGCCAATCGTTTACGATCCTGATCTTGACCTGCGATAGATCTTCTGGAGTCGGAGCTGGTGTTGGCGTCGGACTCGGCGTTGGAGTCGGACTCGGTGTTGGAGTTGGTGATGGTGTTGCCGCAGGTTTAAGAACGTTTCGAGTGTTGGTGATCTGGAAGATTCTTCGTTGTGCGTAATCCAGGAGGAAGACCTCGGTGTTGCCGTCAAGATTATTGCGAGTTGTCGATTTTACCGTCGCCACGTCACCATTCGATAGGAAAACAACGAAACGGCCATTGGCAGTCATGTCTTGCGCAGTCGCTTTGAAGCCAACTGGAGCATTCGTTAACTGAGCCATGAAGGGATCGGGAGTAGGACTTGAGACTTGGGCATCAACGGATGCAAGTGCACCGCTAGCCAACGCAGCCACAATAATGGCGCACAAGAACCTGAAAGCTTGCTTCACAAAATCCTCCGAAATAAAGACGCAGATACGAGCGGATTAGATGCCCTCGGGGAGCTGAGCAGCTCGCGGGTGAAAGTATTGTCGCACCAGCGATTAAAGAACGGCCATTTTAAGCAGAAGGTCACTTTTACCGCAAGCAGAGCTACTTAGTGCTGTGCATCATTGTGTTAAGCTGCCCACTGCCATCATTCAATTTCATCTCATAAAGGCTGACGAGTGACGAAGAAGGCGCTTATTACTGGTATCACCGGGCAGGACGGCAGTTATCTTGCAGAATACCTTTTGAGCCTGGGTTATGAGGTCCACGGAATCGTTCGCCGAGTTGCGCTCGAAGCCCCCGAAACCCGCTTTAGTCGTCTTTCCCACATCGTCGATCGATTGGTTCTTCACCCGGCCACGCTCGAGAGTTATCCCAGCATTTACAACATCATTGGCAAGCACGATTTTGATGAGTGTTATCACCTTGCTGCGCAGAGTTTCGTCGCCGAAAGTTTCTCTGACGGCTTTTCCACAATGAACATCAACATCAACGGCACGCATTACGTGCTTGCGGCCTTGAGAGACCTGCGGCCAAAGTGTCGTTTTTACTTCGCCGGCTCGAGCGAAATGTTTGGAACGGCTGAAGAAGTTCCGCAAAGAGAAACTACAAAATTTCATCCGCGCAGCCCGTATGGCATCAGCAAAGTCGCCGGTTTCCACTTAACCAGAAACTATCGTGATGCTTACCAGATGTATTGCGTCAGTGGGATCCTCTTCAATCATGAAAGCCCGCGCCGGGGATTTGAATTTGTGACTCGCAAGGTCACAAACGCTGTAGCGCAAATCAAATTGGGCCAAGCAACGGAGTTAAGGATCGGAAACCTCGAAGCAAAGCGTGATTGGGGTCACGCGGCCGACTACGTTCGCGCGATGCACATGATGCTGCAGCAACCCACTCCGGACGATTACGTGATCGCAACCGGAGAGACGCACAGCGTTCGCGAGTTCTGCGAATTGGCTTTCGGTGAAGTCGGATTGAATTACAAAGACTACGTGAGGGTGGATGAACGCTACTACCGTCCAGCTGAGGTTGACCTGTTGATTGGCGATGCTCAAAAAGCGCGTGAGGTACTGGGGTGGAGTCCGAAGCACACTTTTCGTGAACTAATTACAGAAATGGTCCAGTCGGATCTAAAAGCAAACGCAGGATCCTAACGCAATCCTCTTAAGACAAACGGAAGCGATGCGTACCCTCACCCACATTGCGAAGCCATTGATCTGATTCTAGAATCTGCCACATGCCAGTAGCTGTTCGAGTCGATTCAGTCTCGAAACAATATCGAATCTATGCGCAACCGTCTCACCGGCTGAAAGAGTCGTTGACACGCGGGTGGTGGAAGGGACACCGAGAGTTTTGGGCTCTTAAGGATATAAGTTTTGAAATCGAAGCGGGCACGACGGTTGGCATCATTGGTCCAAACGGTTCGGGCAAATCCACTCTGCTGCAAATCATCACCGGCACACTCGCGCCTACCCATGGGAATGTCTATAGCGATGGCAGAACGGCCGCCATACTGGAACTCGGAGCTGGTTTCAATCTAGAGTTCACCGGGATCGAAAACATTTTCATGAATGCCACGCTTAATGGTCTCTCAAAGAAGCAGACTGAAGCCTTGCTGCCCCAGATTGCGAGCTTTGCGGAGATTGGCGATTTCCTCTACCAGCCACTGAAAACCTATTCAAGCGGCATGCAGGTGCGTTTGGCGTTTGCGGCAGCGATTGCTAACCAGCCTGACATTCTGATCGTTGATGAGGTATTGGCCGTCGGTGATGCGGTATTTCAACACCGCTGCACACGTCGAATAAAAGAGATGCAACGAAACGGCACTACCGTGTTGTTTGTTTCGCACGATCCCAGCGCAGTGCGCGCTTTGTGCAGCCGTGCCATTCTGTTAGATCGGGGTCGCGTCGAAGCTGACGGTGCACCGTCGTATGTCTTAAGTCGTTATCAAAACATCATCATGTCGCAGGAGAAGGAGTACGCGGATGCTGAGATCAAAGCGAACTCGACACCTGTAAACAACCACGACATGCTGAAGGACTTCTCGTACCGTCATGGGAACGGAAGCGCTCGGATTCTTCAGGTTGAATTAATAGACGAAAACGGTGTTACCGTCCGGCATGCTGATACAGGTGACCTTCTCCACTTACGTTTCCGCGTGTTATTTCACTCCGCAGAAGAGGATCCTGTTTACGGGTTCATTATCAGCAATCGACACGGCATTAATCTCTACGGCACAAACACTTTGGTGAACGGCATCGAGGGGGCTGTGAGTGCCGGGCAGATTGTCGAAACAACATTCACATTCAATGCGTGGTTGGCACCAGACGTCTACTCAATTTCGGCCGCTGTTCATAGTGAAAAGGGCGTGAGTTTCGATTGGATCGACGGCGCTTTGTTCTTCCGCATCTTCAGCGCTAGACCGATTGAGGGTGTCGCAAATCTCAATGCCATTGTCACCAGTCGTTGTTTAGATTCTGCAGACGAGCTACTCACGGCCGAAGCCAATAGCACAGCGTCTTAGTCTTCATCCACGATGCCAAAGAGTTCTAATTATTATCAGATCGCCGGCATCGAAGATGTTGCCGAGTTCTATCGAGAACGGTTCTCGACAGGGGGTGTTTTTGATGCGCGTTACTTTGATGCGATATACCGCTTCAATATCAATTACGCGCGCACAATGTGGGTCTATGACAACGTTCGCCGGTCTAGCAGCGTATTAGATCTGGGATGTGGAGAAGGCGTCCTCGCTCTCTTGAAGCGTAAGGATGTTCACCTGACGGGCGTCGACTTATCGCAACACCTCGTCGAAGCGGCACGCACTAACGGCTACGATCACACGCTTGTTTCTGACCTCACTAACTTGCCTTTTCCCGATAACTATTTTGACTACGTGGTGAGCCTTGACGTCATGGGCCACATTGCTGCCGATGAGAAAGACGCTGTTCTCATGGAGATAAAACGCGTCCTGAAAACCGACGGAGTTACGTTGCATGGAATCGAGGTTCTCAACCGCGAACTGCATCCGGATTACGACTCGATGAGACAGGAAGAACTCGCGAACTTTGTACGAGTTGACGGTCACATCGGGCTGGAGGACGAACAAGATACTGCAGAGAGATTCAAGCGCATTTTCTCCTTTGTACGTGCTGAGCCGCGTTACTCGGTGGCATTGAGTTGCGCCGAATTCATTAAGCAGTATGAAGAGTACGGCGCTCCTTTCGATAAAGACTTCATTGATTATTTGAGCCGACTCTCGTTCACTGAACGTAATGCATTCGATATGGCGATGGGTTATGTGTTCGCAAAGATTTCTGACCTCAACATTCAATTACCGAATGGTGGTCTCTATTTGCTGCTGAAGGCCGGCAACTCTCCACTTGGTCCTTTTTATAACGAGCATCGCGATCGGAAGGATTTGTTTTTCATTGACAGTGATTCCGAAGAGGTTGGGCCAACTTTCCTGGATCGGTCCTCAAGAGCACTGTTTGATAACGGCTGGTACGCCGCAAACAATCTGCCACCCATTGCCCGGTGGATGAGCGGTCGGGGGAGGATACGTTTTCAGGCAGGATCTTTCAGCCGCTTGCGCTTTGATGTCACGACTCACATGCCAGACGTCGCATCTAAACCACTCGCGGTCGAGGTCTGCTGCAACAATGTACCTCTAGCTCGCTTTGATCTGACCGATCACAGCTGGCAGAAAATCGAGACTCAGATTCTTGAAGCTATTACGAGGGATACGACGCGGTTTGAGTTGGATTTCAGCTGCGACAGAACGTGGCAGCCTTCAAAAGTGAGCTCGGATACCAGCGACGATCGAGAACTGTCAATTGCGGTGTGCAATATCGAGATTCTATGATCGTTGAGTCACGAGACGGCAATCGTATAATTGGCAGCGTATAGAGCCGTCATTATTCCAAGACAGTCAGATCTGGGCTACACTCAGTGATCGCTCCCGTGCACAACTATAGCAAGT
>Ga0157380_10001787_pt1 | contig 14200 bp, 11 predicted proteins | sample S35metaG_FD_119757 | JGI IMG/M metagenome (GOLD analysis project Ga0157380, IMG submission 119757) | Switchgrass rhizosphere microbial communities from Kellogg Biological Station, Michigan, USA - S3-5 metaG | ecosystem: Host-associated > Plants > Roots > Rhizosphere > Soil | place: USA... | reverse complement strand
GTCGCGAGCGTCGGTCCAGGCACGAGCTCCATGACAAGCGCCGGCCTGCCGTCGGATTCGTCGAGCCCGTACACGTGCGCGATGTGCCGATGATTCAGCGACGCGAGCATCTGTGCTTCGCGTTCGAATCGCGCGAGCCGTTCGCGATCGTTGGCGAGCGACGCGGGCAGGACTTTGATTGCGACGTCACGGTGCAGCTTCGCGTCGTGCGCTCGGTACACCTCGCCCATGCCGCCGACGCCGAGCACGCCAGTGACTTCGTAGGCGCCGATGCGCGCCGGACGATCCGCCGACGCGTCGTCCACCTGAAAGATGTGCGTCAGCGCTTCGCCCTGATCGTCGGCCGCGAGCAGCGCTTCGAGGCGTTCGGCCAGCGCGGGATCGGCCGATTTCAGCGCGGCGAGCTGACGGGCCCGTTCAGTGGGTGTGGCATCGACCGCGGCAAAGAATGCGTCTTTGAGATCCGTCCAGCCCTTCACACGCCGCTCCCGGGCGCGGTGCCAGTGCCGCCCAATTCCGCGGCCAGCCACGCGTGCGCAAACCGCAACTCGCGTTTGACGGTCGCGAGCGACACGCCGATCGCTTCGGCGGTTTCGTCGAGCGACAGTCCGCCGAAGTAGCGCTGCTCGATGATCTGGCCCTGACGCGGTTCGATCGTTTCGAGCCGTTTCAGCGCTTCATCGAGATCCGTCAGCACTTCGGCTTGCGCCGGCGACGGCCACAGTGCCTCGTCCAGGTCGACGGCCTCGGCCCCACCGCCACGCTTGGCCGATCGCCGGGCACGAGCCTGGTCGATCAGGAGCCGCCGCATCACGCGCGACGCCATCGCCAGAAAGTGCGCGCGGTCCCCAAAACTCACGCGACGCACGTCGACGAGTTTCAGGTAGGCGTCGTGAACGAGCCCGGTCGTGTTGAGCGCGGGGCTCGCGTGCTCGCGGCGAAGGCGATGATGGGCGAGCTGACGCAACTCGGCGTACATCAGCGGAACGAGCTGATTCAGCGCCTCCTGGTCACCCTGACTCCACCGGTGAAGCAAAAGGGTCACGTCCGAAGGAGAGGGCCGAGTCATCCCGTGAGCCGTTTGGCGGTCAGTTTACGCCGAAAGGGTATGGAGGATTCACACATGAGAAACAGGAAAGTCTCGTTCGTCGTTTCCGCGATCGCCGTTGCTCTGCTCTGTAGCGCCTGCAGTTCGTCGCCGTCTCCGGCTGGGCCATCGTCGCTCACTTCCGGAACTGCAAGCCAGCCGTCAGCACCACAGCCGGTACCGTTCCGCGGCAATCTGGAGGGTTCGCAGACGCTCACGCCGCTCCAACCGCCGTTTGGGTCGGTCAACGGCTCGGCTACCGGCAGCGCGACGCATCTGGGACAGTACTCCGTGGCGTTTCCGCACATCGTGAATTTCGCCACGAGGATTGGACAGGGCACGTACACATTCACGGCCGCCGACGGCTCCATTCTGACCGCGAACTTCACGGGCCAGGCTCAGGTAGGAGCGACAGCGACGTCGATTGAAGAACACGCCACGATTACGGGTGGCACGGGACGGTTTGCGAACGCGACGGGAAGTTTTGTCGTGCAGCGCACGTTCGTCCCGGCCACTGGCAAGACCGAAGGGTCGTTCGAGGGAACGATCACGGTCGCAGGCGGCGGCAAATAGTAATGCTCCACTGGCGGCGGCTTCCGCTCTCGCGGGGGTCGCCGCCTTGCCTCGCCGCCGGGTGTCGCGAGGCGATTACGCGCCGATAACTACATGTGATGCACGCCCGGTGGCTCGCGCCCTGTCTGGCATTCGTCGTGGTCGTCGCGCCGGCGTGTGGCTCGAAACCCGCGACGCCAGCCGCGCCCGTGCTCGAGCCACGTGAAACGTTTGACTGGACCGGAGAGAAGGTTTCGTTTTCGATGCCGCCGAAAGGATGGCGCCGCGAAGGCGAGACCAGCGGCGGAATCAAGGGCGTTCGCTTCGTGAAGGAGCGGTCCGTCGGAGAAGGCATCGGCCTCGGCGACTACTACATTCTTGCGGACCGGAACCGCACCACACACATCCGGGAAATCCTCGAAAAGTTCGACACCTTCGATTACGGCTTCGCGTGGGACAGGGCACTTCGGGAGGCGTACGCGTACACGGACACGCCGTTCTCCCCTCTCGAATCCGAGATCGCTGAACGCGTGAATAGTGAAGTCGGCCAGGCGAGCGCCGCTTACCGGAATCGCGACCGGGATGCCGCGAAGGCGCACCTCGAAGCGGCCCTTGCCGAAGCCAGCCGGCTGCGTTTCTCACTCGCCGATGCCATCGATCGCGTCGAGTTCAAACCCGAACGCAAGCAGAACCCTGAGTACTACCAACTGCTCGGCCGGCGCGAGACGGTGATCGCCGGCGAGCCCGCCGTAGTTGTGGACTACACCGTGAAGGTCCCCGAGCGCCCGCAGACCTACTCAGCGCGCGAGGCCTATTTCGTCCGCAACTCGCATCTATTTATATGTACGTTTATCGGCCTGCCGGAGTCGCTCGCCGTCTTCGAAGCGATCCTCGCGAGTATCGAGTTCCCGAATTGATCGCGAGAACACCGGCCAGGCTCATGCTCACGCTCATGTTCGTTGCGGCGGCGTCCTGCGCGCGCAACGACCCCGCACCGGCGCCGAAAGAATTCGAGTTCGGCGCGCGCCGCATTCAAGTGATCGTGCCCAATGGCTGGGACGCGCTGGACCAGGGCAAACAGAAGCGCTTTCGCAAAGGTGAATTCGAGATCGTCCTCGACAATCTCGGATCGGCGACGCCGCCAGCCCGCGACCTGGACACACTGATCGACTGGGGACTGGCAGAGGTGGGTCACAACCAGCGTCGCGAGGTGAAATCCCGCCGCATGGTCATGCTCGACGGACGCGAAGCCGTGGGCATCGAGACCTGGAATCGTCTCGATCACACGAATTCTCAGCGGATCTTCTTTGTCGACGACGGCGGCGAGCTGCTGGCGCTGCACACGGTGGGGATGGCTTTTGACGATACGCTGGCCGCGTTTGACGCAATTCGTGACTCACTTCATTTCGTAAGTGCGCGACGGTAGATCGACTGCGGCCCCTGACGCACGCGCGCGCCAATCGCCCACAATCGGTCGCGACCCTCCACGAACAGCGCGTACAGTTCTTCACCGGCGAGGTCCGCGTCTACAATCCATGTCACGCCCGCGTCCTCCGTACGCAGAATGAGCGATCGTCCGAGGCCTGCGTAGAAACCCGTGATCCATCCGCGGCTCGGATCCACAAATCGCACGGCAGTGATGGTGAATCCCGGCGTCCGGTCACCAGCGTCCACCACCACCGAGCCTCCGGCCGTGGGAATGCGCTCGAGCTTCGCCGCCGAACGCGCGTCCTTGAGTCCCGTGTCCTGGCGCGTCCACGTGCTGCCGCCGTCCCTGGTCGCGAGAATTGCTCCTTCTTCTCCCACAACCCAACCGGCCTGGTCATCCACAAAGAACATGTCCCAGAAGTGCGGGGGCGCACCGTCCGGGAGTGGTGTGGAGACTCGTTCCCATGTGACGCCGCCATCAGCCGTGCGCATGAGCGAACCGTCATTCCCGGCGACGAAGCCGCGGCGTTCGTCCTGAAACTGCATGGCACGGACCGGCGATCGGTAGCTCACGTCCACGCCTTCGGGAGTCAAGGACCGCCACGTTTCTCCAGCATCATCTGTGCGGAGCACGTCGCCATGGCCTGCGGCCCAGCCGCGGCGCTCATCGAGAAAAACGAGACTGGACAGGGAATCGGCATGGCCTCGCCTTTCGACAGGCGCCCAGTTTTCTCCCGCATCCGTCGTCCTTAGAATTGCGCCGCTGCCCGTCGCAACAATTCCGTGCCCGGAATCAAACATGTGGAGCGCCAGCACGCTCATCCGATCGCGAGGCGTCAGGTTGCTCGTGAAGTGCCAGGTCTTGCCTGCGTCTGCGGTGCGGCCGATGAGACCGCCTGTGATCTCATAGCCGCCGCCGGCGATCCATCCGTGATCGGCATCCGTGAACCAGATGTCGCGAAAGTCCGCCGACGTGCCGAGTGGCAACGCATCCCATGCGGGCGCCTTACGGCAGTTCGCTGCAGCGAGCAGAACAGAAGTACCGACAAGAACGAAGAGCGCCCGCTTTACTGTTGGCACGAGCCACGAATCATCTACTTCACCCACCTGTCGAGCCGTTCCGGGTCGGATGAGACCAGCTCGGGCTGGCGTTAGAGACACGGCGCGGATTATAGCGGCCGGTATACTCACCTTTACCCCCATGATCTCTACTCGGCTTCTCGGGTCACTCTTCGCCGTCTCTCTTGGCGGATTAGTCGCGGCACAGGCGCCAATGGCCCCTGCCGCCGTTCGCGGCTCCGATCTTGTCGTGCGGCTCGAGGCGGCCGGCAGTATGACGGCGCACAAGAACCCCACGTCACCTGTCGTCGCGGGAGACCGGCTGCTGCTCGTCGATCAGGCGGGCGTCATCGAGGCCATCGCGTGGAACGGCACGCGCCGGACGTTGTTCGACGCCGCGGCGAAGCCGGCGGGCATGACCTGGGTCAGCAACGAGCCGTTGCTCGGCGTGGCGGTATCGCCGTCCGGCGCGCAGGTGTACGCAGTCTTCATCGCCACTGAAGCGCCGGGGGGCATTCCGAAGCGGACCTCGTCGCGCCCCGAAACCAACGCGTGGCAAGTGTTGTATCGCTTCGATCTCACGGCGACCGCGCTCGCGAATCCGAAGCCGATCGCGGCGTTTCAGGTCCGGAGTAACGGACACACGGGCGGCGGACTGGCTTGTCTGCCCGACGGATCTGTGCTCTTCGCGATCGGCGACAACGGTGATGCGTCGCAGGACGGCCTGATCTATCCAGACGATCCAGCGAGTCACCTCGGCAAGATCCTGCGGATTGATCCAGCGACCGGCGCATCGACGGTCGTCGCGCGCGGCGTCAGGAATCCGCAGCGGTTGGTCGTGTATGGAACCGGCGCCGAAGCGCGACTCGATTTCATCGATCTCGGCGGATGGGTCGCGGAGGAACTGGACAGCATTCCGATCGCGCGGCTTCTCGCCGATGCCGCGACGAATCATTTTGGATGGGGCGTGCACCGCGCGGATCGACGCGCACGCGAGGGCACGTTCGTGATCGACGCCGGCGGTCGAGCAACTGGCTCCGCGCCGCAGCCGGATCCAGGATTCCATCAGCCCATCGCCCAATTCGGACGTGAGGCGTCATCGGCCGTGGCGGGCTCAGGTCCCGTGAGCAGCGCCGTGTCGTTCACGAACGTCACCTCGCTGTTTGGCGATCTCATCAGTGGTGCGGTGTACGCGACCATGGCGCCGCTGTCTAAGGTAGGACAGGACGTTGTGCGCGTGGTACTCGTCGATCGATCGGGCGCGCCTGTCACGCTCAGCGGTCTGGCCGGCGGCCGGTCCGATCCGCGCTTCTTCAACTTTCCCGACGGCGCCGCCGGCGTCTTGCTCGAGCGTACGGGCGCGCTGTACCGGCTCACCGAACTGCCGGCGACCAACGTCCCGGCTGCTGCACCGGCAGCGGTAGCGCCAGCGCCACCCGGACCGCCGGATGCTGGAACACGCCCGGGGCCAAGCGTTCTGAAGGCGACGTTCACCGACGCGCCGATCACCGTTGACGGCGTCCTCGACGAACCAGCGTGGGTGTCCGCGGATGCGCAAGGCGACTTTCGTTTTCCGTGGGGCGATGCCAACCGCGGCGAATCGTCGTCGATCCGCGTCATCTGGAGCGCCGACGCCATCTACATCGGCGCGCGAATGGCGGACAAACATGTCGTGGCCGCAGGCAAAGCGCCGGGCGCAATTTATGCGGACGACATGATTGAACTGCACCTGGCGCCCGATGCCGCGCGTCCGCAGGTGTTCTTTCTGTACGAAGCCAACCTCAACAACTTCGCCAACACGCAGCTCCGAATGTCGGGACCCGAGGGCACGAATGTGTGGTTCAAGATCTGGGACACCGCGGGCGTTCAGCAGGTATCGAAGGTGATCCGAGGCGCCGGCGGCGACGAGGCCTGGGTGATCGAACTCAAGATTCCCTTCGCTGCGTTTGACCTGCGGCGCACCACCGGTGACGGCGAGTTGCCTCGCGGATGGAAGGCCGTGGTCCCGCCGGTCAATGGCACCACGTGGAAATTCAACGTCGCGCGCGCCAATCACGACGCCGCCACAGGCCCTGACGACTACTCAGTCTGGTCCTTCAACGGCCACTACGCATACGGGCCCGGCAAGGACAAGATGCACTTTCACGATCAGAACAACTTCGGCACGCTGACGTTCGTGCGTTAGCGGGCGACGAACATCAGCCAGGGCGTCCCGACCACCAGATAAATCACCAGGCTGATGGCAGTCGTGATCGCGCCAAGCCGGTACAGCTCACGCTGAGACAAGTAGCCGCTTCCCGCGAAAAGCAGATTCGCGCTCGAGCCCTGCGGCGTGATGATCGAAACGAAGCTGCTGGCGAACAGCAGCATGAACCCAAGAGGCGCGGCGGCCAACCCGAGTTGCACACCCACGTCGAGAAACACAGCGAACAGCGCCAGCACGTGCGCGGTGAGGCTCACGAACAGGTAGTGCATCAGGATGTAGGCCGCCACGAGGATGACGTAAACCGGGATCGGACCAAAGCCGCCGAGCGTGCCCGCAAGGCGCTGGCTCACATAGCCCATGAATCCCATGTCGTTCAACTGACCGCTGAGCGTGAACAGCACTGCAAACCAAATGAAGGTAGCGAGCACGTCGCCGTCCTTCGCGATGTCACCGGCCGTCAGCACTCCCGTGGCGAGCAGCACACCCAGACCAAGGACCGCGATCGCTGTCGAGTCCATGCCGATGAAGGCCGCCGACGCCCAGAGCGCAACGATCGCGAAAAACGTGCCCGCCACAATCCGTTCGTCGCGCGTCAACGGGCCCAACGCCGCCAGCGCGCGTTTCGCAGCGGCCGGCGCGTCTGGCGTGGACAAAGCCTCCGGCGACATGAGGCGCTGAAGCAGCCACGGCAGCATCAGCATGGCAGCGAGCGTCGGAACAGACGACGCGAGGAACCATGAACCGAAGGTGATCCCGACTCCGGCATGTCGCGCGAGATCGGCACCGAGCCGATTGCCGGCCATCGCTGTGAACCACAACGCCGACGACAAGCTGAGACTCACCATGCCCGAGAACATGAGATAGGCGCCCAGTTTCCGCCGCGCGGGATTGTCCCGTGTCGCGCCGCTTGCTTCCGCAAGACCCGCGACGAGTGGATACAACACGCCGCCTCGCGCCGTGTGGCTCGGAAACGCCGGCGCGATGAGGCCATCCAACATGAAGATGCTGTACGACAGCCCGAGCGTGGAGCGGCCAAACCGGCTGATCACGACATGACCGAGCCGGTGGCCGAGCCCGCACTTCGCCACTGCCCGCGCGACGAGGAAGGCCATGACGACGAGCAGGATCGTGGAATTGGCAAACCCGGCATATGCCTGGGTGGGAGTAAGTAAACCGGTGAGTACGGCGGCCGACGCGGCGAACATCGAGGCCGTCAGGATCGGCAATGCGCCGGTGATGACTGACGCGATGGTGGCGATGAAGATCGCGAACAAACGCCACGCCGGAACCGTGAGACCTTCGGGTGGAGGAATGAACCAGATCGCGACCGCGAGGACGAGAACGGCCAGCCGCGGGACCAAGGACGAACGGTGCGCGGCGATGCCGCTCACCGCGAGGCACCGGTGCGCACCCGTCCGTGCAGATCGACCGCACGTCCGTGCACGACGTTGTCCTCGGTGGTGATGAGATTCTGCCAGCGGAACTCGTACTCTCCAAGGAGTCCGGTGTAGCGACCAGTTCCACCCGTGATCGTGCCGCGCATCTGAAGGCCGGACGACGTCAGGGCGTCACCGTAGATACCGCTGAATATCCGATCGCCTCGCTCGTCGGTCCACACGGCGCGACCCGCAATCAGTCCCGCACCGTCGTCGAACCCGATGACCTCGCCGCGGAACCCGCGGCTGAGGCCGGCGCCGGTCGTGATCATGACGGCGCCTGAGAGCTGTAGCGTCACGGCTGAAAAGTCCGCATCCGTCTCCAATATCTGCCGCTGGCCGGACGCCGACCACGTGCCCTCGAACACCTGACCCATTGGCATCGCTTGCTGGGGTACGGCGACCGTGGGCGTCGCCGTTTGAGGCGTGTATATCTCCGGCGCCATCGTCTTCGGTTTTTCCACAGTCGGCTGGTACGTCTGGGGTTTGTGGACGGTCGGAACCTCGGGTCGCGGTCCCTGAGCTGGCTGCGGCGGCGGAACGGTCTGCTGCTGTGCGCCGACCACGACGACCAGCCCGGCAAACGACAACGCGATGATCCTTTTCACAAGAGACCCCCAATCAGGACGGATGTCACAACAAAGCAAGGTCGATGCCCACAGCGCGTGCGCGGCCCGTGGCACGAGACCGCTTCTCTCCCACGGCCCGCTGTGATCGTTGCGGCTAACTGCTCCAGCCCCTCGTCGTCTAAGTCCCATGGGAATCCGCGTCCAGCTCGACATTCTTCGACAGGACCTTCGTCAGTCTGCGCGAACACTCCGGCGATCACCGGCGTTTGCTGCGGCAGCTATCGTTGTCATCGCCTTGGGTGTGGGTGCGACGACGGCGGCATTCACGCTGACGGATTACGTGCTTCTGCGTCCACTTCCCTTCCCGGACTCCGATCGTCTCGTGAAGATCTGGCAAGGCGCGCCGAACCGGCCGGCAAATCTGCGTGGACTGCAAGGCACGAACGATGTCTCGCCCGGGTTGTTTGTCGGATGGAAGACCCGATCGCGATCGTTTGCATCAATGGGCGCGTTCGGCACCGTGTCATCGAACCTCACGGGCGGCACCGATCCCGAACGGCTCGACGGCGCCGTCGTCACATTCGAGGCGCTTCCCACGGTTGGCATTGCACCCGCCATAGGCCGCACGTTCGTCGCTACCGACGATCAAGACAATGCGCCGTGCGTAGTTCTTATCAGCGATGGCATGTGGCGCAGGCGCTTCGGCGGCGAACGCTCAACGGTCGGCCAACGCATCAGCCTGGACGACGAGACGTGCGAGATCGTGGGAGTCATGCCTGCGCGGTTCGAGTTCCCCAGCCGCACGACACAATTCTGGAGGCCAATCAGATTCAGACCGGACGCTGCCACTAATTTCGGCGATCGGTATCTGCGCATCATTGCGAAACTACGTCCAGAGGTGTCCTTTGAACAGGCACACTCGGAACTCGCGGGCGTGTCGGGAGACCTCGCGCGCGCGACCTCCGAGGATCGGGCGAACGTCAGCGCCGTGATGATCCGCCTGCGCGATGAAATCAACGACCAGTCGCGCATGCTGCTCGTCGCGATGACCGGGGCAGCCGCGTGCCTGCTCCTGATCGCGTGCACAAACCTCGCGAGTCTCACGATCGCACGCGCGACCACGCGCACCCGCGAGTTCGCTGTCCGTACGGCTCTCGGCGCCGGCCGATCGCGTCTCGTGCGGCAGTTGCTGACCGAAAGCGTTGTGCTCGCATCGATCGGCGGGACTATCGGAATGGCCATCGCGGTGGCCACGATTCCAACAGCCGTGCGTTTGGTGCCAACCGCTCTGCCGATCGCCGAAACTCCGGCAGTCGATCTGCGCATGCTGATGATTGCGGCCATTGCGACGCTCGGAACCGGCATCGGCTTCGGAGTCCTGCCGGCGTTGCGTGCTACGCGAGGTGCAGCGACGAACGCGATTCATGAAAGTGGCCGCACGGGATCGAGCCTTCGCACATCACGTCTGCGGGGTGCACTCGTGATCACACAGGTGGCGGCGTCGATCGTGCTGGTCGTCGGCGCGGGCTTGCTGATTCGCGCGTTGATCCGCGTGCAGTCGACGCCTGCAGGATTCGATCGCGAAGGCGTGCTGACCATGCGGACGTTCCTGCCGTGGACAAAGTACGGACCTCAGGCGGTGCGCACGGACTTCTATCGTCGTGTCCTGGATGAAGCCAGCAGACTGCCTGGAGTGGCGGCTGTGGCCTACACGAGTTATCTGCCCATGACCATGCGCGGCGGGATCTGGGACGTCACGATACCGGGTCGCGCGGTGACTCCGGGCCGCACCGATTTCGCCAGCGCGCGATTCGTCACGCCAGCCTACTTCCGCGCGATGGGAATCTCACAGATCGCTGGGAGAACATTCGAGGACGCCGACTCCCCGAAAGCGCAGCCGGTGGCCATCGTCAGTCAGTCGTTCGTCAGCGCGTATCTCAGCGGTGGTGATGCTATCGGCCGGACCTTCCAATTCGGCCCAGCGGGCGAACGCTCGATCGTGGGCGTGGTTGGTGACGTCCTCGTGCGCGGACTCGAACGCCGCAGCGAGCCTCAAGTCTATCTTCCTTATCAACAGCAAGGTGACAACCGGACGATGGGGTACACGCCGAAGGACCTCGTCGTTCGCCTGGACGCAAACCACGCGAGCGCGGAGACCATGGACGCTCTGATCCCGTCACTCAGGCGGATCATTGCGAACGCGGATCCCAATCAACCAATCTCGGACGTGCAGCCGCTCTCTGCGCTTGTCGAGGGCGAAACCGTCACGCGCGTGGTACAGGTGCGTGTGCTCGGCGCGTTCGCCGCGCTCTCGTGCCTGCTGGCCGGCGTGGGTCTGCACGGATTGCTCGCCTTCGTTGTGTCTGCCCGCACACGTGAGTTCGGCGTCCGCCTCGCCCTGGGCGCGCGGCCGCGCCAGATTCTGACAATGGTTGCCGGGCGCGGCGCCGTGCTCGGCGCGGCCGGCATCACCGCCGGCCTTTCGATTTCCTACGTGGCGGCCCGATGGCTCGAGTCGCTACTGGCTGGCGTCAGTCCTGCCGATCCCACCACGCTGTCGATCGCGGCTGGCATGTCCTTGTTGCTGTGTATCGCCGGCAGTCTCATCCCTGCCCTGCGCGCCTCGCGCATCAATCCGCGTGACGCGATGCAGACGAACTGACGTGTCGACTGCGTGACTTCGTGCTTGGAACGTGATTTGCGGCTGAGTGGTACCGAGGAAAAACGACCAGGGCGCACTGTAATCTCCGAAAACCGTTGACAACAGAAGAGTTGCGCCAGACGAACGCCTGGCTAGAGACAGGCTGAATCTCGCACAGGTCACGGTATTTCGTGGCTGCCGACACCGCCGGCCGGAGGCTGAATCGATGAACCCATCCCGAACGAGTCTTGGCGCACGAGTAACGGCCGCGGTTTCTGCCGTGCTCCTCGTCCAATCGAGCGTCATCTCGATCGCCTCGTCACAGACGCAGAAGCCGGCTGCGCCAGCCGCGGCGACAGCCGCGGCAACCACACCGGCGGCGGCGAAAATCCCTAACGACCAACTCGACGCACTGGTCGCTCCGATTGCGCTCTACCCGGATCCCCTCCTCGCGCAGGTGCTGGCTGCTTCCACCTATCCCGTGGAAATCGTCCAGTTGCAGCAGTGGATGGACAAACATCCGGAGTTGGTTGGCGAGGCGCTGGCTGCCGCGATCGAGAAACAAACCTGGGATCCTTCCGTCAAGGGTCTCGCCGGCGTGCACGACGTCGTGAAGCGCCTCGGCGACGACATCCAGTGGACGGCCGATCTCGGCAATGCCTTCCTTGCGCAGCCGGGCGATGTGATGGACGCCGCACAGCGGATGCGGAAGAAGGCCGCCGACGCTGGCAACCTCAAGACCAGCGAGCAGCTGAAGGTCACAACTCAGGTGGTGGAGACCAAGGAAGTCATCGTCATCCAGCAGGCCAATCCGCAGGTTATTTACGTCCCGTCCTACAACCCGGTCGTCGTCTACGGTCCGGCGGTGTATCCGTATCCGCCGATCTACTACCCGCCAGCGGGCTACTACGCTGCAGGCATGGCCATCGGGTTCGGCGTTGGTATCGCGATGGGCGCGTTCTGGGGCGGCGGCTGGGGCTACGGCCCGCGATGGGGCTACGGAAGCGTCAACATCAACGTGAACAACCGGTACAACAACATCAACAACATCAACCGGGGCGGCGGCAACTGGAATCACAATCCCGCGCATCGCGGCGGCACGCCGTACGGAGATCGCGGCACCGCAGATCGGTTTGGCGGCACTGCGCGCGGCGATTCCAGTGCGAATCGACAGACGTCTGCCCGTCAGAATTCGGGCACAACGGGGCGGACGCAACCGTCCACGACGAGCGCCAATCGCAGCGGCAGCGCCGGAGCGACTCGGACGTCGCCAGGGACGAGCGGCGCCGGCGCCAATCGCGTGGGAAGCGCGGGTGGTGCCGATCGCGTAGGTAATCGCAGTGTCCCGAGCAGTTCTTCAAACCGCAGCGGCAGTGCCTTCGGCGGCGCGTCGAGCAGCCGCTCCACCAGCAGCGCCGCCCGAAGCGCGAGCTCGCGCGGAGCCAGCAGCGTGGGCGGATCGCGCGGCGGCGGCGGTGGCGGAAGACGGAGGTAACGATCATGATGAGTTGGACTTCACACACGACCTCCCCATCGTCGGCACAGTGGCGCCTCGCGCCGGTCACGATCGCGTTCGGCATGCTTGCCGCGGTGACCATGCTGGCGCAGACGACGTCCAAGCCGGCTCAAACCGCCAAACCGGCTGCCACACCAGCCGCGGCCGTGCCACCGTCGGGCGCAAAGGCGTTCGCGACTGCGCAAGCGGCCGCAGACTCGCTGATTCAGGCGGCGACGACGTTCGATGAGGCGGCGATCATCGCGATGTTCGGCCCAGACAATAAAGATCTCGTGACGACCGGAGACGCCGCGCGCGACAAGTCGTACGCGCTCGCGTTTGCCGCGCTCGCCAAGGAAGGACATGCAGTCGTCATCAATCCGTCAACGCCGAGCAAGGCGACGCTGCAGGTCGGCCCGGATCACTGGCCATTGCCCGTGCCACTCGTCAGAGTTGCTGGCAAGTGGTATTTCGACGCCAAAGCCGGCCGCGACGAGATTTTGTTTCGCCGCGTCGGCGCCAATGAGCTCGACGCAATCGAGATCTGTCGCGGGTTCGTGGAGGCGCAGAATGAGTACGCGCTCGAGCTGCACGACGGCTCGACGACACATCAGTACGCGCAGCGCATCATCAGCACGCCCGGCAAGCAGGACGGTCTGTTCTGGCGGAACGCCGACGGCAGTGAAGGCGGTCCGATCAGCGAAGCCGTAGCCAAGGCCATCCAGGAGGGCTATGCCGTGGACACGGCGTCCGCGTATCACGGCTACTACTTTCAGGTCTTGAAAGGCCAGGGTCCCGATGCGCGGCTCGGCGAGATGGACTACGTCATCCGCGGCGCGATGATTGGCGGATTTGCCCTCATCGCAACGCCGGCGGAATACGGTGTCACGGGCGTGCAGACATTCATCGTCAATTACAACGGCATCGTGTACCAGAAAGATCTGGGCCCCGAGTCGCTGTCGATTGCCAGGAAAATCGATCGTTACAACCCGGACAAGACCTGGACGCGCACCAACGACGCCTGGGTGAAGTGAGACGTCCGTGTGTCATTCATCAGGAAACATGCTCTCGGACTGATCTTTGCGGCTGGCCTCAGCCAGGCGGTCGCACTGTCCCAATCGCCGCTGCTCCCGACGGAGTCGAGTCTTTCTAGAAACCCAACGCTGGTCGATGACTGGGCAAGTCGTCTGCAGGCCAACGATCCCAAGGTCCGCGCAACCGCCGAAGCCGCGCTGGTCCAAGGGGCGCTGCGTTCGGTGCCTTTGCTGAAAAGATTCCTCACTCCTGAGCATGAAGACCTCCATGTGAGGACTTTTGAAATCATCCAGCGGATCGGTCCTCCTGCCATCCCGATGCTCGTGGACCTGCTGCGGAATGAGTGGAACCCAGTCAGGCGCGGAGCCGTCGGTGAATTGATTGATCTGGCGCCTCAAACAGAAACGATTCAACCGGCATTGAGGCGCGCGCTCGGAGACGAGGACGCGATTGTCGCGGGCGATGCCGCACGCGCCCTGGGCGCGTTGGGCAACAGAGCCAGCCCTTCGGTCGGCGCGCTAGTCAATACTCTTTCGCACGAGGATCCCTACGTCCGCGTCTACGTGGCGGAGGCGTTAGCGTCCATCGGTCCTGGCGCGGCCAAGGCGACAGATGCCTTGGCAGATGCGCTGGGCGATCCCATTCCCGGCGTTCGATGGGCGGCGTGTGAGGCCCTCGCCAGCATCGGTCCG
>Ga0157380_10001786_pt1 | contig 14200 bp, 22 predicted proteins | sample S35metaG_FD_119757 | JGI IMG/M metagenome (GOLD analysis project Ga0157380, IMG submission 119757) | Switchgrass rhizosphere microbial communities from Kellogg Biological Station, Michigan, USA - S3-5 metaG | ecosystem: Host-associated > Plants > Roots > Rhizosphere > Soil | place: USA... | reverse complement strand
GGCGATAACGTCGGCTATATCATCGACACGGACGATGCCGCAAAAGCAGAGACCGAATATGCGCGGCTCATCCCCGGCTGGGCAGACCTGCCACAGCGGACGCGCGATGAGATCGTTAGGCTCTGCCTGTCCTACCGCGACCGCCAAATCCCGCTGCGGGTGAAGCTGGGCAAAAACCCGGAGACCGGAAAATATGAGATCGGCCCTGCCGCTGGTGATGAAGTCACCTATTATTCGCTGAAGCTCGCTGAGACCTTTGGATCGCAGTCGATCGACTTCGCCTCGGACAAGCTCAATGAGCTGGTGAACCATTTCAACGCGCACAACAATCGCGGCGCAAGCGAATTGGAGATGAATGCGGCGTTGGCCCTGATCGGTGGGGCTAAACCGGAAAATGAAGTTCAGGCGGCTTTGGCAACGCAGATGGTGATGACCAACGATGCGGTAACGCGTGCCATGGCCATGCTCGGCAAGGCGGAATGGCTCGATCAGCAACAGTCGTTCGGCAATCTCGCGGTCAAGCTCATGCGGACGTTCACCATGCAGGCCGAAACTCTCGCCAAGCTTCAGCGCGGCGGGGAGCAAACGATCAAGCACGTCCATATCGACGCGCGGAACAGTCAGAACGTCATTGCGGAAACGGTTACCACCGGGGGGTCAAATGCAAAACCAGCCCATCAATCCTATGGACCCGACGCTGCGATTGCGGTCGGCCCCGCGCTGCTTGGCCAGGACGCGGCGGGGTACGGAATGCCAATCCCCGGCGATGCACGGCCGGAAGCGGTGCCGCATTCATGGGGGCAAAGCGGGAGCGCCGAAGGGAAACCGGAACGCTCTCAAGCACGGCATGCGAACCGCTCGGGCCATGAAAGCGCGCTCTGAGATGCGGGCGATCCTGCTGGCTTCCCGCTCGCTGCTCGATTCATTCGGAGGATAGGGCATGGCTTTCGATCGCATCGCATTCGCACGTCGGTTCTCGGCTATCCGGCGCGGCCGCTCTCAGAAGGGATGGGCAAAACGCTTTGGTCTATCGCACGGTGCGGTGAAGGACATGGAGCAAGGCCGGGTCAATCCGTCACGGGCAATGGTGCTGGTCCTGAAGGCAATCGAGATGTCGCCGGGGTTCATGGAAGACGTGGCGCGAGCTGCTCGGGATGATCTTGCGGAATTGGATGGGCGCGGACGCTCCGCATTTTCTACAGGGGAATAACAGGGTTTTGCGACGGACGGGCCGCACGTTTGGCGCATTCCGCGCGCGCGATGGCGAATAAAATAGGCTCAAATAGGCTCGGGCCATACGTGCCGCGTTCAATAAAATAGTGAAAAATAGTGGGTGGCGGCGCGGCTGGCTTACGGACTGTGAGCGTTGAGGCGCTAGAGAAAATAGAAAAGAGGGCGAGCGCTACATCGGCATGCAGTCCCCGATCATGAGCTTCGCTCGCGCGGCAGGAAATTTAGTGGGTGAGGTGTCTCGTGGGCCGCTCAGCGTCGTGGACATGATCATTTCATAATCGAGACCGGAATCCCCTCTGGAGAATGCAAACGTGGTGTAATTAACAAGGCTGCCCGCCGATCCGTCATCATACATGGCGAGCACCATGAAGTGATCCGCCTCGCGAACGTTGAGGAATTGAGGATCGTCAGATGCGCCCTGAAGGCCATAACTTATGATCTTGAAGCCATCCCGGCGGTAAGATTTCGCCACGGTTTTGCCCGCTGTCGTCACGTCGAGATTGCCGTCCGGCAGTACCGAGAAATCAAACACCACATCATCATAACCGTCTCGATAGAAGCCCTTGAGCGGGCCTTTGCCTGTTCCCGCGCCAATCCCTCTGATGCCCCAGCATTTCATGAACTGCCGGCCAGCGGGATTGCTATCAATAATAGGCATTCCGAAACCATATTCCGAGCGCCCCACCCAAATCCCGTCCTGAACAAAGCCAGCGAATATCGACACCATGACGACAGCGGCGGCTGTCGTGACGATGACAGCGCGATTGAATCGCGACGCCCAAACATGCTCTACCAGCTGCGGCGGCTGACCGAACCGGTTCGTCTCCGGATTGCCGCGCCATAATCCGATCAGGAGAGGAAGGCCGATTGCCAGCCACCCAGTGATCGACACCACGTCAGAGGTATTGTCCGTGAAGTCTGCCGCAGATCTCCGGGCCGAATATTCGGATCCGAGATACAGCACCCCAGCGGGGATAGCGACGAGTGGAATGATGGCCCAGAGACCGTGAAAGCCAACGTCGTGAAGCCGACGAACGTACTGCCGGACGAAGCCGATGAGGAGCGCGAAAAACATACCGAAGAAGAAGACCATGTGCGCGTCCACCAACGTCTTCGGTGATGTCCAAAGGAAGGTGGTCACTGGCAGGAACAGCAGCCAGAAGATCGCTGCGTAGAGTCCGGCGCAGAGAGCAAATGTGGTTCGAGAAATACGTCCGGCAAACAGGCCGGCGATCAGAAGCGCAGCGCGTTTCAGCTTCGCCCAGACATTCTCGCTCCAGTGGTTGCCTTGCGCCATCGTTGCTTCCCCCCAAAGCGATAAGACTGCGCGACCTTGTTTTGCGACTGTATGGCGACAAAAAGCCCCGCCGACAATGTCAGCAGGGCCAGTAGTTTTCTGGGTCAGAGTGCGAGAGAGTGCTTCAAGTCGCGCGCGCGGTCGTGGCCTTCCCGAACGGATTGATAGGCTTGCTCAACAGCGGCACGAGCGCCCTGCGATAGTTCGTTATCAGCCAGAGCGGTCTCAAATTTTTCTTTGATATAATCTTCGCCACGTTCGACCTCTTCCACAATCGCCTTATCGTCGCTTGCGACGAAGAGCTGTTTGAGATCCATGAACGTTCGATGGGCAGCGGCAAGGAAGCTGCTGTCATCCTCAGGATTGCCGCCGAGCTTCCGCACTTCAGCCTGAAGGATTGCCGCTGCCTGCGAGCGTCGTTCCGCGAAATCAGCGAAGAACACCGCAAAGTGGGTGTTCTCGGCATCATCCGCCGCATCGAGAAAGCCCTTGCGGCTGTCCAACGTGGTTTTGATCAGGCTGTTGAGAATGTGAATGTCGTGGTCGGTGCTCGCCATAGTCGAAACTCCTGCTGGGTGGAGCTGTGGCAACGCACATCGGCGTGCGCAGCCCCATCCTACGCCTACGAATTCCGCTCGTTACGTATCGATCGTGCAAATTGCGACTAGCTCATAATCTTCGATCAGCTGTCGAGCGTTCTGAGCGCATTCATCACGTTATCGATCGGCCGATGCCCTCGCCGGTCAGTGTCCTTCGCAGTGCGGGCTGATCCTTAACAGCCGACGCATCAGATGCCCACGATGCCGCCGTGTGGAGGAAAGACCCCGCTGACGAGGCCAGCGGTCTCACCGTCAGTTTGGAACAGTGACGACCACTGCTCCCGCTCCCACGGCGAGCAGGAGCGCCGCAATCACCAGCGAGGCTCCGATCGTGCTGAACCCAATGCCGGTGAGCGCCGGGCCGTGAGAACGGTTCGCGCGAACGTTGCGCGACGCGCAATTGAGCAGGAACATCACCAGCAGGCCGTAAAGCAGAGCAAGCAGATTGAGCATATTCATCCCTGATTCGAGCCTCTTGAATATCATTTGCGATTTTGCCGGAAAAGAGGGCGGAACTGATGGCGCCGCCGAGGAGTCGTGCAGCCATAAGCATCGGTCGCGGCGACCCATTGCTCGATAGGAGAAGGTCATGGGTATCATTCTGATGTTGATTGTTGGAGGCATCATCGGATGGCTTGCCAGTATCGTCATGCGCACGGATGGTCAGCAGGGAATTATTTTGAATGTGGTCGTCGGGATCATAGGAGCCGTGCTTGGCGGCTTTCTGTTAAGTCCGCTCATCGGCGGCGCGCCGATCACGACAGGTGCGCTCGATGTACGCTCACTGCTCGTATCGTTTCTTGGGGCCGTAATCTTGCTGGCCATCGTCAATCTTTTCCGGCGCGGTTCAGTACGGTAGGAATTTTCAAGGCCGGATGAAGATTCGGTTTAATGAAAAGCGCCTGAACAATAAGTAAGATACCCAAGCCCTGCCGATGTAAAACCGGCAGGGCTTCTGAGAGCCCTTCCAAATTACTTTCGATTGATGACGGGCCCGAGATCGTATCGGAAACGTTCTATGATGGACGCCGGGGATTCCGCCCGCAATATCACCTAAGGAAAAGTCGATGAACACGGTGCACCGCGCATTCGAGCTGGCGGCAACGGGCAAATATGGAAACGTCCGACATTTGCGGATCAAACTGCAAAAGGAACATCATGAGTCCGTCGAGGCCCACTTAGCTGGAGGCGTTATCAAACGGCAGCTGACTACGATCATCCAGCGGGCCAAAGTGGGCTCCATGGTGTAACTTTCAGCGTCGAGCTTTCGTCAGATTGAGACGATGCAGGTTTTCAGCAATCTCGCATAGCCGGGCAGGATGGCGTCATCATCGACCTCGCAAAATCGAAATTCGCGCTGGGGCGTCCACGCCAACCCCCGGCAGGGCAACGATCTAGCATGGCCGCCTTCGTCCGTTTAGCGCAACGCGAGCCATCTGCGCTGCCATCATCCGTTCCAAGCGTTCAGGACGGCCTCCAAAGGCTTCCTGGAGAACCTTTTCAGTCACGTCCTCAATCTCGCCAGCGCTCGGTGACCGGCCTTCGGATATGCACGCCAACAGGGCGCGCGGGAGTATATGCGGCAGCAACTCGGCATCTCCTCGATCTCGCGTCTCTGCGCCAGCTGCGATCGGGATATGGTAGCGATGCTCTCGCAAGCAATAAGAGGGATGCTTAATAGGAAGCGCCCCAGCCGAAGCCGGGCGCAAGGTTGGCTATAAGGGCAAACTCGGCTGCACGGTCTGGGAGGACAATATAATAGGTCGGCTGCGCCGCTCCTTGGTGGCTACGAACATCGCGTCCACGATAGCCTGCATCAGCACGTCGATAGGCACGGGCACGCTTACGCTGACATAGCCAGGATTGCGTGCACGGCGCGTTCCGTAGGTGACGATCCATTGCCGCCCGCGTTGCCGCCAAGCGCGCTGTAATGGCGCGACGGGGAGTAGATAACACGTCTCCGAGGGCGCATAGGCATAGGCAATGAAGTCGCATGCCAGCGGTTTCTGTATCCAACCCGGGATCTGCCGAGCCTCGTCGGACCATTGTTCGAGCAAAATGTCTGGCCAATTCTGCGTCCTGATTTTCTCATCGATGGTGTACGTCCGCCCGCATTGCAGGGTAAGCACACGATCGATGCCGCCTCGCTGGGCCCAGCCGTCATCACGGACGGATACGGCGGAGATCATACGTGGAAAGGCCATGCGATAAACGGGCAGCCACCAATCCGCATCGGCATATTGCTGCGACAGAGCTAGACAGTCAGCGAAATGGTGGACCTGGGATTCACGCGACAGAGAAGCGCCCCGGCCTTGCGGCCGAGGCGAGGTGTCTAGCGGGATCGGGAGTTCAGGCTGGGACATGCTGTCGGGAGAGGATATGCCCGATCATCGCTTCTCGATGGGCCGGGTTGCGCTTGGCTTCCATGAACAACCGCTGCAACTCCACCGGATTGTTTCCGCTGTCAGTATCAAGCGTCCAGCCCATCGAAACGCGGCCTTCAGCATCCACGATGTACCAGCCGCCATGCGTCTCGTAGTTTCGCAGCCATGCCGCAGGATCGAAGGCGCTCATAGCACGGCCTCCGATCCTGCGAGGCGCCGAATGTCCGCAATGACAGCTTCTGTCGTCCATCGGTTTTGAACTGGTCCTCCTTCTCGATCAGCGAAATTTTCAGGTTTAGATCATTCAAGGTCTGAACAGGGTACTGGACGATCGCTCGGATCGCGTCGCAGAGCGGATCAACCACCGCGTCAAACTGCTCATTGCTAGGGTCGGGAACCTCGGCGAAATAATCGTCCGAAGCTTGATCCAGTCGCTTATAGTCGGCGATCAACGCCAGTAGATCCGGGGATATGTCGGTCATCATTGGATCTTCTCCATCGACTGCTCCAGCGCTTCGTCCAACCGCGTGCGAACCGCGATGATCCGATCTACGATCACGTTGAACATAGCCGCGCCCAATCGACGCGCTCTCTGATCGTCGTCGTGATCGAAGAGCTGTGACGCATCGAGAGTGAGGATCATCGTCTCGATCTCCTCGTAGGCACGAGCGCGGATTTCCTCGTAGGTTTCCTCGGCCATGATCAAGCCTCCTCTCCGGGTAGCTTGTAGCCCGCGCGCTTCCAGCGAACGCGATCACTTTTGTGCGGGATGCCGACATAATCCGCATATTCCCGCGTCGCCTGAATGGCAGGACTATCCTGGCCATCTAGCATCTCCCAAGCGCTTTGCACGCCGCCCATGCATCGATGCACAGTCTCCAAATTATCTGACCAACCTCCTGCCGACAGCCAGGAAGACAGGTTTTGCAATTCCCCAAACACGATGCATAACTTAAGCGCAGCCGTGGGAATGTCTCCGCGTTCTGCGCACCCACACGCCAGCATCCGGGTCGCACCACCCTCGTGAGCGTTGCACGCCCGCTGATATTCCGGATCATCCGGGCCAAGGGCCAATTCGTCGTCGACTTTCCGCCACGCCCGAAAGTCTTCCATGAATGCTTGCGGGAGCGCCGATAGCGCGGAGGTATTGGCCGGGGCAGCGCCCGGCTGTACAGGTTGGATAGCCATGATCACCTCTCAACAGGTGGTTGCGGTTAGAGCCGAGAGGAAGTTGGCGCTTTCTCTTGGCTCGACTTTCTGCTAACAGAAAATCATGCCAGCATCAAGACTTTCTGATAACAAAAAAAAGGGGCGGCCCGCCACAGGCATCGGAACGATGATCGGCGTTCGCCTCCAACCCGACCAGCTTTCCGCCCTCGATTCCTGGATTGAGCACCAACCCGACGAACTCACGCGACCGGAAGCCGTGCGAAGGCTGATCGAGCGTGGGCTAAAAGGACAATGAAAACATTGGTCCTCATTTTCTGCTTTGTGGTTGCGGGTTGTCGCAATTCGTCTTCTACAGCGGCAGAGAATTCACAATTCCAGGTTGATATGGCCAAGGTTGCAAGGGATCAGGCCCGCGCAGATGTCGTCACCGAAGCGGAACGCGCCAATGCGATGCGCTGATAGCTCTGGGACTGCCCGCTCCGAAGCGATCAGGCGGCTGGTCGAGCTGGGGTTGAATTTGCGCGGCAACAAAAGTTAACTGCGTTGACAGGCTAGGTTATTCCTCCTCCTTTTGGAGATGCGGCATGGGGATGCCGACTCAAAGGCGGGGGTGCCATGATCTTGGTGATAACAGCGCTTGCGTGCGCAGTTGCTTCGTCTTCACGAGTTGTTCCTACGGTAATCGCAAACCCGCCCGTTGTTGCAGCCCCTATCGCGCCCATAGTTCCAGCCGGTCAGGCTGTTCTTCGCACCGGCACGGAAGTGCCTCTCCGCATGAGCGAACAGTTGACAACCAAGAACAAGCAAGTGCGTGTGGGTCAGCGCTTTCGGATGGAAGTGGCAGAAAGCGTTAAGGTTGATGGGCAAGTAGTCATACCGGTGGGAAATCCGGCTGTGGGCGAAGTTGCATCTGGCGCCATTTCGCTGGCCGCTTACGCGTAGCTGCACCCAGCGGGCTCGGTCTCGTCCGGCCGCAAACGTGCGTCATAGATGTAGCTCGTCGAGCAATATGGACACATGATGTCTTTCCGACCTTCCATGTTCAGATAGATGTGCGGATGATCCTGGGGTGGCAAGGCACCAATGCAATGAAACTCCTTCGCTCCAATTCTGATCTCCCGCACGCCGATTTCATTAAGGTATCGCGGGAATCCGGCCAATGGCGCCGATGGGGCTTGTATGACCGGGAGGACGCGAGTGGAAGGAACAGCGCCGCCCTCGTTCTCCCATCGGTAGAGGGCAACCCCCAGGTTGCGCTGCATTGTCGGACGCACCGAATCGGCGCTCATCCTGGGCTTAGTGATCATCACCATTGACGGAACTCCCGCCTAGCAAGCGGGAGCTTGGAATCTCTCTGTCACGAGATGCTTGCGGTCAAAATCGGGTGATAGGGCATCTTACCACAGGCCACCTCATCATGGGCATCAATTCTCAATGTCTTCGTGGTTGAGGATGAAATGGTTGCGCATGGATGCCAAGGATCCGGCGCGCAAGCGTTTCGGCAAGCGCCCTGCTTTATGAACGGCGGATGTTGATCGCGTTAGAGCGGGATTGATGTCACCGCGCGATAATGGACGGGCTGCGGCGAGACCGGTGCCATCTGGCTAACGGGGGCGTCATGCAACACCCGCTCGCCGCAGCAACCCCCTGGCTTATCGGTCATATATCTATGTTTTACAGGAACTTCCCTGCATGGGGTGAAACCAGTTGTTAATCCTACTGGCACAATAAGCCCTTCTAGGAGAGGCGGGGATGGTCCCCCTGTCGGGCCTTCACCGCAGGGTGGTGCGAACAGATCCCCCAGCACCACCCGGCGGTGTACCCGTTGCATAGCGTAGCATACCTGGCGCGATAAAAGGTAGAACAGTGCTGAGCGACAAAATCAATTTACGGGAACGCGACAAGCGCGATGGTCGCATATTGACGGCCACAATGCGCAGCGAACGGTTGGCCGAGCAATCGATTATCATCCGCAACCTGTCACCACGGGGCATTGGCGCTCGTGCCCGAACTATGCTCCCCAGGGTAGGAGAAGAAGTTTTTCTCCGCCTTGACGGTCGTGAGATCGTTGGCCGTGTCCGCTGGGTGCGGGGCGACCAGTTTGGAATACACCTTCGGGACCCGATCAAGGGGCCGGTCATTATGACAACATCGCCGTGGCCGCAGACCGAAAATCAGATGCCGGGATTTCACGTTTTCGATCGCTTCAAGCCGATTGAAAGGCCTTGGCGTCCGGGCGTGACGGGTTTTCAGAAGATGCCGCGTGCGCGCGGACGGTAACGCTCCGCCATTAGCGAGATGAGGCGAGATTTGGGCCAAACAACTCGTAGCGGGTCGTTAGCCGACATTGCGGTGCGAAACCGACCAGCTTTGGGATGTCTCGCACGCGACGCCGTCGCCGTCAGGATCCAAGTCGGATCGATATCCCGCGTGGCCACTTAGCAAAGGCGCGACGCCGGCCGATCGTGCAGCCGCGCAACTGCGATAATATGGGCCAAACTCTTCAACCTGGCTCGACAGATCGAGACCGCCAGACGTGTAGGCGACGGTACCGAGAAGGGCTGCCGCCAGGACAGGAATGCGGAAGCCGTGTGGCTTTGTCGCTCGGGGTGAGAGGCCGCGCGGCCCACGTCGAAAACTAGGAAATCGGGTTGCCATCCTCGCAGGTTAGCGCCGCCAGGTTACGGATCGCTTTGGATTCTCGGTAAATTCCGGCGCTGGAAGTCGAACAGAAAACAATCCGACACCATCGATAGTCGGTCTCGCATTTAAAACGCGGGTCCTAACCGCTTAGCCACCCACTAGGGCTAGGTAGGACCCGTGAATTATATCTAGGGGTAGCGTGGGCAGACATGGCCGCCGGAACCCGTTAACGGCTCGCTCGGCGTCTTGGGAGGCAGGCAGCCTATTCTGGCGCGGTCGAGCCGCCCCAATAGCACGTCGCGAAACATGAGGAAGTCGGAAGCCAGGCTATAGAGAGGTTGCCTGAACGTCGCCGGCTTATTGCGCTCGAATAGCAAATGTCCAACCCAGGCGAGACCATATCCAGCGATCAGCGCACCAAGTAGCAGTCGTGGCTTCCGAGCTGCAACGGCTCTTGTCGTAAGGGCAATGACCGTGCCGGTTCCGACGACGTGTAGCGCGCGGTTGATCGGATCGGCGTGTTCCGCCAGATAATGAGGATAGAACTCGGCAAGCGATGGATAGCGCGCCTTGGGTTCGGGGTTCCTGTTCAGCCGCCTCACCATATGGTGAGAACGTCAGCTCCTTCAAATGGGTCCCTAATGCCGCGACCTCGTGTCAAACTTGCTCGCCCCCCCCCGACCAATCCTCCTCTCGAACAACATCTCGATCATGCCGCCGTGAGGACACCGCGATATGCGGGATCCTCCAAAGATAGCCCGGCTCCCATAGCGACGCAGATCAAAGCGTCATCGGCAACCTGGACCGGCAACCCGGTTACCTGTGCGATGGCTTCGTCCATGCGCCCCAGAAGTGCGCCGCCGCCAGTCAGCGTGATGCCGTCGTCGATTATGTCCGAGGCAAGTTCGGGTGCGGTTTCCTCCAACGCCGCCATGACCGCGCTTTTGATCTGCCCAACCGGCTCGGTGATGGCGTCCGCGATCTCGGCTTCGGTGATTGTGATCTCCGATGGCCGTCCGGACACCAGGTCACGCCCCTTCACGATCAGTTGCCGGCCTTTGCCTTTGGGAGGGACCGCCGATCCGATGCTGCACTTCACGCGCTCGGCCGTCATTTCGCCAATCATGAGATTGTGATTGCGACGCACATGTGAAGAGATCGCGTCGTCGAGCTTGTCGCCACCGACACGAACAGAGCCACTATACGCTATGCCTCGCAGAGAGAGCACTGCCACTTCCGTTGTGCCTCCGCCAATATCGACGACCATGGCCCCTCGCGGCTCCGTGACGGGAAGGTGAGCACCAATCGCCGCCGCCATTGGCTCCTCGATCAATTGAACCCTATGAGCGCCTGCGTTGGATGCAGCGTCCCGCAGGGCGCGTCGCTCAACCATAGTAGATCCGGATGGCACGCAGACGACTACCTCATGCCTGCGGCCGAAGCGCATTGATCCTCCCAATGCCTTGTCGATGAAGTGCTTGATCATCTGCTCGGCGATTGCGATGTCGGCGATCACGCCATCACGCAGCGGTCGCAAGGCCTGAATGTTCGCTGGCGTCTTCCCCATCATCGGCTTCGCCTCGTTGCCTACGACTTTCACACGGCGAACCCCGTTATGGGTTTCCAGCGCGATCACCGATGGCTCGTTGAGGACGATGCCTTTGCCGCGGACGTAAATGACCGTGTTGACTGTCCCGAGGTCGATCGCAAGGTCATAGGCTGAGGAAGCAAATATACGAGACATTTTCATTTTGGGGGCCGACCTTGCCGTCATAGAGCGGTCCAGTCTTTGGGAGGATTGGCGGCAACCAAGAAGTGCGGTGCGCCGGAGCGCCGTTTCGGCAGGACCAGCCGCATCGGTCGATCGCTCAACCCTCCCACGCGCGCAGGGCTTTGTGATATTCTTTCTTCGCGCGATCGAATGACCGTTGAAGCGCGCGCATCTCTTTCTCATGAGCCCGTTCGAGCTTGCGTTTATCGTCTGCCAGCCTCTGTTCGCGCTCAGCGATCACCTGCTGTTCGCTCGCCTGGCGCGATTCCGCATCGGACAGGGCCTTTTCGGCGGCGGCCATGTTAGCCTTGTCCGGCAGTGGCGCTTTCGGTGACGCGGCCCTTCTGGTTCCTGCACTCCTTGCTTTCGATTTCGTCTTCGGCAGCGCCTCGATGTGCTCAGCCGCTGTGCCGCGCGCCTTGCGTATGACGACGCCCGGTTTCGCCAGCGGCTCTTTCATCAGCCTTGGATCCGTGACGGTCTCGGCGATGCCGCGAGCGAACAGGTCAGCGTCGGCGCCCCACGCTTCCAGCGCCGCCTTTTGGCTGGGCACGGCGACGTAGGCGTCGTGGAAACCTATCGGTGTGCGAAAGACCTTGAGCTTGGGCACGATCGAGCGTCCGTAGCCGATATCTCAGCTATCAACATTTTCGCGCGTATGAGATCCCGCGCAAAAAGCCCCGTCGCACCAGCCCAGCATCGAGGGCGGCATTATATCGGCGTTCTGCCGGCGCTGCGCCGCTGATCTCCCGCACGAGACCACGAAACGGGATAAGAGCATTCACGACCGTCTTGCCGCCGGCTTCCGCGAGCTTGCCCGCCTTGTTTTCCTTCGTCGGGCTGCCTGCGATATAATCCGGGCCCAGGACCTCGTCGAGATCCTTCATCTCGGTCGCGATCTGCCGGCAACGGCCTAGGCCGGCCGTGGCGTAGGGATCCTCAGCGGCCTTGTCCAGCACGGCCGGAATCTCGCGCTTGCTGACGCCGACATCGCGAACGGGCTGCGAGACGATCTCGCCGGCCCTGTTGGCCGTATTGACGACCGGGCGGCCTGTCTGTGCTTCGGCGCCGTTCTTGGTCGCATCGTCGTCGGCCCGCGCGGCCCCGGGCAAACCCGACACGCATATCAGCAATGCCAGGAACGTCGCGTGTTTCGTCATTATGCGCACTCCTCAAGTCGCATCGGACGATCGACCTGCTCGCCATCACTGATTGCATAGCCGGGACCATTGCCGGTGACCTCTGGCGGAAGTGGCGGATTGAGCTGCGTGAACATTGGGCCTCCTGAATTTGATCACACAACGCACAGCGTCGTGATTCGGCCCGCCGTCATCCGCTGAGATTGCAGTCTCGCCCGCGCCGCTTCCACGAATTTTAAACACGCGAATCCCGCTAATCTGGATCAATATCCCATCAAGCCGCAGCGAGTCGGCGCTGTGAAGCCATTGGGGGGTCGTAATTCGACGCTCGCTCGCTGCGGCATTTTCCAAACCTTATCGCGCTGAAACGACGCTAGGTTGAGACGTCCAAGCAAAAGCCCCGTCGCTTGCGGCGGCGGGGCTCCTTTGGGGACTGGATCGCTCACGCGCTCAAAGTCTTCAAATCCCTCGCTAAAAAGCCAGGGACTCTGATAACGGCTGCCTTGGGCGACGGTTCCGAAATTGGGTCAGAAAAACCCGCGTCATGCCTTCTGCGCGTGAACAGGCGGTCGCGGCTTACTCGATGCATATGGTGATCCGATGGCCGGCGCGTGGCGTAGGATCGCCTACGCCACGGCGATAAGCTGGGATGGGAATGCGCATGCCAGCGAAAGGGCCTCATCGATCGGTGCGCTAAGCCAACGCTGATGATCTTCCTCGTGCAAGATGACAGGTATCGCCTTGGGATGGATCGCGCCCACAACATGGGTTGAGGGATCGCCGTCATAGCCGCAGGTGAGGAAGGCGAAAGCCGGCCCCTTGTCGGTGGGGCGCCATACTCCGGCGAAGGAGAAGATCGGGCGCGACGGCAGCGAGAACCAGTAGGGACGCTTCTTGCCGGTGACGGGATCGGGTTCAATCGCCCATTCCTGAAACGCCGTGACGGGTACAAGGCATCGCCGTTCGGGATTATTGAGCGCCGATCGCCAGAATGGGCTGGTGTAGTTGCGGACATTGACGACGGGCGCTTTCACTCCCTGGGGCGGGGGAAAGCCCCAGCGCATCACGGTCAAATCGAGAGCATCGCCATTTCTGACCGCGACGAAACCGGGCCGTCCGGGCGACACGTAATCCTTCTCAAGCTCTTCCCGCCAGGCATCCTGCGCCTCGTAATAGGCGACCAGCTCCCAGCGTTTGACCTTAAGATTGTAGAGGTTGCAGATCGTCCGACTCCAGCCCGAACAGGCCATCAGTCGAGAACGACAGCTCTATCTTGTCAAGCACCGGACCAGCCACCAGTACGCGCTCCGGCGGGCCGTACAACTGCCGGATTTGGCCGATGCCGCTTGCCACGAATGGAAACTGCAGCTCGTAATGCGCCGGGCTTTCTACAGGCGGCAGGAAACCATCGCGGATCCAGATCGTCAGATCCTCCTGCTTCTTGCCGCCAAATGGATCGAAGCCGAAAAATCCATCTGCGGCGTAGAGGTCGCCGGTCAACTCGGCCATCATCATCAGGTCGATGTCATCGATCAGCCCGGCCGCCATGTCGGCTGCGATCGTGCTGGCGTTGGCGAATTGGTCGTTGTCGGCAAGGTTCACGTCTCAGCCCTCACGATCGATAGCGGGAAATGACGCGCTTCCACTCGCGCTCATCGGGATAGGGAAGACGGCACGCGCCCGGCATGTCGCGCGTGATGATGATCCGGGGCCGTGAGACCGTATTTCGATCCCCCCAGCATTCCGTGCAATAGAACCGCTTCTCCACGTCGGGCAGGCTGTCATCGATGCCCTTGCGGTGGAAATGCCACCAGACCCGAACCGCCTCCCAGGAAACGGTATGCGGGCAACGCCGGCATGTGATCCTGAGCGTGGTCCGATAGAGCGCGCAATGTTGGAGCGTGCGCAGCTTGCGGTTGAGGTGGTCATAGCTGGCATCCACATCACTCGGCCGCCAGCGGCTG
>Ga0157380_10001784_pt1 | contig 14209 bp, 14 predicted proteins | sample S35metaG_FD_119757 | JGI IMG/M metagenome (GOLD analysis project Ga0157380, IMG submission 119757) | Switchgrass rhizosphere microbial communities from Kellogg Biological Station, Michigan, USA - S3-5 metaG | ecosystem: Host-associated > Plants > Roots > Rhizosphere > Soil | place: USA... | reverse complement strand
ATAGCCCTTCGCATTCTCGAGGATCCGCTTGTGCTTGGCGCGCGTGGTTACGCCGCGCTTGATACGTGACATCTCAGCGTTCTCCTCAGTTCAGGCCGTACGGCGCCCAGAGCTTCACCGTCTTGGTATCGGCATCGGCGAGGACCGAGGTGCCGCGATTCTGACGGATATACTTGGCATTGTGGCTGATGAGGCGGTGGCGCTTGCCGGCGACACCATGCTTGATCTTGCCGGTCGCGGTGATCTTGAATCGCTTCTTGACCCCGCTCTTGGTCTTGAGTTTGGGCATTTTCGTCTCCTGATATGCGACGCTTGCGAACAGCCACGGCAGCCCATACCGGCCGGACCATCCCTCAAATCGCGGAAGCGCGCGCCTATAACGGCCGATCGCAGCGAAAGCAACCCGCCGGAACCGAGTCCGGCGCGAGAGGGTTCTTCAGCCTATGTTGGACCAGCCGAATCGTGCCTTCGGCCATATGGACGCGCCCCCGCCGGGGCGGCGGCGCATTGGTCCGCTCCGCCTGTTGATGTGGACGGTGATCAGCTTCATCACCTTGATTTTTCTGGCTTGGCTGACCCTGTTCATTACCAAAGGCAGCTTCCTGAAGGGGCCGTTCGAGCGGATCGCCAGCCGCTGGACACAGCGCGAGATCAGGGTCGCGGACGGCTTCCAGCTCTATTTCAACCCGATCAACATCCATTTCCGCGCCGAAGGTCTCACGGTCTCCAATCCGAAATGGGCGACCCGCCCCAATTTCTTCGAATCGCGGCTGATCGACAGCAATATTGCATTGGGATCCTTGCTGTTTGGGGACAAGACCCGCATCAGGCAGCTGCTGCTCGATGCGGGCCATATCGATCTCGAATGGGATGCGGCAGGCAAACGCAACAGCTGGACCTTCGGCGATCCCAACCAGCGGGGCAAGCCGCTCGACCTGCCGTTGATCCGCCGTGCCGCGATCACCGGCACGACGTTGCGTTATCGCGATCCGCCGATGCAGCTGGTGACCGACATCAAGTTCGATACGATCCGCGCCGCCAATACGCGTTTCGCCACCGGGAATGTGCGCTTCGACGGTACAGGTAGCCTCCGCAATAAGTCGTTCACGCTGACCGGCAGCCTGCTTTCGCCGAATGAGACGGTCACCGGCGGACGTAATCGTTTCCTGCTCGATGCGCGCTCGGCCAGTGATAGTCTTCAGGTCTCGGGCACGCTTCCCGGCGTTACCGTGATTGAAGGGGCTGACCTCGCGGTAAAGGTGCGTGGCGCCAACCTTGCGCGGCTGTTCGATTTCCTTGGCGTCGCCGTGCCCGACACCCGCAGCTATCATTTCACATCGCATCTCACCAAGATGGGTGACCAATGGCGCTTCCGTCGCCTGAAGGGAGCGTTCGGCGAAAGCGATCTTGCGGGCGGGATGACGATCTCCCAGCCCAACAACCGGCTGCGTATTGAGGCTGATCTCAAGTCGCGCAGCGTCGATATCGTCGATATCGGCCCGTTCATTGGCTACAACCCACAAAAGCTCGAAGCGCAGGGCAATAGCGGCACGATCACGCAGGTGGCGGGGGCACCGCGCGTGCTGCCCGATGCCCAACTTCGCGTCGAAGCGCTGCGCAATTTCGATGCGCATGTGAATTATGCGGTTCGCGATGTCCGTGCGCCGAACCTGCCCGTCTCCAATATCGGGTTGACGTTGGACCTTGACCACAGCCTGCTCAAGCTTTCGCCGCTAACGATGGACATGGCGCGCGGCCATCTGGCGTCAGACATCATCATCGATGCCCGCAAGCAGCCGGTGGTGACGGACTATGATATCCGACTGGCGCCCACGCCGATGGGCCGCCTGCTGGCCGGTTGGGGCGTAGCCGAATCCGGCACCACCGGCGTCGTCAAGGCGCGCATCCAGCTTCGTGGCGTTGGAAATACGGTGCATGACTCGCTGGCCGCCTCGAACGGGAGGATTGCGTTCATTCTTCCCAAAGGCACGATGTGGACCCAGAATGTCCAGCTTTCTGAACTGGATATCGGTACCTTCATCACCAAGATGTTCGCCGACAAGCTCAAGAAGCCGGTGGAAATCAATTGCGGGCTGATCGCGTTCACGGTGCGGAACGGCGTCGCCGCCGCCGATCCGATCCTGATCGACACCAGTAAAAACGTGATCACCGGCCGCGGCAGTTTCAGCTTCAAGGATGAATCGCTTGATCTCGCGGTCCGGGCCGATGGCAAGAAGTTCAGTCTTTTCTCAGGTCAGTCTCCGGTCGGCATAAACGGCCATTTCGCAAGCCCGGGCTTGCAAGTGATCACGCCGCAACTGCTGACGCGGGCCGGCATCGGTGCGGGCCTGGGATTGGTGGCGAGTCCGCTGGGCGCCATCATTGCGTTCATTGATCCCGGCGATGCCAAATCGGCGGCCTGTGGCCCGGTTCTAAACGGTGCGCGCGCCGTCGCCCAGCGGACCACAAAGGGCGAGCCGCGTAATGACGTTGGCAAGGGCAAGACAAGCTAAATGGATCAAAAATATAAGGCTTTTATTCACAGGCCGGTTGGATTGAGGTCTTGCAAGGCGCGCAACATTGGCTAGAAGGTTAATGGCGTGGGGGCGCTTCATCCAGGAGCGCCATGTCGATCGAATCTGACCCTATGCCGGATTTGCCGGAGCATCATCTTGCTCTTTTGATCAATTCGGTGGTCGACTACGCCATCTATATGCTCGATCCTTCGGGAAAGATCATTAGCTGGAACGAAGGCGCGCGCCGGCTCAAGGGATATTCCTCCCGCGAGATCATCGGGCAGGATTATTCGCTCTTCTTTACAGACGAAGATCGCGAAGCCGGGCTACCCCAGCGTGCTCTGGTCAAGGCGGCGGATGAGGGGCGCTCCGAGTCCGAAGGATGGCGTGTTCGAAAGGACGGCACCCGGTTCTGGGCAAATGCCGTGCTGGATGCGGTGCGCGATCAGGACGGCGAATTGATCGGCTTCGCCAAGATTACCCGCGATATCACCGAACGCCACGCCGCCGAACAGGCGCTGTACGAAAGCGAGCAGCGCTTCCGCATGCTGATCCAGAGCGTGCGCGATTATGCGATCTACATGCTCGACACCGAAGGCCGGGTTTCCAACTGGAATGCCGGCGCCGAAGCCATCAAGGGCTACGCCGCCGATGAGGTCGTCGGCAGTCATTTCTCGCGCTTCTACACCGAAGAGGATCGTGCGTCAGGAAAGCCCGCCCACGCGCTCGAGACAGCCTTGCGCGAGGGCAAATATGAAGCGGAGGCCTGGCGTATCCGCAAGGACGGCAGCCGCTTTTTCGCGCACGTCGCGCTCGATCCTATATTCGACGATCAGGGAAACCATGTCGGCTTCGCCAAGATCACGCGCGATATCACCGAACGCCGCAACGCGCAGATCGAGCTGGAGGAAACCCGGCTCCGCCTGTTCCAGGCCCAGAAGCTTCAGGCGCTCGGCGAATTGACCGGTGGCATCGCTCATGATTTCAACAATCTGATGACGATCATCCGCGGCTCCGCCGAGCTGCTTGCGAACAACGACCTCCCGGAAGAGAAGCGCGCGCGATATATGAGCGCGATCATCGACACCGCCGATCGGGCCTCGACGCTCACCAGCCATCTGCTCGCTTTCGGCCGTCGCCAAGCGCTAAAACCCGAAGTGATCGATCTCAATCGCCGCCTCGATGCCTTTGTGGAAGTTCTTCAGCGTACACTTGGCACCGGCATAGAGGTGGAGCTGTCGCTGGGTCATGGCCTGGCCCTCGTAGAGGTCGACGGCGCGCAGCTCGAAACCGCGCTCCTGAACGCTGCATTCAACGCGCGCGATGCCATGCCAGGCGGCGGCAAACTCACGGTGTCCGCCGACAATCTGGACGACGACCAAGGGCAATGGGTGTGCGTGGCCATTTCCGATACGGGCCTTGGCATGCCTGAGGAGGTGTTGTCCCGTGCCTTCGAACCGTTCTTCACCACCAAACCCGTCGGCAAAGGTACGGGGCTTGGCCTTTCCCAGATTCACGGCTTCGCGGCACAATCCGGCGGTCGGGCGGAGATCATATCGCAGCCCGACGAGGGAACCACCATCCGCTTGATCCTGCCGAGGTCCAGGGCAGCAGCAGCGGATTCCGATACGCCACAAACGACCTTTCCGGAGCCCGCCGGAGAGACGATCCTGCTGGTGGAAGACAATGAGCAGGTTCGCGAATTCGCCCATACGCTTTTGACCGACCTGGGATATAGGGTCGTCGACGCCGCCAGCGCGGACGAGGCCGAGGCTTCGCTAAAGGCGAAGCTGCCCGATCTCCTGTTTTCCGACATCGTCATGCATGGCCGAAGTGGGATAGCGTTGGCAAAGGGCGTGCGCGATATGGCCCCGGACCTGCCGATCCTGCTCGCCACCGGCTATAGTCAAGAAGCACTCGGCAACGGCGCGATGGAGTTTGACGTGCTCTCCAAACCGTATTCCGCCAACAACCTCGCTTTCGCGATCGCGAAGGCGCTGGGTACCCGTGCTCGGGCGGCCGAGCAATCGATGGCCTGAAGTCTTCGGTTGTCCCCCCAGAATCACGCTAACAGGCTGTTGAAAAAGTCATCTGTCATTCCCGCGTAGGCGGGAATCCATAAACTCGATCGTTTCCAATAGATTCGCATCGTCAGAGAATATGGATTCCCACCTTCGCGGGAATGACGATGTGGGAGTGGGCGAAGGCGAGCGGTGGCGGGTGATGCCGATTAAACGCACGTTGCTTCAAGCGATTTGCGCCGCGATTTCCCCCAATGCCTGCTCAAGCGTCTCTCTTCAGCTTTTCCTTCAGGCCCTTGAGCGCTGAAAAGGGGCCGGCTTCGTCCTCGCTAAATACGCCGGCGGACCGCAACGCCGCCGCCGCTTCCTCGCTGCGCGGAAAGGGATCGAGCGCGAGCGCGAGCGTTTCCGCGACCGCCTCGCCGAGATCGATCCCGCCGCCGGAATAGCCAATCACGTCGCAGTCGCTTTCGCTGAGCTCGACCTCCTCGGCCTGATCGTCGAGCGACTGCGCCGGCACGAAACGGAGCATGAAAGGTTCGTCGATCTTCGCCGGAACCGGCTCGCCGCTGGCGACGCAGCTTTGCGTCACCTCGCCCGACAGGCGGCCCGTGACCTCGACAGCCTCGCCGTCCCGCACGCATTCGGCGCTGGCCTCAAGCCGGTCGATCGCAACCAGATCGAACCGGATCGCCAGCGCAGCGCGCTCCGTAGCGTCGGCTTCGAGATTGATCGAGCGGGACTGGTTGCTCAGCGTGTCCAGGCGCACAAGGCGCGAGAATTCGGGCGTGATCGTCATGAGTCCGGCCATTGTCCATTGAGCAATGCCGGGACTGGCATCGCTTTCATCGCATCATGAATCCCTCGCAATCTCGCCGCCGTCCAGGTGACGGCGGCGGCATCCGGCGCCGCGCCGCGATAGAGATTGCGCTCCAGCGCCCCGTCCAGATCGGCATCCCCGATCAGCGCGTCACGATAAGCGCCCAGCCGCCCGCCGAGCGCGCTCATCATCCGGCCGATATGCTTGCCCACCACGACGTCGCCGATGCCGATCTCGCGGAGCTGCCCGTCCATGTCATCGACGAAGATCTCGGCGAGCAGCGCCGATTCGGCTGCATAGGCCTCGCCCTCCGCCTCGAGCCGCAGCAATGCGAGCGAGAGCATCGCGGCCACCATGTCGAACCGGCCGTCGAGCGTGTCGGCGACCTTCCCCTCCAGATACCAGCCCGGTGCGCGCGCCGCGGCCACCACGGCGTGGTAAAGCGGCTGGAGACGTGCCTTGTCCTGCCCGGTCCTGAACAATTTCGCGAGGATCGACACGCCTTCACTCTCCATCAGTCCCGCTCGGCTTGCAGCCGGAGCCCGCCCCGCATATTGAGGCCTTCCTGCCGCGTTGTAATCCCGTCGTGCGGGATCGAGGAGAGGTAAATGTTCGATAAGGCCCGTTTGCCCGTCGCGGTGGCGATGATCGGTGCGCTGGCGCTGACCGCCGGCTGCTCGCGCATCCGCGATCATAAGGGCTATGTCGCCGATCAGGTGCTGATCAATTCGATCCAGCCGGGCATCGACAACAGGGAGTCGGTCGAGCGGACGCTGGGGCGCCCCAGCTTCACCTCGCAGTTCGACCAGACCACCTGGTATTATCTCTCCCGCGAGACCCGTCAGCTTGCCTTCTCGACGCCGAAGCCGGTGAAGCAGATCGCGCTTGCCGTGCGCTTCGACGGCCAAGGCAATGTCACCGCCGTCAGCAATGACGGGATGACCAAGGTCGCCTCGATCTCGCCGGATGGGGACAAGACGCCGACGCTGGGCCGCCATCGCGGCTTCTTCGCCGAGCTGTTCGGTAATATCGGCCGTGTCGGCTCGGTGGGCGGAGCCGGTGGGACAACCGATAATCCCAACTGATCGCTCCAACGCCCGGGGGGGCATGGCGGGTCAGGAAGCGACCGGCGACAAGGATATCGCGCTCCTCGCCAAGGGCGGGCGGACGAACGTGTTCGGCTTCCTGCTCCGCCTGGCCGCGCGCCTGCCTTTCCTGTTCATCGCCGGGCGCATGTATGGCGCGGAGACACTCGGCCGCTTCGCATACGCCATCCTCATCATCGAATTCGCAGCCCAGCTCGCGACATTGGGCCTCAAGCGCGGGCTCGCCCAGCGCTTGTCGAGCAGCGACGAACCGCCGGTCCATATCGTCTGGGACGGGCTGTTGATCGCCGGCCTGGCGTCGACGGTGGCGGTGCTCCTCCTCGCGGCGGTGCCGGAGATCATGTTCCCCAACAGCGGCATCAACGGGCGCGAGCAATTGCTGCCGCTCACCATCTATGCGATCGCCTGGAGCGAGGTCGCGCTCGCGGCGCTTGCCTATCGCCACAACGTCACCGCGACCGTGACCGCGCGCGCCATCGTCGAGCCTTGGACGATCAGCATCGCGGCGCTTGCCTTCTGGTTCTATTCGCCGCGCGACGGGCTGATCCTCTCCTATGTCGTGTCGATGGTGGCGGCGCTGGTCGCGTCGATCTGGCCGCTGATCCGGATGTACGGCATGCCCGATGAATGGCGGCCGGAGGTCGTGCCGCTGTTCAGGATGGCCAGCCGTAACGTGCCGCTGGCCGCCGCCGACGCGATCGAATGGGCGACCCGCAATATCGATCGCGCGATCCTCGGGCTGTTCTTCCCGCCGGCGGTGGTTGGCATCTATTGGGTGGCGCAGCAGATCACGACGCTGCCGCAGAAACTCAAGACCAGCTTCGATCCAATCCTCGGCCCGGTGATCACCCAGAATCTCGGGGCGGGCAACAAGGCCGCCGTCGCCGCGCAGGTGCGGCAGGTCGGCTTCTGGATTCTCGCGGCGCAGGCCGGGATCGCGCTGGCCTTGTCGATGTCGGGCGATGCGGTGATGGGGCTGGTCGGCCCGGCCTTCGTCGCCGGCTCCGGCGCGCTGGTGATCCTGCTCGCCGCCGAAGTGGTTGCCGCCACCGCCGCCGTTTCCGAAACCGCGCTGGTCTATATCGCGCGCCACCGCAACCTGATGATTTCGATCGCGGTGATAGGCACCCAGGCGGTACTGAGTTTCCTGTTCATCGAGGCCGCCCGCCGGATGGGGCTGCCGCAGACCTTCCAGGCGGCTGGCCCCGCACTCGCCTTGCTGATCGCGCTGGGCATCGGCGCGATCGCCAAGTCGCGGCTGCTCGCGAAGCTGCTCGGCGCGCCGGTCTCGGGCTGGCGCTGGGCACTGATCTACGCCGCCGCCGTCGCCGGCGCGATCGGCGCCATCACCACCCGCATCCCGGAATGGAGCGAGCTGCTGCTCGGCATGCCGGTCGTGTTGCTGGCCTACAGCTATATCATATGGCGCAAGGGCTTCACGCCGGAGGACCGGGTGCTGTTCAAGCGCCGCAAGGCGGATGGCGGGACGGCGGCTTAAGTTTACAATGTTTACGCCAAGACGCGGGGAGTTCGGGCGGGCGCACATCAGCGAGAGCAAGCTGGACGAATGGGGTCCGAAGGAAGAGCGATACATCCGACAGGATGGAGCAGATCAAATCCTACTTTGAAACGACGAAACGGTAGGCAGGCAATAATCGGGTTATGTGAAGGCTGCTTTGTCTTGGATTCCGGAATGGCCGCTTTCGGCTAGTGCTCAAGCTTAGCGGACATCAACTCCAGCCACTTGCGTCCAGCAATTCCTTGCGCTCATCGTCACCCAGCATTGCCATTCGACCGAGGCTGACGCGGCCTTTTCCGAAAGCTAAAACTGCAATGATGCTGTCTATAAGTTCGGCTTCCGTCGCCACTGGCAATTCCGTTGTCGCCAGCGCTTGCAGTTTCCGCCAAGCCTCATTGTAAGCATCCAGCAGCCAGTGGGGCATACTGGGATTATGCGGCATCTGACGTGCCTCTTCGATGGAGGCCGCTATAGCGTATGTGTTCCAGTCGGCAATGCCTCGCACTTCGTGCAAGTCTGCGAGCAGCGGTACAGCAGCGTATGATGCCTCCCCGACGTCGCCTTGATGATACAGTTCCTGCCAAAGCTCAGCCCATGCCGTGGCATCGCCATTGCTCAATCTGCCAATCGCGTTTCGCGGATCGTAGGGTGTTCGGTAGCCGCCGCACAATTCGGCCCATTGTCTATCGTCCACCGCCATCACTCCCGAATGTCCATTGCAAACGACAGCTTTAAGGAGTGCCAAGGTGTTTTGCTACAATCCGCTTTGTTGTCGTTTCTTGCCACCCCTTTTTGTCGCCCCAGCGAAGGCTGGGGTCCATGTCTCTTCGGACGAACGGCACCGGGGAGGCTGAAGACATGGATGCCAGCCTGCGCTGGCATGACGCTGCAGGATGACCAATAGCACAAAAAAAGCTCGGCGAACTCAACGAGTCAGAAATGAGAACATGATAGTTACATAAATTAACTAACACTTTCTCGGTGCCGGTGACGGTTCATGACAGCTCCCGGCTCTGAACCACGCCTTGCAGACCCTTGTGCGCGACTATTTCAGCCCGCATCTTTTCGGATCGCCTCAAGCGTTCGGCCATGGCCCGCCATGCGGCCTCCGAGCGCAGGCAACGGTCACGGACATTGTCCAATGCCGTGCGCTGGGCCTCGGCAGCACATTCGGCCGCACGAGCAAGATAGAAGTCACTCGTGGTCGACATGGCATTCTCCTATCGCGGGTAGCTGTTGCCTGCTCTCAGTCCATCATCTCGGCGATGAGGCGGCGAAGCTCATACCGGCTGAGCGAAGTATCACCGTTGGGCCGATGTCTTGTCCTGAAGTCTTCACGATGCACATCTGATATTCTTGAGAAAAAGTTCGATATTAAATTCAATAGCAACTGATAGTCCTTTGGCGCGGGTGCGCCTTTTCGTAGTTTGAAGCGCTAACGGCGATAGCCCCGGCGCTGTAAGGCCGACGGCGCGGGCGTCCGCTCCCGAAAGATTATGCGGGCCTTGTCCAGATCATAAGGCGTCATTTCCACGATCACCTTGTCACCCACGACGGAGCGTATCTTGAAGCGGCGCATCTTGCCGGCCGTATAGGCGATTACCCGATGGTCGTTTTCCAGACGAACCGCAAAGCGACCGTCGGGCAATATCTCTTCGATCTGGCCCTCAAAGCTAAGCAGCTCTTCCTTGGCCAACGAGGTCAGGCGGTCTGGAGATTGACGGCGGACATCTTGCCGCGCCGATCCTGCTCCAGATCATAGCTCACGCGCTGATTTTGCGTGAGCGTGGACAGGCCCGCCCGTTCCACCGCAGTGATGTGAACGAAGCTGTCGCCCGAACCATCCTCGGCGGCGATGAAGCCATAACCTTTGTCGGTGTTGAAAAATTTGACGGTACCGATGGGCATAGATGTTTCCTTTCAACGAAACACAGATTTTCCCCGAGCAGTGCGCCCGAGAAAGCCTGAAGCGTGAAAAGGAATTGTCCGCCCCTCAGGGCTTCTAGTTCCGTCGCAGGCGACGTTAGCGGCACCCATATAGGCGGTGGGCCGGAAAATTGCAAATCAGCGCCGCGATATTAATTCCGGCCTTAAAGCGGACCGCTTGCCGCCCGACGATCCCGTTCGACCAGTTCAAAAGCCAGTTTCCGCGCCAGTTCGGCGATTTCATAAGTGGCGCCTTCGCCGCCGGAAAGCGACTGCGCGTAAAGCAGCAGGCGATCCCAGTAATCACGTGTATCGCTATAAACCGCCACGTTGCGATGCCGGGTGGCGCTTTTCAGCGCAGCTTGAAGATTGTCGCTCAGCGATCCGTGCAGGTCCATGGCCTACATGGCATGAAATCGGCCGCCGCGCCAATGACTTTCCCGAGCATGGACGGCCCTGTTCTCTCGCTCAGTGCCGGAAATGGCGCATCCCCGTGAACACCATCGCCAATCCCGCCTCGTCCGCTGCGGCGATTACCTCGTCGTCGCGGATCGAGCCGCCGGGCTGGATGACTGCGGTGGCGCCCGCCTCGACCGCCGCCAGCAGGCCGTCGGCGAAGGGGAAGAAGGCGTCCGACGCGACCGCCGAGCCGATCGTGCGCGGTTCGGGCCAGCCGGCCTTGTCAGCGGCGTCCTTCGCTTTCCAGGCGGCAATGCGGGCGGATTCGAGCCGGTTCATCTGGCCGGCACCGATGCCGGCGGTCGCGCCATCCCTGGCGTAGACGATCGCGTTTGATTTGACGTGCTTGGCGACGGTCCAGGCGAACAGGCAATCGGATAGCTCGCGTTCGGTCGGCTGGCGCTTGGTGACGACCTTGAGCATGTCGCGCGTCACGCGGCCATTGTCGCGATCCTGCACCAGCGCGCCGCCGGCGATGATCTTCGTCATCAGGCTGGCGCGCGCCGGATCGGGCAGCGGGCCGGTCAGCAGCAGGCGGAGGTTCTTCTTCCTTGCGAAGACCGCGCGGGCGGTCTCGTCGGCGTCGGGGGCGGCGACCACCTCGGTGAAGATGTCGGCGATCGCCGCCGCCGTCGCGCCGTCGAGCGGGCGGTTGCAGGCGATGATGCCCCCAAAGGCTGACACGGTGTCGCAGGCGAGCGCGGCCTGATAGGCCTCGAGCAGCGTGTCGGCGGTGGCCACGCCGCAGGGATTGGCGTGCTTGACGATGACGACGGTCGGCGGGCCGTCGCGGAATTCGCTGACCAGTTCGAGCGCGGCATCGGCGTCATTGTAATTGTTGTAGCTCAGCTCCTTGCCCTGGACCTGTTCCGCCTGCGCGATGCCGCGCGCCGCCGGGCCGAACGGCACGTACAGAGCGGCACGCTGGTGCGGGTTCTCGCCATAGCGCAGCATCGAGACGAGCCGCGTCGGCACCGAACGGACGGGCGGGAACGCCTCGCCCTGATCGATCTGCGAGAACCAGCCGGCGATCATCCCGTCATAGGCGGCGGTCGCGGCGAATGCCTTGGCCGCCATTCTCTTGCGGAAATCCAGGCTGGTGGCGCCTCCCTGCGCATCAAGCTCGGCGGTGAGCGTCGCATAATCGGCGGGGTCGGTGACGATGGTAACAAAAGCATGGTTCTTGGCCGCCGAGCGCACCATGGAGGGGCCGCCGATATCGATATTCTCGATGATCTCGTCGCGGGTCCCGCCCTTGGCGACGGTCTGGGCGAAAGGGTAGAGGTTGACGATGACGAGGTCGATCGCGCCGATATCATGATCCGCCATCGCCCTGGCATGTTCCGGATCGTCGCGCACGGCGAGCAGGCCGCCATGGACCTTCGGGTGCAGCGTCTTGACGCGGCCATCCATCATCTCCGGGAAGCCGGTCAGGTCGGAAACATCGCGCACGTCGAGGCCCGCGTCGCGCAGCGCCTTGGCGGTGCCGCCGGTCGAGACCAGTTCGACCCCGTGGCGGGCCAGTACCTGCCCCAGCTCGACCAATCCGCTCTTGTCCGACACGGACAGCAATGCCCGCGCGATCTTCACCTTACTCATGATGACCCCTGTTCTAGCTCGCGCGGCGGAATATCCACGAAACGCTCGCGCCGCCAGCCGGAGATTCCATTGCGATCACCAGCTGGTTCGACATGCGCGGCCAGCCGCCTTCATCGACCCACAGGCTTTCCTCGATGGCGAGCGTGCCGCCCTTGCAGCGGAACTGCCACAAGGGCCCATCCTCGATCCGCAGCAGCGCGCCGAGACCGTCCGCCGTCTGCGTGACCTCGACATCGGGCGAGAGGTGGAAGCGCACCGCGACCGGCTGCACGATGCGCATCCGCACCCGCCGGCCGACCGGGAGCAGCAGATCCTCGCCCGACAGCTCGCGGCCATTGGCCGAAAGCTGGAGCTGGCGCTTGTGCAGGAAGCCGAAGCGGCGGACATAGCCGTCATGGCTTGCCTCGAGCCGGCTGCCGGCATCGGTCTCGGCGCGATCGCAGGCGACCTCGAACACACCGCGGCCCAAGGTGCCGTCGGGATAGGTCGCGGTCGAATTGGTGTCGGCGATCACGAGGGTCGAGTGCGCGGCGGTAGCGCGCAGCGCATCGGCCAGTCCCGCCGGAAAATCCGCCGAGCCGCCGCCCGGCCCGCCGCAATTCACGACCAGCCGGTGCGCGCCGTCCGACATCTCGAAGGCCAGCGTCGAGGCCGAGCCGCCGCGCGCGAGCCGCTGCACCGGCGGCGGCGCGGCATCGATGATCACGCGGGTCTGGCCGCCGGTCATCCGCTGATAACCCCAATCCGATGCCTGCCTGAGCGGACGGGCCCGGACGTGCGAGGCCCGCACCGCCCCGTCGACCCGGACCGACCCGATCGGGGCATTGCCCTGCCAGCTTGAAAGCCCGCCATCGCCATGGGTGATGCCGAGCAGCGCGGGCACCGCCCGCCCGAGCGCGGCGGCGATCGGCTGCGGCGGATCGATGCGGCGCATGGCGTAGACGCCCATCAGTTGGGCGAGGCCCTCGACCAGCTCAAGCAGCGACAAAGGCGATCGATCGAGCGTGCCGCCATCGACCGACATCGCACCATCCAGCGCCCGCGCCAGCCCGTCCTCGCCGTGCAGGCGCCGTCCCTCGCTGCCCGGGATGAGCAGCCCGGCAGCGACCACGCCGGTCCAGGCGATCACGCGCGGCAGGCCGCGCGGCGCCTTGTCGGCGCTGCGATCGAGATGACGTGCCTGCCGGGCGAGGCCGTTCAGCACCGCCGAGCGATAGACAAGGTTGCGCGAGGACAGAATCATGGGCGCATAGGCCGCCCAATGGAGGACCCGCCTGGCGCAGAGATCGGGCCGCCAGACGGCTTGCGAGACCGTGCCGCCATGCACCGCCAGCCAGTGCGCGAGCACCCGCTCGGCGATCGCCGCCGATTGCGGGCGGTCGACGGCTGACAGGTCGCGCAGCCAGGCGAAGCTCTGGATATGATCGAACAGTGCCGCCGACACCGAAAGATTGGCGAAATCCAGCTCGGTCAGATCGATCGATTCGCCGCGATGATCGATGCGCCCGGCGAGGATCGCTTCGCCGGCGCGGGGATCACTCGGCAGGGGATCGATCGGCACCCCCAGCAGCTTGAGCGGATAGCGCCCGCGCAACCGCAGGCTGTGCAGCGGCGTCCGCCAGGCCAGGCGGTGGAAATGATTGGCGAGACGTTCGGTCAGCGACAGCCCGCCGCCATTGTCCACCCGGATGAGCATCCGGCCCGGTTCGACGCCGTCGGCGGTATCGATCGAGCCAGGCGCGTTCATGGCCCTTTCAGCCCCGCGATATTGGCCGCATAGGCCGAAGGGCCGCCCTTGAAGGTGGCCGTCCCCGCAACCAGCACATTGGCGCCGGCGTCGATCGCCTGCCGCGCGGTGACCACATCGATGCCGCCGTCGACCTCCAGGTCGATCTCCTTGCCGAGCTTGTCGATCGACTTGGCGATAGCCTCGATCTTGCGGAGCTGGCTTGAAATGAAGCTCTGCCCGCCGAAGCCGGGATTGACGCTCATCACCAGCACGAGATCGACTTCTTCCAGCACATAATCCAGCATCTTAGCGGGAGTTGCCGGATTGAGCGAGACACCCGCCTTCTTGCCGAGCGCCTTGATGCGCTGAATCGTGCGATGAAGATGGGGACCTGCTTCGGGATGGACGGTGATGATGTCCGCGCCGGCGTTCGCGAAATCCTCCAGGAAAGAATCGATCGGCGAGATCATCAGATGCACGTCGAACGGCTTGCTCGTATGCGGACGTAGCGCCT
>Ga0157380_10001783_pt1 | contig 14213 bp, 10 predicted proteins | sample S35metaG_FD_119757 | JGI IMG/M metagenome (GOLD analysis project Ga0157380, IMG submission 119757) | Switchgrass rhizosphere microbial communities from Kellogg Biological Station, Michigan, USA - S3-5 metaG | ecosystem: Host-associated > Plants > Roots > Rhizosphere > Soil | place: USA... | reverse complement strand
CGCCAATGTGAGAACACTTTTTCATCAGCTCCCAGAAAAAGCCGGTGCGATAGTTTTCAATCATGATTACCACTGGGCCCTGGTCCAGGCCGTAATAACCTTTCGACACCCATCCTCTCGCGCTTTCATAGCCCTCGTTGAAGGTCGGATTGAAGCTGCACTTGAATCCATACTTGCTGGTCATGTCTGGATAGACATCGTTGAAGTAACGCAGCGTTGGCAGGACAATCTCCGGCGCGAAAGGCAACGAAGTCGCGGCGGCCCACGGAGCGATCGTGCCATCGTCTGGTCCGTCAGGCACGCCGCGCGCTTCATAATCAAAAAAGCGTCGCTCGATCCCGTCAATCTGGAGTACTGCCGGCCCAGGTCCATCCGAGGCGGTTATTCCCCAGACGTTTTCACCATATCCCTTAAATTTGCGCGGATTATGGATTGCATACTGCTGTTGAATGTAAGTCGCGCGGCGGCTGTTCTCGAAGTAATCGATTCCCCTCTCCCGCATGAATTCATCCTGAATTTCGCGAAAGTCTATCCACACGTGTGAAAGCTGATGCATGAACAAAGGACCGCCATAGAGGAACTCCTCGCCATAGATCTCTTTCCAGCAGTAGGTGGAAGTAAAAGCTCGGTAGGTTTCCGCCGGCAACGGATAGGTGGGCGAAGCCAGACCCAGGACCAGTAGCAGGAGTGCCTCGTTATAACCTTCCCACGAATACGGAAGGAAACCGCATTCCGGCTTCCAACCCATCGAAACCTTTGGGCCGCCATTCAGCGCCCATTGCCAATCCATGCGTCGATAAAGATCGTCGGCAAGTTGCCGAATCTCCTGCTCCGGTTTGGTGTCTTGATCGAAATAGGTGGCAACCGCCAACGCGCCGGCGATGAGGAAGGTTGAGTCGATAGTCGAGAGTTCGCACTCCCAGGCCCGGCGCCCAGTATCCATGTGAAGAAAGTGATAGAAGAAACCTTTGTAGCCCGTGGCATCGGATTCTGTTCCTTGCGGACTGTTCCAAAAGAACCGCAACGTCGTCAGGACACGCTCGACCGCTTCTTCACGCGAAACAAAACTGCGCTCAACCGCAACGGGATAACAAGCCAGGCCTAGCCCGATTGCCGCGATGCTGGCATGGGCGCCCCTGCGCGTATTGTCGGGCACCATTCCATTAGCTGGATTGGTTTCGTTCTTGAAGTAGCTAAACGTGTCGCGCTGGAGCCTCGCCAACGCTTCGTCACTCATCGGTTCCTGATTCATGGTGAATCTATCGCTAAGACACGGTACCGAATTTCGGCAAGTGGCACGGGCCTCCGGCCCGTGTTTATGGATTTAAGTTACGCAGATCAATTCAGTGCTGGTGTTCGCTTTGGGTAGGCAATCCCGCGTCAATCCAGTCAGATTTGCCTTCTGCATAATCGCGCACGTTGGTGTAGCCTAACGCTGCCAAATCACGGGCAGCTCTTTCTGAAGCGTGTCAGGTAGGGCTGGCGCAATAAACCACAATGTCAGCATTCTTGTCTGGCAAGAGTTTGGGGGCCGCTGAAGTAACTTTATCAGGCGGCAGATTGACAGCGCCCGGCAAATGCGCATGGTGGTAAGAAGTCTCGGACAATGTCTCCACCAGCACGAAGAGATCGCCACGATCAATCTTCGCCTTGAGTTCATCTCTCGAAATAGTTTCAGTCATACTGAGTTACTCCTTGATTCTCGCTGCAACGGATCTTAACTCACGCCTTGCAGGAGAAGAGTCTAAAAACTTCATCATTTCACCCACTAGCGTCAGATTTGGCTTTCCCCTGTTTCAGGAGGGCGTCGATTGAGAACCGATCTTCTTCTCGCGGCAGCACGAGGACAAACAAAAGCAGAGCGAGACGTGGAATCACGTGAGTGTGAAACTCATAGAGCGGCTCCTTCAGCAAATGACCAAACGTCACAATGGTTATGACGAAACCGAGAGCGACCAGGGCCTCGCGGGTGCGGAGGCCAAGAATGACCAAAGCGCCGGCGACGAGTTCTACGAAAGGAATGGCGACACCGGTAACCCACAGCGACCACACCGGCAAAAAAGTATCCGCGTAGGGCAAGAAATATTTGCGCGCATGACCGAGCGGCTCAAGTTGAAAGACTTTATAGACACCAGCCATAAAGAAGATCAATCCGAGCACAAAGCGCGCGAATAAAATTGCCCAGCCACGGTCGGTTGTGTTGTTTTGCGGTGAATTCATCCGGGAATCGTTGGATTCGTTGTTGGCCTTTCGGACATCCTCGTCATCGAGTCATTATGAGCGTCATATTATATGCGAAGCGGATGTGATAACTGCGTTGAGAAGTTACTGTGGGTCCGCTCATAAAGTGAAATCGGCCTAGTCACCTGAATCAATTACTTACGAGGACGATTCCGTCAGTAATCAAATTCTTTTCCGGCGTAACTTGAAATTTTCCTCATAGCCTATTCATCAATGGTTCTACGTTGTTTGCAAGAGAAGTTCAGAAGTACTCATCATCTTTGCTTAACTTCTCAATTGTAGCGACAGTCAGAAGCCGTGAAGACAGATCGGCGATCGAATTAAAGGCCGCTGGGAGATCCATGACATTCGTTCCGGGGGGCATGGGCAAGTCAACGCAACCCACGCTCTCTACCGCAACATTTAGGAGTGTCAAACTCTCGATGAAATATTTTGAGGTTTTAGTCATATATCAGTGATTTCAGGTACTAACTCAGGAACTTCCCAGGTCGCATTCAAATCAATCGATCGGGGAAGTTTTCCACTGACCCATTTCTTGAGCCGAGACAAGTATGGAGGATCGAAACATGGGCCCGCGACTTTTCATCATTCTCATTGTCGGTATTGCCATCGGAATTTCGGTCTTCACGATCGCTGGCGAAGCCCAGTCACAAAAGAAGAATCCCTCGACACAAACGACAACGACAATACAAAGGAAAACACCAATACAGGCTGCGGAACCCCCGCAGGCCTTCGTCACAGGCCGTCAGATTCCCTGTCCTGCCACCGGCCCGCTTTTGGACATAAAGCCGAGCAATGATCCCAACGTGCAGGCTCAGCAGCGAAAAGACATTCATGACTACATTCAACAGGACGGCGCCACGGTTCGGCTTTGGGCGGGGGTCGATCTGAGTTTTGAAAAAGAGAACCTCCCCCTTAGTTTCGGCCGGTGCGTTACTTTAACCAGCCTCGATGCGCCGACGGTCTCGGCGACACTGATTGATGTCAATGATCCCCATCCGGAAAATGATCCGCAGGCTCGAAACTCGCGATCGCGTGGTCCGATACTAAGATTTCCCAAAAACCCCAAAGGCGCTGATACATTTCTGTACATACAATGCTATCCGGGCGATCGGATGAACGACGGAGCGCGCATTTCGGGCTTCCAATTATCTGGCCCAACCTGGGACGCGCAGTCCACTAATGAAGTGGGCATTCGCATTGACCGATGCGTCGACGTAGAGATTTTCAATATGGAGATCGCCGGTTGGGGAGAAGCCGCGATCAAAGTTCAGGACGCCGGTGGTCCAGACCAGTGCCCTGACACTAATGTTGAAGGCGGAAGAATAGCGCGTCCCGGACAGATTAGGATCCATCATAACTTTATTCATCACAACCAGCATCCCAGCGATGGCGACAAAGCAGCTGGTTATGGAGTTGATGTTAGCCAAGGCGCATGGGCCCAGATTGATAGAAATGTTTTCGATTTTAACCGGCACTCCATAACTGCATCAGGAGACAGTGGTGGTTACAACGCCGAACGCAACCTGATCCTTAAAGGCGGTGGGCGCCATGGGGGCTTCGGCAATAAATACACTCATAGTTTCGATGTTCATGGAACAGGATGCTGGTGGAGCAAAAACCTCTGCGGTATTGCGGGAACCGAGTTTAACTACCTCCAGAACTCATTTCAGTTCATAAAGGAGCATGCGATCAAGCTGCGAGGAAAGCCGTTATCCAAAGCTTTCATTGGTGGAAACATTTTTGCGCATCCCATGCTCACCACCGAAATAGCTAGCGGGTCGAATGCAGTCGAACTATATACCACTACAAACGTCCTATTCGGCTTGGACAATATCACCAAGATCGACAGCCTCGGAAAATATGGAGTCTGTGACTTCGACGGCGACTCTATCGATGATTTGTTTCTCGCGACTGGCGCTACGTGGTGGTTCTCCGGTGGCGGTGGCCTTCACTGGACCTACCTGAATACTAAAAAGGAACAACTCAATCAACTGCGGTTGGGCTACTTTGACAACGACAATCGCTGCGACGTGCTGACTGAGAACAACAACGGGCAATGGTTGATTTCCAGCGGCGGATATCGCGATTGGCAGGTCCTGGGCACATTTAATACTCCACTCAAAGATGTTCAGTTCGGACGCTTCGATCCAAACGAAACAGATTCTCAGATTGGAGCGACTCGTCGTACAACTCACGCTTTCAAGCGTGACCAGAATGGACAATGGTTCGTAACCAGGCTGACCATCCCCGCCTCGGCCACACCTGTGTGGACTCCGGTCCAAAGCTCAGGCACCCCCATGAACAAATTGCGGTTCGGCGATTTCACTGGGGATGGCGTAACGGACGTACTTGCGGTCGTCGGTGGGCGGTGGTCCTATTCTAAATCTGCGACAGAGACTTGGTGGCAGTTGAATCCCGACTTGGGAGACGACGTCGCAGGGTTAATGATTGCGAACATGGATAGTGACGACAATATCGACGACATCCTGAAGCTCACAGTAAAGATTCTTCCCCTCATTCAAAACAAAAGCAGGTTCACCCTCACTTGGAAGCGCTCGAAAAATGGCAGGGGACCTTGGCGTACCTGGGGGAAACCCTATGTCTTCGAGGTTACTGATCCCAATGAGGAGATCCAACCAATTTACGGCTTTGCGGGCAGATTTGGCGCAAAAAGTGAACCTGGCACGGTGGTGCTCGATCATAAACGTTGGGGAAGGTTCTATAGCGAGACAGGAGGTGTGGGTACCGAGTGGACTAGTAATTTCCCTTACTAGCAGGTGCATATGGCAGCGGTAACAAAGAAAACACGTTAGCGTTTCCTAAATTCGGTTAGATTAGTAAAGCCGAGGAATCGTAACGATGGGCCAGGACACGGATGTTGAGCTTCGAATTGTGAAGTCGGTTTCGGCAGTCTCGTAATCAAGTCCAGCAAGGCGCCATGTCGTTCATGTGGTGATGAAAGCCAACAGTACCTATTCTCATCAGACGAAATATCATTTGGGTGTAATCTGAATCAACAGCGTCTCTGATTTCAAGAGAAGCCAGCGGAATTGACTGGCTGATGGGCCTCTGGATTTTTGGTCGAATCGTGATGAATGGAATCTCGGGATGGACGTGTATGTTTCCATCGTTGCGCGACAGCCCGCGAGAACCCCCACTGATGCGCATGCATATGGAAGTACCTTCGTCACTCGAGAAGCCACAATAAGTGGGTTTGCCGCAAATTCGACACGGACATCTTTTGCTAACACGCTTAAAGCCTACCGAAATCATAGAATCACGTTTACTGACAGCCCATTTCTATGAGATGGTCCGCGCAATCTCACTTTTATGACGGACAAATTTCATTTAATGACGGAACCCACATCGCTAGCCTTTTGACAAAGATTCTTAGCCGAAGCTTGCCTGAATGAGCGTTCATTCAGTATGATGACGACCCACTAATGACTGACTAATGGCTAACTAACGACTAACTAATGACTGCTAAAACTTGGTGAAGGGGTCGGCGAGGATGATGCGGATTGAAAAGGCGGCGGTGCTGGGGGCCGGAACTATGGGGGCGCAAATTGCCGCGCACCTCGCGAATGCGGGTGTGCCGACTTTGTTGCTCGATATCGTTCCCAAGGAACCGACGGCAGATGAACAGGCAAAGGGCCTCACCATCGAATCAAAGGAAGTTCGCAACCGCATCGCCAAGGCGGGTTTTGAAGCCGCGAAAAAAGCTAAGCCGGCTGCCTTCTTCACACCTGAACTCGCTTCGCTCGTCTCGATCGGAAACTTTGATGACGACCTCACCAGGCTAAAAGACTGCGATCTGATCATCGAAGCCGTGGTCGAAAACCTGGATCTCAAACGCAGCCTTTTCGAGCGCGTTGAGCAGCACCGGCGACCGGGTTCGATCATCGCGTCAAACACCAGCGGCATCCCCATTCACTTATTAGCCGAAGGCCGCTCCGAAGACTTCCGCCAGCATTTTCTCGGCATTCACTTTTTTAATCCGCCTCGCTACCTGCACCTGGTCGAAATAATTCGCACGCCGTGGACCAAGCCGGAAGTTTCCTGCTTCACGTTTGGATTTCTCGATCAGCGTTTGGGCAAAGGTGTGGTTCCGGCAAAGGATCGTCCGAACTTCATCGCGAATCGCATTGGTACCTACGGCGCCATGGTTACGATGCAGACGATGCTCGCTGATAACTACCTGATTGAAGAAGTGGACAAGATGACTGGCCCGGCGGTTGGCCGTCCGAAGAGCGCGACCTTTCGAACGTTTGATTTGGTTGGGCTCGATGTCTTTACGCACGTCATCAAAAATCTTCACGAAGCGCTGCCTGAGGACCCAGAGCGAGAAGTTTTTCGCGCGCCCAGCTTTCTTGCCGATATGGTTCAGGCCGGTTTGCTCGGTAACAAAACCAAAGCCGGCTTCTACAAGCGTCAAGGGAGCGGCGACAAGAAAGAATTTTTCGTAATCGATCCGGCAACCAAGGATTATCGCCCGAGCCAGAAAGTAAAGCTGCCAACGCTCGACATGGCGAAAAATATCGAGGACACGGGCGAGCGAATCAAAGCTCTGGTGTGGGGAAAAGATCGGGTCGGCGCCTTTCTCTGGAAAACTTTTTCAAAGACTTTGAGCTACGCCGCCGAGCGGATTCCGGAAATTGCCGACACCGTCGTCGAAGTTGATCGAGCGATGCGGTGGGGATTTGGTTGGGAGCTGGGGCCTTTTGAAGCCTGGGATGCGATTGGTGTCGAAAAATCAGTAGCGAGAATGAAAGAGGAAGGGCTGGCGGTGCCTGCAAATGTGCAGAGCATGTTGGATGGCGGTGCCAAGTCTTTCTACAAGAAACAGAACGGCCAACAGTTTTATTTTGACTTCGCTACCGAGCAGTATGTGTCGCTTCCCGATCTTCCCGGCACCATCATTCTCAAGTCACTCAAAGATCGCACTGATGTTATCAAGAAGAACTCAGGAGCATCGTTAATCGACCTCGGCGACGGCGTTGCCTGCCTCGAGTTTCATTCCAAGATGAACTCCATCGGTGGCGATACATTGCAGATGGTCAAGCAGGCTCTGACTGAAGTCGACAAGAATTTCGTCGGGCTCGTGGTCGGTAATCAGGGTCAGAATTTCAGCGTGGGCGCCAACCTGATGTTGATGTTGATGGAGGCGCAGGAGGAAAACTGGGACGAGCTGGACATGATCGGTCGCTACTTCCAGCAGTCGACCATGAGCTTGCGCTATTCACCAAAGCCGGTGGTGGTAGCTCCGTTCCAGATGGTGTTTGGCGGTGGCTGCGAGATGGTGCTCCACGCGGATCGTGTCCGCGCCGCAGCCGAAACTTACATTGGCTTGGTTGAGGTTGGCGTCGGAATTATTCCGGCAGGCGGCGGAACTAAAGAGCTGTTGCTGCGCGCCATGGATTCCATACCCAGCAACCTGACCGATGCAGATCCATTCCCGTTTGTGAAGCGCGCTTTTGAAACCATCGCGCTGGCAAAGGTGGCGACTTCGGCCGAAGAAGCTCGGACGCTTGGATTCTTGAGTGCTGATGATGGTATCTCGATGAATCCGGATCGGTTGATTGCAGACGCGAAGAAAGAAGTGCTGGCCCTTGCCGCAGCTGGATATGTGCAGCCGCAGCAACGAACCGATATTCTTGCGCTCGGAAATGCCGCGCTCGCGACTTTCAAGCTCGGCATTCATCAAATGAAACGAGCCGGCTACATCTCAGAACATGATGCGGTGATTGGTGAAAAGCTGGCCCGGATCTTGACGGGCGGCGACTTAAATCATGAGACGCGTGTGTCTGAACAGTACCTGCTCGATCTCGAGCGCGAAGCGTTTCTGTCGCTAGTGGGCATGCGCAAGACTCAGGATCGCATCGCGAACATGCTGAAGACGGGAAAACCGTTAAGGAACTAGACGAGTTGCGGCTGTGCCGCTTTGATGTGCGGAAAGGCTTTGCCTTTCCGGGAGTAGTATTAACGATTTAGAAAGGCTTCGCCTCGCAAAGGTGATAAGGAGGCGTAGCCTCCAAATTTGATAAGAAGTTGCCGGAAAGGCAGAGCCTTTCCATGTCAGGCGGCAAAGCCGCGGGGGAAAAGATGAGAGACGCAGTAATTGTATCGGCGGTGCGCACGGCGGTTGGCAAAGCTCCTAAGGGGACGTTGAAAGACACGCGACCGGATGAGCTGGGCGCAGCGGTAATCAAGGAAGCCATAGCGCGAGTCCCGGGTCTTGAGGCCGCTGAAATTGAAGACGTTATCATGGGATGCGCGATGCCCGAAGCCGAACAAGGTATGAATGTCGCACGCGCCGCAGCAATCCGTGCCGGACTGCCGGTGGAGACGAGCGCGATGACCATTAACCGGTTTTGCTCGTCCGGCCTGCAATCAATCGCACTCGCTGCTGATCGAATTCGCACCGGTGGCGCCGAGGTAGAGATCGCCGGTGGACTCGAGACCATGTCGATGATTCCGATGGGCGGTCATATCATTCGACCCAACCCTTATCTCGTCGAACATTATCCGGACTTCTATTTGAACATGGGGCTGGCCACCGAAAACGTGGCGCGCAAATATGAAGTCACTCGCGAAGAGCAGGACGAATTTGCCTTACGGTCGCATCAGCGGGCTGCAGCTGCGCTCGATCAGGATAAGTTTAAGGACGAAACGGTTCCGGTTACGGTTACCTTTGAGGAGCTCGACGCGAAGGGGCGTAAGCAAAGTCGCGAAGTAGTCTTTGATAAGGACGAAGGTGTGCGTCGAGATTCGTCGATCGAGGGCTTGCAGAAACTGAAACCTGCATTCCATGTCAAGGGAACCATAACAGCCGGCAACGCTTCGCAAATGTCTGATGGCGCAGCAGCAGCAGTGATCATGTCAGACGAGAAGGCGAAGAGCCTTGGCGCTAAGCCGTTGGCGCGCTTTGTAGCTTATGCAACTGCGGGCTGTCCTCCGGAAGAGATGGGAATAGGTCCAGTCTATGCAATACCGAAAGTTTTGAAGCTCGCAGGACTGACGCTTGGTCAGATTGATTTGATCGAATTGAATGAAGCCTTTGCCGCACAATCACTCGCAGTAATCAAGACGCTTGGCCTTGATGCGGACAAAGTGAACGTCAATGGTGGCGCCATAGCGCTTGGTCATCCGCTCGGTTGTACTGGAGCAAAATTGACGGCCAGCATCTTGCGCGAGCTCGAAAGACGCAACGGTCGTTACGGGATGGTCACCATGTGTGTTGGTGGCGGCATGGGCGCCGCCGGAATTTTTGAAAGAATAAGGTAGGGGCAGACTCGCGTTAGTGATGACTGAATCGGAAGTTTACGAATCAGTAACCGGCAGCGGCAGCAGTGACTTTGCTGTGCTGGTTGGTATTCTCAACGAACATGGTCGTTGGTGCTTAATCGGCGGCTTAGCGGTGAACTGCTATGTTGAACCAGTGTACACGTTGGATGCTGATATTGTAGTTGCGGTAACTGAAATCGAGGCTATCAAAGGTGACCTTGCAGTCGCTGCGTTTTCAGTTCAGGAATTTCCTCATTCAATCAATGCTCAAATGAAAGGTAGTCAACTAAGGATCCAGCTCACAACCGATCCGCGTTATCAGGAGTTTCTGGATGACACGAACTTACTGGAAGTATTGGGCGAGCAAGTTCCCGTGGCCTCAATAAGAAACGTCACGCGAGGGAAAATCTGGGCATGGACGGATCAATCGCGCCGACCGACCAAGAGAAAGAAGGACGAACTCGACCTAATGAGGATTCTTGAATCTTATCCTGAGCTGCGTGATTTGATGCCGGAAGAAATCAGTAGGCAGGTGCCTGAATAAAAGGAGCGCGGTCCAACCCGGTTCAGAAAATAGAGAGGACAATCGATATGTCAGCCGTAGCCGAACAAAAAGAACTGATCAAAGGTGGCGCATTTCTCATTGAAGATCGCACTCCCGAAGACATTTTTACCCCCGAAGATTTCAATGACGAACACCGCATGATCGCGGACACGACTCGCCAGTTCGTAGACAACGAAGTGGTCCCGCGCATTGATGAGCTGGAAAAGAAAGATTGGAACCTGGCACGCTCGCTCGTGAAGCAGGCTGCGGACCTGGGCTTAATCGGAGCAAACATTCCCGAAGAATATGGTGGGTTGGGGCTCGATCAAACCAGTGGCGCGTTGATTGGCGAGAACATTGGTCGCTCTGCTTCGTTTGCAACGACACTCGGTGCGGAGAGCGGTATCGGCTTGTTGCCGATCATCTACTTCGGTACAGAAGAGGCGAAGCAGAAATACCTGCCGCGCATCGCAAATGGAGAGCTCATCACCGCCTACGCTCTAACAGAAGCCGGCTCAGGCTCGGACGCGATGGCTGCAAAGGCGACCGCTAAGCTCAGCGCTGATGGTACTCATTACATTCTGAACGGCGAGAAGATGTTTATTACGAATGGTGGCTTTGCCGACATCTTCATCGTGTTCGCGAAGGTTGATGGCGATAAGTTCTCAGCTTTTATCGTGGAGCGGCAGGATGGCGTAACGCCCGGCGCGGAAGAACACAAGATGGGCATCAAGGGATCGAGTACCACGCCACTCGTCCTTTCAGACGCGAAGGCGCCGGTGGAGAATCTGCTGGGTGAAGTTGGTAAGGGTCACAAGATCGCTTTCAACATTTTGAACATAGGCCGTTTCAAACTTGGGGCCATGTGCATTGGCGGCATGAAGTTGATGGTTCATGAGGCCACTCGCTATGCAAACGAGCGCCAGCAGTTTGGTAAGTCAATTTCATCCTTTGGCGCTATCAAAGGGAAGCTGGGCGAGATGGCGATCCGAACGTGGGTCGGCGAGACGATGGTCTATCGGACGCTGGGTTTGATTGAACGAGCGGTAAGCGACACCACAGATCCCAATGCAAAGCTCAAGGCGATCGAAGAGTATTCGGCCGAGTGCTCGATTATCAAAGTCGCGCTGTCCGAGTACTGCGACTTTGTTGCTGATGAGATGGTCCAGATCTACGGTGGCTATGGCTACTCGGCGGATTACCCGGCTGAGCGCGCTTATCGAGACTCTCGCATCAATCGTATTTTTGAAGGTACTAACGAAATCAATCGCATGTTGATCCCGGGCCGGCTTATGAAGTCGGCGCTTAGCGGAAACCTCCCGTTGCTGCCCGCCGCGCAGGGATTGATGGACGAGATTCTATCGCCGCAGTTGGGAGGGTTTGACGAAGACGAGGGAGTGTTAGTTGCGGAGCAGAAGCTCGCTAAGAATGCCAAGAAAGTTGCGTTAATGACGCTGGGAACGGCGGCACAGAAGTACATGATGAAGCTTGGCGATCAGCAGGAGATCTTGTTGGGAATCGCCGACATTATTATGGACACCTATGCGATGGAGTCTGCGATTCTGCGCGCGCAGAAATTGACAGCTGCCGAGGGCGAAGCGGCGGCGGCACGCTACCTCGATATGACGCAAGTGTTTTGCAACGACGCTGTTCAGCGAATCGAATCGCGAGCTAAGAATACGCTCGCCGCGATGGCCGAAGGAGATGAGTTGCGCACCTTGTTGGCGGCGCTTCGTCGTTTTACGAAGGCGACTCCGATGAACACAGTTACGGCTCGCCAGCGCATCGCCAACGTCATGATCGAAGCGAACAAGTGGACGTACTGATTGCGGATTGCTGAATTCGGATTGCAGAATCGCGAACGTAGAAGGTCTGAGATCTGAGATCTGAAATCTGAGATCTGAGATCGATATTGTGAGGTTCACACGCTAAGATAAGTTTACTTCTCAGTAGTGGCTCGCTCGCATTCGAATGCTCTAACAACTAATTTCCACCGTGGAGACACCTCGTCATGAAGTATAACTGCTTCGAGGAGCTACCAGTGTGGAAAGATGCGATAAAGCTGGCTGTGCATGTGTTTGCTTTGACGGGAAAACCATGCTTTCGAAATCACTCTGGGACTCGTAACCAATTAGAAAATGCTTCCGTTTCGGTTTCCAATAACATCGCAGAAGGATTTGAACGAGGGACGACGCAAGAGACTTTGACTTTTCTTTACATCGCGCGAGGATCGTGTGGCGAAGTGCGGTCTATGCTGCGATTGTTGGACGACACTCCAGTTTTCTCCGAACTGAAAACTGATATTCGCGAACTGATTCCATTGTCATTGAGTATCTCCAGGCAACTGCGGTCCTGGACCGACTCGCTTCAGAATACTGATATTCGGGGCCAGCGGTATTTGAACGAGCGCAGTCGGCGAAACGCAAAAGAAGCAAAGGAGCGGGACGAGTTTTTGGAGGAATTGAAAAGAATTCGAGAGGGGAAACGCCCGGCATTGAATCCGACTAATTTGAAGTGAATTTTAGGGTGGAGTTGTCGATGACGAAATTTTACTGGTAGTTGATCTGAATACCGATTAAGACTTGATCTCAGATCTCAGATCTCAGATCGGAGACATTTCGATAACTTTGTTGCTTAATCTTGTTCCCTCATGCGTATTATTCCCATCTCGTTGCCGACGCCGTTCTACATTGGGCCAGTAAACGTCTACCTGATCGCGGAAGATCCGGTAACCCTGATCGATACCGGTCCAAAAACCAGAGACGCCATCGAAGCGCTCAACGACGGCCTAAGACGAGCGGGATTTCGCGTCTCAGATATCCGCCGCATCGTCCTCACTCACGCGCACGAAGATCACTGCGGCCTGGCCCACTCGCTACGCGATCAAGCCAAGAATGCCGAAGTACTCGTTCACGACTGGGAAACCGGACATCGCGCCGCGCGTCTTGAATACGAAGAGAACCGGGCTCTCTTAACTCGAGCCGGTCTTCCCGATAACGAGATCGAGTGGATGCGTCGCATGTACGACAGTGTGCGGCAGTATGCCGACTCGTTTCAGGATCACGAGTACAACTCGCTCAGAGATGGTGCTGAACTGGAGTTTACGTCGGGCACTCTGCAGGTAGTTCACACACCGGGGCATACGCCTGGTTCCTGCTCGTTTTTGCGTGAGGCTGACCGCACGATTATCGCGGGAGATTGTGTGCTCAAGCGAATCACACCGAATCCTATCCTTTCCCCGGATCCGATCGACACGTCTCGGCGGTTTCGCTCGCTTGCTGAATATCTTGTCAGCCTGGCGAGGCTTCGCTCGTTTGCACCGACTCTTGTTTACGGTGGTCACGGAGAGCCGGTCAACGATTACGAAGAACTCTTCAATCGCTACCTTCGAGCTATCCGGGAACGACAAACCCAGGTGATCGGTTTGTTACCCAAGACCGGAGCCACAGCCTGGGAAGTCTCACAACAAATGTTTCCGGGCACCGATGATGTGCATCGCTTCCTCGCGGTATCCGAGGCAGTGGCTCATCTCGATCTAGCGCACGGCGAGGACAAAATTGCCGTCGAAATTAATGCGGGGAAAGAAGTCTATCGGCCGAAAGCGTAGTCTTGGAACTAAGCACAAAAAACTAAGATCGAGAACCCTAACTTTTGGGAACTCAAGGCTCTGAGAAGCGTGTAACCCACAAAATTTCTCCGGAGGATTGTTTTTCATGAAATTGAAGAGTGTTTTTTATCTTTCGGTCTCCCTATTGATGACCGCGGGCATCGCGCTCGCCCAACAGCCCTCGGCGCCGGCTCCACCAGCAGAACCTGCCGAGCCCGGTGAACCCTTTGGCGCCTTTTCGGTTTTGATCGACGGCAATGGCTATCTTGGCGTTTATACCGAAGAGATTACCAAAGACAACCTGAGCCAATACGGCTTGAAAGAGACCCGCGGCGTGGGTATCACCGAAGTAGCCAAGGACAGCCCAGCCGAAAAAGCTGGCTTGCGCAAAGGCGACGTTATTATTCGCTTTGATGGTGAAGCGGTGTCGAGCACACGCAAACTCAGCCGGCTCGTTTCAGAAGTGGCGCCCGATCACAGAGTGACGCTTGGTATCAGCCGTGGTGGCAGCGATCAGGAAGTCGCGGTGACCAT